>Ga0207684_10000020_pt1 | contig 342787 bp, 351 predicted proteins | sample KBSK5501metaG_FD_184342 | JGI IMG/M metagenome (GOLD analysis project Ga0207684, IMG submission 184342) | Corn, switchgrass and miscanthus rhizosphere microbial communities from Kellogg Biological Station, Michigan, USA - KBS K5-50-1 metaG... | ecosystem: Host-associated > Plants > Roots >... | reverse complement strand
CGGAGCGGCCCGAGTAGTCCACGCGCTTGCCGAGCAGGTTCTGGCGGAACCGGCCCTGCTTGCCCTTGAGCATGTCGGAGAGCGACTTCAGCTTGCGGTTGCCCGTGCCGGTGATGGCGCGGCCGCGGCGGCCGTTGTCGATCAGCGCGTCGACCGCCTCCTGGAGCATGCGCTTCTCGTTGCGCACGATGATCTCGGGCGCGCCGAGCTCGAGCAGCCTCTTCAGGCGGTTGTTGCGGTTGATCACGCGGCGGTACAGGTCGTTCAGGTCGGAGGTCGCGAACCGTCCGCCGTCCAGCTGGACCATCGGGCGCAGCTCGGGCGGGATGACCGGCAGGACCTCGAGCACCATCCACGTCGGGCTCGCGTTCGACTTGCGGAAGTCCTCGACGACCTTCAGGCGCTTGATCGCCTTCTGCTTGCGCTGGCCGCTCGAAGACTTCGACTCCTCGCGCAGCCGGTACATCTCGGAGTTCAGGTCGATGCGCGACAGCAGGTCGCGGACCGCCTCGGCGCCGATGCCGGCGCGGAAGGCGCGGCCGAACCGCTCCTGGAAGTCGCGGAACTGGGTGTCGGTCAGGATCTGCTTGGCGTGCAGGGCCTCGAGGTCCGTCCGGGTCGCCTCGATCTCCTGCTGCAGCGTCTCGAGCTGGCCCTGGATTTCCTCGCGCTCGGTCTTGGTCGAAGCCTCGATCTGTGCCTCGAGCGATTTCTTGTCCGCGTCGAGCCTCTCCTTGGCGCGCTTCTGCGCGGCCTTGGTGTTGGCCTCGAGCTTCTCGACCTTCTCCTGCACCTTGGCGAGCACACCGCGCGACATCTCACGAGACATCAGGTCGCCCTTGTCGATGACGATCTCCTCGTCGCCGTCCAGACCGACCGTCATCTGGCGCCGCGACTTGGTGCCGATGCCGACCTTGATGTGCTCGGTCGCCTTCTTGCCCTGGGTGGTCAGCTCATCGACCGCCTCCTGCAGCTCTTCCTCGAGCCGCGAGACCTCGGCGTCGACCTCGCCCTTCAGCTTCTTGGCCTTGGCCTCGTGGTCCTGGCGCAGCTCACGCGCCTTGGCGTCGACGTCGGCCCGCAGGCGGATCGCCCGCTCGTCCTTGTCCATGTTGAGGACGGCGAGCATGTCCTGGCGGACTTCCTCGTGCACGTCGGTGACGATGTAGTTCGCGAAGTAGAGGATCTTCTCCAGGTTGCGCGGAGACATGTCGAGCAGCAGTCCCATGCGGCTCGGGATCCCCTTGAAGTACCAGACGTGGCTGACCGGGGACGCGAGCTTGATGTGGCCCATGCGCTCGCGGCGCACCTTGGACCGCGTCACCTCGACGCCGCACTTGTCGCAGATGATGCCCTTGTAGCGGTAGCGCTTGTACTTGCCGCAGTGGCACTCCCAGTCCCGCGTGGGACCGAAGATGCGCTCGCAGAAAAGACCGTCGCGCTCCGGGCGGAGCGTGCGGTAGTTGATCGTCTCCGGCTTCGTGACCTCGCCGTGCGACCACGACATGATCGTGTCCGGGGACGCCAGCGACAGCTTCAGCGCGTCAAAGTTCTCTAGCTTCAGCAACCTTTTTCCTCTTCTTCCTTATCTATATGTGCGGCTCTGTAACTACTCAGCGGAACCCCACGAAATCTGCGATTTCGCGGGGCCCCCTCCACTATTTGAATACCGGATTCTGCCTCGCTTCACTCGGCAGAATCCTCCCCGAGCTCTTCACGCTCGAGGCTGATCCCGAGGTCCAGCGGGATCTCGGGAATGTCTTCTTCGCTCAGGACGATCTGACGCTCGTCCTCGCTCAGGATCTCCACCCCGAGCGCGAGCCCCTCCAGCTCCTTGACCAGCACGCGGAACGACTCCGGGATGCCCGCCTCGAGCGTGTTGTCGCCCTTGACGATCGCCTCGTAGGCCTTGACGCGGCCGACGATGTCGTCCGACTTCACGGTCAGGATCTCCTGCAGGACGTGCGCGGCGCCGTACGCCTCCAGCGCCCACACCTCCATCTCGCCGAAGCGCTGGCCGCCGAACTGCGCCTTGCCGCCCAACGGCTGCTGGGTGACCAGGCTGTACGGGCCCGTCGACCGGGCATGGATCTTGTCCTCGACCAGGTGCGCCAGCTTGAGCATGTAGATCATGCCCACGGTCACCGGCTCGTCGAACTCGTCACCCGTGCGGCCGTCGCGCAGGCGGACCTTGCCGTCCTCCGGCAGGCCGGCCCTCTTCAGCTCGTCGACGATGGTCTGCATCGGCGCGCCGTCGAACACGGGCGTCGCGATCTTCTCGCCCAGCGCCGCCGCGACCCAGCCGAGGTGCGTCTCGAGCACCTGGCCGAGGTTCATGCGGCTCGGCACGCCGAGCGGGTTGAGCACGATGTCGACCGGGGTCCCGTCCGGCAGGTAAGGCATGTCCTCCGCGGGCATGATCCGGGCGACGACGCCCTTGTTGCCGTGGCGCCCCGCCATCTTGTCGCCGGCCGAGATCTTTCGCTTCTGGGCGATGTAGACCCGGACCATCTCGTTGATGCCGGGGCCGAGCTCGTCCTTGTTGTCGCGGCTGAAGACCTTGACGTCGACCACGATTCCGCGCTCGCCGTGCGGGACACGGAGCGAGGAGTCGCGCACCTCGCGCGCCTTCTCGCCGAAGATCGCGCGCAGCAGGCGCTCCTCGGCCGACAGCTCGGTCTCGCCCTTGGGCGTGATCTTGCCGACCAGGATGTCGCCCTGCTGAACCTCGGCGCCGATGTAGACGATGCCGCGCTCGTCGAGGTTGCGCAGCGCGTCGTCGGCGACGTTGGGGATGTCGCGGGTGATCTCCTCAGGGCCGAGCTTGGTCTCGCGGGCCTCGGACTCGTACTCCTCGATGTGGATGGAGGTGTACATGTCTTCCTTGACGACCCGCTCCGAGAGCAGGATCGCGTCTTCGAAGTTGTACCCCTCCCACGGCATGAAGGCGACGAGCAGGTTGCGCCCGAGCGCCATCTCGCCGTTGTCGATCGCGGGACCGTCGGCCAGGATGTCGCCCCTCTCGACGTGCTGTCCCGGCTTGACGATGGCGCGGTGGTTCAGGCAGGTGCCCTGGTTGGAGCGAGCGAACTTCTGCAGCGGGTAGTGCCGATCGTGGCCGCCGCCATCGGGCTTGACCACGATCTCGAAGACCGGGGTCGCGTGAACCGTCTTCAGCTCCTGCGGGTGCGCGACGTCGACGACCGTCCCGGCGACGTCGGCGACGATCATCTCGCCCGAGTCCTTGGCCGCGTAGTACTCGACCCCGGTGCCGACCAGCGGCGCCTCGGTGACGAGCAGCGGCACTGCCTGGCGCTGCATGTTCGCGCCCATGAGGGCGCGGCCTGCGTCGTCGTGCTCGAGGAACGGGATCAGGGCCGTCGCCACCGAGACGATCTGCTTCGGCGAGACGTCCATGTACTGGATGTTCTGGATCTCTTCGATCTTGAAGTCGCCACGCGCCCGGGCCGGGACGCGCGCGTCCACGAACGTGCTCTCCGGCGTGAGCGCGGCGTTCGCCTGCGCGATGCCGTACATGTCCTCCTCGTCGGCCGAGAGGTACTCGACCTCGGTGGAGACCCACGGCACGATGTCGATGCTGGCCACCCGCGCCTTCAGCAGCTTCTGGACCGCCTTCGCGTCGAGCTTCTCGTGCGCGGGCAGGACCTCGTTGCCCTTGGCGTCGACGGCGGCGCGGCGCAGCTCGCGGCCTTCCAGCTTGGACGCGACCGCCTCGTTCAGCGCCACGCGGTTGTAGACGCGGCGGAACGGGGTCTCGATGAAACCGAACTCGTTGACCTTGGCGTAGGTCGCCAGGTTGCCGATGAGGCCGATGTTTGGGCCTTCGGGCGTCTCGATCGGGCAGATGCGTCCGTAGTGGCTGTGGTGCACGTCGCGGACGTCGAATCCCGCGCGCTCCCGGGAGAGACCGCCGGGACCGAGGGCCGAGAGGCGGCGCTTGTTGGTCAATTCAGACAGCGGGTTGTGCTGGTCCATGAACTGCGACAGCTGGCTCGAGCCGAAGAACTCCTTGATCGCGGCGACCACCGGACGCGCGTTGATCAGGGACGCCGACGTGACCGTGTGCGGGTCGCTGATCGTCATGCGCTCCTTGATGATTCGCTCCATCCGGATGAGGCCCATGCGGAACTGGTTCTGCAGGAGCTCTCCCACCGCACGGACGCGGCGGTTGCCGAGGTGGTCGATGTCGTCAGGGATCTGCTTCTCGCGCGGCGCGTTGTTCAGCTCGATGAGCTTGCGGATGAAGGCGATGAAGTCGCCCTTCTCGAGGATGCGCAGCTCGCGCCGGCGCACGCGCTCCAGGATGTCCTCCTCGTCGCGGCCCAGGCGCTTGTCGACCTTGTAGCGGCCGACGCGGCCGAGGTCGAAGCGGCGCGGGTTGAAGAACAGTGACTGCAGCAGGTTGCGCGCGTTGTCGACCGACGGCGGGTCGCCGGGCCGGACGCGGCGGTACAGCTCGAGCAGGGCGTCCTCCGTCTTGGTGGTCGTGTCCTTGTCGAGCGTCGTCTCCATGTAGTGGTGCTCGGGGTTGGTGTCGACGTCGCCGAACAGCTCGTGCAGGGCACGCTTCTGCGCCTCGCGGTCGTTCTCGGTGCCCTTCATCTGGGGCAGCTCGAGGGCCTTTAGCAGCACGGTGACAGGGACCTTGCGCTTGCGGTCGATCTTGACCGTGAGCAGGTCCTTGGCCGAGGTCTCGATCTCGAGCCATGCGCCCCGGTTGGGGATGAGCTTGGCGCCGAAGAGCTTGCGACCCGTCGCGGGGTCCTCGGCGGCGGTGAAGTACACGCCCGGGGAGCGCACGAGCTGCGACACGACGACGCGCTCGGTGCCGTTGACGATGAACGTTCCCTCGTCCGTCATCATCGCGAAGTCGCCCATGTAGACCTCGCTCTCCTTGATCTCCCCCGTCTCCTTGATGGTCAGGCGGGTCCGGATCCGAAGCGGAGCCGCGTAGGTCATATCCCGGTTCCGACACTCCTCGACCGAGAACTTCGGCTGGCCGAACTCGTAGTCGAGGAACTTCAGCTCGAAGTTCTTGCCGGTGTAGTCGGTGATGGGGTTGATTTCGTCGAAAAGCTCACGCAGCCCTTCGTTGCGGAACCACTTGAACGACTCGAGCTGGGTGGCGATCAGGTCCTTCAGCTCGACGAGGTTCGGGATACGGCCATAGCTGCGACGCAAGGGGGCTCTCATCTCTGAGATCAATTCGGTTCTCCTTCCAGGAAAAAGGGCGCGCTCAGTTAGAGGGCTTCGTGAGCGGCCGGGACGTGCACAAACGGCGAGTATACGACAAGATACCCCTTAAAAGGGGCACTTAAACAGACGCGGACGCCAGCGTCCGGCCAGTAATTTGGGGGCACTATACCACCGGCCCGGTCTGGAGTCATCCCCCTCTCCCCACACGGGAAAGGGCCGGGGGTGAGTCATCCCCCTCTCCCACACCGGGGAGAGGGCCGGGGTGAGTCATCCCCCTCTCCCACACCGGGGAGAGGGTCGGGGTGAGTCATCCCCTCTTCCCGCGGGGAGAGGGTCGGGGTCAGTCATCTCCGTCTTCCCACAGGGGAGAGGGTCGGGGTCAGTCATCTCCTCTTCCCACAGCGGAGAGGGCCGGGGTTGAGTCATCCCCTCTTCCCACAGGGGAGAGGGCCGGGGTGAGTCATCCCCCTCTCCCCACAGGGGAGAGGGCCGGGGGTTAGTCATCTCCGTCTCCCCACAGGGGAGAGGGTCGGGGTGAGGGGCGACAATGCTGTTATGCCCGACTGGAAGCGGCTTCGAAACGAGTTTCCTCTGCTCGACCGCTACATCTATTTGAACGCCTGCTCGCTCGGCCCTCTTCCCCGCCGGGGCAAGGCGGCCCTGGCCGGCTACGCCGAAGACTGGGACTCACAGGGGACCCCGGTCTGGTTCACCACCTGGCTGCCCCTCCTGGAGCGCTTCCGATCCAGGGTCGGTGAGCTCCTGGGCGCCCCGCCCGGCTCGACCGCCATCGCCCCGTCCGTCTCGGTCGCGCTGTCCACGCTCGCCACCGGCCTGCCCCTGCCGCCAGGGCGGGACAAGATACTGATCGGAGAGCTCGACTTCCCGACCATCGGCCACCAGTGGCTGTCCCGGCCCGGGTTTGAGGTCGAGTTCGTGGCTTCCCGGGACGGGATGACGATCTCGCCCGAGGCTTTTGCCGAGCGGATCGACTCCCGGACGGCGCTGGTCGCGACGACCCACCTCTTCTACACGACGGGCTACCTCCAGGACGTCCGCGGCATCGCCGACGCCGCCCATGCCGCCGGCGCGCTGTGCCTGATCGACGGCTACCAGACGTGCGGCTGCGTGCCCATCGACGTGGCCGCGATGGACTGCGACGCCTTCGTCGGCGGGTGCCTGAAATGGGTCAGCGGCGGACCGGGCAACGCCTTCCTTTACGTACGGCCGGACCTGATCCCGCGTGTGCGCCCCCAGGGAACCGGCTGGTTCGCGACCCACGACCCGTTCTCATTCACCCTGCAGGAGCTGGTGTGGGCGGACGACGCCCGGCGCCTGGAGACGGGGACGTGGGCCGTCGGGTGCCATTACGCCGGGCTGGCCGGCCTGGAGCTGGTGCTGGAGGTGGGCGTCGCGAACATCCAGGAGAGGCTCCGCGACCTGACGGACCGAATCCTGGAGCGCTGCGACGAGGCGGCCGTCAAGACCTTCACGCCCCGGGAGCGTTCGCGGCGCTGCGGGATCGTGACCCTGGAGTGCGACCGGCCCGAGGAGGTCGAGGCGAGGCTCCTTGCCGCTGGGGTGGTCGTCGACTCGCGCCCGGGCCGCGTGCGCCTGTCGCCCCACTGGTGCGTCACCGAGGAGGAGCTCGAGCGGGGCATGGACCTGGTGCTAGGTCTCCTCCGCCCTGGCGCTCGAAGCGACGATTCCGAGGACCAGGAAGAACGCGGAGGCGACGGCCGTGCCCATGACGGCCACCGCCAGGGTCAGGTTCCAGTCGAGGAGCGATAGCACGCTCACATAGACGAAACGGCGGAGGTCCATGCGATCCCCGGTGGATCGCGTTCTACTTCTATGGTGCCGCCCGCCGACCCCCTCGGCCTTCCCTCCCACATCGGCGCCTGCCTTTTCGACCTCGACGGCGTCATCACGCGGACCGCCACCGTCCACGCTCAGGCCTGGAAGCAGGTCTTTGACGAGTTCCACATCCCCTTCCATCTTCCCGACGACTACGACGCGTACGTCGACGGCAAGCCGCGCGAGGACGGCGTCCGCTCGGTGCTCGCCGCCAGGAGCGTCCCCGCCGACGCTGAGCTCGTCGACCAGATCGCAGCGAGAAAGGACGACCTCTTCCTCGCACTCATCCACCAGCACGGCGTGCAGACTTACGACACGTCGGTGCGCTATCTCCACGCGGTCCGCGAGGCCGGCAAGAAGCTGGCGGTCGTCTCCTCGAGCAAACACACGACGGAGGTCCTCCACGCCGCCGGCCTCGACGACATGTTCGACGCCCAGGTCGACGGCCTCGTGGCCGAAAAGGAAAACCTCCACGGCAAGCCCGCCCCCGACACCTACCTGAGAGCCGCCGAGCTCCTGCAAACCAGACCGATCGACGCCGCCGTCTACGAAGACGCGCTCGCCGGCGTGCAGGCCGGCCGGGCCGGGCATTTCGGACGAGTCATCGGCATCGATCGCGAGGGTCAGGCCGTGGCCCTCAAGCAGCACGGCGCCGACATCGTCGTCAAGGACCTCGGCGACCTGCTGCCCAACTCGGGACCATGATCAAGGACCGCCGCTTCATCTCCGAGCCGTGGGCCGTGCACGAGACCGAGCTGGACATCGACCATCTCGGTCAGACCGAGTCGATCTTCGCGCTCTCCAACGGCCACATCGGCTGGCGCGCCAACCTCGACGAGGGTGAGCCTCACGCCATCTCAGGCTGCTACCTCAACGGCGTCTACGAGGATGTCCCCCTACCCACCGCCGAGACCGCCTACGGCTACCCGGAGGCCGGCCAGGCGATCGTCAACGTCACCGACGGAAAGATCGTCCGACTCCTGGTCGACGACGAGCCCTTCGACGTCCGTTACGGAAACCTCAGCGCCCACGAGCGGACCCTCGACTTCAAAACCGGGCTGCTCACGCGTACCGCGGAGTGGGAGTCGCCGACGCACCGCACGATCAAACTGCGCTCGACCCGCATGGTCTCGCTGGCGCACCGCGCCTTGGCCGCGATCCTCTACGAGGTCGAACCGGTAGACGGCTCCGCCGACGTGGTGCTGCAGTCCGAGCTGGTCGCCAACGAGCCGGTGGTGGGCAAGGACGGCAGCGACCCCAGGTCCGGCAACACCATCGACCGGCCCCTAGAGCACGAGCTCGCGGTGCACACACCGCGCGGGGCGGTGCTGGTTCACACCACCAGGCACTCGAAGCTGCGCGTGGCCGCTGCGATGGAGCACCTGATCTCGGGCCCGCGCGGCGTCGAGACTAGCTCCGAGAGCGAGGAGGACAAGGCGACCGTAACGGTCACCGCCCGCCTCAAGGCCGGCCAGCGCCTGCGCCTGGTCAAGTTCGTCGCGTACGGCTGGTCGAGTCTCCGCTCGGTCCCTGCGCTCCGCGCCCAGGTCGAGGCCGCGCTCGCCTCAGCCGTCGAGCACGGCTGGGCGGGTCTCGTGAAAGCGCAGCGCAGCTACCTCGACGATTTCTGGGCCCGCGCCGACGTCGAGGTCGAAGGCGACGACGAGGTCCAGCAAGGCATTCGATTCGGGATGTTCCACGTGCTTCAGGCGGCCGCGCGCGCCGAGCAGCGCGCGATCCCCGCCAAGGGACTCACCGGACCGGGCTACGACGGCCACACCTTCTGGGACGCCGAGACTTTCGTGCTCCCGCTGCTCACCTACACCGCACCGCAAACGGTCGCCGACGCCCTCCGCTGGAGGTACTCGATCCTCGACCGGGCGCGCGACCGCGCACTCGACCTCGGCCTCGAGGGCGCCGCCTTTCCGTGGCGCACGATCCGAGGCGAGGAGTGCTCCGGGTATTGGCCGGCGTCGACGGCGGCTTTCCACATCAACGCCGACGTCGCCGACGCCGTCCTCCGCTACGTCACCGCGACCGGCGACCGCGCATTCGAGCGCGCCATCGGCGCCGAGCTGCTGATCGAGACGGCAAGGCTGTGGGCTTCGCTCGGACACTTCGACCGCGGCGGCGAGTTCCGGATCGACGGGGTCACCGGACCTGACGAGTACAGCGCCGTGATGGACAACAACCTCTACACCAACCTGATGGCCCAGCGGAACCTGACCGCTGCCGCATACGCCGCGACGCACCACAAATCGGTCGCCAGGCGCTTGAAGGTATCCCGCAAGGAGATCGAGAAATGGCGCCGCGCCGCCGCCCGCGTCTACGTCCCTTACGATCCAGAGCTGAAGGTCCACAAACAGGCCAGTCAGTTCACGGATCACGAACGGTGGGACTTCGAAAGGACGAAGCCCGAGCAGTACCCTCTCTTCCTCCACTTCCCCTACTTCGACCTGTACCGCAAACAGGTGGTGAAGCAGGCGGACCTGGTGCTCGCGATGCACCTGCGCGGCGACGCCTTCACCGCCGAGGAGAAGGCGCGCAACTTCGCCTACTACGAAGAGCTCACCGTTCGTGACTCCTCGCTCTCGTCATGCACCCAGTCGGTGATGGCGGCCGAGGTCGGGCACCTCCAGCTCGCGCACGACTACCTGGCCGAGGCGGCGCGGATGGACCTGGAGGACCTCGAGCACAACGTCCGCGACGGTGTGCACATGGGCTCGCTCGCCGGCGCATGGCTCGCGGCGGTCCACGGCCTGGGCGGCATGCGCCACCACGCCGACTTGCTCGCGTTCAACCCCCGTCTGCCGCCCAACATCAAGAAGCTGACGTTTCGGGTCAACTTCCTCGACCGCCTGGTCAGGGTCGAGGTCGGTCGCGAGCGGGTCACCTACACGCTGCTTCGTGGCCGGCAGCTGTCCTTCGACCACCATGGCGAGCGCCTCGTGCTCAAGCCTCGGGTGCCCGCGATCCGGGCGATCCCCGAGATCGAGGAAGGTCCGGAGCCGAGGCAACCGGCCGGGCGCAAACCCGCCCGGCGCGGTCGATCTCAGCCCAGAGCGCTGCGTCCCGCTACTTCATCTCCGCGGTCGCGCCGGCTTCCTTCAGCTTCGCGACCGCCTTCTCGGCGTCGGCCTTCGACACGTTCTGCAGCACGGGCTTCGGAGCGGCGTCGACGAGGTCCTTCGCCTCCTTCAGCCCGAGCTGGGTGAGCTCGCGCACGGCCTTGATCACGTTGATCTTGCTGTCGCCGACCGCGGTCAGGTTGACGGTGAACTCCGTCTGCTCCTCTTCTGCGGGAGCCGCGCCATCACTGGCCGCGGGCCCGGCCGCCGCGGCCACCGCCACCGGAGCGGCCGCCTTGATGCCCAGCTCGCTCTCCAACAGGTCGAGCGCCTCTTTGACATCGAGGATGCTCCAGCCTTTGAGGGCCTCGACGAATTCCTTCGGTGTGATCTTTGTGCTTGTTGCCATCTACGCTGCCTCCAATTTCTTTTCCAGTGACTCGAGCGCGCCCGCCAGCATCGACAGCGGCGTCTGAAGCGCTCCCGCGAGTTGTGCAATCGGCGATTGAATCGTTCCCGCCAACTGCGAGATGAGCGTCTCCCGCGACGGCAGGTCGGCCAGCTGCTTGACCTGGTTGGGCGTGAAGACGCGGCCCTCGACCAGGCCGCCCTTGACGTCGAGCTTCAAGCGGGTCGCGCGGACCCACTCATTGATCAGCTTCGACGGGACGCTGAGGTCGTCGTAGCCGAACGCGATCGCGACCGGCCCCTCGAGCTCGGCCTCGAGCTCCTTGACGCCCGCCGCGTCGGCGGCGCGCCGGGCAAGCGTGTTCTTGACGACGCGAAACTCGACGTCGCCGGTGCGCAGCTTGCCGCGCAGGTCCTGGAGCTGGGTCACGGTCAGGCCGCGATAGTCGGTCAGCAGCGCGACCTTCGCCTTCTTCAGCTTCTCGGTCACAAGGTCGACCTGCTCCGCCTTCTGCTCTTTGCGTGCCTTCGGCAAATGAAAAATCCTCCCTGCCCTCTTGTCTGGACAAAGGCAGGAAGGATCGTTGCGTCCTTCACTTCCGGTTGCCTCGGTAGGAAATTAAGCCAGCTCGCGCCGGCACCTACGGTCTAGGGCAGGCTCGTGATTATACGGAACAACTCCCTCTCCCCCTCGGGGGAGAGGGTTGGGGTGAGGGGCGTTAACTCCCTCTACCCCTCGGGGGAGAGGGTTTGGGGTGAGCGGCCTCAACACCCCCTCTCCCCCTCGGGGAGAGGGTTGGGGTGAGGGGCGAGTCAGGATGAGGGGCCCGCCTCCCAGTCCGAGCGCAACAGCTCGGTCAGGATCACGTCCCGCCACTTCCCGTCCCCGAACGTCTCCTCGCGCAGCCGCCCGACCTCCTCGTAGCCGGCTGCCTTCTGCGCCCCCGCGCTCGCCTCGTTCCCCTCGATGTAACCCGACTTCAGCTTGCGCAGCGGAGTCTGCGTGAACGCGTAGCGGGCGCGGACCTGCATCATCTCGCGCGCGATCCCCTTCCCCCAGGCGGTCTTGTCGCCGATGACCGTGCCGGTCATGCCGTGCGCGTTCCGCCAGTCGATCATCACGATCCCGGTGCCGCCGACCGCGCGGCCCTCGTGCTCGATGATCCAGTAGATGACGTTCGGGTCGCGGCCGGTCTTGTCCAGCCATTCCTTCTCGGCCTCGAACGACGGCGGAAGCGTGACGTTGAGGAAGCGCGTGACCTCGACGTCTTCGAACCACTTCATCATCGAGGGGACGTCGTCCGGAGTCGGCGGCCGCAGCCGCAGCAGCTTGCCCTCGATGACCGGGCCGTACATTGCCCGAAAGGTTAGTGGCTGGCCGGAGCCTCGACGATCTGCTTCAGCCGGGCCATGCGCTTGTCGAATGTCGCTTGGAGCACCGATGCCTCGCGCGGGGCCCCCAACATCACGCCCTGGCTTGCCAGGATGAACGATGCGATCGAGCTGTGGCGGAACGCGATTCGACTCCCACCGGGTGCGTCCTCAACCTCCGTCACGCTCACATCTCCAGGGCGCGACGAGTATGCGGACGAGATCGACCGGCCCGGGACGACATCCAGAACGACAACGTTCATCTCCAGCTGCCGCTCCTTGACACCGCGGATCGAGGGCGGCATCGGCATCCGCGCCGTGTAACGACTTCCCGTCCGGAGCGGTCCCGGAGGCTGGACGTCGACAACGTCGACGTCGTCGCGGTAGCGCGGCCAGTTGTTCGGATTCGCCACGAAGTCGAAGACCTCCTGCCGCGATGCGGCTATCTCGGCGACGTGGTGATAGGTCGTCGTGCGCGATCGCGTCGAGATCCAGACCGCCTCCCACAGCACGTTCACTGCCAGGTTGACGATCGCGAACAGCGGCTCGAATACGAAAAGGAGGGCGGTAAGCCAGAGCGTGAGCAGCAGCCTGGTCGCAAAGCTGCGCGCGACCCGCCGGTCCAGAGACCCCAGCGCGATCGTGTCCGAGCGCCTCCGGCGGATGATCACGATCAGCATGCCGATGACGCCGACCGCATAAAGCAGGGCGACGAGCGGCACCACAACGCCGAGAGCTGGCTCGGGCCCGCCCGCGATCGCATAAAAGGCGAACCCGGCCGCGGGAGCGAAGAACATCAGCGTACTGAGCACCAACGACGCCGGGCGCTGTCCCCTGATACCGATCACGAGCCACGCAGTCGCCAGCAAGACTCCGAGCACTAGGCCCGCGAACTGCCACGGAACCAGCCCGGCGACACCGCCGGCGGTGCCGATATACAAGAAGACGAGAGCCAGAGTCGCCCCGGCGAGGACGGTGATCGCGAACAGAAAGACGCTAGCCGGCGACGTGGAGCTTGGCAGCCTCCCTGACGTCGACCGGCACCGACGGGCCCTGCGTCGACGTGAGAAAGAACGTTTTCAGGTACTGGCCCTTGGACGTGGCCGGCTTGTTGCGGATCAGCGCATCGACCAGCGTGGTCAGGTTCTGGTGCAGCTGCCTGGAGTCGAACGACACCTTGCCGATCGGCACGTGGATGATCCCGAACTTGTCGGTCCGGAACTCGACCTTGCCGCCTTTCGCGTCGCGCACCGCGCGGCCGACGTCGTTCGTGACGGTGCCCGACTTTGGGTTCGGCATCAGGCCGCGCGGACCCAGCACCTTGCCCAGGGGTCCGACCTTTGCCATCAGGTCCGGCGTCGCGATGGCGGCGTCGAAGTCGGTCCAGCCGTCCTGCACCCGCTTCACCAGGTCGTCGCCGCCGATCACGTCGGCGCCCGCCTCCTGCGCTTCGCGTGCCTTATCGCCGGTGGCGAACACGGCCACGCGGACCTTCTTCCCCGTCCCGTTCGGCAGGACGACAGACCCGCGCACCATCTGCTCGGCGTGGCGCGGGTCGACGCCCAGCCGGATATGCGCCTCGACGGTTGCGTCGAACTTGGAGATCGACGTGTCGCGGACGATCTGGCAGGCGACCTCCGGCTCGAGCCCTCCGTTGCCGTTGCCGGCCACGGCCTGCTCGACCTTCTTCGCCGCCTCGATGTACTTCTTTCCCCTCTTCTTCGGCATCGGCCCGCTACTCCACCACCTCGAGGCCCATCGACCGGGCCGTGCCCTCGATCATCTTCATCGCGCGGTCAGGGTCGTAGGCGTTCAGGTCCTTGCCCTTCACGTCGACGATCTGCCGAATCTGGCCGCGCGTCACCCGCCCGACCTTCTCGCGGTTCGGCTTTGCCGAGCCCTTCTCCACGCCCGCCGCGCGCTTCAGCAGCTGCACTGCGGGTGGGGTCTTGAGCACGAACGTGAAGGAGCGGTCCTCGAAGATCGTGATCTCGGCGGGTACGACGTCACCGACCTGCTGAGAGGTGCGCTCGTTGTAGGCCCTGGTGAACTCCATGATGTTGATGCCGTGCGGGCCGAGCGCCGTCCCGACCGGGGGCGCGGGAGTGGCCTTGCCAGCCTGCAGCTCGAGCTTCAGCACCGTGCGGACTTTCTTCTTGCCCATCCGCCTGCCTAGCGCACCTTCTCGACCTGCAGCAGGTCGAGCTCGACGGGCGTCTCGCGCCCGAACATGTTGACCAGCACCTTCAGCTTGCCCTTCTCGGGGTTGATCTCGTCGACCTTGCCGTGGAAGTCGGTGAATGGACCGTCCACCACCCGCACGGACTCGCCGACCGCGAACTCGACGCGAATCTTCGGGGCCTCCTGCTTCATCTGCTTCTGGATCGCCCGGACCTCTTTTTCTTGCAGAGGGACGGGGCTGTTCGCCGAGCCGACGAAGCTCGTGACGCCCGGCGTGTTGCGGACGACAAACCACGACTCGTTCGACATCTTCATCTTCACCAGGATGTAGCCGGGGAAGATGCGCTTCTGGACGTGGCGGCGCTTGCCGTCCTTGATCTCGATCTCGTCCTCCATGGGGACGAGGACCTGGAGGATCTTGTCCTGCATGTCCATGGACTCGATCCTCTTCTCGAGGTTCTTCTTGACCTTCTCCTCATGCCCGGAGTAGGCGTGGACGACGTACCACTGGGCCTCGTCGTCCGGGGTCGTCTGCGCCTTCTCGATCGCCATCAGCCCACCACGTTGCTGGAGTAGAGGCCTCTGCGGGCGGCCTCGCCCAGCAGGTAGTCGACGCCGCCGATGAAGACGCCGAGCAGCAGGACGGTGAAGATCACGACCAGGGTGTAGCGGTAAAGCTCCCCCCAGGTTGGCCAGACGACCTTGCGGAGCTCGTCGTAGACGTCGCGGAGGAACTGGCCGATCCCGACCTGCGATCTCGGCTCTTCGCGCTTGCGGGCTGTGACTGCCATCGGGTGGTTACTTGGTCTCCTTGTGGGGGGTGTGCTTGTGGCACCACTTGCAGTACTTGCTGAGCTCGATCCGGTCCGGATCGTTCTTCTTGTTCTTCAAGGTGGTGTAGTTGCGTCTCTTGCACACGCCGCAGGCGAGGGTGATGACTTCTTCCATGGCTGTCTCTTTGCTTGGGGGAAAGAAAAAAGCCTAGGTTTCCTAGGCCTTGTCAATAGTAGCAGAGGATTCAGAATCTCCCCTGAAACATGGCAATCCAAACCATCGCCGTCCTACACGGCGACCAGACCGGCGAGGAGCTGCTGAGGGAGGCGCTGCGGCTCCTCGATCCCGGCTTGCTGGGATTCAAGGTCGAGACCCGGGACTTCGACCTCTCGCTCGAGGAGCGGCGGCGGACACGTAACCAGACGGTCATGGACGCCGCCGCCGCTCTGCGCGAGCTGGGTTTCGGGATCAAGGCGGCGACGGTCACACCCGAGGGCTCGGGGGACGTCGGCAGCCCCAACGCAATCCTCCGCAAGCAGATCGAGGGCCGGGTGATCGTCCGCACCGGCCGCCGCATACCCGGCGTGCGCCCGCTCGCCGGCGTGCACGCCCCCATCTCGGTGATCCGGATGGCGGTCGACGACGCCTACGGCGCCCGCGAGTGGCGCGAAGGACATGACGTGGACGAGTGGGCCTTTCGGACGGAGAAGATCAGCCGCCGGACCTGCCGGATCGTCGCCGACTACGCATTCCGCCATGCCCAAAGGATCGAGGCCAAGGTGTTCGGCGGTCCGAAGTTCACCGTCAGCCCCGTCTACGAGGGGATGTTCAAGGAGGAGCTCGACGCGGCCGCGGCGCGTCACCCGGACGTGCGCTACGAGCCGCAGCTCATCGACGCCACCTACGCCCTTCTCCTTGCCACAACCGGCGAGGCGCTGGTGATACCCGCCCTCAACCGCGATGGCGACACGCTCTCCGACCTCGTCATGCAGATGTTCGGCACCATCGCGGGCGCCGAATCGACCCTGCTCGCCTTCGATGAGGCCGGCTCCGTGACAGTCGCTATGACCGAGGCTCCGCACGGCACCGCCCCCGCGCTCGAGGGCAAGAACGTCGCCAACCCGATGGCCATGATCATGGCCGTCGCCTCGCTGCTCGGCTACATGAAGGGCGACGCCGCGCGGCGGGCCTCCCGCGCGATCTACGAGGCGGCACTGGAGGCGGTGTCCAATGGCGTGCGGACCGCGGACCTGGGCGGCCAGGCCACGACCACCGACTTCACCGCCGAGGTCGTGCGCCGCGTCAGGACGAAGGTCGAGGTCTGGAGCGGGCTGGCCGACATCGAGCGGTGAGCTTTCCCTCCCCACTTGTGGGGAGGGCTAGGGTGGGGCCGTGCGCTATCTGGCCCTCGGCGACTCGTACACAATCGGCACCGGGGCCTCGGACGAATCGAAGAGCTGGCCGGCCATCATCGCCGCGCGGCTGCCCGCGGAGCTCACCAACCCGGCGGTCAACGGCTACACGACCGAGGACCTGATCCGCGACGAGCTGCCGCTGGTGAAAGTCGTGGATCCGAACCTCGTCACCGTGCTGATCGGCGTCAACGACCTTGTCCAGGGCCGGAGCCTTGACCAGTACCGTCACTCGCTGGCCACGATCTACGACACCATCGAGGACAGGCCCGTCGTCGCGGTGTCCATCCCAACGTGGTCGTACGCGCCCGCTGCCGCCGGCTTCGGCGGCGCCGACTACGTGGAGCGATTGACGGGGGAGTTCAACGATGTCGCTCGCGGACAGGCCACCGCGCGCGGATTCGCCTGGGTGGACCTTGGCCCTGTCAGCGCTTCGCGAATAGGCACTCCGGAATGGATCGCCTCCGACCAGCTGCACCCGGGCGACGCCCAGTACGCGGCGTGGGCAGACGTGATCTGGCCGGTCGTCCGCGAACGCGTTTAGCCCGGCGGTCGGCTTGACACCTGCTTGACGGCGCCTAGGATTTTCTCTTATCGCGGCGGGGTCTTTTGGAAGGGGCTGCTGCTGCCCCTCGAGGAGGTCACATGCATCGCATCGCGCGCTTCGTGCTGCCGTCCGTCGCCATCCTGGTGATCGGCCTGATCGGCGGCTCGGCCGCGGCGCCGACGGAGCCACCAAGCAGGCAGGACATCGCCAAGAAGATCCTGAATTCGGTCGCGGGTCAGACGCTGACGTCTCCGGCCCGCGCGTACATGGAATCGGTCGCCCGCGGCGACCGGAGCCTTGCGCCTGACTCGGCCGGCTCTACCGGCAAAGGCGCGAAGGTCACGTCGGCCAAGCCCAGCGGCGGAGGATCGCTCACCAACGTCCGCGTGAACAATCCCGCCGAAGACTCGCACCAGACCGACCAGACGACCCAGAGCGAGACGGCCATCGCCGTCTCGGGCTCGAACGTAGTGGTCGGATTCAACGACTCCCAGCACGGGCTCCTGTTCCTCACCGCAGGCGCCAATCTGTCCGGCTACTCGTTCTCCGGCGATGGCGGCGCCACGTTTACCGATGGAGGCGTCATTCCCAACGACACCGGCAATGTGAACGTCGGCGACCCGTGGCTCGCCGTCGACAGCGCCGGCAATTTCTACTACTCGACACTGACATTCCAGGGCACGACGCTCAACCTGCTCGTCGGCGTGGCGCGATCGACCGACGGCGGCGTGACGTTTACGCCGGCCACCGCAATCCCGCCCCCGGCCGGACTGTTGTTCTATTCCGCTGACAAGGACGCGCTGACCACTGGACCCGGTAAGGGCAACCTCTTTGACGTCTGGGACGACTTCTCCGTCGACGCCAGCTTCAACATCTTCAGCGGTCTTCCCGTCGCGCATTCGACGGATGGCGGACAGTCCTGGACTATCACGTATGCCAGCAAGGTGCCGCTGTTCGGTCCGGGCTGCAGCTTTTCCCAGTTCATCGGCGCGCAGCCGCTCGTGATGGGCAGCACCGTGATCGATGCAGCCGAGATGATCAGAGTCGACAACCCGACCTGCATGTTCCCAGGGCCGGCACCCACGTTCAGCGAGGCCGTCTTCGTGTCGACCGACGGCGGCGCGACATTTTCGGCGGGCGCGAACATCCCCATCACGTCTTCGACGCAGGGGTTCGGCGCCTTCGTCCTCGGGCCCGGCCAGCTCATGCGCAACCTCGAGTTCCCGACGCTCGCCGCGTTCAAGGGGAACGCCTTCATGGCGTGGAACGATGGCGGCAACGGCTCGGGCCACAGCCACATCCGCCTGGCCCAGCTCGACGGCTCAGGCAACGTTGTCGGCAGCACCTCGTTTGTCACATCGGGGACGAACGATGAGGTGCAGCCGGCCCTGTCGGCCGATTCGAGCCTGCATGTCGCCTACTACCAGATCAGCACGGCGTCTAACGGCAACGGCCAGCTCGACGTCTTGATCTCCAACTCCAACAACGGCAACAGCTGGAAGACGCAGCAGGTGACGAGCCAATCGTTCCCGGGCGTGTTCACGTTCCCGCAGTTCGACCCGATCATCGCGTTCGCGTACATGGGTGACTACATCGCGCAGGTCAGCGCGGGCGGTCACCAGTTCATCGCGTGGGGCGACAACCGGGACATCGTCACCAACTTCCTGTGGCCGAACGGCCGCAACGACCCGGACGTGTTCTTCGCCAAGCAGTAGTAGCTAATGGAGAGGGGAACTTGTTTCCCCTCTCCACTTCAGGCGTACATGCGGGGAAGTGACCCGCTTTGCGCAAAACAGGTGTATCGCGATGCTGCGAAGAAACCGTTTTGCGCAAAACAGCTCTTGAACGCTTTCAGCACGATCGACGAAACGCCCCCGCCTAGACCGTGATCCTCTTGAACGACTCGGCGTACCGGTACCCGGCCTTCTTCCCCACATCCCGATGCCGCTTGCGCATGAACCTCTCGAAGTCCCACTCCTGCCCGGGCTTCGCCACCTGCGACTTGTGCTTGCGCAGGGCCTCGATCTTCCGGTCCAGCGTCGGCGTGATGTCGACCAGGTAGTCCCCCCGCGTCCAGAACGGGATCCAGACCTCCTTGACCTCGTGCGGCTGGAAGCCTTCTTTCAACAGCGAGCGGAACGCGCGCGGGTTGCGCGAATCCGGGTACACCGCCGCCATCGTCGCCTCGCCCACCGCCAGGTGGTCCGGGTGCGATCCGCCCATCGGCGCGTCGAGCACCCGGCCGGGGATGTGCGTGATCACCAGCTCGGGCTTGTACTTGCGGATCTGCCGCACGATGTCGCGCCGCAGCTTCAGGTCCGGCGCCAGGTGGCCGTCCTTGTAGCCGAGGAACTCGACTCGCTTGACCCCCAGCACCCTTGCCGCCGCACGCTGCTCCCTCGCCCGGATGGCGATCAGGTCGGAGTCCTTCTGCGTCGGGTCCTCGCCCCCCTGCCGGCCGTCGGTGACGATGACGTAGGTCACCTCCGCGCCGCTGTCGGCGAGGCGGGCGATCGACCCGCCGGCTCCGAAGTCCGGGTCGTCGGGGTGCGCCGATACGACCATCACCTTCGAAAACTTCGGAAGCCGGCCGTTGCTGCGCGCGGTCGCCACGAGAAAGAAGGTTAGGAGTTAACGGCGCGCGCGTGCAGGAGCGCTCAGTGAGGCGAGCGGGATGGCCGGCTGAATCGGCTCCCACAGGCCTTCAAGCTGCTCGGGCGTGAGGCGAGTGCGCACGGCGATCACGCGGCCGCCGAACGCGGCCATCTTCACCGCCGCCCATCCCCCGCTCGACGCCAGGCGCATCGGCACCGTCACCACCGCCGCCAGCGCAGCCGCCTCCTCGCCCGCCCGCGCGCCGCCGTCGGCCACCGCCCTGGACAGGACGCCCGACAGCTCGTCGCTCATCTGCCAGTCGCGGGCGAGCAGCGCGCACTGGGCCGGGCCGAGCCGGCCGACCGCGGTCACGTAGCGCGAGACCATGGCGCCCAGCGAGCGCGGATTCGTGACCGGGATCGCGGACGCGAACGGTGCGTAGGACGCCGCGAACTTGATCGGCGGCAGCTGGTGCCGGTGGACCAGCGCCGACACCGCGTGCCACGTGGCCACCGCCTCGTCGTCCGAGCGCCCGCCGAAAAAGTCGATCAGGGCCGTGCCGGCGTTGACGAGCGGCGCCACGCTCTCCACGCTCGCTTCCGGAGCCGCCGCCGCGATCCGCACCCAGTCGGCCTTGCCGAGCGAGGCGACCCTGTGCGCGAATCCGCTGCCGTTCAGCGCCTCGAACGTGATCGAGGGCTCGAAAGGCGTCAGTGCCGCGCGCACCTGCTCCAGGTTCACGCCGCCGTGGGACTCGACCAAAAAGCCCGCGCGCTCGACCGCAGCGAAGGCGCGGCAGCGCGTGTACGTGTCCAGCTCGCGCGTCGCTTCAAGGGCGATCAGGATCGAGCGCACGACACCGGTCGGCTCGACCGCGCCCTCGCGTGTCACGCTCGCGACCAGGCGCCGGCGGTCGAGAACGCGCAGCCACTGGATCGGCGAAAGCGCGGCCACGCCCTTGATGAACCCCGCCACCTCGTTGTGGTTGGGCCCATACAGCGCGGGAGCCTTCGGCGCCGCGGTCGCGGCGACCCGGCTGCGTGGCGGCCGTGTGATGGTCTTGATCGCGCTCTGCACCACGTTGCGCACGATGTCCGCCGCCGGCACCGGCGTCTCGGGCTCGCTCAGCGCGGCAAACGGGATGACCGGCTCCAGCGGCGCCCACAGCTGCGCGGCTTCCTCGGGCGCGATGTCAGCAAGCGCGCCGAGCACCCTGCCACCGTGCACGATCATGCGCACCGCCGACCATCCTTCGTCGCTGGCCAGGTACCGCGGCACCACGGACAGCGCGGCCACCGCGACCGTCTCCTCGCTGCGCACCTCCCTGTTCTTCGCCACGGCCTGGAGGAGGGCGCGGGACGCGCCCGGCTCGATGCGCCAGCGCCTGGCCAGGGCGAGCATCTGGTCCTTGCTCAGCTTCTCGAGCAGGGAGAGAAAGCGCCTGGTCTTCGGGTCGAGGACGTCAGAGCCGGCAAGCGGGACGAGGGCCGCGAACGGCGCGTAGTGGACCGCGAACTTCAAGGCCGGCATGTGCGAACGCATGATCAGCGCCGTCATCGCCTGCCACGCGGCGACCTGCTTCTCCTCACTCTTCTTCGCCAGCGTGTCGAACAGCACCTCGCCCGCCCGCGCCATTGGCTCGGAGATGCGGGCGTCGCTGCTGCGGATGGCTGACTGGATCGACTTCGCAGAGTCGCCCGCCCCGGCCCCTTCCTTGGTGACGGACGCCACAAGCTGCCGCGTGGTCTGGACCTGGCGCCACTGCCAGGGCGTCAGCTGCCCGGCGGCGACGATGAACGCCTCGACCTCGGGGGTGTGCGGGCCGAAGCGTTGGGAGGCCTGGTCGTTGGCCCTCTGGATGCGGCCGAGCAGACCGTGGGAGGCGGGCGCCACAGGGCCTATTTTCCCGTCAAACGCCCGCTCCTTAAGCTGGCTTAGCCGCTATACAGTCTCGACTTTGAGCAGGTTGGTCTGGCCGGGACGGCCCACCGGCACCCCCGCCACCACCACCACCCGATCCCCGGCCCGCACCATGCCCGCCTCGAGGGCGGCGGCGGTCGCGTTCGAGATCATCTGGTCGGTGTCGGCGCCCGGCTGGACCAGCAGCGGAACGACGCCCGAATAGAGGGCCGTCCGGCGCAAGACCTCCTCGTGCGGGCTCGCGGCGACCACCGGCATCGGTGGCCGGGCCTTGCTGCAGCGCAGGGCGGTGGTGCCCGACTCCGTGAAGGCGATGATGACCTTGGCCTGCAGCTCGGCCGCCGTCGAGGCGGCCGCGTGGGCGATGGCGCTGCCGACCTGGCCGGGCTCGCGCCAGATCTGACGGGCGCGCTCGAACGCCGGGTGCTTCTGCGCCGCGAGGCAGATGCGCGCCATGGCGCGGACGGCTTCGACCGGGTGCGCGCCGATGGACGTCTCCTGCGAGAGCATCACCGCGTCGGTGCCGTCCCAGATCGCGTTGGCGACGTCGGATGCCTCGGCCCGCGTCGGCCGGTTGGAGGTGACCATCGACTCGAGCATCTCGGTCGCGGTGATCACCGGCACGCCCGCGCGGTTGGCCCGGTCGATGACGTCCTTCTGCACCGCCGGCAGCTCGCCGAGCTTCAGCTCCACGCCGAGATCTCCGCGCGCGACCATCACCGCGTCCGCGACCTCGAGGATCGCGTCCAGGTTGCGGATCGCCTCCACCTTCTCGAGCTTGGCAATCACCGGGACGTTGCGGTTGTGGCCGGTGATGTGCTGCTGACACATCAGCACGTCCTCGGGCCGGCGCACGAAGGAGAGCGCGATGTAGTCGACCTCCAGCTCGATCGCAAGCTTCAGGTCGTGCATGTCCTTCTCCGTCAGCGCGGGCAGCGGCAGAGCGCGGCCCGGGACGCTGATTCCCTTGCGCTCCCCGAGAAGGCCGCCGCGGATGATCGAGGCTTCGGCGTGGCTATCGTCGACTGAACGGACCGCGAGCTCGATCCGTCCGTCGTCGAGGAGGACTCGGTCGCCTACACGCAGCGCCTGCACCAGCTCGAGGTGGCTGACCTCGATGTCGTCGGGGGTCTCCGTGCGGTGCGCGACCAGAGCCACCGACCGACCTCGGACCAGGCGCTGGAAGGTCCCCTCGACGGCGCCGGTCCGGATCTTCGGACCCTGCAGGTCGCCCAGAAGCGCGATCGGCCGCCCGACGGCTTCGGCCGCCTCGCGCACGTTGGCCGCCGCTTCCCGGTGGGTGTCGGCGTCGCCGTGGGAGAAGTTGAGGCGGGCGACGTCCATGCCCGCATGGATCATCGCCCGCAGCACCTGCGGCGACGAGCTCGACGGGCCGATGGTGCAGACGATTCGCGTCCGCCGGACGACGCTCACCAGTGAACTGCGATGGCCGGCGGGCCAGCAGCTCGGGGCAGTCGACCGTCAGGTCGACGGTCAGGGCGCCGAGACGAAGGAAGGGGTGGACCGAGGAGGAGCGCACCTGAAGGTGCGTGACGACGAAGGGACGGGCCCCCTGACGCGCGTATCGGCGTCCTGAGCCCCGAGATGCGGCTCGTCCGGTCAGCGCGGTTCACTGGTAGCGGTTGACCCGGCGCGTGATCTCACCTTCGGCGTCGATGACGCGGCGTTCCAGCTCGAGCGCGCTGATCACCGCGCCGCCCATGCCGCGCACGAGGTTGCCTTGAAAGCGGTCCGAGGTGGCGACCGTGATGACCTCGCCGGCGTTCCGCGCCTGGTAGGCGAGGCGCTCGATCGAGTGATCGGCGGAGTGGCCTTTCCGGGTGAAGATGACACGAACGCCGTCCACGGTCTGCTGCGAGCTGGACATCGCCTTCGAGTGGTGCGCGTCGAAGACGACCGTCACATCCTCGCCGCTCACCATGCCCAGCACGGACAGGCGCCGCACGAGCTCGTCGCGCGCGTCCTCCAGCGATGCGGTCGACAGAAGCCGCTTAAGCGATGTCCACGCGTGGACCACGTTGTAGCCGTCGACGATCAGCTGGGACACTGGGGTGGCGACCAGTTTATGAAGAGGTCCGCTGTCTCATGACCTCGTAGAGCAACGCCGCGGCGGCGGCCGAGGCGTTGAAGCTCGCCACGCGGCCGCCCGAGGGCAGCTTGACGCGCGCGTCACACCGCTCTTTGACCAGGCGCTGGACCCCGGTGCCCTCGCTCCCGACCACGACGCAAACCGGCTCCTTGAAGTCGAAGTCCCACGGGTCGAGCTCGCCGCGCGGATCGAGCGCCACGCACCAGATGCCGGCGCGCTTGACCTCCACGATCGCCGAGGGCAGGCCCGAGACACGTGCGATCGGCAGCAGCTCGCTCGCGCCGGAGCTGGCCTTGACGGCGGCCGGGGACAGAGGCGCGCTGCGGTGCTCGGGGATGATCGCCCCCTGCGCGCCCGCCACCTCGGCGCTGCGGATGATCGCGCCCAGGTTTTGCGGGTCCATGATCGAGTCGAGCGCTACCAGCAGCGACGGCCGCGCGTCCAGCAGCTGCTTGAGCGTCCATTCGCGGCGCGGTTTGAGCTCCGCGGCGACGCCCTGGTTGACACCGGGCGCCATCGCGTCGAGCCTCGCGGCGGGGACAACCTCCACCTTCGCAAGCTTCGCGAGCTCGTCGAGGCGCGGGTCGTGGCCGAGCCCAGCCGCCTGGTAGACCGTCGCGACTCGCCCTGCCCGCGCCGCCTCCAGCACCGCGTTGCGCCCGTGAATGATCAAACTAAGCGACGATGGTTGCAGACTTCATGGCCCGAGCTCGCGAGCTGCTCGCCGGGGGCGTCGACGAGGAGGCCCTGGAACGGGTCGGGCGTCTGCTCGCCGAGGAGTCGAAGCAGCCCGGCTTCGTCCACGACGCCGAAATGAAGACGCTGCACGGAGGCGACTCGAGCTTCACCCTGCTGCAGAGCGACCCCGACGGGATGACTCTGATGCTCGCCCGCTTCCCACCGCACGAGGAGACGCCCGTCCACGACCACGGATCCTGGGGCGTGGCGTGCGTCGTGCAGGGCCACGACAGGTACCGGCACTGGGAGCTTGGCGCCAACGGGCGCGTGAACGTGCTTTACGAGAAGGTCCTCGGCCCCGGCCAGTTCGTCACCTGGCTCGACCCGCCGCGAGACCTCCACAGCCAGCAGGGCATCGAGGAGCCGGCGCTGGAGCTCGCCCTGTTCGGCAAGGACGTAAGCAAGATCCCGCGCAACTACCACGACCCCGAGACCGGGAAGGTCAGGACCGCCCTGCCGCACTAGGCGCCACCCGCCTCCAGCGCACGCCGTCCTTAGAGTCCTCGAGCGCGATGCCGCGCGCCTTGAGGTCCTCACGGATCCGGTCCGCGCGCGCGAAGTCCTTTGCGTTGCGAGCCGCTTCGCGTTCGGCGATCAGGCGCTCCACCTCCTCGGCGAGTCCAGGCTCCTCGGCCCGGATCACGTCGAGGTGCGCGTCCACGTCGTCGAGCAGCGCCTGCAACGACGCCTGGTTGAGCGGTCCCACCCGACCCGCGTCCAGCGCAGCGTTGGCCTCGCGCAGGTGATCGAAAACGAGGCCGACGCCCTGGGGCAGGTTCAGGTCGTCGTCGAGAGCGTCGCGGTAGCCGGCCCGGACGTCGGCGGTCCGCCTCGCCAGTTCGGCGTCATCGGCGCCGGCGGGCGCGGTGCGGTTGAGGCGGTCGGCAAACTCGCGCAGGCGGCGCACCTGCTCGGCGGCGGCGTGCAGGGCCTCGGGGCTGAGGCGGACGCGCGCGCGATAGTGAGCGTTGGCGATGAGGAACATGCGGACGGCCAGCGGGTCGTGGCCCGCGGCGACCAGGTCGCGCAGCGTGGTGAAGCCGCCCGCGCTCTTCGACATCTTCTCCCCCGTCGCGTCGGCGAGGTGCTCGGAATGGAGCCACACGCGGGCGAACGTCTTGTGGTTCGCGGCCTCGGACTGGGCAATCTCGTTCTCGTGGTGGGGAAACATCAGGTCGATGCCCCCCGCGTGGATGTCGAGCGTCACGCCGAGGTAGCGCTTGCTCATCGCCGAGCACTCGATGTGCCAGCCGGGCCTGCCCTTGCCGAACGGCGCGTCCCACGATGCGCCGATCTTCTCGTCCTCCGGGTGCGATCTCTTCCACAGCGCGAAGTCGCTGACCGACTCCTTCTCGTACTTGTCTGTTGCCACGCGGGCGCCGGCCTTCAGGCCGGCGCGGTCCAGGTGTGACAGCTCGCCGTATTTCGGAAAGCTGTCGATGCGGAAGTAGACGTCGCCGTCGGCGGCGTAGGCGTACTCGTGCTCGATGAGCGTGCTGATCATGTCCACCATCTCAGGGATGTGCTCGGTCGCGCGCGGGTAGTGCTCGACGCGTTCGGACCGAAGCGCCGCCATGTCCTCGAAGAAGGCTTCGGCGTAAGGCTTGACGTACTCCTCGATCGTCGTCCCGGCGTGCATGGCCTGGTCGAGGATGCGGTCGTCGATGTCGGTCAGGTTCATGACGTGGGTGACGCGGTAGCCGGACACGCGAAGGTGCCGCCGGACGAGGTCATAGAAAAGGAATGCGCGCAGGTTGCCCACGTGCGCGAAGTTCCACACGGTCGGGCCACAGGTGTACATGCGCACGTGTCCGTGCTCGAGGGGCGCGAAGACCTCCTTCGCACCGGTCAGCGTGTTGTGCAGCCGCAGCGTCACGGGGCCATTCTCACAACTGCAACCACCTGCCAGCTCGAGAGCGCCTTTTCACCCGCAAGTGCAGCCACCTGCGCGGGAATCACTCCGCTTCGACCGTCGCGACCGCCTGGGCGGCGATGCCGGCGCCCTGGCCCAACGCCCCCAGCCCCTCCGGCGACTTTCCCTTGACGTTCACGTCGACTGTTCCGAGCACGCCCGCGAGGTTCGCGCTCATCATCGCCAGGTGCGGGTGGAGCCGCGGCTCCTGCGCGATCACGGTGCAGTCCACGTTGACGATCCGGTACCCCGACTCGGCCAGCATCCCGACCGCCGACCGCAGCATGTCGATGCTCGAGGCGTTCTTGAACTGAGGATCGTCGGCGGGAAACAGCGTCCCGATGTCGCCCAGGCCGGCCGCCCCGAGCACCGCGTCGATCACCGCGTGCGTCAGCACGTCCGCGTCCGAATGGCCGTCCAGCCCGCGCGGATGGTCGATGCGCACGCCGCCCAGCACCAGCGGACGGCCCGCGGCCAGCGGATGGATGTCGTAGCCGATGCCGACCCTCACCGAAGCTCGTGTCCGCTACGGGACACGCAAGGTCTCGTGCTCCCGGATGAGGGCTTCGACGACCTCGAGGTCCTCTGGCGTGGTCAGCTTGATGTTCGCCGGCTCGCCCGGCACCACCGACACGACATGCCCCGTCGCGGCGACCAGCTGCGCGTCATCGTCGCCGACCAGGCCCGCGTCCGCGGCCTCGCGGTGCGCGCGCGCCAGCAGCTCGTAGGCGAAGCCCTGCGGCGTCTGCGCGAGCACGATCAACGAACGGTCGAGGCTCTCGACCAGCCTGTTGCCCTCGACCCGTTTGACCGCATCGCGCGGGCTGATCGCGGGAAACGCCGCGCCCGTCTCCATCGCGGCCGCGAGCACGCGGCGCACGAGCGACGCCGTTGCCAGCGGACGCGCCGCGTCGTGAACGAGCACGTAGTCGCAGTTGCCTAGAGCCCCCAGGCCCATGCGCACAGAGTCCTGGCGGCTCTCGCCGCCGGCCTTGACGATGACCGGCTTGCGCGGCTCCAGCGCCGCCACCTCGCGCTCGGCCGACTCGAGCCTGCTCGGCGGGCCGACCACGACGATCCGGTCGACCTCGTCGAGCGCCAGGAACAGTTCCAGGACCCGCGCCAGCGTCGTCCGGCCGTTCAGCCGCACCAGCGCCTTGCTGCCACGGCCGAGCCGCGAGCCGGTCCCCGCCGCGGCCACGATCGCGCCCACGGTCGCCATCGACTAGACCGACTCCTCGCGCGGCTTTGGGCGCGTCGACGTCCGCCGAGTATCGACCCCGCTCGGCTCGGCGAAGATCATGCGTCCCGCCGAGGTCTGGATCACCGACGTGACCACAGCCGTGATGGTCTGATTCAGCAACCTCTTGCCGTTCTGGATGACGACCATGGTGCCGTCGTCGAGACTGCCGACGCCCTGGCCCGGTTCCTTGCCCTCTCGCGCCACCATCACCACGATCTCCTCGCCCGGAATCGCGACCGGCCGCATCGCCTGAGCGAGGTCGTTCAGGTTCAGCACCGACACGCCCTCGAGGCGCGCGATGCGATTGAGGTTGAAGTCGTTGGTCATGATCGCCCAGCCCTTGCGCTTCGCTGTGCGCACCAGGTGCGTGTCGATGTCGCCGTTGGGCGAGGTCTCGTCCTCGGTGACCTGCAGGTCGATCGCCGGCTCCTTCTGCATCTCCGTCAGCACGTCGAGGCCGCGACGTCCGCGACGGCGGCGCGTGACGTCCGCCGAGTCAGCCACCGTCTGCAGCTCGCGCAGCACGGAGCTGAGCGTGATCAAAGGCATGTCGAGGAAGCCGGTCTTGGCGATGTCGAGGATGCGGCCGTCGATGATCACCGAGGTGTCCAGCAGCACGCCGGACATGCGGTGCCCGTCAGTCGCTTGCGCGCCGCCGAAGAAGAGCGCGGCGAGCTCGTTGCGCCGCGTCAGCCCAAGCGACGCGCCCTGCACGGCGAGCAACAGCGCGAGGACGGCGGACAGGTAGTAGCCGTAAGGAAGGTCGCGCACGAACACGCCGACCAGAACCGCGATGACCAGGCCGACGATGATTCCCAGCAGTCCACTCAAGAGGTCGGGCAGCGGAGTGCTCGTCAACCGGAAGTTGACCCTGCGCCAGCCGCCGAGCAGATACGGCGTGCCGAGGTACGCAAAGATCAAGCCTTCCAGGGTGGTCAGCCCGATGATCGCCCAGCCCGGGTGGGCGTTGCTGCCCAGGCCCCGGACCATGAAATAACCGAGCAAAAAACCACCGACCACTCCGAGCCCCGCCCCCAACCAGCGGGCGAGATTCTCGGAACGCTTCACGGATTACCTCCTCAAGAGACCGTCCTTAGGGGTCCCCGCGAAATCGCAGGCGAAGCCTCGGATTTCGCGGGGCCAAGCTCGGCCTCCCTTATGAATACGCCGGACTTGATGGGTGAAGAAAAGGCGGCGGAGATCGCCTCCGCCACGGTCCGGACCTCGACGACGTCGAGCCCGGAAGGTCGACCGGCCCGAGAGCCGGCCGGAATCAAAGCGCGCGTCAAGCCGTGACGCGCCGCCTCCTGGAGGCGGCGCTCGAGGTGGCCCACGCGACGCACCTCGCCCGACAATCCCAGCTCTCCGATCACGACCAGGCCGTCCGGCATTGGCCTGTTGTTCTCGTTGCTGAGGATCGACAGGGCGAGACCGAGATCGGCGGCGGGCTCCGTGATCCGGATGCCGCCCGCCACGCTGACGAAGACATCCTTCGTCCCGAACGAGAGTCCTTGAACGCGGCGCTCGAGGACCGCGAGGATCATGTGCAGCCGGTTGACGTCGACGCCGTTGGCGACGCGACGGACCGGCGTGTGCTGGATCCTGTTGACCAGGCTTTGGACCTCGACCAGCAAGGGCCGGGTGCCCTCGAGCACCGCGACGATGACGGTGCCCGGCGCCGCCGGCGCGGCGGAGGCGAGGAGCGCGGCCGAGGGGTCCGAGACCTCTTCCAGCCCGCTCTCGCCCATGGCGAACACGCCAATCTCCTCGGCCGAGCCAAAGCGGTTCTTGGTCGCCCGCAGGAGGCGGAGCTCCTGGCGGCGGTCGCCTTCCAGGTACAGCACGGTGTCAACGATATGCTCCAGGACCCGCGGTCCGGCTATGGATCCGTCTTTGGTCACGTGGCCGACCAGGAACACGGGAACGCCGATCTCCTTGGCCAGGCGCATGAGGCGGGCCGCCGACTCGCGGACCTGCGTGACGCTCCCGGCGCTGCCCTCGAGGCCGGCGTCGGTCACGGTCTGGATCGAGTCCACGATCGCCAGCCGCGGGCGTTCGGCCTGGATGGCCTCGCAGATCGTCTCGAGATCGTTCTCGGCCAGAAGCAGGATGTTCGGCTCGAGCGCGTCCAGGCGCTGGGCTCGCATCCTGACCTGCTGCCCGGACTCCTCGCCGGAGACATACAGGACCGTCCCGCCCCGCGCCACCTGGGCGGCGGCGTGCATGAGGAGCGTGGACTTGCCGACTCCGGGTTCGCCTCCGATCAGGACGAGGCTGCCGGCCACGATGCCGCCGCCGAGGACCCGGTTGAGCTCGCCCCATTCGAGGCTGGTCCTGGGCGCGTCGTCGGGGGACAGGTCGGTGAGGGCGACCGCGCGAGCCGGCTGGATGGGCTTGGGTCGAGCGCCCTTTGTCGCCTTGCGGACCTGGAACTCCTGGAGCGTGTTCCACGCCTGGCAGTGCGGGCACTGGCCGGCCCACCGGAGGCTCTCACCCCCGCACTCGGTGCAGACAAAGGTGATGGTCGATTTCGGCATAGGGAGACTGTGTACCCATGATCGGGGTTTTACAAGTCGGGCCGTACCGTTTAACAGGTCCACGCGTTCTAACTGATGAGCGTCAAGACGCCGCCCTGACTACCCCCGGGGCGGCGTCCCTTTCTTTTAGCGCTGGTCCTCCCCACGTGGTGGGGAGGTGGCCGCGAAGGCGGCCGGAGGGGCTGGAGCGGCCTGATCCTCCGCCCTCGTGACCGCTCGCATGATTCGGATCAGTAAGAGTGTCGCGGCGATCCAGATCACGTCGGACGCAAAAGAAAACAACAGCGGGACCGTGTGACTGGCCGGATCGGACGTCTCGCGCAAGCTGAACTGCATCTGCAGGTTTCCGACCACGATCCCGGCCAGCCAGCACGCCCACCAAGAGGCAAGCAGGCCGCGAGGCACCGCGCCGAGCGTCTTGTTCCAGATCTCAGCCATAACCTGGTAAGGCTTCCAAAGGTTGGCGATCGGGATGAAGAACCAACCCACGGCGAGGGCCGGCGACCTGCTCCCACGCCGGCCGAGAGGCTCGAGGTTGGCGTAGGCGCGATGAACCCAAAGACTGACCATGACAACACTGACCGGAAAAGCCACCAGCAGCCACGAGATGGCCACGAGGAGGTTGCGCTGATCGGTCCAGAGAAGGTGGGTTCTCGCCGCGGTGGCGCCGAGATGGCCGCCGTACGCGGCGAGGTCGACGGCCGAGTTCACGATGTCGAGAAGGTTTAGCGCGACCAGGATCAGCAAGAACGTAGTCGCGAGCTCTGCACGCAGGCGCGGCGATCGAAAAGGGCGCGGCGCAACCACCGGTGCGAGCGGCGCCATCGCAGCGGGGGGCGCCACAGGCGCGGTCGGCTGCCATCGGGCTCCGTCCCACCACCAGTAGCCGTCGGGCGAGACCGTTCCGAGTCGCGTGCCCTGCGAATCGGACTGCATCGCGATGCAGGACTCTATCCTCGCGAAGTGGACTCTGGGATATCGATTGAAAGAATCCGTGAGGCGGCCGGCGTCATCGACCCAGTCTTTCTCAATTCGCCGCAGTTCGACTGCGAGCCGCTGAGCGCACGCCTCGGCGTTGCGACCGTGCTCAAAGTCGAGACCGTCAACCCCATTCGCAACTTCAAAGGCCGCGGCACCGACTACCTTGTGCACCGCCTCGGCGCCGCCACGCAATCCATCGTCTGCGCGTCCGCCGGCAACTTCGGCCAGGGCATGGCCTACGCCTGCCGCAAGCGCGGCGTCCCGATCACGGTCTTCGCGGCGTCAAACGCCAATCCGCTGAAGATCGAGCGCATGCGCGAGCTCGGCGCGACCGTCGAGCTCGCAGGCGACGATTTCGACCAGGCGAAGGACGCAGCCAGGCAGTTCGGCGCGAGCCACAGCCACCTCTTCGTCGAAGACGGCAGCCTCGGCGCGATCGGCGAAGGCGCGGGCACGATGGCCGTCGAGCTGACGAGGTCTTTCGAGCTGGACGCGATCTTCGTCCCTCTCGGCAACGGCTCCCTCGTCAACGGCATCGGCACCTGGATTCAGAACGCCTCGCCGAAAACGCGCGTGATCGCCGTCTGCGCGGAGGGCGCGCCGTCGATGGCGCTCTCGTGGCGGCAGCGCAAGCCTGTCGAAGCCGAAAGCAGCACGATCGCCGACGGCATCGCGGTGCGCGTGCCCGTCCCCGATGCAGTCGAGATCATGGCCACCACGGTCGACGAGGTAATGCTTGTCCCCGACGATGAGATGCGCACCTGGATGCGGCACCTCTTCGCCGACGCAGGGCTCGTGGTCGAGCCGGCCGGCGCGGCCGGAGTGGCCGCCATCGCGCGCGTCGCCGCGGAATGGAAGGGCAGCAGGGTGGCGACCGTCCTGACGGGCGGCAACCTGACCGAACCCCAGGTCAGGGAGTGGCTCTATTGAAACTCGAGGTCCGCGAGATGGTCCAGCGCCGCCAGCGGCCCGTACTGGTTGAACACGTCGGGCACCGCCGACCGCAGGCTCGCTTGCACCGCACCCGCCAGCTGGGCGCGTAGCGCGGGTGGCAGCTCCGGCCGGCGCCGCCCATACGAGCTAACGAACCGGCGCAGATCGGGGTCGAGCCGCCGTAGGGCCAGCTCGCCGGGAGTCGCGGGGGCGAACGCGACCGCGGCCGGTGACGTCAGCGGAGGCGGCGGTGGATCGGTTGGCCTTCCGCCCGGGATCTGCCACAGCGCGACGTGGTCGGAGTCCTTGACGACGATCGTCCCCGCGGCCAGGTCGCCCAGGCGCTTTCCCTTGCCGTTGATGAAGAGCACCACCAGCCCGACGCCGTAGCCGTAAGGCAGGAAGTCGACGATGCGGACGATGTTGCGGATCCCGGCCTGGAAGAAGGTCATCGGCTCGCCCCGGTCGCCCACGGCGCGGAGGCGGAAGACCTTCTTGCCGATCGTCTGGCCCGACCAGAACGCCTCGCAAGCCCAGTGGTAGCCGAAGATCACGACGAAGCTGCCGATGATGGCGATGAGGCCCCCGATGGTGTCCTGGCCGATCCCGACCTCGAAGAGGGCGAAGAAGTAGACCGCGAACAGCACTCCGGCCAGGATCAGAAGGTCGAGGATCTGGGCGATCCCGCGCGTCGCCAGGCCCGCGACCTGGTAGTCGAACGAGACCCGTTCGGGAGTGGCGACGATCAGATCGGTGTCTGGAAGGGGCTGGCTCAAGGTGTTTGGCTATTGTCACAACGTTGAGGCCAGAGGAATTCGTCGCATTGCGGCGCGAGGATTGGAACCGGCTCGAGGACCTGCTCTCACGCGCCGGCGCGGGGCGCCTGAACCCGCTCACGCCGGCCCAGGTCCTGACCATGGCCGCGCTGTACCGCCGCGCGACCGCCGACCTCGCCCGCGCGCAGCGCGACTGGCCGGGCGAGCCTGTCCACCGCTACCTCAACGGCCTTGTCGCCCGCGGCCACGGCATCGTCTACCGGCGCGGCGGCGAGGTCTGGAAGCGGATCAAGCGCTTCTACCTGGAGACGCTGCCGCAGACGTATCGGGGCGCCTGGCCCTACCTCGTTGCGGCCGCGGCGCTGATGTTCGTGCCCGCGTTCGTCAGCTTCTTCGTCGTCCTGGCCAACCCCGACTCCGCGTACGCGATCGCCGATCCGCGGCTCATCGACCAGGTGCATCACCACCAGCTCTGGACGAACATCCCGCCCGAGGAGAGGGTGCAGATCGCGGGCCTGATCATGGTCAACAACATCTACGTCTCGATCCTGGCCTTCTCGTTCGGCGTGTTCTTCGGCCTTCCCGTGATCTGGGTGATGATCTCCAACGGCATCTCGCTCGGCGGCCTGTTCGGTCTGACCGCCGCGTACGGGCTTGCGGGCGGGCTGTTCGACTTCGTCATCGGCCACGGCGTCCTCGAGCTGTCGATCGTCATCGCCCAGGGCGCGGGCGGGCTGATGATGGGCTGGGCGCTCATCTCGCCCGGCAACCGCAAGCGCTCGGACGCACTCGCCCTCGCGACGCGGCGCGCCTTCACGATCCTGCTGGGGCTCGCGCCGCTGTTGGTCGTCGCGGGCACGATCGAGGGCAACGTCTCGCCCTCTGGCACTCCGTTCCCGATCAAGCTGGCGATCGGGCTGACCACGGGCGCGCTGTTCTACTCGTACCTGTTGTTCACCGGCCGCAAATCACGCGCGGATACACCTGTTTTGCGCAAAGCGGTCGCATCGACCCGCCCTGATGAAGGTGTTTTGCGCAAACGGGCTAAAGAAGAGCTCTTTCCTTGAGCTCCAGGTACCTCTCGACCAGGGCGGGCGACAGCCTGCCCGCGACCACGTCCAGGCCGAGAACACCGCCGCGCCTCAGCAGCTCGAAGCTCTCGCGCCGGCTGGACACGAACTCCTCCGCGGCCGCCCACTCGTAGGCGCGGTTGGTGCCGTCGATGGGACTGTCCCGCGCGCTGAGCACCGCGGGATCGGACATCGCGACGACCAGCACCAGGTGCCGCGCCGAAAGGCGCAAAGCGTGCGCGACCAGCTCCCGCGACGCCTGCGGGTCCTGGACGTCGGTCAGGATCACGACCATCGAGCGCCGGCCGACGCGCAGCGCCAGATGGGTCATCGCGTGGCCGAAGTCCGGCTCGACATACTCCGCCTTGATGGCGTAGAGCGCCTCCGTGATCCGGCGCAGCTGCGCCGGTCCGCGCTCCGGCTTGATGAATCCCGTGACCCGGTCGTCGAACGTCATCATGCCCACGCGGTCGCCGAACGCCTGCGCGACCCACGCCAGCATCAGCGCCGCGTTGACCGCGTGGTCGAGCTTGTCCAGGTCGCCCGCGGGCGCGGTCATCAGGCGCCCGCAGTCGAGCGCGATGATCACCTGCTGTCCGCGCTCGGCCTCGACCTCGACGACCACCGGGCGGTCGCGGCGCGCCGTCGCGGTCCAGCTGACCCGGCGGATGTCGTCCCCACGCACGTACTCGCGCAATCCCGCGAACGCGGTCGATGCGCCCGGCGGCTTCGCTCGGCGCATGCCCGCCATCGCGCGCAGGCCCCGGCGCAGCGTCAGCTGGATGCGGCGGATCGCGACGACGTTGGGAAAGACGGCCACGTCCTCCGACTCCGGCAGCCGGATCTGGCGCCGCCACCAGCCGTCCGGCCGCGAGACCTGCAGGTCGACCGCCTCGAACCGGTAGGCGCCCCGCTTCGGCGAGTACGTGCGGTAGGTCACCTTCAGGACGCCACCCGCGTCGAACCGCCCCGACGCGACCCGCGGCGCCGGCCGGAGCATGTCGGGCGCGTGGTCGGCGACCCTGGCGACTAGCCCCGCGGCCGCGCGGTTCTCGATGATGACCGTCACCTCTTCGGGCTCGCCGAGCGAGAAGGGCTCCGGCGTCACCCGTCGCGCGCGGTATCCCGAGCGCCCGGGCAAGAGCGCCAGGTCGCGGGCGGCGATGACCGCCAGACCGGCGTTGTAGACGACCGCGACGAAGCCGAGGAGCGGGGAGACGACCGCGAGCGCGATCAGTCCGGCGCCGATGCCGGCCGCCCAGATGAGGCGTGGCTGTGGCGCCAGCCCGCGGAGGAAATCAAGCCTGCCCATGGTCGTGCTTCACGAACGTAACCGAGTAGGTCGGCTCACGTTCTGACGAGGCATGAAACGAGCGGCCCTCATCGCGGTGCCCCTGGTCTTCGCCGCGTGCGGAGGTGGGTCGGCGTCCGGAGGCCACACCCCCAGCCCGGTAGCCGCCGCCGCAAGCCCGACTCCGACGGAGTCCGCCCCGCCTTCGCCAGACCAGGCATCGCCGCCGGCGTCACGAGCAATATCCCCACGCCCGACCGGCTCTCCGATCACGCCGCTGGGCGTGTACGGGATCTTCGTCCGGGATTTTCTGGTCGAGGGCGGCACCACGTACTCGATCAACCTGGTCCGCAACGACGGTGGCCTCCAGACGACGGCGACCGCCGCCAAGCGCAGCCACCCCAAGGGCATCCTCGTCCAGATGCCGAACATCTCGGCTTCCGGCTCGGCGGTCTATTACCTCGACGGCGACGCCAGCCTCAGGTTTCTCCGTCCCGACGGGAAACAGGGCGCGGTCAAGACGCTGCCGGTGGACGCGAGCTCGGCGGCCGTCTTTGCCGTCAGCCCCGACGACAAACGAATCGCCGTCGCGATCATCACTTATCCATTTCCGGCGAAAACCCGCATCTACGTCGAAGACCTGTACGGCACTGCCAACCACCTCGAGCTGTTCTCGTCGTCGACAGCGCTCGAGTATCCGGTCGGGTGGCACCAGGGCCAGATCGTCCTTGGCGTCGGACTAAACGCATACCCGCAGAACGCCTACGAAGGCTTCGCCTACAACTACTCCGGGTACCACGTCGCCAGCGCGTCCACCGGCGCTCGGATCTCGACGGTCTGCGCCGCGGGCGCCACGTTCGGCCCTCCCGTGCCAGCCGGCGCGACCTGTTTGAGCGGTACCACCCTCCTGGCGGAGGATTGGGCGGGTGGAACACATTCCGTGCCCACCCCCAATCAATGCACCTCTGGCGTCCTTTCTCCGAATGGGTCGCTCGTCGCCGAATACTGCAGCACCACCGAGGGGGTCACGCTCGTGACTGCGAGCGGCGGGATCACTTCGACTGCCTACGCGTCAACACCTATTGGGTGGATCGATCCGCTCCACGTCGTCTTGCAGGCGCAGTCGGGCCAGCTGAGCTTCCTAAACGTCCAGCTGGGAAGCGTCACCGCAATCCAGGCCGGCGGCTTTTTCGCCGGAGTGGTGCCGGGAAGCCTCTAGCGGCCATCCCTCAGGTATGCAGTTCCATGTCGACGCCGGGCGGGACCCACGCGTAGAGCTCGAGCGGCAGGACCTCCATGAAGCCGAGCTTCGCGCATACCGGCGCCGACGTCTCGCGCACCGCCTGGATCACGGCGGCTTCGGCACCGGCGGCGCGGGCGTCCGCGAGTCGCTTCGCGACGAGCGTGGTGTAGATGCCGCTTCCGCGAAACTCGGTCAAAGTCGCCGCGCCGCCGAGCAATACGAGCGACGAATCGGGGAGGAATACCAGGTTGCCGAACGCCACCGGGCCGGGTCGGTCCAGCACGTAGGCGTGGTACATCGTCGTGTTGATCTTGCCGGCTGCCAGGATCATCGCCTCGGTAAACCACCTTGCGATTTCGAACGGCATCCCATACGCCTCGGCGAACATCCCGGCCGCCAGTCGCTGGTCGTCGTTGCCGGCGGGCCTGACCTCGACGTCAGGATTGGATTTGATCGGTGTTGCGAGGTCGGTCAGAACCATGCCGGCGAGCTCGTCCGCCTTGACCATGCCCCCGGCGACGAGCCGCTCCGGCAGATCCCGCGGCCGCGTCGCCGCACTGGTCATCCATCCGAAAGCCAGGCCTTGCGCCGCGTAACGGTCCTTGACAGCGGCGATGGTGCCGTCGGCGTCCGCCTCGTCCAGGTCGGCGCAGCCGACGAGGTTCGCGATGGGGTGCGATACCGGCGTGACGCGTCCCCGGACACCCGGGATCCCGATATCGGTGACCAGTCCGGGCACCTCCGGATAGACGAACAGTGACTGTTCGACTGCGTCGGCCAGCTGTTCCGTGGTGGCAGGCATCGCCCATTACCCTCCGACTGACGCGGGACGCCCCGGCCGGATGCTATCAGTCAGCGCGGCGGCACAACCCGGCCGGCGACGACGTCGAGCACGCTGTCCGGGGTCTGGCCGGCGACCTCCGCCTCGGGCCGAAGGATGAGCCGGTGCCTGAACGCCGGCGCGAGCAGCGCCTTGACGTGGTCCGGCGTGACGAACTCCGCACCTTCGAAGGCGGCGAACGCACGGGCCGCGAGCATCAGCAGCACCTCGGCGCGCGTGCTGGCGCCCAGCGCGATCTCCGGCGCCGCGCGGGTCGCCGACGCCAGATCCACGATGTAGCGGCGGATCTTCTCGTCGAGGACGACATTCGCGACCTGCGCCCGGCACTCCTCGATGTCGACCGCGCCGAGCACCGGCTCGACCCCCGCCTTGGCCGGATCGCGCAGCTCGATGCCCGACTCCCAGCGCCGCAGCACCTCCATCTCGTCGGCGGGCTTCGGGTAGTCCAAGCGGACCTTGAACAGGAAGCGGTCCTGCTGCGCCTCTGGTAGCGGATACGTGCCCTCGTACTCGATCGGGTTCTGTGTGGCGAGGACGATGAACGGCCCGGGCAGCGCCATCTGCTGGCCCTCGAGCGTCACGCCGCGCTCCTCCATCGCCTCGAGCAGCGCCGACTGGACCTTGGCCGGCGCGCGGTTGATCTCGTCCGCCAGCAGGACGTTGGTGAAGATCGGACCGCGGCGCAGCGCGAAGGTGCGAGTAGCGAGGTCGAACACCGACGTGCCGAGGATGTCGGCGGGCATGAGGTCGGGCGTGAACTGGACGCGGCCGTATTCGAGGGTCAGCGCGCGTGCGATGGATTTCGCGAGCAACGTCTTGCCAGTCCCCGGCACGCCCTCGAGCAGCACATGACCCTGCGCGACCAGCGCGATGGCGCACAGGCGGATGGCATCGTCCTGGCCGACGATCGCCTTCGCGAGCTGCTCCCGAAGGCGGGAGAAGAATTCGGTGGCGGCGGTCACTTGCGCGGGCCCGGATGGGCGATCTCGTGCAATCTCCGGGCCGCGTTCAAGAGGTCACGTTCGGTGGCGGAAGAGGCGACGAGCGTGTTCTCGACCTTGGCCAGCTCGTCGGCGATCTCGGGTGCGCGCACCCACAGAGCATTCCAGAACCGCTCGCGCGGCTGCAGCGGCAAACCCGTGCGCGCCGCGACCGCGCGCTCGGTCGCGCCGGCCAGCATGCCGAGGGTCACCGCCCTGGCGCTCGAGCGACGAAGCAGCTGGCCGACGGCCACCGACCACTCGACGTCGGACCGCGCGACCTCCGCGGGCCGAGGCACCACCGGGCCGAATCGCCGTCCGCGCAGGAACAGGCCGAAGAACACCGCGATCAGCAGCCACAGAAGCGCCGCGCCCCACGGCGTCGTCAGCCAGGCCTGGGGCGCGAAGTCGCTGACGGTCAGGCCGTGGTGGTACTCGTCGAACGTGACCGTCGCGCGGGTGTCCGAGCCGAGCAGGTCCGCCAGCAGCCTGCCGTTGTCGGTTTTATCGAGATAGCCGTTGCAGAGGACGAGCGGGTCGGCGAGCACGACCACGCGGCCGGTGCCGATGCGCTGGAGGTAGCCCGCGGTCAACCCGTCGCCCGTGCGCAGCAGCGCGACCTGCGCGGGCGATGGATCGAGCGGATCGACGCCGTCACCGCCCGTGACCGTCGTCACGCCGTCGGCGACCGGCAAGGCTCTGTACTCACCGGAGGCCGTGGCGGCGCCGAACCTGGTCACCCCGAACGCGCGGTCGAGCTCTGGGTCGCCCTGCTCGGAGGCGTAGATGAGCACGCCGCCCTGGCTCTGCACCCACGCGTGCACCTGGTCGGCCTCGTCCGACGTGTAGGGGCTCGTCGGGCTGAAGACAAGCATCACTGAGTTCGGCGGCGGGAGGTTGAATCCGTCCGTCATCTGGCTCGTTTGATGGCCCATCGCCTCGGCGAAAAGAAGGTCGGCCGACGTGCCGTTGGCCGCGTCGCTGTTGGAGCTGTGCTCGGGGGAATCGCTATGGGGCTGAAGCGCATATGCGAGGGCCGCGATCACGACCGCGACGGCGCCCGCGATGATCCAGCCACGCGCGCCCTTCATGCAGCCGCCTGGGCGGCGAGGGGACGCCGGAACGCCGCCGCGACTCGTGCGGCGCGCTCGTAGGCCGCCGCGTCGACCTCGCGCCCTCCGTACACGGCGGCCTCGAACGGAAGGAGCAGCGGGCGCAGCGCCTCGTGGTCGGGGGCGCGCTGGAAGATCTCGCGCACGGTGAGCGGGCTGCCCTCCCAGGACCTTTCACCCTCGAGCGTCGCCGCGACTCCGGCGCACAGGGCCCGGATGGCGCCGACGCGGTCGCCACTCGCGGCGAGGCGGTCGGCCTCCGCGAAGTAGTCGGCCGGCGGCCTTGGCCCTCCAGGCAGGGCAGTCATCGACTGGCTGAAGCGGCCTCGCGCCGCGCGGAAGAGGACGAAGACGACGACCGCGAGCGTGGCGATGCTGACGACATAGATCCACCACGCCGCGAGCTGGCTGCCGCCGCCGGCGCCGAACAGGAGACGCAGCAGGGCCGCGATCCGATCCTGGATCCACTGCACGAGCCTGTCCCACAACGACGGCGGACGGTGCAGTGGGTCGTAACGGCTCATCGACATGACCTCGCGCAGGCGCTGCTGGGCAAGCTGCGGGTCGGCCGTGGTGATCGGCTGCTGCAGGGCGGCGAGCAGCTCGGACAGGCGCGTTCGGGCGTCGGCGTACAGCGGGGGCCGCGCACGGAGGTCGTCGAGGATCTCGGGCTGCGTGGTCCCGGTCCCCGACACCAGCGCGTTTGTTGCCCGGATCGCCGGGACTGCGTCCGGCGCCGAGGCGTACTGGATGATGTCGTACGCCGTCTGCACCGCCTGCGCGTACGTAGGCGGCTCGGGCGGATCCGCCGCTACGGCGGTCGCAGACGCGAGCGCCGCCGTCAGCGCGAGAAGCGCCACCGCCGCCGGCCGCAAGAGGTTGGTGATGGTCAGGTCGCGGCCTGAGCGGACGTAAGCCGGGCGGCCATCTGGAAGAGGTCGAGCGCCTCGCGGCGCACGCGCAGGTCGAAGTAGATGAGGACGAAGACGATCTGCGCGACGGGCGCCAGCAGCGCCGCGATGACCTGGCTGCTGGTGAGGGCGATGGCGCTGGCGATGAACGGCGAGAGCACGAGCTCGAGCAAGCCCTGGGCGATGTTGATGAAACCCCCGAGGGCGATCGACAGGACGAAATAGAGCACGTAGGTCAGAAACAGGATGAGGAACGTCCGCCACCAGCGTCCCTGCACCAATTGCCGGCTGCGACTGATCGCGGCGCCGAGACCGATGTTCTCGACGAACATGGCGGGCACGACCGCGACCCACATGACAAAGACCCAGAGCCACAGGATGAAGGGGGCGACGCAGAGAATCAGGGCGATCTCGGCGGTGAGGGTGTTGAAGAGCACCCAGTAGCCGAGCAGCGGGAAGTACCGCCGCAGCACACCCATGAGCACGCCGCCGGCCGTCACCGGCCGGCCGATGGCCGATTCGGAGACGGCGTAGATGATCGCGCTGTGGCTGAAGGGCAGGAAGACGAAGCTCACGAGCCCGGCGGCCCCGATCGCTCCGAGGAACCCCAGCGCGGGCCCGACGCCGGAGGTGTCCGAGGTCGCCTGCAGGCCGGATGTGAACCACGCCAGGGCGAGGCCGTAAAGCGCTGCCGAGGGGATGGCGAGGATGACCGATATCGCGGCAAACAAAAGGAAGTGCCTTCTGTACATGCGAAAGGTCTCGTCGAGCAGGTCGCCGATCTCGAGAGGCCTCAGCCGAAGCGGCACCGGTACGTTCATTTTTCGGTCGTTAAGCGTTGCACGAATTGAAGGGATGGGAATTGAATCAACACGGTGCAGCGGATCCGGATGACGTCAGCGTCCTCTTCGTCGAGGACGATGTCTCCGTGGCTCAGATGTACCGGCTGAAGCTTGAGCTCGATGGGTACGCCGTCGAAGTGGCCGGCGACGGTCTCACCGCGCTGGAAAAGGCCAGGAGAGACCACCCCGACATCATCTTTCTGGACTTGAGACTGCCAAAGATGGATGGCCTCAGCGTCCTCGAAGCCCTCCGCGGCGACCCGATGACCGCGAACATCCCGGTGGTGATCCTGTCCAACTGGGACGAGCGTGAGCTGGTCGAGCGCGGTGTGAAGCTCGGCGCGCTCGACCACCTGATCAAGAGCCAGACCACGCCGGCCCGGCTCTCACAGCGCCTGGCGGACTGGCTTAAGGCTTAAGGCTTGGCGGGACCGGCCGGCGCGGCCGCCGCCGGCTCCTTCTGCTTGTGCTTGGTCGGCGTGAACTTCAGGTTGTCCTCGCCCTCGACGTCGATCTGGACCGTGTCCCCGCGCGCGATCTTGCCTCGCAGGAGGTGCTCGGAGAGCTGGTCTTCGATCCGGCTCGTGATCACGCGCCGCAGCGGCCGCGCACCATACGTTCGGTCGTAGCCCTCCTTCGCCAGCAGGTCCTTTGCCGCGTCGGTGACCTCGATCGTGATCTGCTGCTCGGCCAGGTGCTTGCCCAGCTTGTCGAGCTGCAGGTCGACGATCTCACGGATCTGGTGCGTGGTCAGGCTCTTGAAGACGACCACGGCGTCGACGCGGTTGAGGAACTCCGGGCGGAACATCCGCTTGAGCTCGTCGTCGATCTTCTGCTTGGTGTTCGTGTGCCGGCGCTCCACCTCCGCGGCCTCGTCCACCACCGACGCCTGGAATCCAAGCGAGGTGCCGGCCTGGTTGACGTCGCGAATGCCGAGGTTCGAGGTCATGATGATCACGGTGTTCGCGAAGTTGACGATCTTGCCCTTCGCGTCACTCAGGCGGCCGTCCTCGAGGATCTGCAGCAGCATGTTGAAAACCTCGGGGTGCGCCTTCTCGATCTCGTCGAAGAGGATCACCGAGTAGGGCCGGCGACGGACCGCCTCGGTCAGCTGGCCGCCCTCGTCGTAGCCGACGTAGCCGGGAGGCGAACCGACCAACCGCGCGGTCGTGTGCCGCTCCATGAACTCCGACATGTCGAGCTTGATGAGCGCGTCCTCGGAGTCGAACAGGTACTCGGCGAGCGCGCGGGCCAGCTCGGTCTTACCGATCCCGGTCGGGCCGAGGAAGATGAACGATCCGATGGGCCGGCGCGGGTTCTTGAGTCCGGCGCGGGCACGGCGGACCGCCTGCGAAACGGTGATGATCGCCTCGTCCTGGCCGACCATGCGCTTGTGGATCTCGTCCTCCATCCGCAGCAGGCGGGCGCTCTCCTCTTCGACCAGGCGTGACACTGGCACGCCGGTCCACGCGGCGACGATCTGCGCTATGTCCTCCTCGCCCACCTCGGGCACGGTCTCGCCCAGCTTGTCGCGCCACGCGGCCTCTTTCAGCGCCAGCTTGTCCTGCAGCTTCTTGACCTTGTCGCGAACGCTCGCGGCTGCTTCGAAGTCCTGCTTGTTGACCGAGTCGTCCTGCTCAGACTTCTGGCGGCGGATCTCCTTCTGCAGCTCTTTCAGGTCGTCGGGCGTAGTCGTCAGCTTCATGCGCACCCGCGCCGAAGCCTCGTCGACCAGGTCGATCGCCTTGTCGGGCAGCGCGCGATCGCTGACGTAGCGGTCGGACAGCACCGCCGCGGCGTGCACCGCGGCGTCGGTGATGACCACGCGGTGGTGCTTCTCGTACAGCGACTTGACGCCGTTGAGGATGTCGATGGTCTCGGCGAGCGTCGGCTGGTCGACGTACACCGGCTGGAAACGGCGCTCCAGCGCAGCGTCCTTCTCGATGTACTTGCGGTACTCGTTCAGCGTCGTCGCGCCGATGCACTGGATCTCACCGCGCGCGAGCGCCGGCTTCAGGATGTTGGCCGCGTCGATCGCGCCTTCCGCCGCGCCGGCGCCGACGAGGGTGTGCAGCTCGTCGATGAACAGCACGACCTCGCGGCTCGAGCGAATCTCGTCGAGGATCTTCTTGAGACGCTCCTCGAACTCACCGCGGTACTTGGTGCCGGCGACGAGCGCGCCCATATCGAGCGTGAGCACGCGCTTGTGCTGCAGCGACTCGGGCACGTTGCCGAGGTTGATCTGCTGTGCGAGTCCCTCCGCGATCGCGGTCTTGCCCACGCCGGGCTCACCGATCAGCGCGGGGTTGTTCTTCGTGCGCCGCGACAGGATCTGGATCACGCGCTCGATCTCCGTCTCGCGCCCGATGACCGGGTCCAGCTGGTTGCGGCGCGCGAGCTCTGTGAGGTCGCGGCCGAACTGGTCGAGGAGCGGGGTCTTGGACGGCTTCTTCGGCGCGGGCTCGGCCTCGGTCTCGGCGCTAGAGTCGTGGAGCAGGCGCTCGATCTCGCCACGCACCTTTTCCAGGTTCGCGCCGAGGTCCTCGAGCACGTGCGCGGCGATGCCCTCGCCCTCGATGAGAAGACCGAGTAGGAGGTGCTCGGTACCGACGTAGTTGTGGCCCATGCGCCGCGCCTCTTCGAAGGAGATCTCGATGACCTTCTTCACGCGCGACGTCGGGATGATCTGCTGGATGATGATCCGCTCGTTGCGGCCGAGGACCGACTCGATCGTCTGCCGGACCTTGCCGATCTCTACGCCAAGGTTGTTCAGAACCTTGGCGGCGAGACCCTCACCTTCGCGAAGAAGTCCCAGGAGCAGGTGCTCGGTGCCGATGTAGCTGTGGTGCGATCGTTCTGCTTCTTCCTGCGCGAGCGTCAGGACTTTCTTGGCCCGCTCAGTGAATCTTTCAAACGGATACAACGTCCCTATCCTCCTGGACTCCTTTTACGACTACTAGGTGGGGCCAGCACCTCCTCAACGCTTCGATGGTGGTACCGGATGCCGGTACCCGTGTACCTAATATAACGTCCAACTCCGCAACTCGATTTCCGTTAAGAAGAGGGCCGTGAGGCGCCTCCTCGAACGTTCCGGTGGCTTTCTTCCCGCCGTCCTCGCGCTGGGCCTGCCGGTCGTCTTCCTGCCCACCGCCTCCGACTCCTACATCCTCCCGCGCGCCTCGATAGTCATCGCCGGCGCCTGCCTGGGCGTCGGTGTGGCACTACTGATACCCACGGCCGCCGGTCTGGGAAACCTCCGCCTTCCGCTGGCGCTTGCCGCGGCGGCCGCGGTGCTGGCGTTTGCGTTCTCGATCTCCTGGCCGCTGAGCTTCGTGGGCTCCTACACACGTTACGAGTCCTTGCCGATCCGCCTCGCCTACCTCGGGTTGCTGGCCTGCTGCGTCTGGCTGTTGCGCACGCCGCGCCAGCGCGACCTCGTGGTGGCCGCCTTAGTGTTCAGCACCTCGGTAGCGTGCATCAAGGCGTTGATCCAGTGGGCTTCCCACGTCCCCTTCCGTCCGGATGGCGACCTGGGAAACGCCAACCTCCTCGCCGCGCTTGTGGTGATGGCCGTGCCGCTAGCGATCGACCGCGCTCGGCGCGGGACGTTGTTCCAGTTCGCATGGGCGGGCGCGCTCATTCCTCTGGCCGCCGGCCTGTGGGTGACTACCTCGCGCAGCGGTGACCTGGGGCTGGTCGCGGGCTGCCTGGCCCTGCTCGCGATGTCGGTGCCCCGACGGCTCGTGGTGCCTGTCGGCGCGTTCGCCGCGGGTGTTGTCGCCCTGGCCCTGTTCTTCGTCCTGAAGACACCGCTGCGGGCGCTGAACGACGACCCGCCGGAGCTGCGCCTGCACCTGTGGAGCGACGGGGCTCGGCTGGTTCTCGGACGCCCGCTGACCGGCTGGGGCGAGGACGCGACCGGGCTTTCCTTCGGGCACTACCTGACCCAGGATTACGCGGGGCTTGTGACGTTCGACCGCGTCCACTCGGGACCGCTCGACGTCGCGGCGACGCAGGGGTTGCTCGGGCTCGCGGCGCTTGCCTGGGTCGTCGGGCTTGTGATCTGGACGGCGTGGCGGCGACGGGACGTGGCAGGGGTGCCGGCTCTGGCGGCCGCGCTCGTGGGCTACAGCGTGTGGGTGTTCTTCAACTTCGACTGGGCGCCGGCGACGGGCGCATTCTGGCTCCTCGCGGGAGTTTTGTGGAGTGTGCTAGCTCCTCCCCATTCATGGGGAGGTGGCCCGCAGGGCCGGAGGGGCATTGCGGCGGGGATCGCGGCGGTTGGTCTGGTGCTCGTCGCGTTCGTGCTCGCCGTCCTCCCCATCCTGGCCGACACCTGGTACGTCCGTGGCCACTCCGACCTCTCTGTCAGGGTCGATCCACTTCAGGCCCAGTACCACTGGGCGATCGGGACGGTGGACGAGCTGCGCCGCGCTGCCGACCTCGGCGAGACAGAGCCGAGCATGTACGTGCAGCTGGGCGACCAGGAGAGGCTGCTCGGCGACCTGGCCGCGGCCAAGCGCGCCTATCGGCGGGCGCTGGAGATCGACCCGTACTACACGCCGGCCGCCCAGCACCTCGCCACCCTCACCTGAACATCCGATGGTCGCGACTATCCGCCACCTTCGCGACCGAAACGGTCGGATAGTCCGGACTATCGCCCCTTAGAAGAGAGGCCCTACTCGTCCTCTTCGGTCGGATACTCGTGCTGCCGGTGCACGCCCGCCCCGAGCGTCGCCGGCGGCGCCGACAGCTGCTTCAAGCTCAGCGAGATCCTCCGCCGCGCGGTGTCGATCCCGATGACCTTCACCTGCACCGTCTCGCCGACCTTCAGCACGTCCTCCGTCCGCTCGACGTGTTCCCACGACAGCTCGGAGATGTGGAGCAATCCCTCGATCCCCGGCATGATCTGCAAGAACGCGCCGTACTTCTTCGTCTTCGTCACCTGCCCCTCGACGATCGAGCCGACGGGCATCGACTGGACAAGTCGCTCCCACGGGTCCTGCTGCAGCTGCCGCAGCGACAGCGAGATGCGCGTCTGCTCCGGGTCGAGCTTGATCACCTTCACTGTGACCTCCTCGCCCAGCTGCAGAACGTCGGTGACCTTCGAGACCCGGTCCCAGGAAAGCTCGGAGATGTGGATCAGGCCGTCCGCGCCGCCGATGTCGACGAATGCGCCATACGACGTGATCCCGCTCACGGTGCCCTTCACGACCGTGCCAGTCTGCAGGCGGCTGAACAGCTCCTCGCGCTTGCGCGCGCGGTCTTCGTCCTCCGCCGCCTTCTGGCTGACGATCAGCCGGTTGCGCTTGCGGTTGACCTCCAGGATCTTGACTGGGATCCGCTTCCCTACCAGGGACTCGAGCGAACCGGCGTACGCGCGCGCGACCTGCGACGAAGGCAAGAAGCCGCGCAGGCCCAGGATGTTGACGATCAGCCCGCCTTTGTTCTGCTCGCGGACGTCGGCGTCGATGACGGTCCCGTCCGCCTGCTTCTCCGCCGCGACGAGCCACGTGGTCTCGGCCCGCGCCCGACGCAGTGACAGGACGACGTTGCCCTCTTCGTTCTCGGGCTGCAGGACGTAGACCTTGATCTGGTCGCCGGGCTCGAGGCCCGGGGAGTCCACCTCTCCGCGCAGCCCGAGCTCCTTGCTCGAGATGACGCCCTCAGCCTTGGCCCCGATGTCGACGAGGACCTCGTCCGGATCGACTCGCACGACGATCCCATCCACGATGTCCCCGTGGTTGGGGGTCTTGAAGGCCTCCTCCTCGTAGTGGAGGTAGTCCTCCATGGTCATCGCGCCCGATGAGTCCTGGTCAGTCCCCTCCTTGTCTTCGGTCAGGACGGCACCGAACTCGGTAGCCAACATACGAACCCCCTGAAAGTTATTGGTGTGGTCTTGGTCGTCAACACGGCCTCCGCCAAAACGAGCGTCAATTGTACCGCAGTAAAGTCGCCTACCCGGGGAACGGTTTTGCCAGGTCGTGGTTGTCAATCAGTCTCGTTTTGCCCACCCTGGCAGCGATCACGGCGAGCGTCCCCGGCTTCTGAAAAGTAGCTGGGTCGACCAGCTCCGCGTACTCGGGCTCGACCAGTGGCTCGCGCGCCAGGCGGGTGGCCAGCCGCGCCCGCAGCCGGGCCGGGTCGCGCTCGCCTGAGGCAAAGGCCGAGGCCGCCTCACGCAGCGCCGCGCTGATGGCGAGCGCGGCCTTTCGCTCTTCGGCGCTGAGATAGGCGTTGCGCGAGCTGAGCGCAAGGCCGTCCGGTTCGCGCACGGTCGGCACGACCCGGATGTCGACGCCGAGGTCGAGGTCCCGCGCCAGGCGCTTGACCACCGCGACCTGCTGGGCGTCCTTCTGGCCGAAGTAGGCGCGGTCGGGGTCGACCGCCGCGAACAGCTTGGTCACGACGGTGGCCACGCCTTCGAAGTGGCCCGGCCGCGCTGTGCCTTCGAGCGCATCCGTGAGCCCGCGTACACGCACCCGTGTGCTGGCATCGGGCGGATACATCTCGTCGATGGACGGCCGGTAGACCGCGTCGACCTCCGTCGCGCTCAGCATCTCGAAGTCGCGGTCCCAGTCACGCGGGTAGCGGTCGAGGTCCTCATTCGGCCCGAACTGGATCGGGTTGACGAAGACGCTCACGACCACGACGTCGTTCTCGCCGCGCGCCGCCTCGACCAGGCGCATGTGTCCCGCGTGAAGGGCGCCCATCGTGGGCACGAGGCCGATCGACCTGCCGTCGCGACGCCACCGGCGCGATGCCTCGAGCATCGCGCCCGGTGTATCGATTACGTCAGCCGCCGTACCTGACCTCGGTCGGGTCCTTTGCGGGAGCCGATCCATTGGTCGAGTACTCGTGCTCCGGCCCGGGGAACTTGCCGGTCCGCACGTCCTCCGCGTACTCGGTCGCGGCGCGGGCGATCTCTTCCGCCAGGTTGGCGTAGCGCTTGACGAATTTCGGCGCCTTACCGGTGGTGAGTCCGAGCATGTCGTGAAACACGAGCACCTGGCCGTCGGTCGAGGGGCCCGCGCCGATGCCGATGGTTGGGATGCGCAGGGAGTGCGTGACCTCGGCCGCGAGCTTGCTCGGCACTCCCTCCAGAACGAGGCTGAACGCGCCGGCGTGCTCGAGCTCCTTGGCGTCGGCGAGGATCCGCACGGCCTGGGCCTCGGTCTTGCCCTGGACTTTGAACCCGCCCATCTGGTGCACGAACTGGGGCGTCAGCCCGAGATGACCCATCACCGGGATTCCGACCTCAGTGAGCCGGCGCGTGATCTCGACCACGCGGCCGCCACCCTCGAGCTTGACCGCATGCATGCCCGCCTCTTGCAAAAAACGCCCCGCGCTCGCGATCGCCTGCTCCGCCGACTCGTGGTAGGACATGAACGGCATGTCGCCGACCAGCAGCGCCTGCCGCGCGCCGCGCGACACTGCCTTGGCGTGGTGGAGCATGTCGTCGAGCGTCACCGGCAGGGTCGTCGGGTAACCCAGCATCACCATGCCGAGGCTGTCGCCGACGAGCAGGATCGGGATGCCCGCCTCGTCGAGGATCCGCGCGCTCAAGAAGTCGTACGCGGTGAGCATGGCGAAATGCCTGCCCTCGTCTTTGAATCGCTGGACGTCCAGCACCGTGGTCATGAACCACTTCTCCTTCGGGTCGCTGCCACATTCCGGGTCAGCGCCCTTCTGGTCCGCTCGGCCGCCGCGGGATCTAGTCCCGCCTCCTGCGCGATCTCGAGCGCGACCAGGCCGAGCATACGATAAAGGCCGGGCCGGTCAAGGCTCCGCAGATGCCTTTCCACGGTCTCGGCGTCGCCACGCCGGATCGGCCCCGTCAGCGCCTTGAGGGGACCTCGCTCGCGGATGTTGCTCACCGCGCCTTCGGCTAGCGGCAGAAGCGCCCTCGTCGCCTCCTTCTCCGACCAACCCATGCCCATGAGCAGCCGCACACCCTCCGCGACCACCACGTCGACGAAGTTGGAGGCGTACACGGCGGCCGCGTGGTAGATGGCGCGCTGCTCGTCGCCGACCTGCTTCGGCCGCGCGCCCAGCCGGCGCGCCAGCGCGAAAAGACGCTTGCGCAGCGCCGGAGTGCCGGCGTCGACGGCGATCGTGATGCCGCGAAACGCCGCCGGGTCGCGTGGCGCTGGAAACGACTGCAGCGGATGAAACGAACCCACCGGACGTGGACGAAGAGGCGCGAGCACGTCCAGCCCGAGCGCGCCGCTCAGGTGCGCCACCGCGAGGTCGAGCGGCGGATCCATGCCGGCGATGCGGGCCGCCATCTCGCCCACCGCGCGGTCGGGCACCGCCAGGAACAGCAGGCCGGCGCGCGGCACCCGAAACCCATTCCGCGCCGGCACCAGCCGCGCCTTCAGCGCGCGCGCGAGGCTGCGGCCCAGATTCCCGCGCCCCGCCACCGTGAGCCGATAGTCCGGACCAACGCTCTTCAACCGACGTGAAAAGGGTCGATAGTCCGGACTATCGCCGCCGGCGCGAGAAGCTACGAAGCCGAGGAGCTTGCCGCGGGAGCCTCGGGCTCCTCGGCGGCGATGATCTCGTCGAGCTCCTTGCCGTCGATCGTCTCCACGACCTTCAGCCGTTCGACGACCGCGTCCATCTTGGTCCGCTGCCGCGTGAGGATCGTCTTCGCGGTCTGGTAGCCGTGGTCGATGATCCGGCGGACCTCCTCGTCGATGATCGCGGCGACCTCTTCCGAGTAGTTCCGCTGCTCGCCCAGGTCGCGCCCGAGGAAGACGAGCTCCTCCTTGTGGCCCATCGTGACCGTGCCGAGCTTGTCGGACATGCCCCACTGCGTGACCATTCGCCGCGCCATCTGCGTCGCGCGCTGGATGTCGTTCTCCGCACCGGACGTGATGTCGTTGAAGACGATCTCCTCAGCGACGCGGCCGCCCATGATGCCGGCGATCTGGTCCATCAGCTCATCGCGCGAGATCAGGTACTTGTCCTCCTCGGGCAGGCTCAACGTCCAGCCGAGCGCCATGCCGCGGGAGATGATCGAGACCTTATGCACGGGGTCGGTGTGCGGCAGAGCCTTCATCACCAGCGCATGCCCCGTCTCGTGGTAGGCGATGACCTCTTTCTCCTTGTCGGAGATGCGCCTGCTCTTGCGCTCGGGACCCGCGATCACGCGCGCGATCGCCTCCTCGAGCTCGTCCATGCCGATGACTTTCTTGTTGGCACGCGCGGCGAGGATCGCGGCCTCGTTGATGAGGTTTGCGAGGTCGGCGCCGCTGAAGCCGGGCGTCTGGCGGGCCAGAACGTCGAGGTCGACGGTCGAGTCGAGCGGCTTGTTGCGTGCGTGCACATCGAGGATCGAGCGGCGGCCCTTGATGTCCGGCCGGTCGAGGGTGACGTGGCGGTCGAAGCGGCCCGGGCGCAGAAGGGCGGGGTCGAGCACGTCCGGGCGGTTCGTCGCGGCGATGACGATGACGTGCGTGTTCGTGTCGAAGCCGTCCATTTCGACGAGCAGCTGGTTGAGGGTCTGCTCGCGCTCGTCGTGGCCGCCGCCAAGCCCGGCACCGCGCTGGCGCCCGACGGCGTCGATCTCGTCCACGAACACGATGCAGGGCGAGTTCTTCTTCGCCTGGTCGAACAGGTCGCGGACGCGGCTCGCGCCGACCCCGACGAACATCTCGACGAACTCGGAGCCTGAGATCGAGAAGAAAGGCACGCCCGCCTCGCCGGCGACGGCCTTGCTCAGCAGCGTCTTGCCGGTTCCGGGAGGACCCACGAGAAGGACGCCCTTGGGGATGCGCGCGCCGAGGGCGACGAACTTGTCGGGGAACCTGAGGAACTCGACGATCTCGGTCAGCTCCTGTTTTGCCTCATCGACGCCTGCGACGTCAGCGAAGGTGATCGCCGGCTTGTCGCCCGCGATCATGCGCGCGCGGGAGCGGCCGAAGGAGATCGCCTGGTTGTTGCCGCTCTGCGTCTGGCGGAGGACCCACCACATGAAGGCGGCGATCAGGATCACGAGGATGATGTTCGGCAGCAGCACCTGGAGCAGGTAGCTGCCGGTCTGGCTCTTCTCGAACTTGACCTGCACCGTCTGGTTGGTGCCGGACACGGTGTAGCCACGAAGGTCGTCCTGGTACTTGCATTCGCCCGAGCAGTCGGGCAGGACGACGTTGTGCTTACGGCCCTGGATGTCGGTGACGACGCCGTCGGTCCCGCTGATGTCGACCGTCTTGACCTGGCCCTCGGAAGCCTGGGTCATCATGGTCGAGAAGTCCCAGTCGCCCTGGTTCTGGTTGTTCTGGATCGAGCTCCAGGTGAACCAGAAGATGAGGATGAGGACAACGACCAAAGCGAAATAGAACAGGCTGGAGCGGGGGAAGCGACTCAACTCAGATCTCCATTCTCTGCGCCCTGCGCGCCCGGCGCAGTGGGGCTTTCTAGCCTAGCAACTTTCTCCGCCGGTAGACCCGGCATAGGTGCAAGCGCCACGTGCTGGCCCAAGACGCCTTTCGGGGCCACCAGCTCGGCGTCGACCGCATGTCCCGGGACCCAGGCAAGCCTCTCGCCCGCGAAGACGAGCGGGAAGGTGTCGCGCTCCTCGCGCGGGACGCGCGCGTCGACGAAGATGTCCTGCAGCTTGCGCGTGCCGCGGCCTCCTGCCGGCCGCAGGCGCAGGCCCGGACGGCGATAGCCGACGTGGACCTGGATGTCTGCGCGCAGGTGGACGGCGTCGCGCTCCTCGCAGCCCGCGCAGCTCCTCACCTCGAGCCGAGGCATGGATTGCGTTCGCGGCCGCGAGCGGACGATCTGCATGCGGCCCCCCACGATACGGAAACGCAGGCCGCCGGGAAGATCGACGCCACGTCCGCCTCTGCCTGGCCCCGCCAGGTTCAGCATCGCGTCGAGGTGGCGCCTCGACAGGCCCGGCTGGCGGCCGCCCGCGTCGACGTACATCCGCTTCAAGGTTTCGACGTCGGTGGGAAGGTTCTCGGCGACCTCCTGGAGGCGGGCCGCGGCGACCGCGGCGGCGTGGAAGCGGCGAGAGATGCCAGGACGGTCGCGCTCGATCGCGGGCAGGATCTGTAGACGCACGCGCACGCGCGCGAAGCGTGCGTCCTGGTTGGCCGGGTCCTCGTGCGGCACGATCCCGCGGTCGTCGAGGAACGCACGCACGTCCTTTCTCCAGACGTCGAGCATCGGCCGCACATAACGGCCGCGCCGCGCGGGCATGCCGCGGAAGCCGGCCAGGCCGCAGCCGCGGAGCATGTGCAGGACGACCCCCTCGACAAGGTCGTCGGCGGTGTGCGCCAGCGCGACCCAGTCCGCGCCGGATTCGACGCGGGCGCGGTCCAGAAATGCGTAGCGCAGCGTGCGGGCGCCCGCCTGCAGCGAGCCCTTGGGCATGGGCTCGTCGCGCCGGTCGGCGATCAGCCGCACGCCGACGCGGTCGCAGAGGTCCCCGACCTGGCGAGCCACCGCATCGGAGCCCTCGCGCAGCGCGTGGTCGTAGTGCGCCGCCACCACGTCGCAGCCGGCGTCGTGCAAGGCGAGCAGCAGCGCGGTCGAGTCCGGGCCGCCGGACACCGCGACGAGCAGTCGCCCGGGCGGCGGGTTTTCTAAGTTCACGAGGTTAAGCATCAGGCTTTCCGCGCTATACCATCACTCGCTTTGGACGAGCCGTCTCTCGAGCATTACCTGAAGTTCAGCGACGCCGACCTCACGGCGAACCGCGACGGAGACGTCGGCGCCGGCCAGAAGGCGAAGATGGCCTGGTCCGGCATCTGGCGGCTGGTGGTCGGGCCACCGACCGCGATCATTGGTGTGGTCGTCACCCAGGCCACCGACAACGCCCTGGTGATGCTGATCGGGCTGGGCATTGCCGGGTTCGGCCTCTACGTGACGTGGCGCGGCTTTGCGTTCCTCACCGACTCGATCGTCGCCAAGGTGGCGTACGTCACGGGGCTGCTCCGCAAGAAGCTCGTACGCGGCAAGAACAGCACGAGCTACTTCGCCGAGATCGGCCCGGTAAGCAAGCGGATCAGCTCGCAGGCCTACTCGTCCCTGCCAGGCGGAATCAGCGTTCACCTCTACTACGCCCCCGCGTGCCGGAGCCTCCTGTCGGTCGAGCCGGCCAACGTCGCCGAGCCGCGCCCGGACCACCCCTTCGGCCCCGACTCCGCCCACGCCTGGAACCGGCTGCGATTTTCGTGGATCTTGATCACCGTCGGCGCGCTGGGGCTGCTTGTCGGCGTCCACGCCGCGACCCTGGCCCAGCCCGTGCACGCGGTCGGCGTGGAGACCACCGTCGCTGACTACGTCGAGACCCACGGCAAGAGCACGACGCGGCGTCTATACATCGCGAACGACCCGGGCTACTACACACCGCAGAGCGAGTCCTCGTACGACCCGGTTGCGCCGAGCTTCTATTCGCTGATCGGCAAGCCCGTTGTGATCTACACCGACAACGGGTCGCGGGAGATCATCGCCTTCAGGATCGGCGGCGTCCTTTATGCGACCGACTGGTATCTCCACCCCGAGCACAAGACGATCTTCGAGGCGGCGAACGGAGCGATCGCCGCGGTCCTGTCACTGCTTGCCATCGTCGGGGGCGTCATCGGGGTCAGGGTCGGATTCGGCATGCAGGCCGTAGCCGCGCGTCCTTTATATGGACCGCCCAGCGTGCATCGGCCTCAAGCCGTGGTGGGGGCCTCTTTTGTGGTGCTCGCCGTGGCGCTGCTGACCCTTCTCTTGCTGCTGGTGCTGACGCACCTCTGATCGTCGCCGGGCGTTTGACGAACCACGGGTCAGGACGGCGCCGCGAACCAGCCCTGCACGTGCACGGATCGGCCATCGTCACCACCATTGGTTGCGAACAGATACGCGTCCACTGTTCCGGAACAGTGCGTGCCAGTGTCAAAGGTGTATTGGCCCCTCCAGCCCAAGGGGCCGCCGTAGATGGTCGTGCCTCCGACGATGAGGTACGGCGCGAAGGAAGGAAACGCATCCGCCGTCACTCGTCCCTCGTGATAGTTGAACGAGATGTCCCACGATTGGAGATCGAACATCTCCAGCGATGCCTGGTAGGAGGTGCATCCGGCCAGGGTCGCGACGCCTGACGGTATGCCGCATGAGCTGGTGAAGTGCTCCTGCTCGAGCCCGCTGAACGTCATGTCAAGCTCCGGTCCTGACGGGCACTGCCTCACCACTGAAGCCTCGTACGAGATGGCGCCGGCAGCCGAGCTGACCACCGGCACGAGCAGCAATACGGTGACGACAAGCGCGGTCGTGCGGTCGCGGTCGCGGAGGAGGAGCAAACCCGAAACCGCGAGCAGGGCAGCGACGGCACCAGGCACCGCAAACAGCGCCAGGTTGAAGACGCGCTCGTGCTCGCGCCAGAATCCGGGCAACCAGACGATCGGTGACAGCTGCCACGCGCATATCACCGCGACGATGACGAGTGCCACCAGGGGTCGATTCTTGAATGCCTGTACCGCCGCGACCACCGACGCGACGAAAACCACGATGTTCGGGATGCCCAACAGCAGAACGAGGCCAACAAGTTTCACGCCGCCGAAATAGGCGGTGAAATCGGTGGTAGCCAGTTGGAATGCGAAGATGCTGAGCGGCACCAGGGTGGCCATCGGCAGCAGCCACAGGAGCGGACGCCACAGGCGCATCGTGGTCGTCGATTCTGAGCCCTCGGCGGAGGGATTCAGTCACATTCGCTAACCCACCATCTCTTCGCCGTTACGAGGGAGGCGAAAAACCATGGTGGTGCCGGGTGGACTCGAACCACCGACAACGCGATTATGAGTCGCGCGCTCTACCACCTGAGCTACGGCACCGCGCGGGAGAACGTTACCGCGCCGGCTGCTTGACCCGTGCCTTCAGCTTGCGCTTCTTCTTCCGGTGCTTGTCTATCGCTACCCGCTTGCGTTTGTTCATCTTTCCGCTCTGGATTCTATTGGAACCGAGCTCAGCTCCCGGCCGTCTGCCAGTCGGTCGCGATCGCCGACTGCGCCACGGCGAGCGCCATCGTGCCCGCGCATACCTTCTGATGGAGGGCGTTCTCGACCCTGTCCTTTTCGGAAGCGGACTGCGCTCCGCCGCGGGGCTCGGGCCAAAGATTCTTCGTGTCGGTCGGGTTGCCGCCCAGCTCGAGCGGGATCAGGTGGTCCTCCTCGTAGTCGGCGAGGTGCGTGTCCGCGTAGCCGTACTCCTTGATCTGCTGCGCCTTCAGCGCGTCGGTGTAGGCGGACGGCGGACGGACCGTCGCGGTGTAACCGCCGGCGCATATGGTCGAATGGATGTTGTCCTGCGTGACTCGCGAGTCGACGGCGCCGGGCGTGCATTTCGGATCGGGCAACCCGCCGATGGCGTGGCAGTTGGTGGCCGTCGCAGTGACATGTCCCGAGACCTGGTGCTGGCCCTTCAGGAAATAGAAGCCGGCGGTGAGCAGCGCGAGATAGACGACGGCGGCCACGAGCAGGAGCAGCTGGCGCATCAGCTGACGTGGACGTAGGTCTGGCCTGACGCGTCGCCGCAGGTCACGACCACTGGCCAGTCGCCGGGCGTCGTTCTCGTCCCGACGACCCACGTCCAGCTCACCGCGCCGGTCGCGCTGGACGTCTTCGGCACCAGGCCTTGAGCGGAGGAGGGCCCCGATTTGTAGTCGACCTCGATCGTGCAGTAGGTGTTGGGCGTCGTCTTGACCAGCGCCGTGGCCTTGGCGCCGCGATGCGCGGCCGGGGTATTGAGAAACGTGACAAACGCCTGGGCGACAGGAGCTTGAGGGCTGGGGGATGGTTTGGGCGTTGACGTTGGAAGCGGGTTCGCCACGGGGCTTGGGCTGGGGCTGAGCGCGACGTCTGGCGCAGCGCTGTGCTGCGTGGTGGTTGCGTTGCTCGTGAAGTTGGGGGCGTTCGAGCCGGACGAACCGTTTCCGGCGGCGCTTAGGATCAGCAGAAAACCAATCCACGCGGTCGTGAGGATGCCTTTTGTTCGCGGGGTCCATTTCGATCGCACGATCAGGACGATGACCGTGACCGGAAAGAACAGGATGGCAATCGTGATCACGAGCCAGCGAGGCACCTGCGGAATCTAAAAACAAAAGGCGCCCACGTGGGCGCCCGGTTCAGATCGAGTTGGTTGCGGAGGTCGGATTCGAACCGACGACCTTCGGGTTATGAGCCCGACGAGCTGCCGCTGCTCCACTCCGCGATTTGAGTATACCGCCGCGGCTAGTGGCTCTTCGGCGACGGTGACGGGCTCGGGGACGGTCGCGGTGACGGGCTTGGCGCCGCGTTCACCAGATACAGCTTTTCGCTCGGCTTCGCGTATCCGCTGAGCCGCGCCACCTCCTCGTCCGCGGTGCCCGACTGCAGCGCCTGCACGTCCTTCTTGTAACCCGCGTTCTGGGCCGCGATCTGCGCGTTCTGCCTCTTCAAGTCGGAAACCTGCTGGCTCAACCGGTGGCTGATGTAGGCCTCCTGCGCGAAAGCGATCCCGCCCCAGATCAGGCCGACGCCGACGGCGATGACGACGATGATCTGGCGCACGCCGAACGCGTTCGTGCGCACGCTGCCCGCGACAGTCAAAGCTCTGGTTTGTCTCATGCTGCGACGTTTGTTGTGAAGGTCGGCGGAGGCGCCGACTATATCAAAAGGTCAGCGGGTCTTCTCCCAGAGCTGAAGCTTTTCGCCTTCGTCGAGGTCGGTGAAGCTCTTGCCCTCGCGGCGCAGCGCCGCCTCGGCTGCCACAAAGCGCGTTCGGAACCTCTGGCCCGCCACGCGCAGGGCGTCCTCGGGGTTGACCTTCAGCGAGCGCGCCAGGGAGACGATCGCGAAGAGCAGGTCCCCCATCTCCTCGAACGCGCGGTCGTGGTCGCCCGCGTCGGCGGCAAGCTCGCGCGCCTCCTCGCCGACGGACTCAGCCGCCGCGGCGGAGGTCGCGAAATCGAAACCGACCCGCGCCGCGCGCTTCTGCAGGCCCAGCGCCCACGCCAGGGCCGGCAAGCTCGACGGAACGCGGTCGACGACCGACTCGTCGTTGCCCGCCTTGCGCGACTCCTGGATCTTCTGGTGCTCCCAGTTGCGCAGCACCTCTTCCGCGTTGGCGACCGACACGTCGCCGAACACGTGGGGGTGCCGCTTGACCATCTTCGCGGCCACCGCCTCCGAGACCTTCCTGGCGTCGAAGCGGCCTTGCTCGGCCGCGATCTCAGCGTGCATCGCCACCTGGAGAAGAAGGTCGCCGAGCTCTTCGCTCATCTTGGCGTCGTCGCCCGCGTCGATCGCCTCGAGCAGCTCGTAAGTCTCCTCGAGCAGGTACGGCCGCAGCGACTCATGCGTCTGCTCGCGGTCCCACGGGCAGCCGCCCGGCGCGCGGAGCCGGTGGACGACCTCGAAGATCGCGTCGATCCCGTCGGAGAAAGGCCTCTTGTCCTTCACGGCCGAGACATTACCGCGGCGCCGCGCCCGGCCTCGTAAAGCGCGGCCATGTCGTCCAGCAGCGACAGCAGGTCCTGCTGCCAGCCCTCGCCTTTCCGCCGCATCTTGATCCGGTTCGGGCCGACCGAGATCCGCCCCGCCGTTCTGCGCGACAGCTCATCGACGTCGAGGAAGCGCTCGGGGTCGACCCGGATGACGATGTCGTGGCCTTCGGCGATCACGCCCCGCAGGCCCATGCGCTGGCCCCGCAGCTTCACCCGCAGCGAGTAAGCGAGGTTGTCCAGCTGCGCCGGGGCGGCTCCGTAGCGATCCTTCAGCGAGCGCAGCATCGAGTCCAGCTCCTGCTCGTCCTCTGCCCCGGCCAGCTGCCGGTAGGCGCCGAGCCGCAGCTTCTCGTCGCGGATGTAGGAACGCGGAATGAAGTGGTCGAGCGGCAGGTCGAGGTTCATCTCCGCGGTCGACAGGACGTCCGCGACCGCCGTCTCCTCGTGCCCGGTGCGCAGCTTCGAGACCGCGCTCTGCAGCATCTGCAGGTACATCTCGAAACCGACCGCGGCGATCGCGCCGTGCTGCTCTGTTCCCAGCAGGTTGCCCGCGCCGCGGATCTCCAGGTCGCGGAGCGCGATCTTGAATCCCTGGCCCAGCTCGTGCAGCCCCGAGATTACGTCGAGGCGCTTGTCCGCCTCTTCTGTGAGCGAGCGCCGCGGGTCATACAGAAAGTACGCGTAGGCGCGGCGGCCCGAGCGACCGACGCGTCCGCGCAGCTGGTAGAGCTGGGCCAGGCCGAAGCGGTCGGAGCGCTCGACGACGATCGTGTTGACGTTCGGGATGTCGAGCCCGGACTCGATGATCGTCGTGCACACGAGCACGTCGTACTTGCCGGACTCGAAGTCCACCATCACGTTGGCCAGCTCGTCCTCCGACATCTGGCCGTGGCCGATGGCGACGCGCGCGTCCGGCAGCAGGCGGCGCACGCGCTCCGCCGCCTTCTGGATGGTGCGCACCCGGTTGTGAACGAAGTAGACCTGGCCGCCGCGACCCAGCTCGCGGCTGATCGCCTCGTGGATGAGCGCGTCGTCGTCAGCCGTTACGTAGGTCTTGATCGGCTGGCGCTCCTCCGGCGGCGTCTGGATGACGCTCATGTCGCGGATTCCGCCGACGGCCATGTGCAGCGTGCGCGGGATCGGCGTCGCCGACAGCGAGAGCACGTCGAGCTGGGTGCGCATCTTTTTCAGCCGCTCTTTCTGCATCACGCCAAACCTGTGCTCCTCGTCGACCACCAGCAGGCCGAGGCGCTTGAATCGCACGTCGCGTTGAAGGAGGCGGTGCGTGCCCACGACGATGTCGACGTGGCCGCTCTTCAAGCCCTCGACGGTGCGCGCCGCCGCCTCGTCGTCGACAAAACGAGAAAGCATCTCGACGACCACCGGGAAGTTCTTCAGGCGCTCGCGGAAGACATGGAAGTGCTGCTGCGCGAGCACGGTCGTCGGCGCCAGCACGGCGACCTGCTTGCCGCTCATCGCGGCCTTGAACGCGGCGCGCAGGGCGAGCTCGGTCTTGCCGAACCCGACGTCGCCGCACAGCAGCCGGTCCATCGGCCGGTCCGACTCCATGTCTGCCTTGATCTCGGACAGCGCGGCCACCTGGTCCGGCGTCTCTTCATAAGGAAATGTCGACTCCAGCTCCTCCTGCCACGCTGTGTCCGGCGCGAAGGCGATGCCGGGCCGGGCCTCCCGCAGCGAGTAGATCTTCAGCAGCTCTTCGGCGACGTCCTGCACGACCTTGCGCGCACGACCCCGCGCGCGCGTCCAGTCGGAGGTGCCTAGGCGGTGCAGGCTGGGCGCAGCCTCACCTCCGAGATACTTCTGGACGCGGTCGAGGTTTTCGACCGGCACGAAGAGCCGGTCGCCATCCGCGTACTCGAGCTCCAGGTACTCGCGGTGCGCGCCCTCCGATTCGATGAGTCGCATGCCCTTGAACCGCGCGATCCCGTGGTCGACGTGAACCACAAGCTCGTCGGGCGCGAAGTCCAGCGTGAACTCGCGCGTGAGGTCCTGGGCCCTCGTCCGAGCTCGGCCGCCGCGCGAAGGTCTGCGGATCCGGCCGAAAAGCTCGGCGTCGGTCGCGATGAAGATGCCCAGCGACGGCTGCGAGCAGCCCGCGGCCGGGTCGACCGCGGCGTGACCGAGCGCGGGCGCGAGCTCGAGGTCGAGGTCGAGCTCGACCTCTTTCAGCGGCGCCCCCACGCCGGCCTCGTCGAGCAGCGCCCGCAGCCGCTCGTCCTGCTCGGTGGCGAAGACGATGGCGGCGGCGTCGGCGCGAGCGGCGTATCCCGCCAGCGCCCGGGCCTGTCCGACAAGCGGCTCGCCTTCGAACCAGCCCAGGTCGAGGGCGTCCCCCCCGCCTTCGCCGGCCGTGACCGTGAGGCGCGGTCGGTGGCCGGCGTCGTCCAGGCGCTCGACGATGGGCAGGACGAAGCCCTTGGGCAGCTCGCCGCCGCCCGCCTCTGCCGCCGCGAGCATCGCCGTCTCGTCAAGCAGGGTGCGCGCATCGGTCAGCTGCCGGCGCGGCTCGAAGTCGAGCACCACCACGTTGGCAGGAAGGTGATCGAGCAGCGACGGACGCGAGGGGTCGATGTAAGCGGCGTAGAACTCGATGCCCGCAAACGCGGCGCCGGCGCCGAGGCGCGTGAGCTCGTCCTCCCAGTCCGAGCGCACGTCCCCGCGGAGCGTGGCGAGGGACACCGAGGCGTGGAGGCGCTCGACCGCGGCTTCCCCTCTGTCGGGACCGATGAGCAGCTCGCGGCCGGTTCTGATCACCACGTCGCGAATGGCCATCACCGAGCGCTGGTTCCCGGGGTCGAACAGGCGCAGGGTCTCGACGGTGTCGCCCGACCATTCCGCGCGGATGGGGGCGTCGGCCGCGGCCGGGAAGACGTCGAGGATGCCCCCGCGCAGCGAGAACTGGCCGCGCTCCTCGACCAGCGGCTCGCGCGTGTAGCCGAGCTCGACCAGGCGGCCCGCCACGCTCACCGGGTCGGGCCCATCGCCCGGACGCAGGACGACGGTCGTGCCCAGCAGGTCGCGGCGGGAGATGGTCTGGCGCGTGATCGCCCGGCGCGACGAGACGACAACGACCGGCTCGCGGTCGGCGGCGGAGAGCGCGACCAGCGCCTCCAGCCGCTGGTTCACCGCCTCGTCGAACGCGGGCGGCCGGTCGAGGAACGACACGGCGACCTCGGCGAAGACATGGGTCGCGGGGCTACCGGCCAGCCACAGCCGGAGCTCGTCCGCGAAGCGGTCCGGTCCGGGGACGAGGACGAGCAGGGCTTTGCCCTGCTTGGCCGCCGCCCTTGCCACCGAACCCGCCACGATCGGCCATGCCGGCCGCGGGAGGCGAGCGACCTCGAGCTCCGCCGCGCCGCTGTTGAGCCATCTCTCGAGCCGCGGCTCGGCGCCGACGACCGCCTCCCACAACGCCCTCACGCCAGCTCCTCGCAGCCGAGAGCGCCGAGGCGGTTGTAGCGGTCCATCGCCCTCTCGACCCCGGCCTCGAGGGCGACCTCGAGCGCGTCCGCCACCCCGTTGACGATGCTCGGCAGGCGCTCTGCCTCGGCCCTGGTGAAGCGCCCAAGCACATAGTGGATGCCGGAAGACGATCCCTTCCGCGACGGCTTGCCGATGCCGACCCGGAAGCGGACGAACTCGTCCGTGCCCAGCGACGCGATGATCGAGCCGACACCGTTGTGCCCGGCGCCAGAGCCGCCGCGGCGGATGCGCATGCGGCAGAGCGGGAGGTCGAGCTCGTCGTAGACCACCCACGTCTCAGGCACGGCGATGCCCGTGTCCTTGATCGCTTTAGCGACCGCCTGGCCGGACAGGTTCATGTACGTCTGGGGCATCACGAGCCACAGGCCGCGAGCCTCCGACCGCCCGACCAGCGACTGCCATCGCTTCTTCTCGAAGCGCACGTCGAAGCGGCGCGCGAGCTCACGCACGCACGCGAAGCCCAGGTTGTGCCGCGTGTCGGCGTACTCCGACTCGGGGTTGCCCAGGCCGACGATCAGGTGCTGTTGCATTTCTTTCATACGAAGTGCGCCCTGCGCGCGCGCCGGCGCATGGAGACACAACTAGGCCCGCGGCGAGTGCCGCAGACCTGGCAGTGGAGTGTAGGTCAGGCGCCACATCTCCTCGGTTTCGGCCGGCGTCGAATGATCCCAACCGAGCAGGTGCAGGAAGCCGTGCACCAGCAGCACGGCCAGCTCGTCCTGCTCGCCGTGACCCCACTCCTCGGCCTGGACGACCACGCGTGGCCAGGAGATCGCGATGTCGCCGGCGTGATCGCCCGAGCCCTCGAAGGAAAGGACATCCGTCGGGTGCGCCTCGCCGGCGAAGTCCCGGTTGAGGCGTTCCATCTCGGCGTCGTCGGTGATCCGGACCGCCACCGTGACGTGTCCCTCGGGAAGGCGCGCGGCGATCTCCGGGACCTTCGCCGCGCGCTCCAGAACGGCGCGCACGAACGCCGGCGCCACCCGGGCCCGCACGGCTTTCACGACTTCGACATCGAGTACAGTCACGACCGGTGAAAATTCTCGTCACTGGCGGCGCCGGTTTCATCGGCTCGCACGTGGTCGACGCCTACGTCACCGCGGGCCACGAGGTGGCCGTGCTCGACAACATGTCCACCGGCCGCGCGGACAACGTGAACGCCGCGGCCCAGGTCCACAGGGTGGACGTGCGCGATCTCGACAGGGTGCAGAGCGCCGTCGCTTCGTTCAAGCCGGAGGTCGTCAACCACCACGCGGCGCAGTCCGAGGTGCCGAAGTCGGTCGCCGACCCCGGCTATGACGCCCAGGTCAACCTGGTCGGCGGCCTCAACGTCCTCAAGGCGGCCGTCGACAACGACGTGCGCAAGGTCATCTTCAGCTCCACCGGCGGGGCGCTGTACGGCGAGCCAGACGTGGTGCCCGCCGACGAGGACCACCCGATCCGCCCGCTCTCGCCGTATGGCACGAGCAAGTATTCCTTCGAGCAGTACCTGGCGATGTTCCAGCGCACATTCGGCCTGAACTACACGACTCTGCGCTACGCCAACATCTACGGAGCGCGGCAGGACTTTTTCGCGGAGGAGGGCCGCGTGATCGCCATCTTCGCCAGCCGGATGATCGAAGGCAAGCCGGTCACCATCGACGGCGACGGCAACCAGTCACGCGACATGCTCCACGTCGGCGACGTCGCGATGGCCAACATCGCCGCCCTCGAGCACGGTGACGGGGGCACGTATCACGTCAGCACCGGCATCCCGATGACGATCAACGACCTGTTCCGCAAGCTCGCCCTGCTGACCGAGTACAAGCTCGAGCCGCGGTTCGGCCCGGCGCGCAAAGGCGACGTGTACCGGATCGCGCTCGACAACACGCGCGCGGCGGAGCAGCTCGGTTGGCGGCCACACATCCTGCTCGAGGAGGGCCTCCGCCTGACGGTCGAGTACTTCCGCGACCAGATCGCGCGGCTCAGGGCCTGATTGCTGCAGGCCATTGCGTTCCTGCACGGCTTCGGCGCTCGCGTCCTGGTGGTGTTCGCCATCCTGCTCGGCCTGTGGGGCGCGTACCACTACTTCCGCAACCAGAGCCTGAGCGGAGGCTTTCGCTCCACCTACCTGATCATGGCCGGGATCGTTCCGGTGCAGGGGATCCTCGGGGTCGCCGCGCTGTTCACCGGCGGCAGCCCCCGCGAAGGGATCCTGCACATGGTCTACGGCGTGTTCGCGACCCTCTTCGTCCCCGGCGCCTACCTCTACACGCGCGGCAACGACGCCCGCCGCGAAGCCCTCGTCCTCGCCGGAGCGTCCTGGATAGTCGCGATCGCCTTCTTCAGGGGCATATCGACGGGCTGAGGCCTGCCTTAAGGTAGGCGGCGCCATGGATCCGAACGCCCGGTACGTCACGGATAAGGAAGAGCGGCTTTCCTCGTCGCCGGAGCGCCGCGTCCTCATAACGGGCGGCGCGGGCTTCCTCGGCGTCAACGCCGCCATCCACCTGATCAAGTACGGCTGGTACGTGACCCTGCTCGACAACCTGAGCCGGCCCGGCACCGAGCGGAACCTGAAGTGGGTCATCACCCGGTACCCCAACCGGGTGACGTTCATCAAAGAAGACGTGAGGAACGCCAACGCCCTGGCCGAGCACGTGCGTAAGCAGGACGCCGTGCTGCACCTGGCGGCGCAAGTGGCCGTCACCACCTCGCTCGTCGACCCCAGCACCGACTTCGACGTCAACGCCCGCGGCACGCTGAACGTCCTCGAGGCCGTCCGGCTCCACAACCGGGAGGCGCCTTTCGTCTTCGCATCCACGAACAAGGTGTATGGAAAGCTCGGCAAAAACAACTCAGCCTGTAAAGAAACGCAGCCGCTCGACTTCCACAGCCCGTACGGGTGCAGCAAGGGCGCGGCGGACCAGTACGTCCGGGACTACGCGCGCTGCTTCGACATGAACACCGTCGTCCTTCGCCAGAGCTGCATCTACGGCGCGCATCAGTACGGGACCGAAGACCAGGGATGGGTGGCGCACTTCGTACACTCGATCCTGAAAGACCGGCCGCTGACCATCTACGGCGACGGCACACAGGTCCGCGACCTGCTCGACGCCCGCGACCTGAGCGGCCTGTATGCGCTGGTCATCGACAAGATCGCGATCACGCGGGGGGAGATCTACAACGTCGGCGGCGGGACCGAGAACCAGCGCAACCTGCTCGAGGTCATCGACCAGATCGGCGAGCTCACCGGGAGGAAACCGCAGTTCTCGTTCACGGACTGGCGCGAGGGCGACCAGGCGTTCTACGTGAGCGACAACACCAAGGCGCTGGAGCAGTTGGGCTGGGAGCCGAAGATCGACTTCGACCGCGGGCTGCGCGACCTGATCGCCTGGGCGGAATCAGTCAACTAGCCACAGAGTGCCGGATAGTCGCGACTATCGGGCCCTGGCATCCGCCGGAGTGCCGGTCAGTCGCGACTATCCGAAGTTGTCCGTTCGCAGGTGAAGTGACCGCAGCCGCCCGACAGCCCACGCAATAACCGCGCTTCCCCCCACGCCGTCGTCGCCACCGCGCGACTCACCCCTCTCATCACCCGCCCGGTCACGCCCCCCCGCGCCGCCGACATGTCCTCCACCGACCCGCTCACCGGCCCGCGCCAATCCAGCCACGAGAAATACAGAAGGTCCAGTACCTGCAGGGTGGCGTGATAGGACCAGCGCGTCCGCGTCACCGGCAGACCACACGAAGCGGCCATCGCTCGGAATCGGTCCGCCGAGAAGATCTGGATGTGGCCGCCATGCCGGACCTTCGCCGTCCACCGCGTCCCACATCCCACCAGGCGATACAGCGTGCGCGGCTGGCCTTCCAGCGGCAGCACGATGTGAAAACCGCCGCCCGGCTTCAGTACCCGAGCCACCTCGCGCAGCACCGTCTCCGGGTCGTCGACGTGCTCGAGGACGTCGAAGATCCAGACGAAGTCGAACTCAACGTCGTCGTACGGAAGACGCTCAGCCAGCGCCAATCGAAAGTCGACGCCCTCCCCAGAAGCGCTGGCGGCCGCGATCGCCGCCCGGCTCACGTCGCATGCAAAGACCGACAGGTCGGGCCGTTCGCGCTTCACCGCCTTCGCCACCTGCCCGGCGCCGCATCCCACGTCGAGCACCCGGCCGTGCACCGGCGCCAGGTCGTCGAGGAGATACCGCAGCTTGAGCCCGTTCATGTACCAGGGCCGCGGCCGCAGCGACGCCGCGCCCCAGCGCTTGGCCTCGTAATCGAACGAGGCCCCGGGCGCGACCGGCTCGCCTATGTCGCCGCGACGCAAGGCGGAGCGTTCACCCCGAAGATCTCCCAGTGCGCCTCCTCCATCGTGCCGACGTGCGTGAACCACGTCGGGTTCTCGTGAACCTTGAGCATGAAGGCACCGTCGGCGGCGATCAATCTGACGTCGGTCCTGGCGAACCAGCACGCGGTGAGATGGTCGGGCGCGTACATCTCGCTGATCAGGTGTCTGCCCTCGACGCCGCCGTACCGCGCGACCACGTAGGTGATCTCCGGTCGATCGCTGGGCACGGCAAGCGAATGTCCCTGATAGGGCGACGTGTTGTACCACGCGCCCAGCTGCACACCTTCGGTCTTGATCGCCTGCCACTCGACCTCCGACGGCCCGAACTCGGCGTTGATCGGCAGCCACGCCAGCTGGCTCACGAGCAGCGCGGTCGCGACCAGTCCCCAGCCCAACGGCAGGAATCGAGGTCCGAACCGGCGTGGCGCCAGCCACAGCACCAGGACCGCGAACAGGATGCCGGCGAAGACATACGGAAACGCGAACACGCGAGTGATCGGCATCCACCAGACCCAGCTAGCCAGGTACGAGGTGAACCCGAGCATGCCGCAGACGAAGACCCAATAGCCGAAACCGAAGGTGAGGAGCATGTACGAAGGCGGCCGCCGCCACAGGCTCCACGCCAGGCCTGCCGCCGCGAGCACAAGCCCGGCGCCCAGGACGGGCCGCACCGCCGCCTGCTCGGCGCTGATCGGCGTGAGCTCCCACTTGCCCACCGCGTTGGCAAAAAAGTTCCACCACAGTGGATAGATAGGGTTGCCGGTCTTGTCGTAGAGGATCTTCATGTAGAGCAGCATCACGGCGGCGAACCCGGCGACCAGCAGGATCCGCTGCTGCCTCCCTTCCCGCTTGAAAAACGCCGCGGCCACCATCCCCAGTCCGAAGAGCCACGCCTCCGCGCGCGCCATCGTCGCGAAGCCGAACGCCAGGCCGGAGGCAAACCCGCGACGCGGCCACCCGGCGAGCCCGAGCAGACAGAGCGCAACCCCGAGCGGCTCGAGCATCCCGGAGGCGTCGTTCATGACGCTGGTTGGAATCAACGACGCGATGAGCGCGGCGCCGAGCGCGGCCTGCGTTCCCCAGTAGCGGCGGACGAGGTGGAACACGAGGACGATCACCAGGACCCCGAACACCAGGCTCACCAGGCGATCCAGCACGATGTCGATCGAGCCGGTGACGTCGAAGACGGCCACCATCAGCAGCGGATGGAGGACGCCCCAGAAATAGTCGAGGCCCTTCAGGTCCCACAGGCGGGGTCCGTCCGGCGCCGAAAGCCCGATCTCCTTCGTCAGGTAAGCGATCTGCCAGTGGTGCCAGACGTCGCCGTAGCGCCGGACGCCGGGATTCTCGGGGTCGGTGAACACGAACACGTACAGCAGGCGCGGCACAGCGGCAATGACGACGATCGCTGCCGTCCACGCCCAGTGAAGCCGCGGCAGCTCGGATCCGGAAACGTGCGGCTCGGGCGCCTCGACCTCCTCGTCTTCTTCGGCGAGGATCCGGGGCAGGAGCTTCACGCGGTCGCCGCTTCCGCCGCCATCTGGACGTGGGCGCGCGCGACGTCCAGCACCGCGCGCTCGAGGGTGTCGATGTGCCGCTCCCAGTCGAACCGGCGCGCCCACTCGAAGGCCCGCTGGCCCGTGAGCTGGTTCTTCTCCGGATCGTCGAGAAGCGCCGTGATGCCCGCCGCGTAGCCGGCGACGTCGAGCGGCTCGATGAGATGACCCGTGCCCGGCGCGACGGTCACGGTCGGGCCCGCCTGGTTCCACGCCACGACCGGCACGCCTTTGGCCATCGACTCGATCACGCCCATGCCGAAATCCTCCTCCGGCGCCGGGTACACGTAAACCGCCGCGCTCTCGTAGAGCGTCTGCAGCTCCTCCTCGCTGATCGCGCCGAGAAACAGCACCGCGTCCTCCATGCCGAGCTCGGTGACGAGGGCTTTCAACGAGGCGGTGTGCGAGGTGGACGGCCCGGGGATGACGAGCTGCGCGCGCGGGTGCTTCTTGCGCACCTCCAGCATCGCCCGGATCGCCAGGTCGAACCGCTTCTGCGGGTAGTGCCGGTTCGTGAGCAGGACGTAAGGGCGGCGGATGGGATAGCCGTTGACGGTCAGCCCGCCCGCAAATCGGGAAGCAACCGGCAGCGGAAAACCGGACGAGGCGACATGACAGCCCGCCGGGCAGTCGATGGCGTCGCGCCTGTAGGTCCGGCGGATGATGTCGCCGATGTAGTCGCCGTTGACGAGAAGCTTGTCCGCCTCCTGCACCGAGCGGCGGTCGGCCCACGCGACGAAGCGCGTCGCGCGCAGGACGATCGCGGCGAGCAGACGATAGTCGGCGTTGGAGACCCAACCTGTCTGGCGGTCGATGCTGCGCGGATAGACGAGGCGGTTGGGCTGATTGAGGTACAGGACGTACGGCACGTCCATCAGTCGCGCCGCCCACCACGCGATCCACGCGCTCGGCTGGTTGCAGCCGACGATCGCGTCGACACCGCGGAACCGCCACGCGTAGAGCGGCATGAGGAGCGAGGTCGCCCCCATCTGGATCGCCTCGCGGAAGGGGAACCACCGCGGCAGCTGGGGCAGGAACGTCTTGACGCGAACCTCGCCGAGCAGGTCGGGGTAACAGCGCGAGGCGTCGACGGTGGGCGCGAAGCACTCGACCTCGTAGCCGCGACGCCGCAACCCCAGCACCTCCTCGATGACCAGTCGCTCGCCCCCGCCGGAATAGGTGAACCCGCAGTGGAAGACCGCGATTCGCCGCGGACCGCCCACTCTGGCGCGCCGCCTGCCGCCGACCAGAAAGAAGCTCAGAAGCCCGAGCGCGAGCGCGTTCAGGGCGGTGATCGCGTGATAAAGGACGATCGCGCCGGCCGCGACCGCGGGGGCAAGCCCGAGCCCACCCCCGAGCACCAGGGACCCCGCGACCTCCAGGTTGCCCACGTAGCCGGGCCCAGCGGGGACCGCAAAGCTCAGCAGCAGCGCGGGATACGCGGCCATGGCCTTGAGCAGAGGAACGTCTATGCCGACCGCGACGAAAAGCAGTGTGAAGTTGAAGGCGTCGATCACCAGGGCGAGGGCGGTGAGCCCCGCGAGCCGGGCGGCGAGCTCGGGCGTCCAGAGTCCGCGCGCGCCGGCGCGGAAGGCGAACGCCTGGCCGGCAAGGGCGGACGCGAATTGCGGCGGAAGAATGCGGCGCGCCGGCGCTGAGCGCGCGATCCGAGGACCCAGCACCGCCGTGCCGAGCACCGCGGCAAGGAGCGCGATGGCGAGGGCCGCTGCGCCGGCCAGGCCGCGTGGCGCGCTGACGGCGCCGCTCAGCGCCACCCCCTCTAGCCCGGCCAGCACCACCGCGACAGCCGCCAGGTCGCACGCCTTGTCGATGACGATCGTCGCCAGCGCTGAGCCTGCTGGGATCCGGTGCCGGCGCCACAGCCACCACGCACGGGCGGCGTCGCCCGAGCGGATGGGCAGCACGTAGTTGAGGAGGCCGCCGGCCGCGTTCATGGCGAAGGCTCGCACCATGCCCACCGGCGCGAGCGGGCGCAGGAGCAGCAGCCAGCGCCGGGCGCGGATCACGCTCGTGATCAGGAACAAGAACACCATCGCCGCCACCGCCCACCAGCTGTGCACGCGCGCGTGGGCGGCGATCTCGGGCAGCGAGACGGTGCGCAGCCACAACCACAGCAGCGCCAGACCAAATGCGGTTTGCAGTCCGAGCCTTATCCAGCGGTTGTTCATGCCATCTCCGCCGCGGGCGCCGACAGGACCCACCGCTGCGCGAACGCCCAGAACGCGAAAAGGAAGGCGATGAACATGATCGTGCCGCCGTAGTCGTGGAAGAGGATCGCGGGCGCGACGCCGATGGTTGCCGCGATCAGAGCGACCAGCGCCACGCGCGCCAGGTTCAGCAGCATGGTACCCGCGACGCCGATCAGCACGACCTGCGCGCGTGACTCGAACGACTGGCCGCCGCGCAGGCCCGAGACGAGGCTCACGCCGAACAGGATCAGGCTCTGCCAGCCGATGCAGTTCCAGGAGATGAACAGGGTGTGCATCGAGCCCGATCCGTCCCACACCACCAGGTGACTGCCGGACGCGGCGGCGTGGACGCCGAACAGGCCCAGCAGGCTCACGACCATGCGCGATTCTGCGGGCACGATCGCCTGCAGCGGATTGTTCGCGCCCAGGCCCATCGCCCACACGGTCAGAAGGTCGTTGAAGGTGGTCACGAGCGGCAGCAGCATGAGCAGCGCGCACGTGATCGCGATCACCGTCAAGTTCAGGTCGCGCTCGCGGTGGCTCACCTGCGTCTCCTGATCAGGCGGCCGGCGAGCAGCGGCGCAAAGGCCGCAAGGCCCAAGAATCCCATGAGCCCTTCCGGCACGATGATGCTCGGCGGCACGACTCCCGTGTTGCCGGCGCCCGCGGTGCCGTCGTACACCATCGACGGCTTACCGCCGGTGTTGTGCGTCAGCGTGACCGAGAGGCACAGCGAGCCGCCGGGCGGGATGACCAGCGGGAGCTGGCTCGCGCTCGTGCTGACCGTCAGCGGGCTCGTCGTGTTGGTGGTGCTCGCGCCGTAGCTCGCCGTCCATGTGCTGCCAACGTTGGGGACGGTCGCCACGAAGCCGGCGCAGCTCGCCGTCGCGGACACGCCGGCGGCGATACTGACGATATCGTTGGTCGAGCCGGTGCCGCCCGTCCAGTACATCGTGAAGGTCCACACGCCGGCCGCGACGGTCTGCGCCGGAAGCCCCGTCCAGGCCCAAATGCTGGTGACGCCTCCCGCGGCGGACTGGATCTCGCACGGAGTTGCCCGCGTCCCGACGTTGGCGTCCATCGTGCTCGGTGTGCACCCGGGCGCGGTGCCCGTGCCGTGCAGGTAAAGGGGGTTGCCCGCGGCGCTGACCGTCGGCGCGTGCACGGACATCGCCGCCAGGCCGCCGAAGATCAGCGCCAGGACGACGATGGCCAGCCATCCGACCCAGCGCGGACGCAGCGGGGCGCGCCGCACGGGCGCCGAGACGAGCCGCGCTGACGGCGCCACCCATTGAGGTCCGCGCGGCCGCCTGCCGAGCAGCCAGCGCCGAAGCATGTACAGCCTGCGCAGGTGGCGGACGCTGTCCGTGACCCGGCCCGTCTTCGGCGTCCGGAACCACGGACCTTCGTCCTTGCTGATCAGGCCCTTGAACGCGGCCCAGCCCTGGAAGGGAACCAGCGCGAAGGAAAGCACGATGGCACCGAAGACGCCCTGGACGTCGCGCGCCGGCGCCTCCTCGAGGATCAGCCCGCCGAGGTTCATCAGCGGCAGGGCGAAGATGTTGGAGAATAGCAGCGACCAGCCGAGCAGCGCCGTCCATCCCGGCACGTGCGTCCCGAACACGAGCTCCGAGGCGATCCAGCTGAGCGAGCCGATCACGAACAGTCCCGCCTGGAGGTAATACGTCGAGTCGTAGAGGAACTCGAGCTTCTCGAGCGGCGTGACGAACGGCGACCGCATGATCGCCAGGAACCACTTGCGCACGTTGTAGGTGTGCCCCTCCGCCCAGCGCATGCGCTGCCGCGCCAGCCGGCCGAAGGTGCTCACGCACTCGGCGGGCGTCTCGGCCCACGGGGTGTACACGACCTTGAAGCCGCGGGCGTAAAGCTTGAGGGTGAGCTCCCAGTCCTCGGTGATGCTGGTCCCCCATCCGACCTCGCGCAGCACGTCGGCGCGGATCATGTACGCGGTGCCGGCGATCATCTTCAGCGAGCCGATCGCGTCCTGGAAAGGGCGCTCGATCATGTAGCTGCCCGCGTACTCGGCGCGCACGGCCTCGGTAAGCCAGCTCTCCGACTTGTTCAGGACGTGCCACTGGTAGCTCTGAACAGCCGCGACCTCGGCGCGGCGCCTGACCTGGCCCGGCTCCGATGGTGGGTCGGTGCGGCCGAACGCCGCCTCGAACCGGCGGCTCGAGGATGTGCCGTCGCTGACGCGATAGAAATAAGGAAGCAGCCGCTCGATGGAGTCCGGGAACGGGACCGAGTCGGCGTCGAAGATGACGACGTACTCGGTGCGCGGGTCCATCACCTTGAGCGCCTCGCGCAGGGCGCCGCCCTTGTAGCCGGCGCGCGAGGTGCGATGCAGGAGCTTGAGCCGCGGCCATCCCTTCCACCGCTCGAGGATCTGCAGCGACTCGTCGGTGGAGTCGTCCACCAGGACGACCTCGTACTCGGGGTAGTCGAGCTGCGACAACGCCTTGAGCAGCCGCTCGATGACGCGCATCTCGTTGTATGCCGCGACATGGACCGAGACGAACGGGTGGTAGCCGAGGTCGAGGTGGATCCCGTTGCCAGAGCCGTTGCCGTTGATGCGCTGGGCCCCGCCGCCGTCAGCCTTGGCGTGTCCGTTGCCGTTGCGCGGAGGCGCGCCGACCAGCGTGGTCACCAGCACCATCGCGGTGCTCAGGTAGTACTTGATCGCGTAGGCGAAGAAGATCGCGCCGAGGAACAGGCCGGTGAACGCCAGGCCGTACGCCAGCCAGTCCGCACCGCTGCGGATTTTCGACTGCTGGACCAGCTCGACGAAGCCGTGGGCGATGGCGACGATGGGGATCGCGCCGACGACGAAGGCCGCGACGAGGACGCCGTTGAGAAGGACGCTCCAGGCGAGACTGCCGAGGCCGCGCCCGGTGCGCGGCCCAACAGTTTTTGCCGGATCGTCTCCTGGAGCGCTCAAGGGGTGTCCTCGAAAAACAGCGCCGCGCTCAGCTCGGCGCTGTCAAACCGGCGGTGGCCGCCTGGGGTGGTCAGCGTGGGGTGCAGCCGGCCCCGGCGGACGGCGCGGTTGAGGGTGGGCTGGCTGACGCCGAGGAGCTTGGCCGCCTGGCCGGTGGTGATGAGCCTGGCGCCCTCGGGCTCGTCCTGGAGAGAGGCGGCGTACAGCTCGACGTCGGCAGCGTTGAAACGCCTGTGCCCGCCCGGCGTGACGAGCGCCGCGCGGAGGACGCCTCGCGCAACTGCGCGAGCGACCGTCGCCTGGCTCACGCCAAGGCGGGCTGCCACATCCCTCGAACTGATCAATCTCTGCAAGGACGTTCTGCTGCGACTAACGAATCCATATCAAAAAGCAGTCGGGGTGCGGTCAACTATTTGCCACAAGTTGAAGCCGCGCCTTGGTTTTGCCCGAGCGGCGCAGGCAGTTTGTCGTTGAAAATGTGCAGATATCGTTTCCCAGACCCCCGGTTTCGTGCCAAACTTTTCACTGCGCGAAAGCGAGCGCGGGCCTTCAGAAAGGAATACGGGACCTCATCTTCATTTCGAACCTCACCCCCCGCAGCCAAGCTCGGAGCCGGTGTCGAGAAATCGCCCGGCCCGAGCCTTTTTTATGGGTTCAGAGCCTCGTGGAGGGCTTCCCGCCAGGCGCGCAGAGGGGCGATTCGGGTCGACGCCAGGCAGCCGTTGGCGGGCCGGCGCGCGGCTGAGGAATAGCCTGAGGTAGGCACCGACCGGACCTCGCAAGGGACCCCGGCCTCGGCAAGCACCGCCCGGGCGAGCTCGTCCCACCCGCAGCATCCCTCCGCGACGGCGTGGACGATGCCGGCCATCCCCTGCTCCGCCAGCTCCACCGCAGCCGCGGCCAGGTCTCGAGCGAACGTCGGGTTGACGTGCTGGTCGGAGACCACACGCAGGTCCTCGCCGGCGCGCGCCCGCTCCAGGATCCGCATCGGAAAGCTGCTCGGTCCGCCGTAGAGGGCCGCGGTCCGCAGCACCATCACATGCGCGCCGACCTCGAGCACGCCGCGCTCACCGGCGAGCTTCGAGCTTCCGTAGACCGATATCGGTTCCGCCTGGTCGGCTTCGACGTAGGGCTGGTCGTGCGCGCCATCGAAGACGAAGTTGGTCGAGAAGTGGACGAGCGATGCTCCCGCGCGGCGGCAGGCGACCGCGAGGTGTCTCGGGCCATCCGCGTTGACAGCGAAGGCGAGGTCTCGTTCTATCTCGGCGCGGTCGACGGCGTTGTAGGCGGCGCAGTTGAAGACGACGTCAGGCCCGCGCTGCGAGAGCAGGGATTGGACCGCGGCCGCGTCGGTAATCGAAGCCTCCTGGTGCGTCACCCCGCAGTCCGGGCCGAGCAACCTCACGAGCTCCGTGCCCAGCTGGCCGCCCGCTCCGAACACGAGGGCTTTCAGAGTGCGGCGGTGTCCGCGTGCGGCTCCGCGAGGCCCGCGTGCTGGCGCAGCAGCGCCGTGATCTCCGCCTCTTCGACCGGCCGGCCGACGAGGAATCCCTGCGCTGCGTCGCATCCCGCCTCGAGCAGGATCGTCTCGGCCATGCGGTCCTGCAAACCCTCGGCGACCACCCGCAAGCCGAGGTTGTGACCGAGCCCGACGGCCGAGCGCACGATCGCGCCCGAGTCGGGGTCGGATGCGAGCGCCGAGACGAAGGAGCGGTCGATCTTGATCTCGTGCACCGGCAGGCGCATCAGATAAAGGAGAGAGGAGTACCCGGTGCCGAAGTCGTCGAGCGCGATGCGCACGCCGAGCTCGTGCAGCCGGTGCAGCGCCTTGGCCGCGGCTGCGGCCATGGCGACGCCTTCGGTGATCTCCAGGGTCAGCCGGCTCGGCTCGACCTTGAAGTTGCCGAGCGCGCGCGCGACCATCTCCTCGAGCGAGTGGTCCTCGATGTTGCGCGGGGACACGTTGAGGGACACGCTCACGTCGATCCCGTCGGCGAGCCACTTGCACAGCTGCTCGAGCGCGGAGTCGATCACCCACGCGGTCAGCGGATGGATGATTCCGGTCTCCTCCGCCATCGGGATGAAGCGGTCGGGCGGCATCAGGCCCTCGCGCGGGTGGTTCCAGCGGATGAGGGCTTCGACCGTCCGGATCTCGCCCGTGGCAAGCGTGACCTGCGGCTGGTAGTGCAGCACGAGCTCGCCTTGCGGGATCGAGCGGCGGAGCTCTCCGGCCAGGCCCGAGCGGCGCAGCGTCTGCGCTTCGTGCTCGGGCTGGTACAGCGCGAAGCCTCCACCCGAGCGCTTGGCCACGTACATCGCGACGTCGGCTCGGCGCAGAAGCGTGCTCGGGTCGTCGCCGTGCACGGGGTAGAGCGAGATCCCGATCGAGGCGCCCGTTTCCACCATCTGGTCGGCGATCGCGAACGGGCCCTCGAGTGAGGCGAGGATCTTCTTCGCCGTCCCGACGACGTCTTCGGGATGCCGCGCGTCCGTCGTCAGCACCGCGAACTCGTCGCCCCCCAGCCGCGCGATGGTGTCGGTCGCGCGCAGCACGCCGCGCAGGCGCGCGGTCACCTCTTGCAGGAGACTGTCGCCACGGTCGTGGCCGAGCGCGTCGTTGATGTCCTTGAACCGGTCGAGGTCGAGGAGCAGGACGCCGAACATCTTCTGGTTGCGGCGCGCCGCAAGCAGGGCCTGGCGCAGGCGGTCGCCAAAAAGGCTGCGGTTGGGAAGACCGGTGAGCGCGTCATGCAGCGCCTGGTACTCGAGGGCGTCGGTGTGCGCCTTGCGCTCGGAGATATCTCGAAGGGTGCCGATGAACAGGTGCCGCGAGCCCACCTGCATGGAGCTGACGACGAACTCGAGTGGGAACAGGCTGCCGTTCTTGCGCTTGCCCATCGTCTCGTGTGCGCCGCTCGCGGGCGTGTCCATGGTCAGGCGGCGCTGCAAGTAGTTGTCGAATGCGGCCCGATGCGTGGTCGCGATGAGGATGCTCGCCTGCTCGCCCACGAGCTCGTGGTCGGAGTAGCCGAACAGCTTGCCGACAGCGGGGTTCGCCGACTCGATGATCCCGGCGTGGTCGATGGTCGCGAGGCCGTCGGACACGTTGTCGAGCACCGACCGCATGCGCTTCTCGCTTTCCTGCAGCGCCACCTCCGCGCGCTTGCGCTCGACGAACTCGCCGATCTGCGAGCCGACGTCGTTCATCACCGCGACCAGGCCGTCGTCGAGGTCGCGAGCTGCCCATGTGTGGAGCGAGATCATGCCGACGACGCGGCGGCCGCTGCGGACCGGAAAGCCGACGATTCCGTGCAGCCCGACGGCGATCGCGGCAGCGGGGCGCGACGATTCGTCACCCGCCAGGTCAGGCATGGCGATGGGCTTGCCCGCCTCCCACACTTTGCCCGCGAGGCCCTCGCCGCGGCGGTAGGCCTGGTTGGCCGCCGTCGCCTCGAACGCGGTGGTGTCGCGTCCCGGTCGCTTCCAGGAGGTGACGAAGCGCATGGCCTCGCGGTCGGCGTCCACCTCCCAGTACTCGGCGAGCTCCCAGTCGAGCGTCCGGCACAGGCCTTCGAGCACGCCGGGCGCGGCCTTGTCCCATCCAGGTGAGGTGACAAGCGCCTGCGTGACCGCGAACCTCGCGGCCTGCAAAACCTCGGCGCGCTTGCGGTCGCGGATGTCGACCGCGACCGTCTGGAAGTAGCTCGGGCGTCCATCGGCGCTGCGGACCAGGCGCATCGTCAGGTCGACCCACACGTGGTCGCCGTCTTTTCGCGTGTAGCGCTTCTCGATCCGGCGTCCCTCTTCCTCACCGGCGAGCATGGAGTGCATCGCGTCCTGCATGGGGACGACGTCGTCGGGATGCGTGATGTCCAGCAACGACAGCGTGCGCAGCTCGTCTTCGGTGTAGCCGACGAGGTCGCAGAACGTGGGGTTGACCGTGGTGATGTGGCCGTCGAGGGCGGCGAACGCCATGCCCGCCTGCGCCTGCATGAAAAGGGTCCGGAACCGGGCCTCGACCTCGCGTTCGCCGGCCTCGGCGCGGAGGCGGCTCGAGATGTCGCTCACGAGCGTCAGGTGCTGGTGCTGCCGGCTGTTCAGGCGATGGATCGCCACCTCGACCTCGACGCGGCGTCCCGCCTTGTTGACCATCGTCGCGGTGTAGCGGTCCGGAGCATCCTTGCCCGCGATGCGCCGCGCAAGGTTCGCCGCGAAAGCCTGTCGCTGATCGGGCGGCGCGAGCTCGATCAGCGTGGGCATCGCGGCGAGCTCTTCGCGCGAGTAGCCGGTGAGGGTGACGTACGCGTCGTTGCCGGCGACGAAGCGGCCTTTCTCGGTGATCATCAAGCCCTCGCCAAGCTCGCTCAGGGTGGCGAGCAGCGAGCTCTGCCTCTCGAGCTGGATGGCGAGGTCGCGCTCCACAGACCTGGAGGTCAGATACGCGAGAACGCCCAGCCCGACGAGCACGAGCGTCCAGATGACGATCGTGCTGAGCGAGACCATCAGCTGTGTGACCGCGAAGACCCACAGCGCCCCGATGCCGAGGATGGCGACGCCGAAGACCCAGCCGAAATGGCGCGTGTTGAGCCCGGCCTCGAAGTACAGGAAAACGGTGGCAAAGCTCACGGCTGCGAGGGGAGGCAGGTCGTCGCGGAGCCATTTGCCGGACACGCCGAGCACGAGGTCTGTCAGGACGGCGGCGATCAGCGTGATCGCGACCTTGACGGCGAGGTTCGAGGCGTAGCGCGAGGCCTTGACCACCATTGAGATCGCGGCGAACACGACGCCAATTCCGATCAGGACTCCCTCCTGGCGGAGCACCACCGCCGGGGGGTGCACCTGCCAGATCCGCCAGGCGACGGCGGCGATGATGGCCAGGACCGCCAGGCCGGTGACCAAAGGCAGATTCCAGGGCGCCGCCGGCCGTGAAGAGGCAAGCGCCGCCCCGAACAAAGGATCGGCCGCCGTAGGCGTAGGCGCGCTCAGCTGTTTAGCCAACGGCGTGAACGATAGCGTTCGGGACCCGAATTTGAGTTCAGGTCGAGTTTGGCGCTGTTACTTCCCCGTCGTGCCTTATTTGCTTGATTTGGCCTGCGGTCGCTGCGGGACCGTCCGCTTCAAGGGCGGGCGGCGGCCGGCGTGGAGGGGGTTGACCTTCTCCCCGTCGCCGTCCTTGGACGACCGGCGGCCGGCCGTCGCGTGGAGGGTGCGGAGCTTGGCCAGGCGCTCCTTCTTGGCCGCCAGGGCGGTCTTGAGAGCGTCGGAAAGCTGTGTGTCGTTCATGGGAACGACCCGGAGGCGGGCCTCCAGCTCGAGGACTTCGACTTCAGCTCGGGTGAGTTCTAGATCGATGGTTTTGGACACTTCTGCCTCTTTTATACGGTTCAAAGCTACTGAACCTAATAAGTACCCCGCAAGACGTGAGGTTATGCCCTCGATGCTTAGCCACTGAATTGGGTGATGGTCACGTTGGCCGAAGTCGAGCATTTGGCCGGGCCGGCCGAGCACACGTCCTGATTGGTCAGCGTGATCGTCAATGTGCCCTTGTAACCACTGGTGCCGGAGCTGTACCCCCGAGGTACTGACACTGTGATCATCCCGTTGCCCACCGTGATGGATGGCATAGGTGGAGGGTTGGTGCACGCCGGTGGGTAGTTGCAGGTGTAACTCGCCCAGGAGGCCGAAACGCTGGGTGTCCCGGCGCCTGGCGTCCCGCCTTTGTAGGGGAACTTGGCCTGGCAGCCCGGAGCGTTTGCGGGGTCGTACCCGGTCCACCAGCACGGGAACTGGGGATTAGAAGGGATGCTTCCGCCCGTCAGAACGATGTGGGGATACATCCAGAACGTCGGCGATACCGTGTCGCTGCCGCCCAGTGAGTCGGTCACCTGGACTGTGAACTGCAGGTAGCCGGTCTGCCCGGTGAACGTGCCCTTCAGCGAGAGTGCTGAGAGCGTGGTCCCGGAGGGTAGCGGACCCTGAGTCAGGTTGTAGCTGAACGGCCCAACCCCTCCGGTCTGCTGGCCGAAGGCGCCGCAGGCGTTCACGCACCCGAGCTCGACGTTGCAGTACTTCGCGCAGGCAGAGAGCAGCGAGGCGTTCAGCGGTGGAGCGATGTTGATCGTCCCTTTGATTGGGGCTTTGCCGTCAGCCGCGTCGCTGACCTCGATCAAGAAGGAGTACGCCCCCGCAGATGCGGGTGTGCCCGAGACGCTCCCTTCGCTTCCCAGCGTCAACCCGGGCGGCAGGGCGCCATCGCTGAGGTTCCAGTGGTAGGGCGGCCTGCCGCCAATCGCGGTCAGCGCAACCGGCGCGTAGCCAACGCCAACCTCGCCGATGTGGAAGGCTGGAGCGCTCGCCGCGAACTCTTGGGTGGGCGAAGACGGCGAAGGCGAGGGTGAGGGCGAGGCGATCGCTATGTTCTTGTCGTTGCCCGACTTCCCGCCCTGCTGGTTGGGAAGCGTGCAGCCGACCACAGACAGAAAAACGGCCGCCCCAGCGGCCAACCACCTTCCTCTTCCCAAATCGCTACGCACCGAACGCGACGCGAAGTGTATTTCCCTTTGGCCGGATTTCAGCTAATCAAGCGAAATCGCGTCGCGCAGCTTGTCGAAAAACCCCTTCGAGACCTTCTCCGGCTTGCCCGTCAGCCCGCCGACCTTGCGCAGCAGCGCCTTCTGCTCGGGCGTCAGGTCTTTGGGCACGACCACCTGCACCACCACGTATTGGTCGCCGCGGCGCCCCCCTCGGACGTCCGGCATGCCCCGCCCCGCCAGCCGGAAGGACTGGCCGTTCTGCGTCCCCGACGGAATGGCGATCTCGACCGTGCCCTCGATGGTGGGGATCTCGATCCGGTCGCCGAGCGCGGCCTGGACCATGTTGATCCGGAGCTCGAACACGATGTCCTGCTCGTGCCGCGCCAGCTGTGGATGCGGCTTGACGCGCAGGACGACGTAGAGGTCGCCGGGGGCACCGCCGCGCACCCCGGCCTCGCCCTCGCCGCTGAGCCGGATCTGGGAGCCCATGTCGACCCCGGCCGGAATTCGGACCGCCAGGCGCTTCGTCCTCTGCAGGCGGCCCCGTCCCCGGCACTCGGAGCACGGGTGCCTGAGAATCCGGCCGGCGCCGCCGCAGGTCGGGCAGGTCGAGGTCGTGACCACCTGGCCGAAGAACGACTGCGCCGCGCGCCGGATCTGACCTGAGCCGCCGCATCCAGGGCACGTTTCCTGGCCCGTGCCGGGCTCGGCGCCGCTGCCCGAGCAGCGGTCGCATGTCGTGAGCTTGGGGACGTCGATCTGTTTCTCGACGCCAGTGAACGACTCCTCGAACGTGATGGTCAGGTCGTAGCGGAGGTCCTGGCCGCGGTTGGGGGCCTGCCTGCGCCCCCGCGTGCCGAAGCCCCCGCCGAAGAACGTGTCGAAGATGTCCGCGAACGGCATGTCGGAGAAGTCGACCGCCGGACCTCCGGCGCCGACCGCGGAGTGGCCGAACATGTCATAGCTTCGCCGGCGGTCGGGGTCGGAGAGGACCGCGTACGCCTCGCTGGCCTCCTTGAAGCGCGCGGCCGCCACCACGTCGTCCGGATTGCGGTCGGGATGCGAGTCCATGGCGATCTTGCGGAACGCCCGCTTCAGCTCCTCAGGCGCGGCCTGGCGGCCGACGCCGAGAACCTCGTAGTAGTCGCGCTTGACCGCCACTGTCTAAATCGTCAGTTCAGGATTCTTCGTTTTCGGCCGGCAGAGCGGGACGTTTCGAGACCTTGACCAGCGCCGGCCTCATCACACGGTCGCGGACCCGGTAACCGCGGCGGAGCTCGGACACCACAGTGTCCTCCGGATGCTCGCTCGACTCCTCTTGCCCGACCGCCTCGTGCAGCTTCGGGTCGAAGCGGGCGCCGACGGCGTCGATCGGCTCCAGGCCGTGCGTGCCCAGCGCCTCCTCCAGCTTCCGCACGCTCAGCTCCAGGCCCTTGATCCACGACTCGTCGACCCCCTTCGGCTTGTGCTCGAGCACGTTCTGGAGGTCGTCGAGGACGGGCAGCATGCGGTGGATCAGCTCGGCGGACGCGTGCTGCATGGTGTCCAGCTGCTCCTGCCGCGCCCGCTTCTTGTAGTTGTCGAAGTCGGCGGCCAGGCGGAGGTGCTTGTCCTTGGCCTCGGCCACGGCGGATTCCAGCTCGGCGATCTTGCCCTCGTAGAGGGCGATGCTGGCCTCGATCTCGTCTGGGTCGCGAGGATGTTTCCGGGTAGTCATCGATCCCTAGATACCGCGCCGAGCGTTCTGCTCAAACTCCAAGCTCGGCCATGCGCTCGCTGGCGCTCCGGGCCACCGCTTGCAGCCGGGCCACGGTCTGGCTGTAGGCCATCCGGGTCGGACCGACGACTCCAAGCACTCCCTTGAGCCGGTCCGACGGCCCGTACGTGGTGAGCACGACGGCGCAGGCCTGCAGCTGGCTGGAGGTGTTCTCTGATCCGATCACGATCTGGAGGTCGGACTCGCCGATGAGCTGGCGGAGCAGCACGGTGAGGTAGCGGGTCTCCTCCAGCACCTCGAGCACCTGGTGGACGCGCGACGACTCCGCGAACTCGGGCTGGCGGAGCAGGTTGCGGACGCCGTCGTGGACGACGAGGTTCTCGGAGCCTTTCTCGTACATGTCGAGCACGGCGATCACGCGGCCCAGCAGCTCCTTCTCCAGGCCGAGCGGCGCGGAGCCATAGTGCTGGCGCGCCTCGTCGCTCGCCTTGCCACCCAGCGCGGCGTTCAGACGCGCCGCCAGACGGGTGAGCTCGGCCTGCGTCGCCGCCATGGTGGTGTTGACGACCTGCTGGCGAAGCAGGTTGCCCTCGAGCAGGAGGATCAGCAGCACCTCTTTCGGTTCCAGGGAGACAAGGTCCAGGTGCTTGATCCGAGCCAGGGCGCCCTGCGGCGCACTTGCGACAGACGCGTTCTGGGTCACCTCCGCGAGCGTCATCGCCACCCGCTCGACCATCCCTTCCACGTCCGCCGGCGCCTTCTTCAGCTCGTCGTCGATGTAGGCCTTGACCCTGTCCGGGATCGCCTCGAGGTCCATCAGGAAGTCCACGAAGTAGCGATAGCCGAAGTCGGTGGGGACTCTGCCCGCCGACGTGTGCGGCTGGCTCAGGTAGCCCAGGTCGGCGAGCTCGGCCAGCTCGCTGCGGATGGTGGCCGAGGACAGGTTGACGAAGTGGCGGCTCTGGAGCGCCTGCGAGCCGACGGGGACGGCCCGGGTTGTGAACTCGTGCACGACCGCACGCAGGATCTCCTGCTTTCTGTTCTCCATCTCGTTTCAGCACTCTCACGTGGAGAGTGCTAACCAAGTCTAGCTACCGGGTGCTTTGCTCGAGCAGTTCCCGTCCTTGCCGAGCTTGCTCCTGGCGACGTCGCTGTTGCCCTGGCCGTGCTTCTTGGCGTGGGCGGCCTGGGAGACGTAGAACCCGTGGTTGCAGGGGTGCGCTGTCGTTTTCTGCGCCACCGGAGCAGTGGATGATGCGCGGTGGGCGACCAGCGTGCCTGCGAACGCGACGTCCGCAAGGACCAGCAACGCGACGATCGCGACCACGGCCTTCATCACCACTTCAACGATGATGCCTCATAAAACGGTCAGTGCGATCTGGTTGTGCAGGTCAAGCCCGCGGCGGGTGGGGACGATGCGCCCGTCCAGGCGCCGCACCAACCCCGCATTCTGCAGCTTCGCCAGCTCGTCGTCGAAACCCGCCGGCGCGATCATGCCGTCCGCGGTCCTCAGGCCGAGCATCAGCGACTCGGCGACCACTTTCCTGGGCTCGAGCTCCTCCCCATCCGCACGAGGCGCAGGCGTCGCCGCGACGTACTCCCTGGGCCGGGCCACGTTCCACCACCGCCACGCGGTCGAGCCGTCGGTTGCGTACGAGTGCGCGCCGGCCCCGGCGCCGTAGACCGGCCGGCAGCGCCAGTAGGCCTGGTTGTGCCGCGACTCGAAGCCCCCGGCCCGCGCCCAGTTCGAGACCTCGTAGCGGCGGAACCCCGCCGCCTCCAGCTCCGCGCATGCCGCGTCTAGCTGGTCCCACTGCAGGTCGGTCTCGACCTCGGGCACACGACCCTCAGCCCGGCGGCGATAGAGCAGAGTTCCCTCCTCGAACGACAGGCAGTACGTCGAGATGTGATCAGGGCCCATCGCGATCGCCCGGCGCAGCGTGTCGAGCCAGGTCGCCATGCTCTGGTACGGGACCGCGTAGATGAGGTCGACGCTGATGTTGGCCACGCCCATCTCGCGCGCCAGGCCGAACGCCCGCATCGCCTGTGCCGCGTCGGTGCGACGCTCGAGCACCGCCAGGGCCTTCGGGTCAAAGCCCTGCACGCCCAGGCTCAGCCGGTTGACGCCGCCGGCCAACCACGCGGCGACCCTTTCCTCGTCGGTGCTGGCCGGGTTCGCCTCGAGCGTGACCTCCGCGTCGGCGGCGACATTGAAGGTCGCGTGGATGAACGCGAGCAGCCGTGCCGCCAGCTCGGGGGGCAGCAAGCTCGGCGTGCCGCCGCCGAAGTAAACCGTCTCGAGCTGTTGGAACGGATAGCGCTCACGCGCGAAGACCAGCTCGCGCTCCAGGGCGTCGACGTAGTCGGGCATCAAGCGGTCCATGCCCGCGTAGGCGTTGAAGTCGCAGTAGCCGCACTTATGGCGGCAGAACGGGATGTGGACGTAGAGATGCCGGAACGGCTGGATTTCGGTCATTTGAGGTCCACGACGGTGGCGTTGCTGAGCTCGCGCAAACGACCGGGCTTGATCTCGAAGACCGAGTCGGGCCGCCCCGCCGCCGCCCACACGACGGGGAAGCGCAAGAGGTCGCTGTCCATGAACACCGGCACCTCGGTGACGTGGCCGAAGGGCGGGACGCCGCCGATCGAGTAGCCGGTCGCGGCCCGTGCGGTCTCCGCGTCGGCCTTGGCCACCGGTTCGCCCGCCACCGCCGCCAGCTTGCGTTCGTCGAGCCGGTTGCTGCCGCTGACCAGCGCGACCACCGGCTTTCCTCCGGCGACGAAGACGAGCGACTTCACGATCTGGCCCAGCTCGCAGCCAACCGCGCGCGCCGCGTCGACCGCCGTTCTGGTGCCGTCGGGAAACTCCTTCACGGTCACTCCCAACCCGGTAGAGGACAGCCAGGCTTCGAATCGATTCACACCGCACAACGATAGGTAGTCTTTTCCGGGATGCTCGAGTCTCCAACTCGCGTCGTCGTCACGGGCGCTGCAGGGTTCGTCGGCTCGCACCTGTGCGACCGCTTGCTCGCGATGGGCCACGAAGTGATCGGCATCGACTCGTTCAGCGACTACTACGAGCGGGCACGCAAGAAGCAGAACCTCGAAGCCGCTCGGACGCAAGAGAACTTCAGCCTTGTCGAGCTCGACATGGTCGACGGCGACGTCGCCCGGGCGATCCGCGGCGCGGGCGTCGTCTTCCACCTCGCCGGCCAGCCTGGTGTGCGGCCAAGCTGGGGCGACCACTTCGACCAGTACGTCCAGGACAACATAGTCGCGACGCAGCGACTGCTCGAGGCGCTGCGCGAGCACCCAGTCAAGCGGCTGGTCTTCGCGTCGAGCTCGTCGGTCTACGGCGACGCCGAGATGTTCCCGACCAAGGAATCCGCTCTCCCCCGTCCGGTCTCGCCGTACGGCATGACCAAGCTCGCGGCCGAGCACCTCACTTTCGTCTACATGCGCAACTTCGGCATACCGGCGACCTCGCTCCGCTATTTCACGGTCTACGGTCCGCGCCAGCGGCCGGACATGGCGTTCTGCCGGTTCATGGACGCGCTGGTCGTGGGCAACGAGATCGAGATCTACGGCGACGGTGAGCAGACGCGCGAGTTCACGTATGTCTCGGACGCAATCGAAGGAACGGTCAAGGCGGCTTCCGCCGACGTGGTCGGCCAGGTGATCAACCTGGGCGGGGGCAGCCGCGTCACCGTGAACCGCGTCCTCGACACGCTGCAGGAGATCAGCGGGATCAAGCCGCGACGTACATACCTGCCGGCGGCGCCGGGCGACCCGCGCCACACCGGCGCCTCGATCAACGTCGCGCGCGAGAAGTTGGGTTGGGAGCCGCGGGTCTCGCTGCGCGAGGGCCTGAGCAAGCAGTGGGAGTGGTTCCTCGCCGCGTCAGAGAGGAAACCGGGGGTGCCGGCGGTTTAGAGGCCCGGCCGAGACGGCCCTCGGCGGATCTTCGGCGCCCAATGCGGCCCACTCCCCCCGGAGGGGGCCCCAGCTGGTGCTGTGCTGCTCGTCACCCCCGCGCAACCACGGCGCGGGGACCCCAGCAGGTGTGCGCTCGCTGCGCTGCTCGTCGCTTCGCCCGGATCTGGGCCACCTGGATCGCCGAATCTCTCGCCGAGGTCTTCCGGCCGTGCCTCTAGGCAGCCTTCCCGAGCGCGGCTCTCCAGGCGATCGCCGTGTTCTCCATCGGATCCTCGCATTCCTTCGACGCGGCCTCTCCGTCGATGCTGGCTTTGCAGATGAGCAGCACTCCGTAAGCGCCCGCGGCGAACACGTAGTGATATTCGCCGGAGGCGGGCGTCCCACCTCCTGCCCTGACGTAACCCGACCCGATCCCGGACGGATCCGGCGGGCTGGGCGACAAGGCGCCCGCGAATGATGCCGCCGTTTGAGCCGAGGGGAACCGCAAGACCGCGGTCTGCACCTCCATGTGCGTGTCGAGGTTCAGCGCGTAGTCGCCGTATGCGAAGGACGTGGCGCCAACGGACTTCAGGTCGTTCAGCACGGTGCCCGGCAGGGCAGCGTTGATCATTACGACGAAGCTCTCGAGGGGGAGGTTCGCCGAGCCGAGTGGCGTGATGTCGAGTCCTGGCGGCGGCAGCAGCGTCGGATCCACCTTCTCGAGCTGCGCGTGGGTCTTGCTCAAATTCCGAAGCGGATCGGCAAACAGCTTTGCATTCTTGCCCATCTGCTGGATCGTGATCTGCGAGTCCTTCTTCGTCCAGACCACCGTCACGATGGTCTGTCCAACGCGCACGAATGTCCGGGTCAGGTATGGCGCTCCGCCGCCGGCGAAGGTGGCGTAGTAAAGGACCTGGTCTCCGACCTTGGGCGTCGTCGAGATGGAGCGACCGTAGATGGTCTGAAAGTCGGTCATCGCGCCTGTCGCCGACGACGTCTTGTCGAACACGACGTAGCGGGCGACGAGCTTTTCGTCGCTGCCCAGGTGTTCATAGAGCTGGCTGATCCCGAACTTCTGACTGACGGGGGTCGTCCCAGCGTCGAGGGGCTCGACCTCGAACGAAGGGGGCCCGGCGTACCAGTTGCTGTCGCCCATCAGGCTGCGGACATTGGCCTGGCTCGGCATGACCGACCACAGGTCGGCGGGCTTGACGTTCAGGCTGCCCGCGCCGGCGGAGCAAGACGCGGCGACCGCCGCCAGCGAGACGAGCCCCAGCGCAAGGCGCAGCCTAGTCAAGCTTCAGCACCGCCATGAACGCCTCTTGCGGGATCTCGACCGATCCCACCCTCTTCATCCTTCGCTTGCCTTCCTTCTGCTTCTCCAGGAGTTTGCGTTTTCGCGTCACGTCACCGCCATAGCACTTGGCGAGGACGTCCTTGCGCATCGCGGGGATGGTTTCGCGGGCGATCACCTTACCGCCAATCGCCGCCTGGATAGGCACCTCGTAGAGCTGGCGCGGGATGATGGACTTCAGCTTCTCGGCGAGGCGCCGGCCCTGCGTCTGCGCCTTGGCGCGGTGGCTGATCACCGACAACGCGTCGACCGGCTCTCCGGCGACCAGGATGTCGACCTTGACGAGGTCGCCTTCCCGGAATCCGATGATCTCGTAGTCCATCGAGGCGTAGCCCTTGGAACGCGACTTCAGCTGGTCGTAGAAGTCGTGGATGATCTCGGCAAGCGGGATCTCGTACTCGAGCACGACGCGGTCGCCGGGCCGGTGCTCGAGGTGCTTGAACTGGCCCCTGCGCTCCTGGCAGAGCTCCATCATCGGCCCGACATACCCAGTCGGCACGATGATGGACAGCTTCACGAACGGCTCGGAGACGGACTCGATCGTCGTCGGGTCCGGCAGCAGGGCCGGATTGTCAACTTCTACCACCCCACCGCGCTTCAGCTCGACCTGGTACTCGACCGTCGGCGCGGTCGTGATCAGTTCGAGCTCGAACTCCCGCTCCAGGCGCTCCTGGACGATCTCGAGGTGGAGCAGGCCGAGGAACCCGCAGCGGAAGCCAAAGCCGAGCGCCGCCGAGTTCTCAGGCTCGAACGAGAGCGCCCCGTCGTTGAGCTGCAGCTTCTCGAGCGCTTCCTTGAGATCCGTGAACTGGTCGGAGTCGGTGGGAAACAGTCCCGCGAAAACCATCGGCTTTACGCGCCGGTATCCGGGCAGCGCCGAGGTCGCGCCATGCTCGGCGGTCGTGATGGTGTCGCCCACGCGCGCGTCGACCACGTTCTTGATCGCCGCGGTGACGTAGCCGACCTCACCGGCCGTCAGCCTGTCCGCAGGTCGCGGTCGCGGCGCGAACCAGCCGACCTCGTCGACCTCGTGGACCTTGTCGGTGTTCATCATCCGGATCCTGGCCCGGGGCAGGATCTCGCCGTCGACCACGCGCACGTAAGTGATCACCCCCCGGTAGGGGTCGTAGTGCGAGTCGAAGATCAACGCGCGCAGCGGCCTGGAGGGATCGCCGTGCGGCGGCGGGATGCGGTTCACTACCGCCTCGAGGATGTCGTCGGTGCCGATGCCGAGCTTGGCCGAGGCGAAGACGACCTGGTCGCGCGCGATGCCGGTGACGTCCGAGATCTCCTCGGCGACCATCTCCGGCTGCGCGGCGTCGAGGTCGATCTTGTTCACGACCGGCACGATGGTCAGGCCGGCCTCGACCGCCTGGTAGAGGTTGGCCAGCGTCTGCGCCTCGATGCCCTGGGCGGCGTCGACGACGAGGATCGCGCCCTCGCACGCGGCCAGCGAGCGCGACACCTCGTAGGCGAAGTCGACGTGGCCCGGCGTGTCGATGAGGTTGAGCTCGTACGTCTGGCCGTCGCGCGCCGGGTAGGTCATGCGCACGGCCTGGAGCTTGATCGTGATCCCGCGCTCGCGCTCCAGGTCCATGGTGTCCAGGACCTGGTCCTGCATCTCGCGCTGGCTGATCGCGCCGGTGCGTTCGAGCAGCCGGTCGGCCAGCGTCGATTTGCCGTGGTCGATGTGGGCGATGATGCAGAAATTCCGCACCAACGCCTGCCTGGTCGTGACCGCCATCTAGGGTGTCCCGCCCCCGAAGGCCCGCGCACCTTCGCGGCCTGGGCGGCCGGGCGCCTGCGGCGCTGAAGCCGGCGTCACGGGACCCGGCGCAGCGTCGTCACGCAGCAACGGCTGCGCTCCTAGCCGCGCCACCCGTTCCTTGGCTCCGGGCGCCGAATGCCGCGAATCTGTCGCGGTCCTCGGGAGCGTGACACCCTCAAAATGCTAGGGATCGTGAGCGCAACCCTCATCATCGGCGGGCTGATCGTGTTGATCGGACTCGTGCTGGTGCTGAACCTTCTCGGCGCCGGCGCCTTCGTGATGCGCACCGTCACGTCGCGCAACCTGGGCTCCCTCCCGCCCGGTTACGCGGCCTCGCACGCCGGGTTCCGCGTCTACGCGCTGCTGGTGATCGCCATCGGGCTGCTGTTCGCCGGCTTCGGCGCGGCCGAGACCTCCGTCGCCGTCGGGGTTGCCCTGTTCGCGGTCGGCGTGGTGGGATTCGTCATTCTGTCCGTGCTCGCGATCCGGGGCGAGATGGAGACTATCCGCCGCTCGCGTTGAGAGCCAGCGCGGTGGCGACGATCGCCGCAGTGTCGGCGCGCAGGTTGCGTGGGCCAAGGTCCGCGTGCTCCGCCACCATCGCCAGCTCTCCGTCCGTCCAGCCGCCCTCGGGACCGATCATCAGCGTGACCTCGCGCGGCAGTGGCATCGCCGCCAACGGCGCCGGCGCGCCGCGGACGAGCATCACCGGGTAGGGCCGCTCGGCGACGACGTCGGCGAGCGGAGACGGTCCGGCGACGGTGGGGACGCGAATCCTTCCCGCGAGCATCGCGGCCTCGCGGATGATCGTCTGCCAGCGATCCTGACGCGCGCCGCGGGCGACGCTGCGGTCGGCCTGGACGATGTGAAAGGCCGAAGCGCCGACCTCCGTGCACCGCGACAGCACCAGCTCCAGCGCGGTCGACGGAAGGTGCGCGATCGCGACGACGACATGGCGTGACGGCTCGGGCGCGTGCTCGCGCTCCGACGCGACGGTGCCCTCGATCTTCGAGTCGCTCACGAGCTCCAGGCGGACGCTCAGCATCCAGCCGTCGGGGTCGACGACCTCGATCCTCTCGCCGGGTCGCGCGCGCAGCGAGCGCGCGAGGTGGCGCGCGTCGGCGCCTTCGATCACCACGCGGTCGCCTTGGCGGCGACCGTAAAAGGCAGGCAAGACCTACATCACGTTGAAGGTTTCGTAGACCGCGACCTGCGCGCCGCTCCTGATCACGGGACAACTCTTCGCCAGCCTGGTCGCGGCGTCGAGCGACGGCGCCTCGATGATGCTGTAGCCCGAGGCGCGCTGCCCGACCGGGCCCTTGGCAACGCCGTCGGCGCGGACCTTGCTCACCTTGCCCGAGAACGGGTTGCCAGGGTCGACGATCGCGGGTCCGAGCTTGGCGTACCACGTCGTCCACTGCTTCATCACCCGCGCCTGCTGCGCCGGCGTCTCGGGCATCGTCCCGCCGTAATAGATAAGGAGATATCTCACGGAGCAAATTTTGATCGCTGCTCGGCGATCAGGGCGAGCGCGGCCGCGAGGCGCTGGCGGTTGGCGGGCACGTTGAGCCAGCGGCTCTGGCCCGAGGGATGCGGCAGCGGGATCATCACGGGCCGCTCGCCGAAGCTCTTGCCCACGCGCTCCTCCAACGGAGCCGGCCCGAGGAAGCGAGAAATCGCCATCTGGCCGACCAGGATCATCACCCTCGGCCGGAGCAGCTTCAGCTCGGCCTCGAGCCAGTGCGCGCAGTTGGCGATGCCCTTGGGCGGCGGCGGCAGGTCGCCGGTGTTCGACGTGTTGCGGCCGGGAAAGCACCGCATCAGGGCGGCGATGTAGGTCAGGCGGCGAAACTCTTCGGGGTCGCGAAACCCGGCGCGCAGCATCCACTGGTCCAGTTCCTTGCCCGCGCGCCCGGAGAACGGGCGCCGTGTTTCGCGCTCCGCGGGCCCAGGCGCCTGGCCGACGATGAAAAAAGGCGCGCCCCAGCGACCCTCGAAGGTCGGGTTCGCCTCGGCGATAATCCCCTGGTCGGCGCAGACCGTACACGCGCGGCACTGGGCCTGCAGCTCGAAGAGCGCCTTTCTTGTCAGATGACCCTGACGAGCCGCGCGTTGGGCGCGGCGCCTGGAATGCGCCCGCGCTTGGTCTTCGGTTTGCCGTCGATCTCCTTGATGTCCGCTGTGAAGGCGATCGGCGGCGCGGAGCTGATCGCCATGCCGACTCCATAAGAGTGGATCGGACATTTCGCCGCTTCGAACTGCGCGATCCGGGCGGCGTCGAGGCCGCCGGAGACGAAGATGCCGACGTGCTCGAACCCCGCGAGGTCGAGCCGCGCGCGCACCTCTTTCACCAGGTCGACCGTCACTCCGCCCCGCTCGCCGGGCGTGTCCAGGCGCACACCACGCAGACGCTTGCCCAACGCCTCTGCGACACGCAGCGCCTCCTCGGCTTCGTCCTTGAAGGTGTCCACGAGCACGATACGCAGGACGTCGTCGCCCATCGCCTCGTCGAACGCGACCGCCGCCTTCACCGTGTCGCCGAACAGAAGGATCATCGCGTGCGGCATCGTCCCCGATGCTCCCTCCAGGCCCGCAAGCTGCGCGCCCAGCGGCGTCGCGCAGCCGGCGCATCCGCCGACGACGGCGGAGTACTCCATGGTCGGCGCGATCAGCGGGTGGACGTGGCGTGCGCCGAAGCTGATGACCCGCTTGCCGTTTGCCGCCTCGACGATCTCGCGCGCCGCGGTCGCCCAGCCGGAGCAGCTCGACAGCATTCCCAGCAGCGCGGTCTCATAGACGCCGAATCGTGAGTACGGCGCGCGCACGCGCAGGACGGTCTCCTTGACCTCCATTGACGCGCCCTCGGGCAGCGCGTACGCTTCGTCTCCGTCCTGGAGGATTCCTCCGAGCAGCCGCACCGCTTCGGCAACGCCGCACAGGATCCCGGCCTTGCTGGAGAAGAAGTCCATCGCCACGAGGGCGTCGACATGCGCGTGGGCGAGCGTCCTGCGCGCGCGCTGGAAGTAGACGTCCGAGGCAGGTCCGCCGTAGTACTCGATGAGCTCGGCCGGCGAACTCTCGGCGGTGACTTCCTTGGCCCCCACGAAATCAGAGGCTGCGCCGTGATTTCGCGGGGACCCCTTTGTCTTCATGGCCGCATTGAAGTTAGCAGCCTCGGTAACATCCGGTGCCGGATGTCAGCTCCAACCGCGCAGCAGGTGCTGGAGGCCCTGGCGACGATCCGCGACCCCGACCTGGGTCGGGACGTCGTCAGCCTGGGCATGATCAAGGAGCTGGACGTCAGCCCCCAGGGCAAGGTCAGCTTCACGTTCGAGCTCACCACTCCGGCGTGCCCCGTGCGCGACCGATTCAAGTCGCAGGCCGAGGACGCGGTGCGGGAGCTGGGCGGCGTGACGGACGTCGCCGTGCGCATGACCGCCAACGTCCGACCCGCCTTCATGCGGCCGAAGCCGTCGGAGATCCTCCCGGGCGTCAAGCAGACCATCGCCGTCGCGTCGGGCAAAGGCGGAGTCGGCAAGTCGACCGTGGCGGTGAACCTCGCGGCGGCGCTTCGTCTCAGCGGCGCTTCCGTCGGATTGCTCGACGCTGACATCTACGGCCCCTCGGTGCCCGTGATGACCGGCTCGCAGAAGACGCCGGAGCAGTCCAACGGCCGCCTGCTGCCGATCGAGGCGCACGGCATGAAGCTGATGTCGTTCGGGCACCTCAACCCTGGCAGCGAGCCGACGATCTACCGCGGCCCGATGGTCGGCAAGGCGATCGAGGCGATGATGGTCCAGGTCGACTGGGGCCGGCTCGACTACCTGGTCATCGACCTGCCGCCGGGCACCGGCGACGCATCGCTGACGCTCGCGCAGGCCGTGCCGCTGACCGGCGTCGCCATCGTGTGCACGCCGCAGGACGTCGCCACCGACATCGCGGTCAAGGCGCTGCAGATGTTTCGCCGCCTCAACGTCACGCCGCTCGGGCTCATCGAGAACATGAGCTGGTACGTGTGCCCGAGCTGCGGCCACCGCCACGAGATCTTCAGCCACGGCGGCGCGGAGGCGGCCGCGAAGAGGTTCGGCGTTCCGTTCCTGGGCGCGATCCCGCTCGAGGAATCGATCCGCGAGGACGCCGACAGCGGCACGCCGGTCGTCATCTCGCGCCCCGAGTCCGCGGGGGCGAAGGCGTTCGTCGCGATCGCGCAGCAGGTCGCGGCGCGCACGTCGATCCAGTCGTACCGCCAGCTCCCGGTCATCAACGTCCACTAGGTAGTCGGGTGCAAGACCCCGACCCGTTTCCCACCAACGTCGACGTCGATCGCGCGCGCCAGGTGATGGAGATCACGTGGGAGGACGGCGCGCGCACGACCTACACCGCTGAGCAGCTGCGGTGGTCGTGTCCATGCGCGGAGTGCCGCGGCGAAGCCGGCGCGCCGGGCCGCCTGTCGCGCGTGAAAGCGCTGAGCGACGAGGAGCTGCGGATCAAAGACGTGACGCTCGTCGGGCAGTACGCGCTGCAGATCGCTTTCGAAAGCGGCCACGCGACGGGCCTGTACTCCTTTTCCCTCCTGAGGCGCTTGGTGGCATAATTCCGGCCGGCCCGTTGTCCACCTCCACGTCGCCGTCATCGCTCGAGCCCACATCCCTAGGGGCCTTTCCCCAGAGGCGCCCTGCGCGCCGCCGCAGAGGCATCGGCCGTCGGGCGTGGGCCGCGGCCGGGATGGTCGTCCTCGTCCTGCTCATCGGTGCGGGCGCGTTCCTCTGGTACCAGAACACGCTGCCGACGACCGTCACCACGAGCATCAAAACCGGCCAGAAGGACGTGCCGACCGACGGCAGCTTCGTCTTCACCTTCTCGCGTTCGGTGTCGCCGGACGCTGTGAAGGCAGCGTTCTCGATCACGCCCGCGACCGACGGCGAGCTGTACGCGGTGACAGGACAGACGGAGTACGCGTGGACGCCGTCGCGACCTCTTGCCGAGCTGACCACGTACACGGTGGACATGCTTCCGATCGTCGACACGAGCCACCATCGCATCGCCGGAGCGCAGTGGAGCTTCACGACGATCATCGTCCCGCGCGTCATCGGCCTCACTGCCGGCGACGGCACGCAGTTGAAGGACGGGATGGAGATCGATCCCTCCTCGATGCTGAAGATCGTCTTCAACGACGCGATGGAGCCGACCACCATCAAGGCGACGATCGGGACGCAGATCGCCAACCTCAAGTGGGCGGACGACGACCGCAGCGCGGCGTTCTCGACCGCGGGACTGGCTTCGGGTCCGATCGCGATTCAGATCGCGGCAGGCGGTCGCGACCAGACGGGCCACACGGTGGCGTCGGGATTCACGGTCAAGACGGGAATCTACTGGCACGACCACGAGCGCACGGTCTCGTTGCGGTATCCCGCGCTGATCCAGATCCCCAACGACGAGTTTGCGCGCGACCAGAACGGGCTGCAGGCGGCGGACATCGTCTTCGAGTACCTCGCGGAGGGCGGCATCACCCGCCTGACGGCGGTCTTCATGAACGCGCCGGACGTGATCGGGCCGATGCGTTCGGCCCGCTTCATCTCCTTGAAGCTCGGCCGCCACTATCGCGGCCTGCTGTTCCAGTCGGGGGAATCGGCGGCGACTCGCGCCCGCGCCGCGTCCGACCCTACGCCGCAGTTCTTCGACACGATCGGCTACCAGTACCGGACGAGCACGCGCTACGCGCCCGACAACCTGATGATCCACGGCGACCGCGTCCGCGCGGCCGAGAGCCTGTACGGCCTCGGACCGTTCGTCATTCCGAAGTCACGGCCGGACTTGAGCGGCGGAACGGGCGCCACTTCGGTAAGCGTGACCGAGCACTACTCGACCTACGTCTATGACCCCACCACGGGCACGTACCAGAAGACGGAGCAGGGTCACAAGTACAACGACCTGAGCCAGCGGGCCCCGCTCCGGATCGAGATGCTGATCGTCCTGCACACGCGCGAGCAGCTCCTCGACGTCGGCGACGGACACGGCGCGCACATCCACGACTTCGACCTGGATTCGAGCGGCGCGATCAACGTGTACTACAAGGGACTCGGCTACAAGGGGACATGGAAGTCGGTGAACGGCCACCAGCCCCTGGTCTTCACGCTCGACAACGGCCAGGACATGCCGCTGCCACCAGGCCTGGTCTGGATCGACGTCACGCAGTAGCCAGCGAGCGCCACGGTCCACCGTCCGCTACAGTGTCCCGACCTTGAGCTCGGCTCCGGACGCCGCGCCCACCCTGGACGGCGCATCCCCTCGGGCGGTGCGAAGCATGCTTCTCAGGGTCGCGATTCTCCTGCTCCCCACCATCGCGGTCCTGGCGGTGCTCGGTTACGTGGGCGGCGGACTCATCTACGCAAAGGTCCGCCTGGACGCGGCGGACAGCGCTTTGAAGACCGCCGTCGCGGATCAGGACGGCCTTGCCGGCACGATCAACGCGCTCAAGGGAGGCTCGGCGCCGGCGGCCGCGGCGACGCTTTCGGCTGCAGAGCTCCAGCACGACCGCGACGTCATCGCGAAATTTGTCACCGACTCGGAGAGCGGAAAGTCCCAGATCGAGGTCGATGACCAGTCGCTGGCCGACGCCGCGGCGGGGCTGGCGGAAGATCGATGGCTGACACCGCTGAGCGGGGCTGCCCTCGACAGCTCTTCCAGACGAATCGCGGTCGAGCGCAAGGTGCTCGATGACGCAAGGACGATCATCACGGACTACGTGCAGATCGGCAATTTCTTCCAGTCGTTCGCCGACGTCGAAGTCGACTTCTATGCCATCTCGGCGTCGGCGCAGGCGCACAACCTGAGCGCCGTCCAGCTGGAGATCGCGCAGGCGCGCTCCGATACTGCAAAAGCAAGGTCGCTCGACAGGGCGCCCGGCCTGCCGCCTGAGGTTGACAAGCTGATGAGCTTGATCCAGGTCATCGACGGCGACTTCAACAACCTGCTCAATGCGGCGCTCGCCCACAACGCGCCTGCCGTCACCGCCGCGGAGGTGGCCGGTCGGGCGGACATCGCCAGGCTGCGGGCCTTTGACACCGGCAGGATCGTGGCCGAGGTCGAGGCTTTCTACGCCCCGATGATCGCGGCCTACAACTCGGACGCCGCCAAGGCCAGGGTGGCGTAGCCGGCGGCCGCGGCAAGCAGGGCCGCGTAGCCAACCAATTTTGTTAAGCCACCCCGGTTTCCGTGGCCCATAATCTGCGATCACATCGCGCCCGCGATGGATATCGCTGGGGGTTTTTGGGTGGGCCGCACCGGGACCTTGCGTCGGTTGGCCGCACTGTCGATCGCCGCCTGCGCGACGGTCCTCCTTCCCGCCACGGCCTCGGCGGCCCCCGCCGCCAAAGCCGGCAACGCCATCGGGCCGGTCGGCCACGTCAACGTGGGCCTGCTGATGACGCCAGGCGGACGACACAAGCCCGCGAAGCCGGAGACGAAGCCTTTGCGTGTCATGAATCCGGCGGCCCTGCGCGAGGCGAAGCTCCAGGCGAACATCGCCGCGGCGACCTCTTCCTCCACGGCGGCGCCGTCCTCGGCGGCGCCTTTCAACGGCCTGAACAGCCCTGGCCTGTCCGCAGCGGACGAGGGCAACCAGCCCACGCCGCCAGACTCGACGGGCGCGATCGGCCCGACCCGTTACGTCGAGGCTGTCAATCAGCTGGTCGGCGTGTACGATCGGACCAACCTCAGCGAGCTGAGCTCGACGGACCTCGGCACCTTCACGGGCACGCCGTCGAGCCTCGCCACCAGTGACCCTCAGATGGAGTGGGATCCGCAGGGCAACCGGTGGTTCTACGCAGGCGTCGCTTTCAACTCCGGCTTCACGACCACCTACGTCCTTTTCGGATGGTCCAGGACCGCCGACCCGAGCGACCTGACTGGAGGCTGGTGCCGGTACGCGGTCCCCACGGGCAGCAACATCCCGGACTACCCCAAGCTCGGGCACGACGCGAACTACGTGATGGTCGGCGACAACGTGTACGACGGCAGCAAGTCATCTTTGCCCTTTGTCACCGCCGACATCTGGGCCATTCCCAAACCCTCGCCGAGCGTGTCGACGTGCAGCGGTGCCGTGACGGCGACGCATTTCGCTGACGCGAACCACCTGCTGAAGAACGCCGATGGCACGCTCGCCTTCACTCCGGTGCCGGCGAACACGCAGGACAGCTCGGCCAACGGTTTCATCGTGGCGGCCCACGACCCTTCGAGCGCTCCGCAGTCGAAGGCCATGGTGTGGCACATGACGCCGGGACCGGTGCTGGTGCCGAATGGCGACATCTCGGTGGGCTCGAGCTACAGCGTGCCGCCCAGCGTGCCCCAGCCCGGCACGAGCTTCATGCTCGACAGCCTCGACGGACGCTTCACGCAGGCGGTCGCCATCTTCGACCCAAGCGCGAACGCCGAGGCTGTCTGGACGCAGCACACCGTCGGGGGCTCGGGGCGGTCGATCGTGCGGTGGTACGAGTTCCTGCCGGGATCCCTGTCCATCCGGCAGCAAGGCCGCCTGTCGAGCTCGACCGATTACTACTGGAACGCCGCCATCTCACCGTCGTCGGTCGGCAGCGACGCGATGATCAGCTACAACCGGGGCAGCGGATCCGTGCTGTCCCTGATCGGCACCCAGACGCGCACCCGCTCGACGCCGCTTGGCCAGATGGACGCGGGAGAGGTCGTGCTTGCGCAGAGCAGCGCGGCCGACCAGGAGACGCTGTTCCAGGGCAACTGCACGTCCAATCCCTGCCGCTGGGGCGATTATTCGGGCGCCACACCCGACCCGCTGAACCCGGGCGTCGTCTGGGGCACCAACCAGATCGACGGGCCGGCGATCTTCGGCTTAGGCCAGTGGCAGACGCAGAACTACGCCATCTCCACTGGCGGCGCTCCGCCCGCCCCGCCCGGAACGCCGACGGGGCTGGTCGCAAGCGGGATCGACGCGTCATCGATCGGCCTGACCTGGAACCCGGCGAGCGGGGCGACGTCTTACAAGGTCCAGCGCTCGCCTGACGGCAGCACCGGCTGGGCGCAGGTCGGGACCAGCACGGTGACGAGCTTCACCGACACCGGGCTCGCCGCCGCGACCACCTACTACTACCGCGTGCTCGCAAGCAACAACGTCGGCGACTCCGCACCGTCGAACGTCGCCTCCGCGAAGACCGCGGTCAGCATTCCGTTCAGCCAGGCGCCGCAGGGCAGCTGGGTCGGCGCCTACGGCGCTGACGGTTATGCGCTCCTGGGCTGGAACGGCGGCGACCTGGTCTCCATCCCCAACGCCGGCTTCTCCGTCGACCAGGGGCAGCGCTTCATCTGGCAGAACCCGAGCTCCGACGTGCGCGGCCTGCAAAGCCCGGACGCCTCCATGCGCGAGGCGACGTGCGCCTACGACGCCAACCAGGTCAAGATCCACGTCACCTTCACCGCTTCGTACGTCGGCACGATCCACGTGTACGCGATGGACTTCGACTCGCTCGGCCGGCGCGAGACCATCACCATCAACGACGGCAGCGGTCCGCAGACCGCGACCCTCGGCAGCGACTTCACCCAGGGCGCGTGGGTCAACGCCTCGATCAGCGTCGCGGCCGGAGGCACGGTGTCGGTGACCGTGAACCGGACCGCGGGGATCAACGGCGTCGTGTCCGGCATCCTGTTCGGCGGCGCGCCGCCGGCCCCTGCGCCACCCACCGGGCTCGCCGCCGCTGCGCTCAACTCGTCGCAGGTGAAGCTCACATGGAACGCCGTCAGCGGCGCGACCGGCTACCAGGTCCAGCGTTCGCCCGACGGAAGCACGGGCTGGACGCAGGTCGGGACGAGCACGACAGCGAGCTTCGTCGACTCCTGGCTCATCCCCTCGACGACCTATTTCTACCGCGTGAGCGCGACCAACGGGCCCGCGGTCTCCGGGCCTTCGAACGTCGCGTCGGCCACGACCTCTGCGGGCCTGCCGGCGAGCCAGTCGCCGCAGGGCAGCTGGGTTGGGGTATACGGCGTCGACGGTTCCGCGCTGCTGGGCTGGAACGGCGGCGACCTCGTCTCCATCCCCAACGCCAGTCTCTCGGTCGACCAGGGCCAGCGCTTCATCTTCAGCAACCCGTCGACTGATGTGCGCGCGCTGCAGAGCCCGGACGGAAGCACGCGTGAGGCGACGTGCGCTTACGACGCCAACCAGGTCAAGGTCCGCATCACCTTCACCGCCGCGTACAGCGGAGTGATCCACGTCTACGCGCTCGACTTCGACTCCCTGGGCCGGCGCGAGACCGTCACCATCAATGACGGCACCGGTCCACAGACCGCGAACCTGAGCAGCGACTTCTCCCAGGGCGCGTGGGTCAACGCGTCGATCGGCGTCGCCGCCGGCGGCACGGTGAGCGTGACGGTGACCAGGACTGCGGGAATCAACGGCGTGATCTCGGGCATATTCCTCGGCGGCGCGCCTCCCGCCCCGCCGGCGCCGACGGGGCTCTCCGCCAGCCCGCTCAACTCCTCTCAGATCTCGCTTACGTGGAACGCGGTCGGCGGCGCGACCGGCTACAGGGTCGAGCGCTCGCCCGACGGCAACACCGGCTGGACGCAGGTCGGCACGAGCACGACAGCCGCGTTCACCGACTCGTGGCTCGTTCCCTCGACGACCTACTTCTACCGCGTCACCGCGAGCAACGGGCCCGCCAGCTCCGCGCCGTCCAACGTCGCCTCGGCGACCACGCCAGCCGGTCTTGGGAGCAGCCAGTCGCCGCAAGGAAACTGGGTCGGCGTGTTCGGCGCCGACGGCTCCGCGCTGCTGGGCTGGAACGGAGGCGATCTCGTTTCGATCCCGAACGCCACCTTCTCCGTCGACCAGGGCCAGCGCCACGTCTGGGAGAACCCCAGCTCTGACGTGCGCGGCCTGCAGAGCCCGGACGGCTCGGCTCGGGAAGCGACCTGCGCCTTCGACGCCAACCAGGTCAAGGTCCACATCACGTTCAGCAGCGCCTACAGCGGAACCATCCACGTCTACGCCGTCGACTTCGACGGTCTCGGCCGGCGCGAGACCATCACCATCAACGACGGCTCGGGTCCGCAAACCGCGAACCTGAACGGCGACTTCTCGCAGGGCGCCTGGGTGACCGCGTCGATCAGCGTCGCTGCCGGCGGCACGGTCAACGTGACCGTGACCCGCACGGCGGGTATGAACGCGGTCGTCTCCGGCATCGTCTTCGGTGGCGTCCCGCCCGCACCACCCACGCCGACCGGACTCGCCGCCAGCCCGCTCAACTCCTCGCAGGTCTCTCTGAGCTGGAACGCGGTCGGCGGCGCGACCGGCTACAAGGTCCAACGCTCGCCCGACGGGACGACAGGCTGGACCCAGGTCGGCACCACCTCGACGCCCGGTTTTGTCGACTCGTGGCTGATTCCTTCGACGACCTACTTCTATCGCGTCACCGCGAGCAACGGGCCGTCGAGCTCAGCGCCTTCCAACGTCGCGTCCGCGACCACGCAAGCGGGGCTGCCGGTCTTTCAGTCGCCGCAAGGCACCTGGGTCGGCGTCTATGGCGCGAACGGGTCTGCGCTGCTGGGCTGGAACGGCGGCGACCTTGTCTCGATCCCCAACGCCACGCTGGCCGTCGACCAGGGCCAGCGCTTCATCTGGCAGAACCCGAGCTCCGACGTGCGCGGCCTGCAGAGCCCGGACGCGAGCATGCGCGAGGCGACGTGCGCCTACGACGGCAACCAGGTCAAGATCCACATCACCTTCAGCACCGCCTACAGCGGGACCATCCATGTCTACGCGATGGACTTCGACTCGCTGGGCAGGCGCGAGACCATCACCATCAACGATGGCAGCGGACCTCAGACCGCGAACCTGAACAGCGACTTCTCCCAGGGCGCCTGGGTCACCACCTCCATCAGCGTCGCAGCCGGCGGCACCGTGACCGTGACGGTCACGCGAACCGCCGGCATCAACGCGGTCGTGTCAGGAGTGTTCCTGGGCTAGACCGAATCTCCCTCTCCCGCGTCAGTGGGAGAGGGTCGGGGTGAGGGCTACATCAAGCCGACGACGTGTCCCTCGGGGTCGGCGAAGAGGGCGATCGTGGTCTCGGGCGCGACCTGGGTCAGCGGCATCAGGACCTTGCCGCCAAGCTTCTCGATCTTGGCGAGCGTGGCCTTCGCGTCGGCGGTGTGGACGTAGAACGTCACCCCGCCAGGCGAACCTTGCGGTGCGGCCCCGATCCCGCCGGTGATCTTCTGCCCTTCACCTCGCAGCATCCCGTACCCGCCCGGGTTGTTGGTGTCGAGCTTCCAACCGAACGCCTCCGAATAGAAGCGCTGAAGCGCCTCACCATCCTTCCCGGTCACCTCGACGTGGACGACTTCGCTGCTCATCAGATTTCGACCTCCAGATTTGACTTCACCTGTGCGACGAACGGGGATCCTGGAAATCGACAGCTAAGGACGGCTGAACGGCTCGAGGACAGCCGCCTCGACGCGCAGCCGGTCCGCGTCGGCAGGCCGCCCAAGGCGCTCATATTCGTCCGCTGCGGAGGTCCGATCCGCGACCTCAGCGCGCACAATTCCCCGCATCTCTTCGATGGACAGCTCCCTGCGCGCCGCCTCGCCGGCGCCGACACCCAGCCGAGGCCGGTACCAGTCCGGTCCGTGGACGGCGCTCGCGTTGTCGAGCGCGCCGAGCGTCGATCTGAGCGCCGCGGCGGCGACGCCATCGCGCGCCCTCAACGCGGACTTGAGGGCAGCCTCGAGTTGACCGCGAAGCTCGTTCATAGCAGTGGACTGCTGATGATCGCACTCCTCTGCCAGCTGGCCTGCGGGTCGGGCGGCGCCCCCACCGCGGCCACGTCGCCCTCAGCGGCCGAGGTGTGCAAGACCATCCAGGTGCAGTCGAAGCAGGTCACGCTGAAAGCCACCGACTTGCCGACGCCAGGCTTTGCGCTCGACACGAACACGGGGCCCGTGGGCATCATCCGCGACAACGACGGCCAGTCGGCCTGGATGCTCGGCACGGGCGCGGACGTCGTCATCCACGTCCTCGCCTCAGGCGACGCGACCATCTACCAGCTGCAGAAAAGCAGCCTCGGCCTCGACCTCTCGCAGGCCAGCGACGGCACAGTGTGGATTCCCGAGCAGTTCCGCGACGCGATCGCGGGTATCGCTCCCGACGGCACGGCCAGGGAGTGCACGCTGCCCGGCAAGGACCGCGAGCCGGTGGCCACCTCGGTGGGCCAGGACGGCTCGGTCTGGGTGAGCGAGGCGCGGGGCGGCGCGATCGCGCACTTCGCCGGCGGCAAGTTCACCGAGTACCCGATCGGCCAGAGCGGCGTCAAGGGCGCCGAGGTCCTCGCCGACCCCGACGGCGGCGCGTGGTTCAGCGTCATGGGCGCCCCCGTGCTCGGTCACGTCTCCGTTCAGGGCGCCGTCGAGCTCCTGCCGATCGGCGGTTCGGGGACGGGCATCGGACTGCTGGAGACGCCCGACGCCGCGGTCTGGGTCGCCGACTTCGGCGGCGACCGCCTCGTCCGCGTGGCCAAAGACCGGACCCAGCTGGTGTGGACCGCCCCGGCGGGAGCCAAGCCGCAGGGCCTCGCCCTCGGCCCCGCGGGCGTGGTGTGGGTGACCGAGAGCGGCGCCGACCGGCTGGCCAGTGTGCGCGGTTCGGCGCTCGAGCAGGACTTCCAGACAGGCCACTGGCCCGACCACCTGGCGATCACGACCGACGGTTGGGCCTGGTTCACCGAGTACAACGGCGACCGGCTGGGCCGGGTCCGTCTGCCGGCCACCTGAGCCCGGGCGCGGCGCCGGCTAGACGGTAGGCGCGCTCGCCAACGCGGCTGCTCGAACCGTCTGCCTACGCCCTGTGAGCTTCCGCGCGATGCCTACTAACGCGATGAGCCATACGGCGATCAGCGCCGGCAGGATCAACAGGATCAGCCAGTCGAGGGCGTCCGCCGGGAGCGCGTTGTCACCCGCCCGAGCGGCGGCCTGGTTCTGGGCCGGGAGGCTGATCGTGACATCCGGGTCGCTCGAGGTCTGAGCGGCCGGCGCGACGCTTCCGGGGTCCCGAACTATGACGTTGACGGTCTTCGATCCTGACCCACCGGGGTTGGAAGCCGGATTGTGACCCGGATTCGGGACGGGATTCGGTGACGGGCCGGGCGGCGGATTCTGATGATGGTGCTTCAGCTGCCCATAGTGATGCCCGGGGTTGCTGATCTGCCCGTAGTGATGGCCCTGGTTCCCGTCCTCGCCGAGACGGTTTCCTGGCTCGTCTTTGGCGAGCGCCGTCAATGGCCCGGCCATCACCAGAGCGAGCGCCGCGAAAACTGTGGCTGCGGTGACGTGTGCTAAGACGCGTTTCAAATCGACCCTTCCTCCTTGGTGCCGAGAACTCTAGCCTCGCCCACGACGCTGCCAATGGGACGTTCGTCCCAGCCGAGGTCGGGACGACCCTCGCTAACCGGTCGCTAAACGTGAGTGAGCCGACTTAGAATCGGCGCGCGTTGCCATTCACCGCTGAAGAGCTCGCCGTCACCGCCCTCGTCCACATCCTGCCGCGGAGCCGCTACCGGCTCGCGGCCCAGACCGACGGGCGATTCCAGACCTTCGCCAGCAACACGACGCGAATCGCGTACAGGCAGCAGGGCGGGACGCCCGCGTTTCTGCTTTTCTCGGGACCCGGCCAGAACCCCAACGCCGCAGCGCTCGCCGCCGCGGCATGGGCGCACGCCAACTGGCGCCCGAACGCGATCCAGCGCAAGGTCAAGCCCGGGGTCGTCGTGGTCCACGTCGCCCCGGGAAACCAGCTGACGCCCGCCGGTCCTGTCCCCGGCACGGCCGTCCCGGCCACCGTCTGGACGGTCGACTCCGCCACCGGCAAGGTGGTGGCCGCAGGCAAGCCTCCCGGCTCACCCTCCGCAGGGGAGATCAAGAGCGCGGCGTCGAGCCTCATGCGCGGCGTGCCGGCGCCCCCCCTCGGCGAGCTGGACCTGGCCGAGCGGGGCGTCATGCAGATGCGCACCGTCAGGATGGCTCCGGCGCTGAGCTACGGCGTCGGGATCCTGCTGTTCATCTTCGCGTTGCGCTACGGGTTGGGCGGTCTGTTCGGGCTGATTACGCTGCCCAGCGTCCTTAACGGAGGGTCGGGGCTGCGCAGCTACGAGACGCTGAGCGTCGTCCTCAGCGTCGTGCTGCTGTGCGGGATCCTGTTCGGCGCGGCGGTGCTGTTCAACTTCCGCAACCTGGCCTACTCGGCGCCCGGATTCTCGAGCCCGACTCCGGGAGTGCGCAACGTGGCCTGGGGCGCGTACATCGCTGTGATGATCGGTACGGCCGTGCTCTACGACGGGGTGCTCCCCCAGCTGGAGCGGCAGACTGCCGCGAGCACCGTCAAGAGCGACTACACCCACGTCAAGGCGGCCCTCTCCGACGACGGCGGCGATATCTACGTCGTGAGCGGAGGCGACGTGTCTATCGACCTGACCGGCTGGCCGTCGTCCGAGTGGAACGGCGTCGATTTCAAGAGCAGCAACCCGAGCGTGCTCACGCTGGACAGCGCTCAGTCCTCGAAGCCGCTGGCGAAGTTCAGCGCACACCAGGCCGGCGTGGCTCGCGTGAACGCGACGTCAGCCGACGGCAAGTACGCGTTCCAGATCCAGGTCGACGTCGGGAGCAGCTAGGCCCGTGCGGCGTCTTTGAGCGCGGTGATGTACATCGACGCGGCCACCGCCGCAGTCGTGCCGTCTCCGACAGCGGTCGCGATCTGCTTGGTCAGCTGCGCGCGCACGTCGCCGACAGCCCAGATGCCTTCGACCGAGGTCTGCATGTTGCGATCCGTCAGGAGGTACCCCGCAGCGTCGTGGTCGACGTGGACTTTCAGGAGGCTGGAGTTCGGCACGAAGCCGACGAAGATGAAGACCCCGCCGACGCGCAGCTGCCTGTCCTCCCCGCCCTGCTCATAGCGGACGACGTGGACCTTCTCGTTGCCCACGATCTCCTTGACGTGCGCGTCGAGGATGAACTTGATCTTCGGGTTCGCCATCGCCCTGTCGACCAGGATCGGCTGGGCCCGCAGCTCGCTGCGGCGGTGGATGATGTAGACCTTCGACGCGTAGCGAGTCAGGAAGTCGCCTTCCTCGACCGCGGCGTCGCCGCCGCCGACGACGGCCAGCTCCTGGCCCTTGAAGAAGGCGCCGTCACAGACCGCGCAGTAGCTCACGCCGCGGCCCCAGAACTCCTTCTCTCCGGGGACCTCGAGGTACCGGGGCAGGCCGCCCGCGGCCATGATCAGCGCCGGAGCGCGGAGCTCTTCACCCGACTCCAGGCGCACGACCTTGGTCGAGCCGTCGACGTCGATCTCCTTGACCGGCTCGAAGTCCCTGATCTCGACCCCGAACTTGCGCGCGTGCTCGCCCATCTTCAGGGCCAGCTCGGAGCCCAGCACCGACTCGAAGCCGGGGTAGTCCTCCACCAGCTCGGTGTTCAGGAGCTGCCCGCCAAGCGGGCCGCGGTCGACCACCACCGTCTTCAGGTCCATCCGCGCGGTGTAGAGCGCGGCCGCCAGCCCGGCGGGCCCGCCCCCCACGATGATCACGTCGTATTCGTTCATGCGCTACTAGGAAGTATTCCCAGTTCGGGTTGTATTCCTGGCTCCACCAGGCCGATAGTCGCGACTATCGGACCATCTGGCGGTCGAAACACGGCGATAGTCCGGACTATCGGCCAAATCGCACTGCGCCTAGCCCAGCTGGTAGCGCACGCCGTAGCCGCCCCGGGGCGATTGGCAGGAGATGTTGTCGAACGGGCAACCGATGGAGCACGCCCCGCACTCGATGCAGTTACCAAAACTGACCAGGTTCTTCTTCTGCTCTGCGTTCCACTCGTAGACCCCGGCCGGGCAGAAGTGATTGCAGTATTTGCCGGTGCACTTCTTCAGGCACACGTTCTGGTCGACGATCTCGATGTGCGGCTTGCCGGTGTCCTCGTTGTACTTGACGGTGAAGAGCTTGTCGGTCAGCTTCTCCATCAGCTCGCCCCGAAGCGCTCCCAGATCCGGCACATCAGCTTGACCGTGTTGACATAGTCCGCCGCCTGGATGTTCTCGTTGGGGGCGTGGATCCGGTTGTCGGGCCTGCCGACGCCGACAGGCAGGACGGTCGGGATGCCAAGGTCGGAGACGACCGGGTGCATCGGCCCGGTGGCGGGCATGAACGGCCAGAGAACGGGCTCGCCGTACATCTCGCGGACGCACTCGATGGTCGTCCGTGCGATTGCCGAGGAAGGGTCCGAGCGAGCGGGCTTCTCGCCTTCGCCGGCGACGATCTCGACCCTGTCGAAACCGTGCCGGTCGAGGTGCTTGCGCAGCAGCTGCAGCACGTCGTCGGGGTCCTGGTTTGGGATCAGGCGGAAGTCGAGCTTGGCCGTCGCCTCCGCTGGCAGCACGGTCTTCGAGCCCGGTCCCTGGTAGCCGGTGGTGACGCCGGCGATGTTGCAGGTCGGCAGGAACAGCATCTGCTCGACCACCTGCTCTGGCTTGGGGTCGCGGACGAGCTTGTCGAACCCGACGAGCTTGCGCCGCTTCTCGACCTCGGGGTCGATGGTCGCCATCATCCGGCGGTCGGCCTCGGTTGGCTTTACGACCTTGTCGTAGAAGCCGTCGATCTTGATGTTCATGTCCTGGTCGCGCAGGCTCGCGAGCGCGCCGATGAGATACATCGCGGCCGACGGATAGACGGACGCGAAGCCCGAGTGCTGGTCGAAGTCGAGTAGCCTGACGCGCAGCGTGACGTAGACGAGGCCGCGGCACCCGAACTGCAGCGTCGGCCGGCCGGCGTCGTCGAAGGACGTACCCGACTCCCAAAGGCAGCCGTCCGCCTTCAGCTTGTCGGCGTGGTCGTGCGCGATCTTCTCGAACGTCTTCGAGCCGATCTCCTCCTCGCCCTCGATGAGGAACCGCAAAGTCACCGGGATCTCGCCCAGCTGCTTCAAAGTCTCGAGCGCGTGGATGCGCGCCATCACGTCAGCCTTGTCGTCGGCCACGCCGCGCGCGACGATGCGGCCGTCCTGCTCCGACGGCTCGAAGGGCGGCGACTTCCAGAGGTCGATCGGGTCGACGGGCTGGACGTCGTAGTGCTCGTAGAGAAGGAGCTTGCGCCGGCCCGCGCCCTTGACCTCGGCGTACAGCGCCGGCATGCCGCCGGCTTCAAGCGTCTCGACCCGGTCGGTGAACTTCGACAGCCGGTCGGCCAGCCAGTCGCGTGCGGGCTGGATCGCGTCCCGACCGTGGTTGGAGATGCTGGGGAAAGAACAGAGCTCTTTCAGCTCGTCGACGAAGCGACGGCTGTTCTTTTCGACGTACGCGTCCACCGCGCTGGTTGAGATCACGACCTCATCGTAACCTTGTCCTCGAGATGGAGGCCGCGGAGGATTTTCACTTCTCGCCCCGGCCAAACCGCGCCTCCGAGATCCACTGGCATACGTGGTCGAAAGAGGCTTTCGACGAGGCCAGGACGAGCGGGCGCCCCATCCTCCTGTCCATCTCCGCGGTGTGGTGCCACTGGTGCCACGTCATGGACGAGACGACCTACTCGCACCCCAGCGTCATCGAGCTGATCAACAAGGAATACGTGCCGGTGCGCGTCGACAACGACGTCCGGCCCGACATCAACCAGCGCTACAACATGGGCGGCTGGCCGTCGACCGCGTTTCTTACGCCGTCGGGAGACATCCTCACCGGCGCGACATACCTGCCTCCGGACCAGATGGCGACGGCGCTGACGCGGGTCGCCGGCTACTACCGCAACAACCAGACGGAGATCGCCACGCGCGTGCTCGAGGCTCGCAAGCGCGCCGCCTCCGGCCCGGCGCGCAGCGCGGGCGAGCTGCAGCCGGCGCTGGTCGATGAGATCCTCGACGCGGTCAAGAACGCGTACGACCCGGAGTACGGCGGCTTCGGCGGTGCGCCGAAGTTTCCCCAGACGGACGCGATCCTTCTGCTGCTCGAGCAGTCGGTGCTGCGCGCGGACGACGACCTCAGGCGGATGGCCGTGCACACGCTCGAGCAGATGACCGGCGGAGGCACGTACGACCACGTCGAGGGCGGCTTCTTCCGCTACTCGACGACGCAGGACTGGAGCGTTCCGCATTTCGAGAAGATGCTCGAGGATCATGCCGGCCTCGTCCAGGCGCTCGCCTCGGCGGGCATGCACGCCGAGCTGGAAAAGACGGTCGGATACCTGGACCGTGTTTTGCGCGATCCGAAGACCGGCCTGTTCGCCGGCAGCCAGGACGCGGACGAGGGCTACTACTCGCTGGACGCCAAGGAGCGGAAGAGCTCAGCGCCGCCGTACGTCGACAGGCGCGTCTACACGTCGTGGAACGCCGCGATGGCGGTCGCCTACCTCGATGCCGGCCTCGATGCGGAGAAGACCCTCGAGTCGCTTTTCAAGCAGGCCTACCGCAAGGGCGAAGGCATGACCCACACGGAGGGTGTCCGCGGCCAGCTCGGCGACCAGGTCTGGTCGCTGTGGGCGGCGGTTCGCTCGAACCGGCTGGAGATGGCCCTCGACCTGGCGTCGCATGTCGAGGAGCGATACGCCGATCAAGACCTGGGCGGCTACCTCGACCACGCGGGCACTGACGAGCTCGGCCGCCTTGGTGAGCGGATCAAGCCGCTCGCCGAGAACTCAGTCGCCGCCATGGCGCTGATCGAGCTCGACGTTCTGCAGGGCGATCCGTCATCGCCCTATCGCGAGCGGGCGCGGCGAGCGCTCGAGTCGGTGGCCGCGCTTCCGCGCTCCTATGGCCTCATGGCCGCGGCCTTCGCACGCGCCCTGGACCGGCTGCCGCATGCGCTCAAGGTGACGACGAAGAACCCCGAGCTGGCGCGGGCCGCCCGCGCCGCGCACCCGTACGCGGTGATCGACCGAAGCGGAGACCAGCGCGCCGTCGTGTGCGTCGGAACCATATGCTTGGCGCCGGTGTCGACACCTGACGCCGTCAACGACGCGATCAGAGAAGCCTCACAAGCGCGTGCCCCAGGCCCGCTTTAGCGCGCCACGTTGAAAGAGTCGCGAGCGCATTTCTCCCGCCGCGTCAACCGCGCCCTCGACGACCCCAACCTGCAGAAAGCGCTGATCGGCGCCATGACCGGCCTCCGCGGCCGCCGCAACGCTGCCTTCGAAAGCTTCGACTTCGCCGCGGGACGCGCCGAACTGAAGCGCCGCCGCCAGGCCAACCTCGACCGCATCCCCGAGTTGCTGGACCAGTTCGCCCAGCGCCTGGGCGCGGTCGGCGGTGTCGTCCACATCGCCAGAGACGCCGCGGAGGCGCGCGACATCATCGGCCAGATCTGCGCCGGCGCCGGCCGCGATCTTCCTCCGGGCAAGCGAATGGTCGTGACCAAGAGCAAGTCGATGGCGAGCGAGGAGATCGGGCTCAACGCTTACCTCGAAGGCATGAACATAGAGGTCGTCGAGACCGACCTCGGCGAGCGGATGGTGCAGCTCACGCACACGCATCCCTCGCACCTGATCGCGCCCGCGATCCACCTGACCAAGGAGGACGCGGCGAAGGTCTTCGGCACGGAGGCGACGGTGCAGGCGATCCAGCAGCATGCCCGTGAGTCGCTGCGCCAGAAGTTCATCGAGGCGACCGTCGGCATCTCCGGCGCGAACATGGCGATCGCCGAGACGGGCACGATCGTCCTGGTCACCAACGAAGGCAACGCCGACCTGACGACCACCCTGCCGCCGGTGCACGTCGCGCTCTTCGGCATCGACAAGCTGGTCGCGACGCTCGACGACGCGGTCGCGGTGCTGCGAATGCTTCCGCGCAGCGGCACAGGCCAGATCATGACCAGCTACGTCAACTGGATCACGGGGCCGTCGCGCTCCGCCGACATCGAGCAGTCGCTGACCATCGGCGTGCACGGGCCGCGCGAGATGCACTGCGTGATCCTCGACAACGGGCGCGAGGAGATGCTCGCGGACGCGCGGTTCCGCGACACCCTCACGTGCATCCGGTGTGGCGCGTGCTCGAACGCGTGCCCTCCGTTCATGGCGGTGGGCGGTCACCAGTTCGGCGGCCACATCTACAACGGGCCCATCGGCCTCGTGCTCACCCCGTTCCACCACGGTCTCGAGGACGCGGACCTGCCGAACACGCTCTGCGCGCAGTGCAACGCGTGCCAGGAGATCTGCCCGGTCGACATTCCGCTTCCGCGCCTGATCCTCGAGCACCGGCGCGAGGGCCGGAAGTCGCTGCGCAAGCGCGCCGTGCTCGGGATCTGGAATCGTCCGAAGCTGGCGGACGCGCTGATGCGGGCGGCGGCGCCGTTCAGCGGCTTCGTCCCGGGCGCGCCCAGGCTCTCGCGCGCCCCGTACCGCGACCGGGTCAAGCCCCACCACGTCGACGGCGAGCCGCTGACCATCTTCGCCTCCTGCCTCGGCGACCGCGCCTGGCCGGGGGCGGCGGTCGCCCTGGAGCGGATCGCGACCGCGGCGGGCTTCAACGTTGGATTTCCCAAGGACCAGTGGTGCTGTGGGTTGGTGGCGGCCAACGCGGGCGACTTCAAAGCCGCCGACAAATTGACGACATCGCTCGCCGAAAGCCTGCGAAACTCCAAGGGCCTGATCGTGACGCCCTCGGCGTCGTGCTTCGGCGCCTTCACCATCGACGCCCTCGAGTGGGGCGAACCTCCCCTCCAGGAGGTCCGCGACCGCATGCGCGACTCGACTCGCTTCGTCCTTCAGCTCCTCGAAACCGACGCGCGCCTGGTCGACGACCAGCGGATGAGCCTCAAGATCGCCTACCACGACTCCTGCCAGACCCTGCGCCAGCTCGGTCTGAAGAGCGAGCCCCGCCGCCTGCTCGAGCTGGCAGGCTACGAGGTGGTCGACCTCCCTGACATCGCCAACTGCTGCGGGTTCGGGGGCAGCTTCAGCCTCGAGTGGCCGCGGGTCGCCGACCGCCTCGCGGAGTGGAAGCTGGACGCGATCGCCAAGACAGGGTGCGCGGTCGTCGCCTCGGACAACCCAGGCTGCCTGATCCACATCGCGGCCGCGGCCCGCAAGCGCGGCATGAAGCTTCGCGTCGCTCACGCCCTGGAGCTGGTGGCGGAACACCTGGCTCCTTCGTAGAGGGAACCCTGCGGGGGGACCGGCAGGCATTCGGATAGTCGCGACTAACGGGGGTTGTTGGGTTCGAAGAGCTCGGATAGTCGCGACTAACCGGCCTGGGGCGAGACAAGTCTGAACCCCTATTGCTTAACCTTTAAGCCGCCGTGAAGTTGACCCTCGTCTCGGCGCCTGCCGCCGGGCTGAACGTCGACGCCCTGGCCATACCCGTCGCCACCGGCCACCAGCTGGGCGCCGCCGCGCAGGAGCTGAACAGGGCCATGGGCGGCGTGCTGGCCGAGATGGTCGCCAACGCGGAGTTCCGCGGCCGGATCCACGAGGTCCTGCCGATGCCCGCCCAGGGCAAGATCGGGCCCCGGCGGGTGATCCTCTACGGGCTCGGCGCGCTCCACGACCTCGACGGCCAGCGCCTCCGCTCCGCCCACCACGAGCTGGTCCGTGCCTCACGGACGTGGGGTTACAAGCGCCTCGCGATCATGCGCGTCGAGCCGCTCGGCACGGACGCGCTGAAGGCAGTCGTCGAAGGCAGCGTGCTCGGCACGTTCGAGCGCCGCTCGCGGCAGACCGGCCAGGCGCCGGAGCGGCGCGAGATCGAAGAGATCGTGCTCGTCGGCTTCGGCCCGGGCCGCGAGGCCGAGGTGATCGCCGCGCAGGAGAACGGCGAGGCGACGAATCGCGCGCGGGAATGGCAGAACGCGCCTGGCAACGAGCTCACGCCCGACGCCCTTGCCCAGGAAGCCACACGCATCGCCGAGCGCCACAACCTGGAGGTCGAGGTGCTCGGTCCTGGCGAGCTCAAGGCCGGCGGCTACAACCTGCTGCTCGGTGTCGGCACCGGCTCCGCGAAACCGCCGCGCCTCATCCGCGTCCGCTACCACGGAAACCACCAGAAATCAGACCCCGACGCGACGGTGCTCGCCCTCGTCGGCAAGGGCATCACGTTCGACAGCGGTGGCATCTCGTTGAAAGACCCCGAGAACATGAGCCGCATGAAGGACGACATGTCGGGCGCGGCGGCGGTCCTGTCCGCGATCGACGTGATCGCCTCGCGCAAGCTGCCGCTCGACGTCATGGCCGTGATCGCGGCGGCCGAGAACATGCCCGGCCCCACCGCGCAGCGACCCGGTGACGTCGTGGTGAGCGCCGACGGCAAGACGGTCGAGATCGTCAACACCGACGCGGAGGGCCGCCTCGTTCTCGCCGACGCCCTGACCCACGCGCTGCGCAACGGCGCGACGCACATCGTCGACCTGGCGACGCTGACTGGCGCTGCCACCGTCGCCATCGGCCACGCCGCGAGCGCGGCGGTCAGCAACGACGACGAGTTCTGGAAGCTCGTCGAACAGGCGTCGCGCGAGGCCGGCGACAGGGTGTGGCGGCTGCCGATCTACGCCGACTACCGCGTCCTCCTCAGCAGCCAGATCGCCGACCTGCGCAACTCCGAGTACGGCGAGGCGGGGACGATCCTGGGCGGCATGTTCATCGCCGAGTTCGCCGGCGGCAAGCCGTGGGCGCACATCGACATCGCGGCCGCCGCCTGGAACACCAACCTCGAGCTGACCACCGTCCTCCGCGGCCCCAGTGGCGCGGGCACCCGGCTGTGCATCGAGCTGGCGGAGCTCATGGCTCGCAAGGCCACCGACTCGTGGCCGCCGAGCGCCTTGGAACCGCTGGCGCGGGAAGGGCGTTAGAACTAGGAAGTGGCCCTGCTCGAGACGATCCACTCCCCCGCCGACCTCAAGGCCCTCAACCACAACCAGCTGAACGAGCTCGGGGCCGAGGTTCGGGCGTTCCTGGTCGAGCAGACGTCGCGCACCGGCGGCCACCTCTCGCCGAACCTCGGCGTGGTCGAGCTCACGTTCGCCCTCCACAGGGTCTTCGACAGCCCGACCGACGCGATCATCTGGGACACCGGCCACCAGGCATACGTGCACAAGCTGGTCACGGGGCGGGCCGGCCAGTTCGCCGGATTGCGCCAGGCGGGCGGCCTCTCGGGCTACCCGTCACGCAAGGAGTCCGAGCACGACCTGGTCGAGAACAGTCACGCCTCCACGTCGCTCAGCTATGCGCTCGGCATCGCCGAAGCGCGGCTGCGCCGGCGCATCGGCGGGTTCGTGGTCGCGGTGATCGGCGACGGCGCGCTCACCGGGGGAATGGCGTATGAGGCGCTCAACCAGGTCGCGCACCTGCAGCCGCCGAACCTGATCATCGTCATCAACGACAACGGCCGCTCGTACGCGCCGACCGTCGGCGGGCTGGCGCGGCATCTCGCGCAGCTTCGCGTCGACCCCCGCTACGAGCGGATCAAGGACGACATCTCCCGCCTGCTCCGCGACCTGCCGCTCGTCGGCTCGACCGCGGACCAGGCCGCGTACCGCGTGAAGGAAGGTCTGAAGCAGCTGCTCCAGCCCTCGACGATGTTCGAGAGCCTGGGCATCAAGTACGCCGGCCTGGTCGACGGTCACGACGAGCCCGCCCTCGAGGAGGTCCTCAACCGCGCGAAGAAGCTGCGCGAGCCGGTAGTCGTGCACGTCGTGACCGAGAAAGGGCACGGCTACGGTCCGGCGGTCGACGACGAGGTCGACAAGCTGCACGGCGTCAGCGCCTTCGACCCGCTGACGGGCCGACCGCGCCGCACCGAGATGAAGTACACCGACGTCTTCGGTGACGCGATCATGACCGCCGCCACGACGCATCCTGAGATGTGCGCCATCACCGCCGCGATGGCTTCCTCGACGGGGCTCCTGAACTTCGCCAAGGAGTTTCCCGACCGGTTCTTCGACGTCGGCATCTGCGAGCAGCACGCGGTGACGTTTGCCGCCGGCCTCGCCCTCGCGGGCATGCACCCGGTCGTGTGCATCTACTCGACGTTTCTTGCGCGCGCGTTCGACCAGACGATCATGGACGTGGCGCTGCACAAGCTGCCGGTCACGTTCGTCATCGACCGCGCCGGGGTCACCGGGCCCGACGGCGCAAGCCACCACGGCATCTTCGACCTCTCGTACCTGCGCCTGATCCCCAACCTGAAGATCGCCGCGCCCAGGGACGCGACCGAGCTGTGCGCCCTCCTCGAGACCGCGCTCGCGACCGACGGTCCGGTGGCGATCCGGTTCCCAAGCAGCTCAATACCCGCGGCTCCTGAGCTGCCGGTCGAGCCGCTGCCGGTCGGCCGCTGGGAGGAGCTGCGCAAAGGCGAACACGCGGTCATCTTCGCGGTCGGCCGCATGGTCGAGGTGGCGGTCGAGGCCGCGGAGCGGCTCGAGGTGCAGGGCGTGTCCTGCGCCGTCGTCAACGCGCGCTGGGTGAAACCGGTCGACCCGCGCATCGTCGACTGGGCGCGCTCCCACCCCACCGTGCTCACGGTCGAGGACAACGTCGGCACCGGAGGCTTCGGGGGGGCCGTTCTCGAAGCCCTAGCCCCGCACGGCCTGGCGGGTCGCGTGCGCATGCTGGCCCTGCCCGACGCATTCCTCCCCCAGGGCAAGGCCGCGGACATACTGCGCGAGCACGGCCTCGACGCCGCCGGCATCGCCCGGGCCGTGTACGAGGCGGTTCGCGGGCCGGTCGTGAAAGAGAAGGCGACCGACTAAGCTTCCTCCCCAAATGGAAGTGCGCCAGGACGTGGTCGACATACTGTCTGGTTTCGCCCTGTTCGCCGACCTCTCGACGCCGGAGCTGGAGAACATCGTCCAGACCTTCGGCGAGGTCTACTTCGCCGAGGGCGAGCGGGTCATCCGGCAAGGCCTGACCGCGACCGGCTTTTACATCATCGTGGAGGGCGGCGCGATCATCAGCGTCGGCGGCAAGGAGCGGGCGAGCCTGCGGCCAGGCGACTTCTTCGGCGAGATCTCGTGCTTGCTGCGCGAGCCGCCCACAGCGGACATCATCGCCAGGCAGGCGCTGCGCTGCCTGGTCCTCGCGCCCGCCGCGGTCGAGGAGTTCCTGGTCGCGAACCCGCACGTGATGTACCGCGTGCTCCAGGGCGAGGCTCGCAAGCTGCGTACGACGACCAGGTGGCTCAACTGACCGACAGGCCGTTTCCGCCGGGGACCTATCCCCTCGTGGTCGTCGGCAGCGGGCCGGGCGCGCTCCAGCTCACGTACTCGCTGCGGGCACTCGGCGTCGAGCACGCGGTCATCTCGCGCGACGACGCGCCCGGGGGAATGTTCCGCAAGTGGCCCATCTTCCAGCGCATGCTCAGCTGGACCAAGCCGTACGCGGACCACCAGCGCGGCACGCCAGCCTACCAGCGCTACGACTGGAACAGCCTGCTCGGGGAAGAGGAAGACACGCGCGCCATCATGCCGGCCGTCATGGACGGGACCTCGTACTTCCCATCGCGGCCGGAGATGGAGACCGGGCTCGTGACGTTCGCCCAGCGCGCGGGCCTGCAGGTCCGCTACGGCTGCAAATGGGAGGCGACGCGCCGCCTCGACGGTGGCGACGTCGTCCTCGAGACGTCAGACGGCGAGTACCGCGCATCAGCCGTGGTGTTCGCGGTGGGCGTCTCCCAGCCGTGGCGGCCGGCAGTGCTGGAGCTCGAAGGTGTGCAGCAGTACGGCGACCTTCGTCCCGCCGAGTCGTATCGCGACCGCCGCGTCTTCATCGTCGGCAAGCAGAACTCGGGCTTCGAGATCGCGAGCGGCCTGCTCCCGTGGGCGCGGCAGATCGTGCTTGCGTCGCCGAGCCCGGCCCAGCTGTCCGTGCAGACTCACTCGCTAGTCGGCGTCCGCGCTCGATACGCCCAGCCGTACGAGGACTGGGCGCTCGCGGGCGGCGTGGTCATCCTCGACGCGTCGATCGAGAGCGTCGAGCGCGACGGCGACGTCTTCCACGTCAAAACCAAGAGCGCGCACGAGGACCATCCGCGCCACTTCGCGGTCGACGACGTGATCGCCGCGACCGGATTCACGTGTCCGCTGCGCGACCTCCCCGAGGCGGGGGTGGCGACGTTCGGCCAGAGCCGCCTGCCGGCGCAGACGCCGTTCTGGCGCAGCGTCACCGTCGATGGGGTCTACTTCGCAGGCACGATCATGCAGGGCTCGCAGGGGCTGCGTAAGCACGGCATCCCGAGCAACTCCGGCGCGGTGCAGGGCTACCGCTACAACGCGCGTGTGCTCGCGCGGCACATCGCCGAGACGAGATTCGGCTACACGCCGGCCCGCCGTGCGATGAAGGCGGACGAGGTCATCCCCTTCCTGCTCGCCGAGGCGAGCCGCGGGCCCGAGCTCTGGCACCAGCGTTCCTACCTCGCTCGTGTTGTGAGCGTCGATGCGGCGCAGGGCATCGCGGACGAAGGCATCCAGCCGCTCGCGCATTTCGTCGACGACGAGAAGGGCAGCGACGCGGTCGCGATCACGCTCGAGTCCAACGGCCGCGACGACCCCTACCCGACGGCCTACATCCGCAGGCGCGGCCAGAGCTTGCGCGAGCGGACGCTGCGCCCAGATCCGCTGCTGGATTTCGAGGGCCCCGCTTACCAGCGCGAGCTGGCGGCGGCGCTCGAGCCGATCCTCGACCAGGCGCTGACGCGAGTCGGGCCATGACCCTCCCGACCGGCACCGTGACCTTCCTCTTCACCGACATCGAGGGATCGACCCGGCTCATGCAGGAGGTCGGCGAGCGCTACGTCGCGGCCCAGTCCGCGCACCACGAGCTCCTGCGCGCCGCCTTCTCGGGGAGGCGCGGCCGCGAGCTTCGCACGGAGGGCGACTCGTTCTTTGCCGTCTTCGAGAGCGCGGTCGACGCCTGTGGCGCGGCCGCGCAGGCGCAGACGTCGTTCGCCGAGCACACATGGCCGGAGGGCGTGACGCTGCGCGTCCGGGTTGGTCTGCATACGGGTGAAGCGCCGCTGGTCGGCAACGAGTACATCGGCCTCGACGTCCACCACGCCGCGCGCGTGGCCGCGTCGGCGCACGGCGGCCAGGTCGTGATCTCGGAGACGACGCGCGCCCTGGTCGAGGAGCATCTGCCCGACGAGCTGTCGCTGCGCGACCTGGGTATGCACCGCCTCAAGGACCTCGCGCGACCGGAGCGTCTGTACCAGCTCGTGATCCGCGGCGTCCGCGACAGCTTCCCGCCGCTGCGCACACTCGATTCGACCCCGAACAACCTGCCCACGCAGCTCACGAGCTTCATCGGCCGCGAGCAAGACGTGGCCGAGGCGCGCCGGCTGCTCGGGGGGACGCGGCTGCTCACGCTCACCGGGCCGGGCGGCATCGGCAAGACGCGACTGAGTCTCCAGCTCGCCGCCGATGTAAGCCAGGACTTTCCCGACGGGGTGTTCTTCGTGCCGCTGTCGGCGGTGATGGACTCCGAGCTGATTCCCTCGGTGATCGTCAACGTTCTCGGCATCGTGATCTCGGGCAACCAGCGGCCCCTCGATGTCGCGAAGGAGCACCTGCGCGACAAGAAGATGCTCCTCGTGATGGACAACTACGAGCAGCTGCTGCCAGACGGCGCCGCCGCCGTCTCCGAGCTCCTGCGCGCAAGCCCCGGTCTCAAGGTCGTGGTCAGCAGCCGAGCGGTGCTTCGTGTGTACGGCGAGCAAGAGCTGCCGGTCAACCCCCTGCGCTTGCCCGATCTCCATTCGCTGCCGTCGTTGGCGGCGCTCTCGCAGTACGAGGCGGTGAAGCTGTTCATCGAGCGCGCCGTCGCGGTCAAGCCGGACTTCGAGGTGAGCAACGACAACGCGCCCGCAGTGGCGGGGATCTGCGAGCGGGTCGACGGCCTTCCGCTCGCGATCGAGCTTGCCGCCGCCCGCGTCAAGCTCTTCGCGCCGCACGCGCTACTGAGCCGCCTCGAGACCAGCCTCAAGGTGCTCGGCGCCGGCTCACGCGATCTGCCAGGCAGGCAGCAGACGCTGGCGGGCGCGATTGACTGGAGCCACGACCTGCTCGACGAGCCGCACCGGCGCCTGTTCCGCCGCTTCTCGGTCTTCGCGCGTGGCGCCAGCCTTGAACAGGCCGAGGCCGTGTGCGGCGGACCCGACCTGGGCATCGACGTGCTGATGGGCCTGGACGAGCTGGCCGACCAGAGTCTGCTGCGCCGCCTTCCCGAGTTCGACGAGCCTCGACTGCTGATGCTCCAGGTCGTGCGCGAGTACGCGGCCGAGCGCCTGCAGGAGAGCGGCGAGGCGGCGGCGATCAGGGATCGCCACTCGGCGGCCTACCAGGCGCTGGCGGAGCAGGCGGCGCCGCACGTATTTGGGCCTGATCGCAAGGAGTGGCTCGACCGTCTCGAGCGCGATCACGACAACTTCCGCGCGGCGTTCGACTGGGCGATCGCCAACGGCGACGCGCAGCGTGCGCAGAGCCTTGGCGCGGCGTTCTGGCGCTTCTGGCAGATGCGCGGCCACCTGCGGGAGGGCCGTGCGCGCATCGAGGGGATCCTCGCGCTGCCCTCTGAGCCGACTGAAACCAGGGCTCGCGCCCTCGAGGCGGCGGGCGGCATCGCCTACTGGCAGGCCGACATGGCGACGTCCCAGCGGTGGTACGACGAGAACCTCGCCATTGTTCGGACGACCGGCGACAGGCGCAAGCTCGCTGACGCCCTTTACAACTCGAGCTTTCCCAAGCTCGTCGGCAAGACCGACATGTCGAGCGCTCTCGGCCTGGCTCAGGAGGCCCTCGCCGTCTTTCGGGAGCTGGGCGACGCGCCCGGCGCGGCCCGCAGCCAGTGGGCGATCGGCAACGCCCTCTACTTCAACGGCAACAATCCTGAAGCCGCCGTCGCCCTCGACGAGGCCATCGAGCTCAATCGCCGCCTGGACAACCGGTTCGGCCTGGGCTGGGCGCTGCACACCCGCTCCCTGGTCGCGCTCAAGCTTGGTGAGGTCGCCCAGGCACGCGTCTTCGCCCGGGAAGGATTGGAGATCTTCTGCCAGGCGCAGGACCTGAGCGGCATGACGATCTTCCTCGACGACGCGGCGTCGGTCGCGGAGTTCAGCGGCGACCTGGGCACGGCGCTCACGCTCGCGGCGGCCGCTGACGTCAGCCGGACACGGACCGGCACCGACCTCGCCGGCCTGGCGGGCCTCAACGACGGGCGAGATTGGCACGCCTCGGTGAGCTCCGCAGAAGACGAAACGGCGTGGACCAAGGGTCAGCAGATGAGCGTGCAGGACGCTACTACCCACGCCCTGGAGTGGCTCAGCTAGAGCTTCTTCCTGCCCCCGAACCCCTCGCCGACCCGGTGCCAGTGGTCGACGCGCTCTTCGCCGAGCTTCCAGCACAGCTCGACGAGCTCGCCGTCGCGATAGGACGGGAAATCGATCAACCCTTCGAGCGGGCCCTTCAGCTGGATGCCCATCGTGTTCAGGCTCAGCACCGCCTTGAGCAACTCCTCCTCGGCGCCTTGGACCGCGTCGCGAGCCTGCTGCTCGCGCGCGTGATCGTCGCCGTTGGCGCTGGGTCGCTGCGCCGCGTACTCCGCCATGCGCAGCTGCTCCTCGAGGTCCGGGCGAAGCGCCGACAGCTCCGCGATCTGCGCCACGATCGGTCGTACACGCGGCAGCTCGCGGTTGGCCTCGTCGACGGTGTACGTGCGGAGCCTCTGCACGGCTCAACGATACTTCCTCGGATGGATGCGACGGCGATGCGGAAGCGGCTCGGAGAAGCGCGCGTCGCGCATCTCGCCACGGCCGACGCGGAGGGCCGGCCGCACGTCGTCCCCATCGCTTTTACGCACGATGACGAAAACCTCTACTTCGCCGTCGACGACAAACCCAAACGAAGCCGCAACCTCAAGCGCCTGCGCAACATCGCGGGGAATCCGCGTGTAAGTGTCCTCGTCGACCACTACGAAGATGACTGGACGAGGCTGTGGTGGGTGCGCCTCGACGGTGTCGCGCACGTCCTCGTTCACGACGCGGAGGCGCAGCGCGCCATCGACCTGCTCGCCCGCAAGTACCCGCAGTACCGCGATGCCCGTCCGCCAGGTCCCGTGGTTGCCATCACGATCCAGAGGATGGCGGGCTGGGCCGCGAATGAAAACCCAGCCCGTTAAGGAACCCCCGATCTAGCCCCGATACTTGACAAGACAGGACGTCTTGTCTAGTCTCGACTCGTGGCTACGCTCAGCAAGCGGATCCTCGAGCGAGCCCCATCCGTTCTCGCTCGCGGCGGCAAGCCCACCGTTGGCGAGTTCGCCGCGGCCGCCGGGGTCTCCCGCGCCAGCTTCTACCGCCACTTCAAGTCGCGCGAGGCCCTGCTCGCCGCCCTCGACGTCACCCCCGAGCCCGAGACACGCGACCGTATTCTCGGCGCGGCGGTGGACATGGTCGGCGAACAGGGGCTGAGGCTCCTGTCGATGGACGACCTCGCCGACCGCGCTGAAGTCTCGCGCGCAACCCTGTACCGACTCTTCCCCGGCAAGGGCGCGCTGCTCGCCGCGCTGATCGAGTCCTATTCCCCGCTCGAGCCGGTCACGCGCGTCCTCAACTCGCGCCACGACGAGCCGCCGGAAATCGTCATGCCCGAGCTGGCGAGGACCGCATATCGCGCGATCGCCGGTCGGAGCGGATTGATCCGCGCCCTCTTCTTCGAGGTCAGCGGTCTGTCCGCCGAGACAGAGGAGGTCGCTGCGCAGGCCATCGCCAGGGTGGTCGGCCTGCTCGTCATGTACGTGACCGGTCAGATGGCCGCCGGCCGCCTGCGCCAGATCCATCCGCTGATCGCCCTGCAGTCGTTCATCGGGCCGGTCTTCTTCCACATCCTCACGCGCCCGCTCGCCGAGCGGGTGCTGCACCTGGACATCGAGGGCGAGGCTGCCGTGACGCAGCTCGCCGAGGCATGGCTGCGCGCCATGGCGCCTGAGGAGGGAGCTAATTGAGCGAGACATTCGCGGTCAATGTGGACGACGTCTCCAAGTCATTCGGTTCGTTGAAAGCCCTCAACGGCGTCACTCTGCGCGTACGCCGGGGCGAGATCTACGGCCTGCTCGGCCCCAACGGCGCCGGCAAGACGACGCTGATCCGCCTAATCTGCGGCCTGCTCGAGGCGCACGCCGGGACGGTGACGGTGCTCGGACAACACATGCCGAATGTCGGCGTGCTCCGCCACATCGGCTACATGACGCAGCAGGCGGCCCTCTACCCGTCGATCTCGGTGGAGGAGAACGTCCGCTTCTTCGCCGCCATCAACGGCGCCGAGGACGGAGTCAAGGAGGCGCTCGAGCTCGTCCAGCTCTACGACCGGCGCGGCTCCGTGGTGTCGACGCTCAGCGGAGGAATGCGCCAGCGCTGCTCGCTCGCGTGCGCGCTGGTCCACAGGCCCGAGCTTCTCCTCCTCGACGAGCCGACAGTGGGCGTCGATCCGCAGCTTCGTGTCCAGTTCTGGGATTACTTCAGACGCATGGCCGCCGACGGCACGACCCTCATCGTCTCGAGCCATGTCATGGACGAGGCCGACCGCTGCCAGCGTCTTGGGCTGATCCAGTACGGCCGGCTGCTCGCCGAGGGCACGCCCGCCGACATTCGAGTCCAGGGAGGATCGCAGAACCTCGAAGAAGCGTTTCTCGCGCTCGCCGGGAGGAAGGAGTCATGAGCGGCCACCGCGTCGGTGCCATCACCCGCCGTCTGCTCCAGGGATTCCGCCGCGACCGACGCACGCTGGCCCTGCTCTTCGTAGCGCCGATCGTGATCCTCTCCCTGCTCGGCTATCTCATCCGCGGGTCTTCGAGCGCACCGGCGGTCGGCCTCGCCAACGAGGACTCCGGCCCGGTCGGCGGGCTGGTGGCGGACTCGCTCCACCAGTCGAGCCACATCAAGGTGACGGACATCAACGCTTCCGACGGCGAGGCGAAGCTGAAGGATGGGTCACTCGTCGCCTACATCGTCATTCCCGCCGACTTCACCCAGCAGGTGGCGGCGGGCAACATCACGCCCGAGGTCCACCTCGAAGGCTCGCAGCCGAGCGAAGACTCACCCGTGCTCCAGGCCCTGCAGCAGTCGATGATCTCGATCGCCGGGCGCGGCAACATCCATTTCGCCCCGAAGATCCAGTATCTCTACGGCGGGCCGGACTACGACACGCTCGACTATTTCGGCGCAGCGTTCGTCGGTCTTATCGTCTTCTTTCTCGTCTTCGTGGTCACGATCGTGTCGTTCCTCAACGAGCGATCGCAGGGCACGCTCGAGCGGTTGATGGCGAGCCCGCTGCGCCGGGGCGAGATCGTGCTCGGCTACATGCTCGGGTTCACGGTCCTCGCCCTCGTCCAGGCGGTCGAGGTGCTGGTCTTCGCGCTGGCGGTGCTGCGGATCCAGAACCACGGCAACGTCCTCCTCATCTTCGGCATGGAGGCGTTGATGGTCATCGCCGCGGTCAACCTGGGCATCTTCCTCAGCATGTTCGCGCGCTCTGAGTTCCAGGCCGTGCAGTTCATCCCCCTGGTCATCGTTCCCCAGTTTCTGCTCTCGGGGATCCTCTTCCCTGTCTCCTCGGAGCCGCAGGCGCTGCAGTACGTGTCGAACGTGCTGCCATTGACCTATGCGGTGAATGGCATGCGCGACATCATGGTCAAGGGCGCCGACCTGACGTGGGCGTCGCTGCAGCTCGACATCGCGGTCGTCGCGGCATTCGGCGTCCTCCTCATCGCGGCCGGCACTGCCACGCTCCGTCGTAGGCTCGCTTAGTACATGCTCCTTGTCTGCTCCAGCCGCTGCGGCGGCACACTGTTTCGGGCCCTCTTCGCCGAGGTCGATGTCGACCGCGCCGGCGTCTACCAGGACCACCGGGTCACCCAGCCGGGCTACGTGTGCCTCAACTGCGGCGCGCCGGCGCTTGACCTTGCGGAGGTGCCGGCAGCGCTCGAGGAGGACGCTCGCGAAGACGAGGTGGCGAGCGCCGTGAGGGCGGACGTCCTCTGCCCCGTCTGCGAAACCATGGTCCAGCTCGACGCCAACATGGAGTGCCCGAACTGCGGCTCGCCACTCGAGGTGGCCTGAAAAGGCCGATAGTCCGGACTAACACCCGTCGCCCGGCGGTCAGAGGGTGGATAGTCCGGACTAACGCCCGTTGGCCGGGCGTCACAAGGCCGATAGTCCGGACTGACGCCCCTCCGAGACCTAGGTCAGGGCGGCGGTCCCCAGCAGCACCTCGCGCATCGCCCGCACCGCCGCCGCGTCCTTCTGACGCATGGCCGCACGAAGCGCACGGACAGCGCGCGGCGTGTCGAGGTCGTCTGCCAACGCGGCGTTGAACTCGGCCATGAGCGCGCGGCCGGGCATCGTCCTTGGCTTCCTGGCCCGCGCGTCGTCCGCCAGCAGCTTGCGCATGCGCTCGATCACCCGCGCCGCGCGCGCCAGCCCGGCCCATCCGAACTCCCAGTCGCGCCGGTAGCGGTGGGAGACGAGGTACAGCCGCACCGCCGCTGCCGGCGCGCGCTGCAGCGCCTGGCTCAACTTGACGAGGTTGCCCAGCGACTTGCTCATCTTGTGGCCGTGGTAGCGGACCATCCCCGTGTGCACCCAGGCCTTCGCGAACGGGGCCTTGCCGGTCAACGACTCCGATTGCGCCCTCTCCGATTCGTGGTGGCTGAAGACCAGGTCGCGGCCGCCGCCGTGGATGTCGATCCGCGGCCCGAGGTACCGCATCGCCATCACCGAGCACTCGATGTGCCACCCCGGCCGCCCGGCGCCGAACTTCGACGGCCACGCCGGCTCGTCGGGCCGAGAGCCGCGCCACAGGACGAAATCGAGCGGATCCCTCTTCGCGCCCGGCCCGACTGTCCCCAGCAGCTCCTCCTCGCGCAGCTTGCGAAGCATCGAGCGCCGCGTGCGGCGGGACAGCTGCCCGAACTTCGGATACGTTCTCGTGTCGAAGTAGAGCGCGTCGGTCTTATAAGCGTGGCCCGACGACTTGAGCTTCGCCGCGGCGCCCAGGATGCGCGGGATCTCCTCGGACACGCGCGGCATCCTGTCCGGAGGTCGCCAGCCGAGGACCGTCATGTCGCGGATGTGGACCTTCGTCTCGCGGTCGGCGAGCTCCCGCCAGTCGACGTCGTCACGGCGTGCGCGCTCGAACAGCGGGTCGTCGACGTCGGTGATGTTCTGCACGTACTTGACGCGCGTGCCGTTGGCCTCGAAGAAGCGCACGAGGACGTCGAAGATCATGAACGTGAACGCGTGGCCCATATGACCCGAGTCGTAGGGGGTTACGCCGCAGACGTACATCGTGAGCGGCTTGCCCGGCCGCGGCCCGACCGCGACCCTCCGCCCGGTCAGCGTGTCGCGGACGCGGAGACGGACCGTGGCGATGGGCTCTAGTGCGCTGCCACCGCCGCGTCGGCACGCAGCGCCTCGACCTTGTCGGTCATCTCCCAGGGCACGCCGAGGTCGTCGCGACCGAAGTGCCCGTACGCCGCGGTCTGCTTGTAAATCGGCCGCAGCAGGTCCATGTTGGCGATGATCGCGCCTGGCCTGAGGTCGAAGTGCCTGCGGATCAGCTGCAGCAGCTCCTCCTCCGACTTGGCGCCGGTGCCAAACGTCTCGACGGCGATCGAGGTCGGGTGCGCGCGGCCGATCGCGTACGAGACCTGCACCTCGCATCGCTCCGCGAAGCCCGCCGCGACCATGTTCTTGGCCACGTGCCGCGCCGCGTACGCCGCCGAACGGTCGACCTTGCTCGGGTCCTTGCCGCTGAACGCTCCGCCGCCGTGGCGGGCGACGCCGCCGTAGGTGTCGACGATGATCTTGCGCCCGGTAAGTCCCGCGTCGGCCGCGGGGCCGCCGACCATGAACGAGCCGCTCGGGTTGACCATGATCTTGGTCGCGGCGTCGATCACCTGGCCCTTCAGCACGGGATCGATGACGAGCGCGCGCACGCCCTCCGCGATTTCCTTCTGTGTCGCGCTCGCGGCGTGGTGGGTGGAGACGACGATCGCCTCGATCCGCTTGGGCTTGCCGTACTCGTACTCCACCGTGACCTGCGTCTTGCCGTCCGGCCGAAGGAACGGAAGCTTGCCGCTCTTGCGGACCTCGCCCAGCTTTTTGGCGAGCCGGTTGGCGAGCGAGATCGTCAGCGGCATCAGCTCCGGCGTCTCGCGGCAGGCGAAGCCGATCATCATGCCCTGGTCGCCGGCGCCCTGGAGCTCGAAGGGATCGGTGTCGCCCGCGCCTTCGCGCTGCTCGAGCGAGTGGTTGACGCCGGCGGCGATGTCCGGCGACTGCTCCTTCAGATAGACCTGGATCAGGGCATGGTCGGCGTCGAAGCCGATCGACTCGTCGTTGTAGCCGATCGCGCGGATCGTGTCGCGGATCGTGCGCTGGATGTCGAGGTCGGCGTGGGTAGTGACCTCGCCGATGACCACGCACAGGCCCTTCGTGATGGCCGTCTCGCAGGCCACGCGCGCATGCGCGTCCTGCGCGAGCATCCCGTCGAGCACCGCGTCGGAGACCTGGTCGCAGATCTTGTCGGGGTGACCTTCGGTGACGGATTCGGAGGTCAGGAGAAAAGAGCGCGAAGAGCTAAAGCTTGTAGTCACAAGGCAGGATCATACCTTCTGCTATTACGCTCGCCCCTCACCCCGACCCTCTCCCCCAAGGGGGAGAGGGAGATTGCTTACGAGCCGTTGTGGTGCCGGCTGTCCTCCGGTTCCTGCCCCAACAGCTGCGCCTGCAACGTGAAGATGTCGTCGAGCACCCGGTCGACCCTCCTCCCCTCCAGCCTGTGGTCGGCGATGACCCCGGCCCGCTCGAGGTTCTTGCGCAGCGCCGCGCCGAGCTCCCCGTCGATCCGGCTCTGCCCCCGCACCTGCGCCTCCTCGAGGAGCAGGAGGCACCTGTCGAGGGCCACCTGCCTCGACCGGTGAGCCCGGACGTTCATTCCGTCCCCAGCACCTCCACCCTTCCCTCGGCCGTGACGCGCGCGTGTACCGGGTTGAGCGCGGGGAGGGTGTACGAGTCGATCGGATGGCCGGCGGTGGTGAACCGGGCGGGATGGCACGGACAGCCGAGGTTGCCTTGGTGGCGGTCGAACCACAGCTCGCAGGGGAGGTGCGAGCACACCGACGAGACGGCCGTCACCGTGTCGCCGTTTCGAAACACGAACGCGCCGACGCCGCCCGCCGTCACCCGCTTGCCCTCGCCCTCGACCAGGTCGTTCAGCGCGGCGACGTCGATCCATCGCCCGTTCAGCGGTTCGATCGGCTGGGCCGAGGCCCGGACGGTACTCGGCGCGAGGTCACGGCCGAGGATCGCTCCACCCGCGGCGCCCGCGGCCAGGCCGAGGCCCGCCACGAGGGCGGCGCGGCGCGTGATCCAGGCCTGGGATGGTGCGTCCTCGAGCGCCTGCTCCATGCGCTTGCGGAACCCGGGATGCATCCTCTGCGGGCCCTGGCGAATGCCCGCCAACCGCGCCGCCGCGGTGATCGCCTCCTTCTCCTCCGCGTCGCCGCCGCGCAGCTTCAGCCGCCTGCCGTGGAGGAGGTCGGCGACGATCTTCTCGACACGGTTCTCAGGCTTGTCGTTCATTCGCCCGCACCTTGGCCGCCGCGCGCAGTGCGCGCAGCTGCATCACCTTGATGGCTCCGACCGTGGATTTCATCTCTGCTGCGACTTCCTTTAACGAATACCCGTGCAGGAAACGCAGCTCGAGCACCCGCCGGTAGTTGTCCGAAAGCTGCGCGAGGATGCTCTGCACGGCCTCCACCCCTTCCTCCGACGGCGGTGAGGTCGGGACCGCCAGCGCCAGGTCCTCGTGAAGCTCGGCCTCCGACAGGCCCAGCCGGGTGCTCCAGAAGGCGCCGAGCACCGAGCGGGCGGTGGCGAACAGGTAGCCCCGGATCGCACTCGCCGGCGCACCCTGGCGGAGCCGCGGAAACGCCTTCAGCGCCACCTGCTGGGTAAGGTCTTCGGCGTCCGCCCGGTTGCCGACCCGGGCGTAGATGAACGCGTAGACGAGCTCGAGCTCGTCGATCGCGATGTCGGTCGCGCGCGACGCGGCCGGCAGCTCGACGACCCGGCCTTCCTCGCCGGCGTCCTCCTCGGCCGTCATGGCTTGCCTAGAAGAACAGGTTTCCGCAGAGGAGATATTTCGAGCTGCTGCCCTGCATGTCTGGCCCCGCGTGGACGACCACGTACCAGCGCTCGCCCGTCGGCGGGAACCTGACGTTGTTGAGCGTCGTCCGAGCGTCGGCCTGGCCCTGTCCGTCCGCGATCACCTGGTTCAAGGCGAACTTGATGCCGCCGCGCTGAGCCGGCGAGCAGCTGCCGACGTGGATGTGCGAGACGTGGGAGGAGTCCGGCGGAAGGCCGCTGATCTTCAGCTCGATCGTCGTGCCGCTCGGTCCGGCGAAGACTGTGATCGTCCCGGCCGCCTTCACCCCCTGCTCGGGGAGGATGTTGAAGGTGACGCCGGCTGGCATTGGTGAGTGCGTCGCGCTTGGCGCCGGCGAGGAGTTGGTCGCTGCCTGCCCCCCGCACCCGCCCAGCCCGAGGGCCATCGCGACGACCGCGACCTGGACCCTGGCGAACGTCATTGCGGCGCGGCACCGTGTTCCGGCATTACCGCAGCAGGTTACTGGACCACCGAAGGGCGGGCTGGGAATTCAGTCCAGCCCGCCCACTCGAGGAATCTGTGTTATGCGCGATGCGTGGCAGGAGCAACGGGGCGGCGCCGCGTGCGCCACAACAGGTAGCCCAGCCCGGCGACGACGATCAGCGGACCGATCGCCCCGAGCGCGGTGACGACGTAGTTGATGGTGGCGACAAAGTTGTGGGCCGCGTCGTTCAGCGCGGTCGCGAAGCCCCAGCTGTCCGACGGCGTGCTCGCGGCTGGTGCTCCGGCCTCGGTGAGTGTCACCGACACCGAGCTGTAGGACGTGTTGTCGTCGAGGTACTTGATCTGGCCTTTGAGCTGTTCGATCTGGGCGGTGATCTGGCCGATCTGGTTCTGCACCGCGATGATGTCGTTGATGTTCCTGGCTTGGGTCAGGAGCGCGAGCATCGCCTGGCGCTGAGCCTCGGCGTTGGCCAGCCGCGCGCGCAGGTCCACGTACTGGGCGCTTACGTCGGTGCCCGTGATGTGCTCGCCCTGCACCTTGCCGACCTTGGCAAGGGCGTCGATGGTGGCGTCGAAATTGGCGGCGGGGACCATGAAGTTGATGACCCCGGTGCGGATCTGCGCCGGCTGGTCAGGCGAGGTCGGGTTGGCCTGCGCGTCCGTGCCGGCGATGTAGCCGCCCTGGCCCTCGACCAGCTTGCGGACCTCGCTGAGCTTGGTGTCGAACGACCCGGAGCTGACGCTGATGCTCAACTGGGCCTGGCGGATCACGGGAGGTCCCTGCAGCGCCGGGACGCCGACGGCCGGCAGAGTCCCGCCACCGGTGGCGGATTGGTCTGGCGCGCCGGTGCTGGTGGATGGTGCGCCTGTCGTGCCGCTGCTCGAGCCGGCGCCGTTGCTCAGGGCCGTTCCCCTTGATTGGTTGGTGTTGGCCGGGGCGCCTTCACTCGCTCCGCCGCAGGCGGCCAACACCGCGAGGGTCCCTAGGACGAAAAAGGTGACGACGAGCTTCCTCATGTGAGTCGGCCTCCTGGGCGAAGAGATTTGACTGAGCAAACGCCCGCTGGGTCGGGACGTAACATGGCGGCGCCATGTTGCAGGCAAGAAGCCTCGCCATCGACGTCGCCGCGCGCCGCGTCCTCTCTGACACGAGCTTCACCGTGGCCGAAGGCGACACGGTCGGCCTGGTCGGGCGCAACGGCGCCGGCAAGACGAGCCTTTTACGGGTCCTCGCGGGCGAGGACGACGCCGCGGCCGGCGTGGTTCTGCGTCGTGGCACGCTCGGCTACGTGCCGCAAAACCCGCGCCCCAAGGCCGAGGCCGCCGCCACCGCGCTGTCCCACATCCTCTCCGGCAAGGGCCTCGACCGCGCGGCTGCCCACCTCGCCGAGCTCCACCTCAGGCTGGAGACCGACCACTCGCCTGCGATGATCGAGCGCTACTCCGATGCCGAGGAGCGCTACCGGCACGCGGGTGGCTACTCCGCCGAGTCGGAGGCGCGCCGGATCGTCACCGGGCTCGGGCTGCGCATGGACCGGATCGACCTGGCACTCGGCGTCTTGTCCGGCGGTGAGCGGCGGCGCGTCGAGCTGGCGCGCGTCCTCTTCGCCGAGGCCGACCTGCTGCTCCTCGACGAGCCGACCAACCACCTCGACACCGACGCCAAGAAGTGGTTGATGGACTTCCTTCGCGACTACCAGGGCGGGGTCATCGTCGTCAGCCACGACCTGGCGCTGCTCGACTCGTCCATCACCCGCGTGCTGCACCTCGACTCCGGCCGGCTGATCGAATACCGCGGCACCTACTCGCAGTACCAGGCGGCCCGCGCACTCGAGGAGAAGCGGCTGACCTCGCTGGCCTCACGCCAGGAGGCAGAGATCAAGCGGCTCTCGCTGCTCGCCGAGGTCATGCGGCGCCAGACCGCGAAGCGGGCCAGGCAGGCGAAATCCATCTTCACCCGCGTGGACCGGATGAAGGCGGCGCGCGTGGTCGCGCCGCGCCGCGAGCGCAAGGTGAAGATCAGCTTCCCCGAGCCACCGCACAGCGGGCGGGTCGTCCTGCATGCCTCCGGCCTGGCCAAGGGTTACGGCGGACCGCTCGTGTTCAGCGGCGTGTCCTTCCAGGTCGAGCGCCAGGACCGCCTGCTCGTGATGGGCCTGAACGGCGCGGGCAAAACCTCGCTTCTGCGCATCCTCGCGGGCGAGAGCGAGCCTAACTCCGGGTCGTTCCGGCTCGGCCACGGCGTATCCCTCGGCTATTACGCACAGGAGCACGAGGGGATTCGCGCGGGCGTCTCGGTGCTGGCGCACATGCGCGAGCAGGCGCCGGAGGGGGAAGAGCGCCTGCTGCGCGCGCTGCTGGGGATGTTCGGGCTGACCGGCGACATCGCCCGCCAGGACGCGGGCACGCTGTCCGGTGGCGAGAAGACGAAGCTCGCGCTCGCGCAGCTGGTCGCGGGGAGGCACAACCTGCTCCTGCTCGACGAGCCGACGAACAACCTCGACCCGCCGTCGCGGAGCGGGGTCGCGCGCTCCCTCGCGGCGTGGCCGGGGACCATGGTGATCGTCAGCCACGACCCCGAGTTCGTCGAAGCGCTGCAGCCGGGGCGCGTCATGTTCATGCCCGAGGGCCGGGTCGACTACTGGGAGGAGGACCTGCTCGACGTCGTCTCCATGGCGTGAGGTTGGAGAATTGAGGCCATGAGCATCGAGGTCCGCGAGGTTGCGATGCCTGAGCTGCAGGGCGCCGAGGAGATCACGGTGGGCGCGTGGAGCAAGGCGCGCGGCGAGCGCGTCGCCGAGGGTGAGACGTTGATGGAGGCGCACACCGACAAGGTCAACGCCGAGATCCCCTCTCCCGTCTCCGGCGTCGTGCAGGAGCTGCTGCTCGAGGTCGGCGATCCCGTCAAGCCGGGGCAGGCGATCGCGCGCATCGCGGCCGAGTAGGTCTCCCTCGTTGAAGGTCGCGGTCATCGGTGGAGGCGTGGCCGGCGCCGCGACGGCCTGGCGTCTGACCCTTCGCGGCGCCGACGTCGTGTGCTTCGACCGCCACTCGCCTCCTCACGACCTTGGGTCGTCGCACGGCGAGTCGCGCATCATCCGCACCGCGTACTTCGAAGGTTCGTGGTACGTGCCGCTGCTGCAGGAAGTGTTTCCGATGTGGCGCGAGCTCGAAGCCGCGACCGGCACGGAGATCCTGACGATGACCGGCGCGCTGATGATCGGCGGCGAGACGTCGGAGGTCGTGGTCGGCGCGATCACCTCCGGGCGGGAGCACAACCTCGACGCCGAGCTGCTGGACACGGACGAGTTCCGGCGCCGCTACCCCGGGCACGTCGTGCGTGACGGCGACGTCGCCGTCCTCGACCGGCAGGCGGGCGTCTTGAATCCGGAGCGGGCCGTGGCGGCGATGCTGTCGCAGGTTCCCGACGTGAGGACGGGGCAGAAGGTCGACTCCATCGCGCAGCTGCGCGAGGACTTCGACGCCGTCGTGGTCGCGGCGGGCCCGTGGACGCCCGAGCTGATCGACTGGATCCCACTCAAGGTGGAGCGTCAGGTCCACGGCTGGTTTTCGATCGCCCGCGAGGCCGAGGCGGGCAACTGGTTCGCGCCGGACCGCTTTCCCGCGTTCGTCCGCGAGTCGCCCGACTCGAAGTTCATGTACGGCATACCCTCGCTCGACGGCAAGACGATCAAGGTCGGCCGGCATCACCAGGGCGAGACGACGGACCCCCACCGCATCCGGCGCCGCGTCGACGAGGTCGACATCGACCCGCTTCGACTTCTCACCGCGAAGCACCTGCGCGGCGTCAGCGGGCACGTCGCGCGGACGCTGACCTGCATGTACACGAACACTCCCGATGACCATTTCGTCATCGACTTCAGCCCCGACGACCGGGGCGTCGTCGTGATCAGCGCGTGCTCAGGTCACGGGTTCAAGTTCGGACCGGTCATTGGCGACATCGCGGCCGACCTCGTGCTCGACGGCGGCACGCGGCGCGACATCACGCACTTTTCAGCCGGTCGTTTCGCGGCGGCCCCGCACGTACCAGACCACCACAGCGACGGCCACAAGTAGCGCGATCACGATCGCGCCTTTCTCCACCGGCCCGCTGATCCGGTCGTAGTTCTTGCCGAGCGTGTAGCCGACGATCGCGAGCGCGGCGCACCAGGGCAGCGCACCGATGAAGCTCAGACCGGAGAACCTGGTCAGGTCGACGCGGGCCAGACCGGCCGGAAACGAGATGTAGGTGCGGATCACGGGGAGCACGCGGCCGATGAAGACCGCGAACAGGCCCCAGCGCCGGAACCAACCGTCGGCGAGCTCGAGGTGATGGCGGCGAATCCCGACATAGCGGCCGGGGCCGAGGAGCAGCGGTTCACCGAACCGCGCCGCGAGGACGTAAGCGATCAGCGAACCGACGAGGTTTGCCGCAGCGCCGGCGATGATCACCGCGCCGAGCCCGCCCTGGATGTGCCCGGTGGCCGCAAGCAGCCCGCCCGTCGGCATCACGACCTCGCTGGGGAATGGGACTCCGCAGCTCTCGAAGACCATGAGCACAAAGACGGCCGCGAGGCCATAGGTCGCGATGAAATTGCTGACGGCGGCGGTCAAACGGTCTGGACCTGGGCTGCTTTCACCGCGCGGAATGGCAGGGTGCGGACCTGCTGGTCGTCGATCATGATCTCGAAGTTGTAGAAGCCGGGCCGGTTGATCGGCACGGTCGTCAGGTTGATGACGATGCTCGCGGAGAGGTCCCAGCCGTGTGGATACTCGGGCGGCACGTGGCGCGCGGGCAGGTTGAGGACGATGGGTTGCGGCAGCAGCGGCTTGCCGTCCTCGTCGGTGCAGTGGACCTCGACCTTGTGCGGGCGCTCGGTCTCGAGCCTTGTCGTCTGCAGCCTGAGAACGATCACCCCGCCGAAGGGGGTCGGGTACTGGTCGCGGATGAGGGTGTCGAAGCCGGCGCCCAGGATGTAGACGAGGCCGTTGGGTGGAGCCTCGGCGGCGTTGGCGAGGAGTGCCCAGTCGAGTCGCATGTCTGGGCCATTATCGAGGGACGCACGAACTTCCGGAAAAACCGCCAACCCGCGCCATCTCGAGAATCGGATTTTCCGGAAATATCGCGAGACTTGAGTGGGCCCGGGTGGCCTCGATCCACCGACCAGCCGATTATGAGTCGGCCGCTCTGACCAACTGAGCTACGGGCCCTCGCGGCCTGAGTCTATCGAGGCCGGGAATACCGGCCGGGCCCCGCGTATACCTGTACAAGGCAATGGTTGCGGCGGGACTCCTCGTTTTGCGGCTGGTCATCGGCTTGACCCTCGCCGCCCACGGCGCGCAGAAGGTCTTCGGCTGGTGGGGCGGCCCGGGCATGCAGAACTGGACCGCCGGCATGACCCGCATGCGCATGCGGCCCGCGGTGCCCTGGGCATGGATGTCGGCCCTGGCCGAGCTCCTGGGCGGCCTCGGCTTGGCCGCCGGCCTGCTCATCCCCCTGCCCAACCTCGCGATCCTCGGATCGATGCTGGTCGCCATCGCCCTCGTCCACTGGCCAAAGGGCTTCTTCAACACGAAAGGCGGGTTCGAGTTCAACCTCTCGATCATCGCGGCGATCGCGGCCGTTGCCCTGGCCGGACCCGGCGCCTATTCGCTGGACGCCGTCCTCGGCATCCACCTTCCCGAGCCGATCATTCTCGTCGCCGGCACCATCCTCACGGTTCTCGGCGTCGGGGTAGCGCTTGGCACGCGCGCGCCCCAACCCGCCCCCGAGAACAAGACCCAGGCCGCTTAGGCCGGGCCGATCACCTCGACCCATTCCCGTCAGGTGATGGTGGCTTGATGTAGTAGATGGCCGTGGAGCTCGATCCGGTCGTTTCCCTCAAGATCCAGCGGTGGATCGATCCAGAAAGTGCTGTGCGCTCTCGCGAGCCGCATGATCGGCAAGAGGATGTTTAGTGACCTGCTGCATCACGTCGATAAGCTGGCGTCTCGTCGAAGGAGCCTTGGTCCCGTTGATCACGCGATTCAGCATCCACACAGTTAGCGCCGTTGGTCTTCGCCGGAGCGACTCGAGGAGGATGTCCTCGTAGCCGTGTCCATAGAACCGCTCCGCAAAGTGAACGAGAGGACCCGGCGAACCGAAGTCGATGTGCGGGTGCGTCTCCACGAAGCGCAGGATTGGCTCCACCGCCTCGGCTCCTAATCCTGACGAGGCCCACTCCCCGACTAGCTGGTTGGAACTTTCGACGAAGTCATCGGCGTCGGCGATGTGTTCGAGTTGTGCCGTTAGGCCGGGGTCGCTCACCGATCGTCAAGGATGAGGTACGTCACGAAGGGTCGTGTGAGGATGCAAATCCTTAGGCCTTGCTCACTCGGGCCCAATCACCTCGACCTCATTCCCGTCAGGGTCGTCGACGTAAAACGTACGCACGTTCTTCAGCACCGGGTGCACGCCGTGACGCACCTCGATCCCCGCCTCGATGAACTGCGTCTCGAGCTCGTCGTACGACCGGCGATCGACCCGGAACGCCAGGTGGTGCAGCGATCGCTGCTCCTTCTCCTTGTGAGTCGGAAAGTACGAATCCGGATGTGGGTGCGGGATCAGGACGATCATCTCGGGGATGCCGCCAGGTTCCGCCACCTTGAGGAATTTGTTCTTGAACTCTGGCGGCGAGATGACCTCGAGCCCGAAACGGTCGCGGTAGAACTCGAGCGCCGACTCCATGTCGGCCACCCAGAGCACGATCTCCGCCAGTCCCTCGACGCGACTCATGCCGCCACAGCCGTCATCATCGCCGCCAGGTTCGCCTCGCGCACGCGCGGCGGCACCGAGCATCCCGGCGCCAGCAGCAGACCCCGCCCGCCGGTGTCCTCCACGGCCGCTCGCGCCTCCGCCTCGATCTTCGACCCCGGCCCGTAAACCAGCGTCGCCCGCTGGCTCAGCCCACCCATCACCGCGCGCGCCGCGATGTCCCTGCCTTCGCGCAGCGACGGGTTGCCCTGGTTGTGGATCGACCAGCTCACGGCCTGCGCGGGCAGGTCACGCGCAAGCGCAAAGTTCAGATAAGAGCCGCACAGGTGCAAGACGTTGAACCACGCCTCGCGCGGCAGCGCGCCGAGCACGGCCAGGTCGTACGGCAGCGCGACGTCCCGATACAACGCCTCCTTCATCACCCTGTCTCCGGCGTAGCCCGAGACCGCGAAGAAGATCCCCGCGGCCCCCGCTTCGACCGAGCGCCGGCTGAAATCGACCAGCGTGTCGGCGATCTTCTCCATCGCCGGCCCGACGATCTCCGGATGCTTGCGCAGCTCGCGCACCACGCGCGACTGCGACTTGCCGACGAGGTAGCCGCCCACGGTGAGCGGGCTGAACACCGTCTGGATGACCGGCACGCCGGGGCCGAGCTCACGCGCGACGATGCCGATCGACTCGACCTGGTCATCGAGCGCTCGCAGGTTGGTCAGCTGCACCGACTTCCACGAATCGAGGTCGGGCACCGCCGCGCGGACCAGGATCGGCGCCCGCAAGCTGTGGCCGGACGGGTGATACGTGGACCCGAACGCCTCGGCGAACGTGCTCGCGCGCGGCTGGAACTTGACGAAGTCCCACCCGAACCGGCGCGCCCGCTCGACCGTCACCGCGGCGAGGTCGGCGGGCGACCACTCCTCGCGATACGTGTGGCCCCAGGCACCGACCGGCGGGCGGTCGGCCAAGCCCATCGCGAGCGCGGCTTCGACTCGCTTTCGGCCGTTCATCAAGGTTCAATTTAAGCTGGACTCCTCGATGGACATCGCGAGCGAGGCCGCCAGGCTGCGCGCCGCCGCGGAGGCGAAACCGATGCGGCTGCCAATCAACCGCAAGGTGGACGAGTCGCACCACGCCCTCACGCCCGACGGACTGTCGGTCTGGTACACGGTCCAGGTTTCACCGCACAGTCGCATCCAGGAGGTTGTTTTCGAGCGCGCCGATCGCATGCCTTCGGACGACGAGTGCGGGCGCTGGCTCGAGCAGCTCATAAACGGGGCCAAAGCGACCGAGGCGCCGACCTTCCCGGGTTCGACGACCAGGCGATTCGAGGTCTTCGAGAATGCTTCCTAGCGCCGTCGTCGAAGAGCTGCGCCGCATCGTCGGCCGCGAGGCCGTCATCGACTCCGCCAACGACCTGCGCATCTTCGAGCGCGACGGCTCGATCGAGGGCGCGGTGCCTGACGCCGTCGTCCTCGCCGCCACCACCGAGCAGGTCGCGGACGTGATCCAGGTCGCGGCGCGGAACAAGGTCCCGATCGTGCCGCGGGGCGCGGGTACCGGCCTGTCCGGCGGGGCGGTCACCATCCGCGGCGGCATCGCGCTCCAGGTCACCCGCATGCGCCGCATCCTCGAGATCGACCCGGTCGCGCAGACCGCGCTCCTCGAGCCGGGCGTCGTCAACCAGGAGCTGTCGCTGGTCGCCGCGCAGCACGGACTGTTCTACGCGCCCGACCCCTCCAGCCAGAAGGCCTGCACCATCGGCGGCAACGCGGCCGAGAACTCGGGCGGCCCGCACTGCCTTTACTACGGCGTCACGACCAACCACGTGCTCGGCATGGAGGTCGTGCTCGCGGACGGCTCCATCCACTGGGTCAACGGCGACACACCCGACCGCATCGGCCTCGACCTCTGCGGCGTGCTCGTCGGCTCGGAGGGGACTCTGTGCGCGATCACCAAGATCAAGGTCAGGCTCCTTCGCATCCCTCCCAGCGTCGCCACGCTCCTGGCCGCGTTCCCGAGCATCGAAACCGCCAGCCAGGCGGTGTCCGCGGTCATCGGGCACGGCATCGTGCCCGCCGCGCTCGAGATGATGGACAACGTCACCGTCGGCGCGGTGGAGGCCCACTACCACGCGGGCTATCCGACGGACGCCGGCGCCGTGCTGCTGGTCGAGGTCGACGGCATCGAAGAATCGACGCGCGAGCTCATCGTCGCGATCGGCAACATCCTTGGCGACAACCACGGCTACGGCCTCCGCGAGGCGCAGACCGCCGCCGAACGCGAGCTTTTGTGGGCCGGCCGCAAGGGCGCGATCGGCGCGCTCGGCCGCATCAAGCCCAACTACTACCTGCACGACGGCGTCGTGCCGCGCTCGCGACTCCCGCAGGTCCTGTCTGCGGTCGGCGAGATCGGCGAGCACTACAGGCTGCCCGTCGCCAACGTCTTCCACGCGGGCGACGGCAACCTCCATCCCAACATCCTTTTCGACATGCGCGACACGCAGGTCCTCCACCAGGTCGAGTCGGCCGGCGAGGAGATGCTCCGCGCCGTGGTCGAGCTTGGTGGCACCCTGTCCGGTGAGCACGGCATCGGCCTCGAGAAGAGCGCCTTCATGCCGTGGATCTACAGCGAGGACGACCTCGACGCGATGCACCGCGTGAAGGACGTCTTCGACGCGGACGGGATTCTCAACCCGGGCAAGATCTTTCCCGACCCCGAGCGCAAACCGGTCCACCTCGCCGGCCGCACCGGCCTTGCCGTGGAAGCCAAATGGTGGTGACGAAGGAAGCTCCCCGCACCGCCGAAGAGCTCGCCAGCAGCCTGCATGAGGCGGCGCGAGCGAAGCTGGCGGTGGTTCCAGTCGGCGGCGGCCGCGCGCCCGGCATGGGTGGGCCATGCGACCTGGAGCTGCACACGACGCGTCTCGACCGCGTGATCGAGCACTCCCAGGCGGACATGGTGGTGAGCGTCGAAGCAGGCATCACCCTGGAGGCGCTGCAGGCGGAGCTCGGCAAGACGAACCAGTTCCTGCCCGTCGATCCTTTCAACGCGCCTGGCCACACAGTCGGCGGATTGCTCGCCACCGGCTGGACCGGCCCGCTGCGAATGCGGTACGGCTCGCCGCGCGATTTCCTCATCGGCATCCGCGTCGCGATGCCCGACGGCAAGCTCGCGAGCGGCGGTGGCCGCGTCGTCAAGAACGTCAGCGGCTACGACATGATGAAGCTGCACTACGGCGCGCTGGGCTCGCTCGGTGTCATCGTCGCCGCGTCCTTCAAGGTGTTTCCGAAGCCGCTGCACGACGTCACGGTGACGAGCGAAGGCGGTTGGGAGGACGCGGAGCGCGCGCTCGCCAGCGCGGTGCCGCCCTCCGCGCTCGAGGTGTTCTCGGAAGGTCGGGTGCTCGCGCGCTACATGGGCAGTCGCGACGCCGTCGAACGCGTGGTCCGCGAGCTGGGCTGGGCGGTCGAGGAAACGTCGATCTGGGACAGGCACGCGCACCGCGCCCCCGCTCGTTGGGCGCGCATCGCGGCGCCCCGGACCGGGCTCCGCCGCCTCGTTGAAGCGCTGCCGAGGGGCGCGGGCTGGTGGGCGTCGCCGGGAATCGGGATCGCGCACTGGGCAATCGCCTCAGATGCGCAATCGGTGCGAGAGATGCGTACGAAGACCGAGGCCGCGGGCGGCACGCTCGTGGTGATGGGCGGACCTGAGGATTTCGTGCGCGACGTCGGCGCGTGGGGAACGCCGCCGAAGACGATTGAGATCATGCGCCGGCTCAAGCATGCCTTCGACCCCGACGGCGTCTTGAACCCGGGAAGATTCGTCGTGTGAACACGGCCTTCAAGCGCCTCTCCGACGACGACCTCGCCACCTGCGTCCACTGCGGCCTGTGCCTCGACGCGTGCCCGACCTTTCGCGTCACCGGGCTCGAGACCGAGTCGCCGCGCGGCCGCATCTACCTGATGACGCAGTGGAAGCGCGGCACTCTGCCCTTCGAAGAGGAGCAGGTGAAGCACATCGACCTGTGCCTCGGGTGCCGCACATGCGAGGCCGTGTGCCCGTCGGGCGTGCCTTACGGCCGCATCATCGAAGCCGGTCGCGCCGACGTCGAAGACCGGCGCAGGCCGTCGTTCAAGCGCATCGCGAGCCGCGTGGCGCTGCGTCAGCTGGTCGGCCATCCAGAGCGCCTGCGCCTCGCCGGCAACGCGACCCTCCTGGCCCAGCGGTGGCGACTCACGTCGATCGCGCGCTCGGGCCGGATGCTTCCACGGCTGCGCGCTCGATACTGCCCACCCGAGACCAACGTCTCCGCACCGTTCGGCGCGCGCAAGTACCGCGTCGCGTTCCTGGTCGGGTGCGTGATGCCGATCCTCTATCCCCAGTCGCACTACGCCGCGGTCAAGCTCCTCCAGCTCGCGGGCTGCGAGGTGTGGTTCCCGCCCGGGGAACGATGCTGCGGGGCGCTGTTGGCGCACAACGGAGACCTGAAGGGCGCCGAGCGGCTGCGCGACCACAACACGCGGATGTACGCCGCGGGCGAGTTCGACGCGCTCGTCGTCGACTCCGCCGGGTGCGGCGCGCACCTCAAGGACTTCTACCCGGAGCTCAAGGGGCGCGTAAAAGACCTCACCGAATGGCTCGCCGAGGTCGGGCTGCCCGAGCCCGGCCGCGAGCTCAAGCAGAAAGTCACCTACCAGGACGCGTGCCATCTCGCGCACGCGCAGAGGATCAAGAAGCAGCCGCGCGACCTGATCCGCGCCGTCGCGGGCGCGAACTTCGTCGAGATGCGCCACGCCGACATCTGCTGCGGCGCCGCGGGGCTCTACAGCACGCTCGAGCCCGACATGTCGAGCCGCATCCTCCAGCAGAAGATGGAGGACGTCCTCGCGACCGGCGCCGACGTGCTCAGCGTCGCCAACCCGGGATGCCAGATGCAGCTCCAGGCGGGTTTGCGCGCGCGGGGATCGAGCATGAAGGTCGAGCACGTCGCGGAGACGCTGCTCCGGGCGTACCCGGGCTAGAGGCACGGCCGGAAACCCTCGCCGAGAGATTCGGCGATCGAGGTGGCCCAGATCCGGGCGAAGTGACGAGCAGCGGAGCGAGCGCATCGTCCATGCGTGAGCGAGCAGCACAGGAACTGAGCCCGGAGATGGGCCGCATTCGGCGCCGAAGATCCGGCGAGGGCTTTCTCGGCCGGGCCTCTAAGGGCCTCTAGGCTTTCAGCTTCGGCAGAACGGCGGTCTTGGTCACGTCGACCTCGACCCGCGCGACCGCGAGCGTCACGTTGTCCGGCGCGCCCAGCTCACGGCACCGCTCGATCACACGCTCCGCGCCGCGGTCCAGGTTGCCGTCCCGCAGCAGCAGCCGGCCCATCTCCTCGACGCTGACCCCGGCCGTCTCCACCCCGTCGCTGCAGAGGACGACCGCGTCGCCCTCCTCGAGCTTCATCTTGTCGGTGAACGGCTGGATCTGCTCCCAGACGCCGATCGCGCGCGTGAGCCGGTGCTTGAGCGGGTGGTTTTCGGCCTCCTCGGGCTTGATCAGCCCGAGCCGCACCTGCTCCGCGGGCCACGAGTGGTCCTGGGAGATCAACTTCGAGAGCCCGTTGCGATAGAGGTAGGCCGGGCTGTCGCCGACGTTGAGGAGCGCGCACTCGCCCGAACGGATGGCGGCGATGACCAACGTGCTTCCCATGCCGGCCCATTCGGGGTTGTCCTGCGCCGCCTTGAAAACGGCGGTGTTCGCCTCCTTGCAGGCGCGCTTCAGGCGGTCGACGTCCGGACCTTCCTGCCCGTCCTCGGACAGCACTTTGGTCACGGTCTTGACCGCGATCGAGCTTGCGTGCTGCCCAGCCGCGTGGCCGCCCATCCCGTCACAGACCACGATCAGCGTGTCCAGCCCGGCCTTGTTCCGCCACACGGTGACGGAATCCTCGTTCTCCTCTCTCTCGAGGCCCGGGTCGGTTGCCCACGCGATCTTCAACCGCATCGTTGCTAGTTAACGATCCGGACGGGGATTAGGCTCCGACAAGCGAGAAGTGGAGTGAGTTCTGGCCGACCGTGATGCGGTCGCCATGGTTCAGCTGCTTCTCCTGGACCGATTCGCCGTTGACGAACGTACCGTTGGTGCTTCCCAGGTCGACCAGCCAGAAGTCGTCCCCGCGGCGCTCGAGGCGCGCGTGGTGGCCGCTTGTCGCCGGGTCGCGAAGGATCACGTCGTTGTCGGGCGATCGGCCGAGGCGGACCGCCGCGTCGGTCGCGCGGTGGGTGTGACCCCCGTCCGGGCCGGATTCGATCGTGAGCTCGGCCTGCGGACCGGCGGAAACGCCCGCCACTGGCTGCGTCCGCGCAGGCATCGCCATCGTCTCGGGGACAGGTGGTGCGGTCGGCGGTGGCTGCCAGGCGGGCATAACCGTCGTCGGCTCGCGCTCCGCGCCGCCGCCGTCCATCGGTGGCGGGGCGATCATCGTCGCCGCCACCTCGTTGTTGTCGGGACCGCGCCAGGGCGGAGACGCGATCTGCGGCGCGGGGGGAGCGACGGGCTCCTCGACCGCGGCTTGGGCGCCGGCCGCCAGGTCGGCGTCGGTAGATGCCAGGGGCTCGGCGGGCGCGATCGGCGCGGGTGACGCAGCAGGCGGCGACCAGGCCGGAGCGGGCGGCACGTTCCAGGGTGGAGGCGCGATCGCGGGCGGGACCGGCTCCGGCTCGGGGGCTCGGGGTGCGGGCGGCGCGGGCGGCGCGGCCGGCGCGCTCCACGACGGCGCGGGCGGCGCCGCCGGCTCTTCGGTCTTGGGGATGTCCCAGCCGGCGGAAGGCCCGGCGGCCGGGGCGGCGTCCCAGGAGGGAGCGACTGTCGGCGGCGAGGCCGGCGGCGACGCGACAGGCGGCGCTCCCCAGTCGAAAGCGGCGGGCGCGGCGGCCGCGGGTGCGGCAGGCACGTCCCAACCAGGCGCAAGCGGAGGGTTCCAGGAAGGCGCGGACGGTATTGCGGGCGACGCGGCGGGAGGCTCGGCGGCGGGAGCGGGCCCGCCCCACGAAGGCGCGGGAGTCGCGCCAGGCGGTGACGACGGAGACGGCGAGCCCCACGTCGGCCCGCTCCCTGTCGACGGCGCCGGGGCTGGTGTGCCCCAAGAGGGAGCTGCAGACGGCGGGCCGGGAGGAGCGGAAGGCGGCGGCGGGGGCGCTCCCCAGGAGGGACCGGCAGGCGCCGACGGCGTCGCGACCCCCGGCGATGCGGGCGATCCCCATCCGCCGGCCCCAGGCGAAGCCGGGGCAGGCGGCCCCCATCCCCCGGCCCCAGGCGGCGGCGCGACCATCGTCGGCGCGACCGGCGCCGGGCGAGGAGGAGTCGGTGGCGCCCAGGTCGCCGCGACCCCCGCGGTCTGGTTGGCCGGCGCGGCGGGGCGCACGGGAGGCGCCGTCTTCTTCCTGTGCCGGCGGCGCGTCCGCAGGTAGAGCAGGGCGACGACGATCGCCGCCACCGACAGCAGGATTGTCAGCAGGTTCGTATCTGGCATGCGGTGTCAGGACCCTCCCATCTCGCCTAATCGCGTAGCCCAGAAGTATGCCACCGCGATCAATGATCTCCATGCGGCATCGCGCCGTTCTCGATCACGAGCCTTCCCGATGCGACGCGGGGCACAGTGACGTCCGCCTCCAGCGAGTGGGCCCCGGCTCCAAGCGCCTCACCGGTCACCACGTGCACGACGAGACGGCGACCCAGGGGCATGTCGAGACGTTTGGGCAGCGGCGCCAGCCCCGCGCTGGTCTCGATCTGCAGCTGGTGCCCGGTGACGAGGACGCCGTCGAGCCGCAATCCCGTCACGCCGACGAGCACCGCCGGGCGCGTGCGGTTCTCGAGCGCGAAGCTCACGCCCGTCTTCTCCGCGCGAAGGCTGCGCAGGTCCGCGAGGCGCTCGGCGAGATACCGCGGAATCTCCGGACGGGGACGACCGGGGGCTGCGATCGAGCTCACAATGAAGGTCAGCTCGGCGCGGTCGACGACCTCGCCGGCGACCGACAGGGTCGCCTCCATCCGATATTCGCCCTCCGCCGAGAGCGGAATGCTGACGCTCGTGGCGCTGACCGCCGGCTCGAATGGTGTAGGCACCTCCACCTCGACCGAACCTGTGAAAGATTTCTTCTGCATCGCGTCGCGGACACGCTCCAGTCCGCGCGTCCCGGCCGCCTTCTCACGCGTCAGCGACCAGCGCACCACGCCGCGCCCACCAACTTCCGCGTCTTCGTTGACTACCACCAGCCGAGCCGCAAACGGCACGCGCGGGTTCTGCGTGACTCCAAACGGACGGCGGGTTTCGAAGGCGAGCGGCTCGATGATGACGCGCGTCGGCTTGAACGCGTGCGTGAGCGCTTCGAGCGCGAGCTTCGGCCGGCGCGCGCCGTCTAGCATGCCGAACCCGATTCCGGAAAACGGATCGACGAGGTGGTAGGCGAAGGCGCCCCAGCACGACTCGAACTTGCGCGTGCGCATGTGCTCGGCGGCGTAACGCACCACGCCCGCCTGGTAGCCCTGCGACGCCGCGATGTACTCCTCGAGGCTGCGATACGCCGAGGGCAGGCCGGCGCCTCTTTCCGCCCAGTTCACCGGCTGGAAGCCGGCGTATCGCCACGCCGGTTCGTCGTCCGCGACGGGCCACCGCACCCGGACCTCGTCCCACGCGGGTGAGTCGACCGAGGGCAGCGATTGCGCGCCGAACGCGGTGACCATCAGCGGCTCCACGAGACCGATGTCGCGCCACGACCCGTCTGTCCAGCCGAGCATCAGGTGCAGGTCCACGTCGCCCGACGCTGCGAGCGCCGGACGCGTCGGGTCGAGCTTCTCGAACAACGCCTTCAGGTCCTGGTCGATCGAGTGGTTCTGCCGCACCGCGTGGACGTCGCCGAGGTCGAAGTTCGTCGCGAGCCAGGGCGGCTCATCGTGCGCGGTCCAGGCCACGATCGACGGGTGGTTCTGCAGCATCGCGACCATCTCCGCCACCTGCTGGCGGGCGGCGCTCTCGAAGAAGCGCGCCTCGTCGGCGCGCGCGTGGTAGACATACGTCCCGGTCAGCGGCAGGTCCTGGAACACGAGCATCCCGGCCTCGTCCGCTTGGCGGTAGAAATCGCGCGGCAGGACGTTGGCGACGATGCGCAGCGCGTCGACGTTGGCATTCTTTGCGGCCGCGATGTCGGCGGCGAAGAGGTCCGCGTTCAGCTCGTCGAGCCTGTACGCCGGCGCATAGCACGCGCCGCGAAGAAAGATGGGCCGGCCGTTGATGCGAAAGCTCCACCGCCGCGCCCCGATGTCCCACGTGAGCTCGCGAAACGCGAAGCCGTCCTCGACCCGTGACGATTCGACTCCGTCGGTGGTGCGCGCGATCAGCTCCGCGCGGTAGACGTTCTGCTTGCCGAATCGCCACGGCTCCCAGCGCTTCGCGCCAGGCAGCGCAAGCCGGACGCTCATCGTGTCCTCTGCGCCGCCCGCCAGGTGCACCTCCCGCCGCAGGCGCAGCGCGTCGCGGCCCGGCACGGGCACGACTAGCTCGACCTCGCCGTCCATGCTGCGTCCGTCGAGGTTGCGGAGCCGTGCCTCGACCTCGAGGCGGCCGTCACCGCCCTCGAACGTCGGCTTGATCCGCATCCAGTCGATGGCGATGGGCCCGACGTACTCGAGCTGCACCGGCTGCCACAGGCCGAGCGGGACCTCGGGGTGATAGGTCTCGGGCAGGCTGAGGTAGGCGCTCGCCGGATAGGGCTTCAGGTCGCCGTCGTTGAAGAGGCCCATGATGTGCCGCTTCTTCTCGGGCTGAGTTTCGATCGGCGACTCGCAGCAGATGACCAGCTGGTTCTCGGGCTTGAGGTAAGGCGTGAGGTCGAAGCCGAACGGCGCGAAGTAGCCGTAGTGCGAGCCGAGCAGGCGACCGTTGAGCCAGACGTTCGTGGCAAGGAACGCGCCGCCGACGCGCAGCACCACGCGGCCCGCGTGGTCGGGGCGCGGAAACTCGGTGCGGTACCAGATCGCCTGCCGGCCTTCTCTCGCCGCCAGCTGCCGCGGGACCTCGATCGGCTTCCATCCCTTGCCGCGTCCGCTCGAGATGCCCTCGGCTTCGCCCTCTCCGAGCGGCATCCAGATCGCCTCCCAGCCCGTGAGCTCCCGGCGGCCGACTGCGCGCTGGGCGAGCGGCATGAAGAGCGAGTCGCTCATCTTGTATAGGCTCCGTCGGCGGTCGAGCAGAAGAGCACCGGCCTGCCGATCGCCATCTCGAACGTCACCGTCGTGGTCCGGTCGACCAGCGCGAGGATGCTCCCACCGAAGCCCGCGCCCATGATGCGCGCGCCGTAGCACCCGCCCGCCTTCCACGCGCACTCCACGATGGCGTCGACGTTCCGCGTCGAGACCTCGAAGTCGTCGCGCAGGCTCCGGTGCGACTCCTTCAGCAGCTCGCCCATGCGCTCGAAGTCGCGCGCGTGCAGCGCGTCGACGAAGGCGTGGACGCGAGCGAGCTCCGAGTTGACGTGGCGCATGCGCTTCGGGTCATGCGCCTCGGCCTCGCGCCGGCGCTGGTTGTAAGGGGTGTCGGCAAGCGAGCGATGCTCGCCGGAGTCGATGACCGCGATCGCGACCTCGTCGGGAAAGGGGACCACCTGGTACTCCAGCGTCGCGCAATCGAGCAGGAGCGCGCAGCCCCGCCTTCCGAGCGCTGACGCGAACTGGTCCATCACACCGACCTGGACGCCGGTCGCCTTCTGCTCCGCGCGCTGGCACGCGAGGGCGGCCTGTTTGCCGTCCATGTCCGGCGCCAGGCCCGCGGCCACGCCGACCAGGAGCGCCGCCGACGAGCTGATGCCCGCGTTTGACGGCACCTGCGAGGTGACCTTGACCGCCTGCGGGGCCGCATTGAGCTCCTCGCCCGCGGCGCGGACGTAGGCCAGCCCGCCGGGTACGTCGCTGTCGATCGACCACTCGCTCGCGCCGTGACCCGAGACCTCGGTGTACCTGTCCACCGCGGCTGGAAGGACGACGCCGCCGAGGTAGTCGACGTGCTCGCCGATCAGGTTCACCCGGCCTGGCGCTCTGCCATGCCAGTCAGAGAGCACGAAGCTCCGCGGCCGTGTCCTCGGCACGCGCGTCGAGGATGAACGCCCCGGCTCCCAGCTCGGAGCCGGCCAGGTACTTCAGCTTGTCCTTCGTCCGGTTCGGAGGATAGAACTCGATGTGGAAGTGGTGATGCGTGTTGCCGCGGCCCGGTGGGCGCTGGTGCATCGCCATCACATAAGGAAGAGGCTTGTCAAAAAGCCGGTCGTACTTCTGCAGAAGCTCCTTGAGGCTGCGGGCGAAGAACTCGTCGTCTTCGGCGTCGAGGTCGAGAAGGCCGCCGCGATGCGCGATCGGCGCGAGGTGCACCTCGTACGGCCACCGCGCGAACTCCGGCACGAACGCGATCCAGCGCTCGTCGCCGAGGACTTTGCGCACGCCGCCCTTCTCCTCCTGGATCACGTCACAGTAGAGGCAGCGGCCGGTCTTGCGCTTGTGCCGCGCCTCCGCCGCCAGCTCGCGCCGCAGCACCGGCGGCACGAACGGGTAGGCGTAGATCTGTCCGTGGGGATGGCTGAGGGTGACGCCGATCTCCTCACCGCGGTTCTCGAAGACGTACACGTACCTCACGTTCGGCAATCGCGACAGCTCGTCGGTGCGGTCGCGCCAGACCTCGATCAGGTCGAGGATGTGGTCGACGGACTGTTCCCCGAGCGACGAGTCGTGGACGGGCGTGTAGCACACGACCTCCGCTCGTCCCTGGTCGCCGGTGTAGGAGGGGAACCGGTTCTCGAAGACGACGATGTGGTAGTCCGGCTCGGGGATCTCGGTCTCCAGCCCTCCGGGCCTGGTGGGGCACAGCGGGCAGTGGTCGGCGGGCGGGTGGTAGGTGCGGTCCTGGCGCCACGGCGCGACGGTGACCCATTCCTCGAGCAGGGGATTCCACCGGAGCTCGCTCAGGTCTTCTTCTCGTAATAGATGAGGTAGCGGCCGTCCGGCTTCTGGACGACCCTCTTCTTAATGGAGCCTCTAGGCTTCAAGCGCACGCCGCACCGCCTCCGCCGGGCTCTTCACGACCTCGAGTCCCTTGACCTCCCACGTGTCCAGCGCGAACACCGGCCGGTCGAGCCGTCGCGCGAGCGCGATCTCGCTCAAAGTTCCCCAGCCGCGCCCGATGGCGATCACGCTGTCGGCCGCGGTCACGATCACAGCGTTGCGCGCCTGGCCGAGCCCAGTCGCGATCGCGATCGTGAGGTGCCCGTTGACGCCGGCGCGATCGGTGTCGGGCAGGATGCCAACGACGGTACCGCCCTCGCTGGCCGCACCCTCGCTGGCTGCGCCCATCACTCCGCCAAATCCTCCGTTGAGCACGATCGCTCCGTTGCGTGCGAGCAGCCTGCCAACCTCGCGCGCCGTGTCGAGCTGCGAGGGCGTCGCCTCGGACGCTCCGCACACCGCGACGTACCGCCGATGCATCGAGGCAGAGTTTAGGGATGCAGGCGGAGTCGTCGGCGCAAGATTCGGCGATCCAGGCGGCTCAGCTGCTAGGCGCGGCCGAGCACCGGAGCGAGCGCATCCGTGATGCGTGAGCGAGGAGCGGAGGCCGCAACGACGCAGATGGGCTGCATGGGCGCCGAAGATGTGTCGACGATCTCCGGCTGCAGCCCTCCAATTCGGTAGACTTTCGACTCGAAGTTCAACGCCCGTGGGGCAAAGGAGGTGAGGCGGAGCTTGGATAAACCGAATCGTGGTGCCAGCCGCCTCGTTTGCCAGCCGGGAGCTCGGGAGGTCGTAAGCCTCTAGGGCTTCTGATCCGTTCCCGACTCCTGGAGTCGGAGGCGGCTGCACTGCGAACGTAGACCTGTAAGGGCCGGGTCCTCCCGGCCCTTACTTTTTTTCTCAGTAGGATTCCGTCTCGTGGCGAAGGAGTTCTCGACCAAGTTCAACTCCAGTCCGGAAGGCTGGGTCCAGGCGATGGGCATGACCATCACCCACGCGACCAAAGACGAGGTCCGCGCCGAGCTGACCGTCGGGCAGCAGCACCTGCAGGGCTACGGCATCGTTCACGGCGGCGTGCACTCCGGAATCATCGAGACCCTCGCCTCTATGGGCGCGTTTCTCTTCGCTCACGAACGCGGGCAGCATGTCGTCGGCCTCGAGAACAACACGAGCTTCATTCGCGCCGTGCGCGCGGGCGCAAAGCTCCACGCGGTGGCCACGCCGATCACGCGCGGCCGCCAGACCCAGGTGTGGGAGGCGCAGGTCCTCGACGATGAAGAGCGCGTCGTCGCGACCGGGCGCGTCCGGCTGCTGTGCCTGTCGCCCGATCAGTCGCTCGCCGGCGAACAGGTAAAAGGCGCGCTCAGCGACCGGTGACGTAGCTGAAGATGATCTGGTCGATCAGTCGCTCCACCGGCGCGAGGTCGTCGGTGAAGACCTGGTCGTGATACGGCGAGAGGCGTAGCCGCCCCTCGCTGAGCACACTCCTCGCGACCTGCTGCGCGAGCGGCTCGCTCACCAGCGCGAGGTTCCGCTGCACGTCGTCCAGCGTCACCGGCTCGGTCGTGCCGTAGACCAGCGTGTTGTTGAACGCCGGCACGTCGACGAGAAAGACCGTCGAATAGACGGCGGCCATCGTGCTCGCGATCGCGTCGACCAGCCTGTAGTCCTTCGCGGTACGGCCCGCGTTGACGACCGCGACACCGCCGGGACGCAGGTGGTCGCGCACCTCGCTGAAGAACTCACGCGTGGTCAGGTGAAACGGGATGTAAGGCTGACGGTAGGCGTCCATAACGATGACGTCGTACTTCGACCTCGTCGTGTCGATCCAGTAACGCGCGTCGGCGACGACGGGATGCACGTTCGGCTCGTCGAGGTGGAAGTAGCGATGAGCGACGTCGAGGATGTCGGGGTCGATCTCGACGCCGGTGACCTGGACGCTGCCTCCGTACGCTGTCACGTACTGTCGAGCCGCGGTCCCGCCCGCGAGCCCGAGGATCGCGATGTCTTTCGGCTGCACCTCGAACGCCTGCGCCTGCCGAAACGCGCTTGCGACGAGCATGTAGTCCCACGGTCCGCCGGTGAGGAGATTGGTGGAGTCGTAGATCGAGTGGATCGCCTCGCCCTCGTTGAGGATCAGCTCGGTTCTGGTTCCGTCCTGGACGACCTGGATGTAGCCGTAGGCCGATTCCTTCTCGTACAGCAGCCGGCCTACTTGCGGCGGCTTGATGCCTGACGGCAGAAAGATCCACGCCAGGATCACCGCCGCCGCGAACGCGGCGTAGAAGCGCCGCCGCGGCCACGGCCACAGCGCGACCACCGAGATGGCGACCAGGACGAGGCCGAAACCTTCCAGCGTCGGACGGGTGCCGTACGTCGGGATGAACCAGAAGACGGGGAGAAAGGTGCCGAGGATGCTGCCCGCGGTCGATAGTGCGTAGACGCGGCCAGCTGTGTTGCCTCCGGTCTCGACGTTGCGGAGCAGCAGCCGGATCGCGAACGGACTGACACAGCCGAGGAGGATGACCGGCACGGCAAAGAGGATCACGACCGCGAAGAGCGTGCCGGCGACGAGCCCGACGCTCAGCTCCTTGAACCCCTGCTGTGAGGCGAGCAGGATCGGATAGCTGACGAGCGGGATGATCCCGATCCACAACCCGGCCCACGCCGTGATCTGGTACAGCACCTCCTCGCGCGGATGCCGGTCGGCGAAGCGTCCGCCGATGACGTAGCCGGCGGAGAGGTAGATCAGGATCAGGCCGATCAGCACTCCCCACACGTAGAGGCTCGTGCCGAAGTACGGGGCTAGGAGTCGCGAGGCGCCGAACTCGACGCCCAGCGACGCCATCCCGGAGATGAAGACCAGCGGCAGCAGCAGTCGCCTGCTGACCTGGGCCGTGCGTGCTGGAATCAGGTCGGTTGCTCTGCCGCCCACTTGCGCGTGCGCTCGTCCATCGGGACGGGCAGCTGGACGCGCACCTCGGCGTACATGTCCCCGGTGGGGCCGCCTTTCGGGTCGGGCATGCCCAGGCCGCGCAGGCGGATCTTGGTCCCGTTCTGCGTCTCGGGCGGGACGTTGAACTTCACCTGACCTCCCCTCAGCGTCGGCGCCGCGACCTCGCCGCCGCGCAGGGAGACGTGCAGCGGCACGGGAACGGCCACGCGCACGTCCTGCCCTTCGCGGGTGAAGACGGGATCCGGCGCGATCTGCACCGTGGCCCGCAGGCCGGGTACTCGCAGGACCGTGCCTTCCCTCACGCCCGCGGGCACCTTGACCTCCACCCGCCGGCCGCCGGGCAGCTCGACCGTGCGGCTCGTACCGCGGTACGCCTCGGCCAGGCTCACGGTGATCGGTGTCTCGACGTCGAAGGCCTGCTGGCGCGTCCGGCCGCGAGTGGCGTTACCGAAGATCGAGCCGAAGATGTCGCCGAACCCGCCGCCCTCGCCGAAGAGGTCCTCCATGTCCTCGGGCGTGACCGTGCGGTACTCGACGCGGGGACCACCCGCGCCTGGGCCGCGCGGGCCCGCGCCCGGCTGCACTCCGGCTGCCTGCGCGGACGCCCAGTTCTCGCCGAACTCGTCGTAGAGCTTCCGCTTCTTGGCGTCGGACAGCACCTCGTGCGCCTCCGAGAGCTCCTTGAACCGCTTCTCGGCCTCTTTGTCGCCGGCGTTCAGGTCGGGGTGGTGCTTGCGAGCGAGCTTGCGGAATGCGGCGGAGATGTCCTTCTGCGATGCCGCGCGCGGTACGCCGAGCACCTCGTAGTAGTCCTTGGTCTTAGGCACTTTCAGGTTTTACCCGTTTGTGGTGCTCGACCCAACCTGGCCGTCTGACGTATCCGAGCGCCTCGTTGATGTGGAGCATCGGCGCGTTCTCGGCGTCGTTGTCGGTGCGGACAAAACGAATTCCCAGCTCGACGGCCTGGGCCAGGCTCTGCAGCTTGACCGCCCGGGCGATCCCCCTACCGCGGTGCTCGCGGGCGGCGCACGTGTAGCCGGTCCACACGGTGCCCCGCACCGGCGGGAACTTGAGGTAGCTCATGGCGATCGCATCGTCGCCGTGGACCGCGATCCACCAGCGGTCGTCGCGGCGGTCGGGTGCCCTGGTCCGCTTCTCGAAGTCGTCGAACGCCTCGGTGACGATCGGGAGGCTGTGGGGCACATCCTGCACGGTCTCCTCGTTGAGCCGGTAGAGCTTGCGAACCTTCTCGGGGTCGTCCCATGCGGCCACCGTGAGCAACCTCATGCCCGCGCCCTCCATCCTGTGCCGCGCGTCCGCGGCCTCGAGAAGAAGGCGCGGCCCATGCTCGCCGAGGTCGAGCTCCCATACCTTCTCCGCCCGCTCGGGCTGGTACCCGAGCGCGGCCAGGGACTCGAGCACCTCGGGCTCGTCCTCTCCCCCGTAGGCGAGCAGCAGGCGGGATCCCTGCGCGACAGCGGCGTCGCCGATCCACGTCCACATCTCCTCGAGCAGGCCGACATCCAGATGGGCGCGGTCGAGCCACACCTCGACCTCGCAGTGCCGGTCGGGGAGCTTCTCCCACGGTCCGTGCAGCCACGCCACGAATCCGATCGGCCGACCCGCTCGCTCGGCGATGAAGCGCCCCACCTCGTAACCCTTGCGCGTGTTCTCCCAGCGAAAGCGAAGGATCACGGGGTCGTGGATCATCGCTGGGTACGCCGCCGTCATCAGGTCCGAGGCGAGCTCGGCGTCCTCGAGACCGGCCGGCCGGTAGCTCACCGACATGAGCAAAGACCTTACAGGCCGACGATCCGGGGCATGACGCCGGTCTCGTCGATCACCAGCAGACCTACCGTCGGCGGCTCGAAGCGGCGCATGTGCCTGGCGACCTGCAGCCAGCACCACTCGAACCAACCGGGCCTCTGCTCGAGGCGCCGCCGCGCCGTCGCCGGGTTCCACTGGTGCACGCCGCCGGGGTTGAAGAGAAGTGCGCCGCCGACCGTGCGCGCGTCGGCACGATGGGTGTGGCCGTAGACGATCACGTCGGCGTCTGGAAAACGGCGCCGCAAGCTCGCCGGCAGGTCGGGATGAGCGCGGTAGAAGCCGAGGCTCAGCGTCCACAGCAGCGTGTGCGGCTCCTCGATCCAGCGCGCCCGATGGCCGTGGACGACGACGATTCGCTTGCCTTCCATCGTGAGCTCGCGCACCGCCGGGAGCTCGGCGAGCTCCACGTCATGGTCGCCGCGCACCGCCTGGAGCGGGGCGATCTGGGCGAGCTCCGCGAGGGTTGAGGAGCCGGTGACGTCGCCGGCGTGAAGGATCAGCTGCACACCGCGGAAGGCGGTGAAGACCTGCTCCGGGATGCGCTCGATGAACTCGGGGCAGTGGGTGTCGGAGATCACGCCGACCGTGGTGGCCAATGCTCTCGGCCAAGCTTATCCGGAGTTCAAAACTGACGTTTTTATCTTGGGACTTGACAAAGTGGCAAGTCGGGCTTTCTAATTAGGCTCATGAAAGACCTACAGCGCGAAATCTTGAGCCAGGTGGCCGCCGGGACGATCTCGGCCGAGGAAGGGGCCGCCCGCCTGGAAGCTCTCGAGCCGGCCTCCACGACGACCGCCCCGGCCGAAAAGACCCCTTCTTCGCCGCCCGCTCCTTCGGTCAGCCGAGTCAGGGTGACGTCGCGATTTGGAAACGCCGAGATCATCGGCGACCCGAGCATCGCGACTGCTGTTGCCGAAGGACCGCACAATGCAAGGCAGGACGGCGACACGATGGTCATCGACCAGTCGCTGCTCGCCGACGACAGCACCTTCGAGTTCATCCGGCCGTATGCCAGGGTTTCCATCCCGGGCTTCCAGTTCCATCGCAACCTCGTCGTCCGAATGAACCCGGCGCTGGCGCTCGAGAGCATGGTCCAGGCTGGAAACGTCCGCATCCAGGGCGTGAAGGGCCAGATCACCACCGAGGTGCAGGCCGGGAACTGCCTCGTCGAAGGATTCGCCGGCCCCGTAAACCTTTCCGTCGCGGCCGGCAACCTCGAAGCAGACGGGCGCCTCGATGGCGGGTCCAGCTCGATCAAATGCCAGATGGGCGAAGTCAAGGTCAAGCTGGACAGGACCTCGAACGTTCGCATCATGGCGCGCACCACCCTCGGCGACGTCAGGGTCGAGGGAGCCGAGAACCAGGTCGTCGGCACGGGCGCCGGCACGCTGCAAATCAGCTGCACGATGGGCGACGTCAAGGTCAGCGTCGGCTGATGGCGCGCACCACCATGCGGCGCCCGCCGTCGAGCTGCCCTGTCTGCAACCAGCGGCTCGCAACCACGCGTCTCACCTGCCCCGACTGCAACACCGAGCTCTCGGGCGCGTTCGCGCAGTGCGAGTTCTGCGTCCTCACCGACGAGGACCGCGACGTGCTGCGGGTCTTTCTCGCGTCGCGCGGAAACATGAAGGACCTCGAGCGTCACCTCGGTGTCAGCTACCCGACGGCGCGCGCTCGCTTCGACGCGCTGCTCGGCAAGCTCGGCATCGAGCGGCCCGCCACCCCCGCCCCGTCGCGCGTCGAGCTGATGGAGCAGGTCGCCCGCGGAGAGATCGACATCGACGAGGCGCTCAAGCGCCTCAACAACGGCTGAGGAGAATCGAGATGATCCCGATGGAACCCGGACCGGAAGACTTCGCCAGGATGCTCTCCGAGCGCCGCGCCGAGATGGAGCACGCTCGCGCCATCGCCCACTACGCGCACTCGCGCACGGGCTTGCTGACGAGATACCTGCGCACGCTGGCCGACCGCGTCGACCCCAGCGGCAGGCAGCGCCAGGAGCTCAAGTAGTCCGATACAGACGATCGAAGAAACCACCGCTTCCCCGACTGTTCCCGTCACGCCGCGGCGCAACCCGCTGACGGTGCTGGGGTCCGGACCGTTCCGGAACCTCTGGCTTGCGACAACCCTTTCGCTCTTCGGCGACTTCTTCAGCTACATCGCGATCGCCTGGCTGGTCCTCCAGTTGACGGGCTCGAGCCTGCTCCTCGGGTCGGTGCTCGTGGTCCAGGCATTGCCGCGCGTGGTCCTGATGATGGTCGGAGGCGCGCTCGCGGACCGGCTCACCCCGCGCCTGACGATGATCGGCTCGATGGCGCTGCGCGCGGCCTTCGTGGCGCCGCTCGCCGTCCTCATTCTCAGCGGCCGCGTGCAGATGTGGCAGGTGTACGGGATCGCTTTCGTCTTTGGCGTCGTCGACGCGTTCTTCATGCCCGCGCGGCAGTCGATCCTGCCCCGGGTCGTGGCCGACCGCGACCTGGAACCTGGAAACGCCGTCCTGAACATCACCGCGCAGGCTTCGGTGATCCTCGGCCCCGTCCTTGGCGGCCTCACCGTGCAGGCGTTCGGCACGGGCTGGGCGTTCGCCGCTGACGCGGCGGCCTTCGCCATCGGCCTCGTCTTCGTTCTCCTCCTCCCCACCGCGGCGGCCTCCACCGCGGGCGCCACGCCGCGGAAGGCTGCCGGCGGGTTCGGCGGCCAGATCGCGGACGGGCTGCGCTACGCGTGGTCCGACGTCGGCATCCGCGTGATGCTGATCACCATCGCCGTCATCGACTTCGCCGCCAACGGCGCGCTCGGTGTCGGCCTGCCGACGATGGCCCACGGAAAGTTCGCCGCCGGCGCGTCCGGCCTCGGCATCCTGTTCGGCGCGTGGGGCATCGGCGCGACCGCGGGAGCCCTTGGCTCTGGCTTTGTCGCTGCTCCGAAGCAGTTCGGCTGGATGATCGTGTTCATCGCCGCGTGGCTCGGCGTCCTGATCGGAGGCGTCGGCCTCGTCCCCTCGCTGGTTCCCGCCGCGGTGCTCATGGGGATCGCCGGCATCGGCACGGGCGTGGTCAACACCTACGGTATTAGCTGGCTGCAGCGCCGCACCGACCCCGCGATGCAGGGACGTGTGATGTCGATCGTGATGCTCGCGTCGATGGGCCTCACGCCCATCGCCTACGCCGTGTCAGGACCGATCGCGCAGGTGACCCCGACGCTGCTCTTCGTGCTGGCGGGAGGAATGATGCTGGTGTGCGCGGCCGGCGCCGCGGCCAGTCGGACCGTTCGCTCGCTGCGCTAACGAACCCCGGCGGCGGCCAGGCCTGCCGCATGCGCGGCCGACGCGTCCATCCCCGCATCGAGCGCCTGCACCGCCGCCCCAGCGAAAGCGTGCGAGCGGTGCTGGTCCATGTTCAGGTCGATGTTCGCGAGCGCGAACCAGGCGCAGTAGGTCTGGCGCGCGTACGCCACGTTCTCGGGCGGGCGGCTCATCGCCGCGGTGGCCCACTGCACGGCTGTGGCGATGTCCTTGCCCGACGACAGCGCCTTGAAAGCGCCCTGCGCCGCCGCGTGGCACGCGCTCGCCGGCGCTCCTCCCCGCTTGGCCCAGGCGAACCACTCGGCGTAGGAGCGGTCTTCGGCGGTCGGTCCCTGCGGTCCTCTGGCGGCGCGCGCCTGCTCGACCACCTGCCACGCCTGCTTGGCGGCCTGTGCTGGCTGGGCGGGCGCGGGCGGGGGAGCCGGCGCCACCGGAAGCTGCCCGCCGACGATTGGCGCCGGCGGTGCGGGAGGGGGCTGGGGCTTGGGTGTGGGCTGCGCGACGGGCTGGGCGGTCGCGTGCGGGATCTGCTCCTTCGGTGAGAACCACGTGGGCGTTCCCGGCTCGGCGGCGAGCGGCACTCGCGGCGCCCAGGCCGGAACCTGCACGGACGGGGCTGACTCCCGGTGAGGGGTGGGTGGCTCGGCCGACGGTGCGCCGGGAGCCCACGCGGGACTCGATGGCGCCGCGGGCGGCGCGGGCCTCGAGGATGCGGCAGCCGGCGCAGGCGCGGCCGGAGGCGTGGGCGCAGGCGCGGGTGTCGGGGCCGGCGGCGTGGGCTGAGCGACCTGCGCCGCGGGAGCGTGTGTTGCGGGGGGTTCCTCGTGCCTCGGCCTGGGAGTGATGGTCGGCGGTGTCGGGGCCACAGGCGCGGGCGCGGCTGCGCCGGCCGGCTCGTCGAACGATTCCGGCCAGGAGGGGATCGCCTGCGCCGGGGTCGCCGGCTCTTCGCCTGGATATGCGCCCTGCGCGCGCCCGGTGAGCTCGGACGGCGGCGGCCAGGCCGGCATCGCAGGCTCGGTCGGCGGCTCGGGCGGCCAGATGTCGGTCTCCTGGGGCGGCGCGGGCGCGGATTCGGCGCGTGGCGGCCACGTCGACTTCAGCGCGTCGGCCGCAACCGCTTTGGCCGGCTCGATGATCGGCGCCTCGGTCACCTCTTCCACGTCCGCGGCGGGTCCCGGCGGCGCGGCGGGCTCGGGGGGCATCGCGGGTTCGGGCGGCGTCGAGGCTTCGGCCGGCGTGGCGGGCTCGGGGGGCGTGGCGGGTTCGGGCGGCGTCGAGGCTTCGGGCGGCGTCGAGGCTTCGGCGGACGTGGCGGGCGTGGCGGGCGAGGCTGGCGTGACGGGCGGAGCCGGCGCGGCCGCTACGGCCTCCGACCACTTCGCCCCCCTGGCCTCCTCCGCCGACTGCCCTTCATCGGTCGACTCGCCAGGAGAGGTCGGCACGGTCTGCGCCCACTCGGGCGCCTTCTTCGACTCGCCGTTGGTCGAGCCCTCATCTGCCGACCAGTCGGGATCGCCTTTCTCCATTTCGGTCGGTGGCGGGATCGGCGGCGGCAGCGCTTCGTCAGCCGCGTCGTGCTCCTCGGAGTCGACGGTGTCCTCAGCGGGTGCGACGGGCCGGGTCTGCGCCCAGACCGGCGTCGTCTCGCTGGTGGGGACCGGCGTGAGGGGCTCGTCCGGCACGTTTTCCGGCGGGGTCGAGTCGTGCTGGTCGGAGGGCTCTTCGTCCAAAATCGCTCGTCAGTCTAACGATGCGTTCTCAGGTTTGGATCGGAGATCAGGCGAAGACGTTCTTGAGCGCGTCCTCGGCCAGCGGGTCGGGTTGCTGCTCGGCCCAGTCCGCAGCCTCGGACGCCTCCGCGTCGCAGGCCGCCTGCAGCTCCGCGGCTCCTTCGGCGGAGATCCACCGCCTGTCGATCAGCCACGCAACGAAGCGCGTGATCGGGTCGTGGCGCGCGGCCTCCTCCATCTCTTCTTTGGTCCGGTATTTGGCCTGGTTGTCCTCAGAAGTGTGCGAGTTGATGCGCCAGATCTTGGCGTCGATCAGCGTCGGCCCCTCGCCGCGCCGCGCCCTCGCGACCGCCTCGCGCGAAGCTTCGTAGCAGGCCGGCACATCCGTGCCGTCGACGGTGGCGCCGGCGATCCCGTAGCCCGCCGCTCGGTCGGCGACGTTAGGGTTGGCCATCTGCAGCCGGATCGGCACCGAGATCGCGTAGCTGTTGTTCTCGCAGACGAAGATCACGGGCAGCCGGTGCACCGCCGCGAAGTTGACGCCCTCGTGGAACTCGCCCTGGCTCGTTGCCCCGTCGCCGAACGTGCAGAGAGTGACTGTGCCCTCGCCTTTCAGCTTCGCCGCGTAGGCAATGCCCGCAGCCTTCGGGATCCAGCTCGCCACCACCTGTGACACCGGCGCGATCTTGAGCTTGTGATAGCTGTAGCAGCCGCCCGGTATGTTCCGCCCAGCGGAGAGAGGGTCGCCAGCCTTGGCGAAGACGGCGAGCATCCACTCCTTCACCGTCAGTCCGCGCACGATCGCGTTGGCGAGGCCGCGGTAGTGCGGGACGAGCCAGTCGTCGGGTCCGATCGCCGCAGTCGACGCGACCTGGATCCCCTCGTGGCCGCGGCTCGAGCCGACGAACGGCGCGCGGCCCTGCTTGACCAGGATGTGCATGCGGTCGTCGAGCGCCTTGGCCATGCACATCCAGCGGTGGAGGTTCAAGTACTCCCCTTTCATCGCGGTGTCCGCGCGCGTGGTGGTCGCCATCAGGCGATGAGAGCCTTCGCGATGTCGACTACCTCGTCCGCCGTCAGTCCCATGCGGTTCAGGTGATCGTAGTACCGGCGGTGGAAATCCGAGAAGTCGCTGCGCTCCGCCCGCTCTTCCCGGATTCGCTTCACCTCGGCGAGCACCTTGCCCACCAGCTCCGGCTCCGGCCGGATGCCGGCCTCACGAAGCGCATGCTCGATCACCACCGCACCCGAGTGCTTGCCGTAGACGTAGGTGATCTCGGCGCCCAGGTCGGACGGCGGGATGAACTGGTAGATCGCGGGGTGGATGAGCATGCCTGCTGTGTGGATGCCGGACTCGTGGCTGAACACGTTGAGGCCGATCCCCGGCTCGGTCGGCTGGACCGGGATGCCGCTCATCGCCTCCAGGTGCCGCGCGAGCGTGCGCAGCTTCTCGTACTTGAAGTTCGGGATCTCGATGCCGAACAGGTAGCGCAGCTGGAGCAGCACCTGGTGCATCGGGGCGTTGCCCGTGCGCTCGCCGATGCCGTTGACGCTGGTCGTGAAGACCTCCGCGCCTGAGCCAAGCGCCATCACCGTGTTCCACGCGCCGAGACCGAGGTCGTTGTGGAAGTGGACGACGAGCGGAGCGTTCGGCGCCGCGGCCTTGATCGCCGGGATGTACTCGCGCACGGCGAACGGCGAGTAACAGCCGACAGTGTCCGGAGTCGAGGGACGCGTCCCGCCGGCCTTCAAGCCTTCGCGGTGGATCTCGCCGATGTAGTCGACGTCCGCGCGGCTTCCGTCCTCGCCACCGAACTCGATCGAGGTCGCGCCCTGCTCGCGCGCGTAGCGGATCGCCTCGCACATCATCCGGATGTTGGCCTCGCGGTAGTAGGAGACCGGGAGCTCGAGCCACTCCGACTCGGGGATGCCGTCGCGGTGGAGCAGCGTCTTGCCGAGCTTGTACTTCACGTGCAGGTCAGACGCCGAGGTGAAGATGAAGTACGTCACCTCGTCGCGCTTGTAGCCGAGCTGGTCGATGACCCGCATGGTCGCGTCGATGTCGCCTTTGGTCGAGCGCATCATGCACACAACCTCGAGGTCCGGCCGGATCTCACCCCGCTTGCGCCCGCCGAGGACGAGGCGCAGCGTCTCGCGCTCACCTTCGGACACGGAAGGAAAGCCGACGTCCATCACGTGCACGCCGATGTCCGACAGCTCGCGCGCCAGCTCGTACTTGTCCTTCGGCGTGATGGCCACGCCGGGCATCTGCTCGCCGTCCCGGAGCGTGTCGTCGTAGACGCGGATCTTCTCGGGCGGCGGAAACGTCAGGTCGTGCTGGAAGCGCCTGGGGTCGCGGGCAAGCTCCTCCAGGGGCTCCTGGAGCTCGACCGGCTTGTGCTGGCTATCCACTCGGGGCCGCGGAGCGGCGCCTCTCTTCCAGCCGCTTGCGCACCCACGGCACGAGACCGCCCATGCGCAGCAGGTCGTTCATGAACTTGGGGAATGCCTCGGCCCGGTACTCGTCGCCCTTGGTGAAGTTGCGGATCACGCCTTCCTCGAGGTCCACCTCGAGCTCGTCGCCCTCGTCCACCCCCTCGGCCGCCTGCGGCGACTGCAGGATCGGGTAGCCCATGTTGATCGCGTTGCGGAAGAAGATCCGGGCGAAGGAGTCCGCGATCACCAGTGAGATGCCCGCGCCTCGGATCGCCACCGGCGCGATCTCACGCGAGGACCCGCACCCGAAGTTCGACCCGCCGACCAGGATGTCGCCCTGCGTCACGCCGGCGGCCCATGTTTCGTGCCCGGGCACGCCCTCCATCGCGTGCTTGCCCAGCTCTTTCTCGTCGAGCGAGTAGATCGCGTACTTCGCCGGGATCACCTGGTCGGTGTCGATGTTGTCACCGAACTTCCACGCCCTGCCGCGAATGACCTTCGGAAGCGTCATGTTCTCAGCTGCGCTCCGGCCGGCGGCACGAACCGTCGATGCGGAAGGAGCAGGACCACAGTCGCCGCCGCGACGAGGACGGCGATCCCGAGCAGGAGTGACAGCCCCGCGATTGCGGTGAGCCAGAAGTTCCTGGCCAGCACCGAGGCCGGCGAGAGCGCTGAGACGAGCGCGATGCTCGAAGGCGCGCGGTCGAACAACAGCCGTGCCTGCGGGGTGACATCGTCCGCCTTGACGGGCTTTTCCGATCCGATCGTGACGGCGTACTCGGCGTTTCCGCGAGCGAAATCAACGTTCGTGAAGTTGTAGCCCGTACCCACGGTGGCCATCGATCCGTAAGCGCCTCCTCCCAGCTGGGGGTCGAAGAATCCCTGGAAGTCCTCCGTGCGAGCGAACTCGGATTTGTAGGTGTCTAGCACCGAGGCCGCGCCGGCCCGAGTGGCGAAGACCTGGATTTGCTCGGTGAGCAGATCGGTGGTCGTCGGCCGGTACCACTGCCTCTCGTAGCCCCCGACGAATCCGCCCGACTGCAGGATGTCGATCGCGTGCTGGATGAAGCTGTCGGACTGCTTGTAGTAGGTGTAGTACGCACGAATCACGTCGTAGTCGACGGGCCCGTCGATGAAACCGCTCGTTCCGGGCGACGCCTCGATCCAGCTCGAGTCGATGGGGTCGGGAAGGATCGCGCGCAGTGTGTCGGGGTTGGGAACCGTCGCCGCCGACGCCCCCACCGGAAGGAGCAAGAGGACGACCATGCCAAGCGCCGTCGCGGCGATGAGCTTCATGGCCTCGGTTGAACCGCCACCGGCGGCGATGGCTGCCGGCGCGGGATGACCATGACGATCACCGCGATGACCAGCGCCACGGTGAGCAGAAGCGCTCCGACGACAAGCATCACGATGAGCGGAGTCAGGTACTTCGAAAGCGCGGACTGATGCGACGCGACCGGCTGCGCGCCAATCGCCGTGCCGTTCGGCGCGAGCGTGTACATCTCGCGGGCCTGGGCGATGCCGGCCGTCGTCTGGTAGTCGGAGTCCGACCCACGAAAGAGCTCGAAGACGTCGTTGCCCTTGACGAAGGCGGCGAACGTCCAGTGAAACCCATCGTTGGGATTCACCTCTTGCAGCGCGAAGGAATTGTCGTTCACCTGCAATTCCACCCAATTGCGGAAATCTTTCGCGCCTGAGAAGTCCCGCCTTTCGGTGTCGAGCATCGCGCCGGCGCCCTCGGCCGCCTTGAAGACGAATACCGTCTCGAAGAGCGTGTCGGAGGAGCCGGACATGTACCAGATCCTCTGGTAGCCGGTCACGAACCCATTTGACACGAGCTCGTTCCTCACGTAGTCGCGACCGCTCGCGTCGCTGCCCGCCCAGTTCGCGAACATGCCGGCGTCGAAGTAGCCGATGACCTCGCCCTGCCGGCTCGACGTCACCTCGACGAAGCTCGTCTCCAGTGGGTTCGCAAGCGCGTTTGGCAGCTCGGCCGGCCCGGGCGGCGCGGCCATGGCGCCGGCGAAGGGCATCGTCGCCAGGGCGGCGACGGCGGCGACCGCCAGCCGCCGAGCTCTCACGCCAGGCCCGCGGGCATCCTGGCGAGGACCTCGCTCGGATGCGTGATCACGCCCGTCACCGCGCTCGCCGCGGCCACCGCCGGGTTGGAGAGGTAGACCTGCGCCTTCGGATGGCCCATGCGCCCGGGGAAGTTGCGGTTGGTCGTGCTCAGGCAAATCTCGCCCTCGCCGAGCACGCCCATGTGCCCGCCCAGGCACGCGCCGCAGGTGGCCGTCGTCCAGGCCGCGCCCGCGGCCAGGAACGTGCGAATCAGGCCTTCCTTCTCCGCCTGGATCGCGACCAGGTGAGACGAGGGCGTGATGATCAGGCGCACGCCGGGCGCCACCTTGTGGTTCTCGAGCACCGCGGCGGCGCGCCGCAGGTCGGTGATGCGCGAGTTGGTGCAGGAGCCGATGAATACCTGATCGAGCCTGGTGCCCGCGACCTCGGACAGCGGCGCGTAGTTGTCGGGTGACATCGGCTTGGCGACGCCGAGCTCGACCTTTGCCGCGTCGAACTCGAAGACCTTCTCGTACTCGGCGTCGGGGTCGGAGCTGACTGGGGTGTAGGGTCGCTTCGCGCGCCCTTCGAGGTATTCGCGAGTGACGTCGTCGAACTCCATGATCCCGTTCTTGGCGCCGGCCTCGATCGCCATGTTGGTCATGGTCAGCCGCGCCTCCATGTCGATGTGGCGCAGCGCCTCGCCCGTGTGCTCCATCGCCTTCGACCGCGCGCCGTCCACGCCGATCTGGCCGATCACGTAGAGGATCAGGTCCTTGGCCTCGACCCACTCCTTGAGCCGGTTGTGATAGACGAACTTCAGCGTCTCGGGGACGCGGAACCACAGCTCGCCCAGGGCGAGCACGCACGCGAGGTCGGTGGAGCCGATGCCCGTGGCGAAATTGTTGAGGGCGCCGTAAGTGCACGAGTGCGAGTCGGCGCCGACGATGAGCTCGCCCGGGAGCACCAGGCCGTTCTCCGGCAGCACCGTGTGGCAGATCCCGCCCTGCCCGACCTCGAAGTACCACTTGATCCCCATCTGATGCGAGAACTCGCGCGTCAGCCGGCCGAGGGTCGCGCTGGCGGCGTCCTTCGCGGGCTGGAAGTGGTCCTGGGTAACAGCCACTCGGTCGGGATCCCAGATCTTCTCCGCGCCCATCTGCTCGCGCATGATCTTGCCCGCGGGCGGGATGGTCAGGTCGTGGCCCATTGCGAAGTCGACCTTGGCCAGCACGAGGTCACCGGGCCTCACGCTGTCGCGGCCGGCGCCGCGAGCCAGGATCTTCTCCGTCATCGTCATGCCCATCGACTAGTCCCTCAGCCTCTTTGTCACAGCGTCACCAACTTCTGAGGTCGAGAGGCTGCCGCCGAGGTCGCGCGTGCACTCGCCCGCGCGGAGAGCCGACTCGACCGCACCCTCGATCGCGCTCGCCATCTCAGATTGACCCAGGTGTCTAACCATCATAGATGCGCTCAAAATCGCCCCGACCGGGTTCACGATCCCTTTGCCGGCGATGTCCGGCGCCGTGCCGTGAACCGGCTCGAACAGGCTACGTTTCGTCTCCGGGTTGATGTTGCCCGAGGGTGCGATGCCCATGCCTCCGATCAGCTCGGCCGTCAGGTCGGAAAGGATGTCGCCGAACAGGTTGCCTGTGACGATCACCTCGAACTGCGTCGGGTCGCGGACCAGCTGCATCGCGGCCGCGTCGACGTAGAGATGACGCGTCTTGATGTCGAGGTACTTCCTGGCCACCGATTTCCAGCACTCCTGCCACAAGCCGCCCGCGTAAGTCATCGCGTTTGACTTGTCGACCATCACCACCTCGCGCCTGGCGACCTTGAAGGCGTAGTCGATGATCCGCGTCACGCCGAGGTGGGTGTTGACGTCCTCCTGGATTGCGACCTCGTCGTCCGTGCCCTTCTTGAAGCGTCCACCCATGCCGACGTACAGGCCTTCTGTGTTCTCGCGGACGATCAGGAGGTCGATCATCCGTCTCTCTTCTTTTCGCAGCGGCGACAGCCGGTCGTCGTACAGCTTCGCCGGGCGCAGATTGACGTAGAGGTCGAGCTCGAACCGCAGCCGGAGCAGCACGCCGGCCAGGTAGGCAGCGTCGTTGACGCGCGGGTCGCCGACGGCGCCGAACAGGATCGAGTCCGCCTTTTGCAGGTCGCTCCATGTCTGGGCCGGGATCGGCTCGCCGGAGCGAAGGTACTGGTCCGCGTTGACCTCGTACTCCTGGAACTCGTAGTCGGCGCCGGCGGCCTTCAGGACCTTGATGGCCTCGGGGACGACCTCCTTGCCCGCGCCGTCGCAGGGAAGGACGGCGATGCGCTTAAGCAGGTGCGGCTTCCTTTTCGCGCAGCTTGTACCGCTGGATCTTGCCCGTCACCGTCTTCGGCAGCTCGGGGACGAACTCGATGACGTGGGGGTACTGGAACCTCTGCAGCCGCGATTTGCAGTGCTCCTGCAGCTCGCCCACCAGCGCGTCACCCGTGACCGCCGTCGGCTTGGCGATGACGAAGGCCTTGATCCTGGTGAAGCCGTCGACGCTGATCCCCACGACCGCGCTTTCCGCCACCGCCGGGTGCTCGAGTAGCGCCGCCTCGATCTCAATCGGCGAGACCCAGAGGCCGCTGACCTTGATCATGTCGTCGGACCGCCCCTCGTACCAGTAGAAGCCGTCGGCGTCGACGCGGTAGCGGTCGCCGCTGAAGAACCACTCGCCGAGAATGCTGTGCTTCGACTTCTCATGCTGGGCCCAGTAGAGCGCCAGGGCGCTGTCGCCCTTGACGTAGAGGTCGCCGGCCTCGCCCTGCTTGGCCGGCTTGCCTTCGTCGTCGAGGATCTTCAGCTCGTAGCCGGGGACGGGCTTGCCGCTGCTGCCCGGCTTGAGGTCGTCGAGGCGGTTCGAGCAGTAGATGTGCAGCATCTCCGTCGAGCCGACGCCGTCCAGGATGGTGAGCCCAAACGCGTCCTTCCACCGACGCCAGACCTCCGCGGGCAGCGCTTCGGCCGCGGCGACGCAGTGGCGGATGCTGGACAGGTTCCTCGACTTCGCGCCTTCGAAGTTGAGGATCGCGTTGTACAGCGTGGGTGCGGAGAAGAAGAGCGTCGGTTTGTGCTTCTCGATCGTGTCGAGGACCGTTTGCGGAGTGTGCCGGCCGGCGTGGAGGACGGTGCTGGCCCCCACCCAGTAGGGGAAGGTGAGGTTGTTGCCGAAGCCGTAAGCGTGGAAGAGGCCCGTGGTCGAGAACGTCGTGTCCCTCTCCGTGATGCCGAGGACCTGCGTCGCGTAGGTGACGCACGTGTAGGGGATGTCGTGGTGGAGGTGGACGACGGCCTTGGGCTTGCCCGTGCTGCCCGAGCTGTAGAGCCAGAAGGCCATGTCGTCTTTGCGCGTCGGTGCGGCTGGGATCTCGTCGTCCGTTTCGAGCTGGTCCGCCCGGAGGATGGCGAGGTTTCCGGCGGCGGGTTGGAGCTTCTCCTCGGTGTTGGCGTCGACGACGACGACACGCGCCAGTGAGTCCTCGACGAAGTGGACGTAGTCCTCGCTTCTCTGCAGGAGCGGGTTGACCGGGACGGGGACGGCGCCGATGCGGATGGCGCCGAGAAACGAGGCCACCCAACCTGGGGAGTCGTAACCAACGATCAAAACGCGCTCTTCTCGTCTCACGCCGAGATCCAGGAGCTGCCTTGCGGCGCCGTTGGTGAGCTTGAAGAGGTCGCCGTAGGTGACGTCGGCGGCGGCGGAGTGGATGGCGACCTTGGCGGCCCGGGCCGGGAGGTTGCGCTCCAGCAGGTCAGCGCCGATGTTGTACTGCTCCATCAACGTGAATCTTGGCATTGTTATGGGGTTTTCTGGGAAGAGGGCGGTGATGCGGGGCCTGGGTGGCTGGGAACTGCGCAAGTTTGAATATAAATTTACTGTCTGAGTATTGTAGAATCGAACGTTTTTTTGTAGACTATGGGTGTGTGGGAAACCATCGATCCCGGCGCCCTGCTGACCTGCTTGCGCGGCACCATCGATAGGCTGGAGCTTCAGTTCGCCGAGATCGCGGTCGACTTCGAGCAGACCGAAGTGTGGGATGACGATGGCTTCAACACGGCGGCGGACTGGATCCGCTTCAACTGCCACATGAACTCGAATGCCGTCTGGAATGCCCTCGCGGTCGGTGCGCATGAGGAAAACCTCGCTGAGAGCGTGCAGGCGATGAAGTCAGGCGAGATCGGCTTTGCGCACCTTGCCACGATGGGCAGGACAGCCGAGGCTGTCGGCAAGGCCTTCGACGAGACCCATCTTTTGCCCCTCGCCAGAGAGTTCTCGGCCGGCAAGTTCTTTCACAAGGTGCAGCACTACCGGCACTCGCTCGACGCGAAGGCCTACAACGACGAGCAGGAGCAGCTCGCCGAAGAGCGCTCGCTGCGCATTGGGACTCGCCAGGACGGATGCGTGCTGATCAGCGGCTTGCTCGACCCGGTTGGCGGAGCGGCGGTGCGCAGCGCGCTCGAGCCGCTGGCCCAGCCCTCGGGGGCGCATGACCACCGCACGCGCGATCAGCGCATGGCCGACGCCCTCTTTGAACGCTGCACCGGCAACAAGCCGGCCGACCTGCAGGTCACCGCGACCATCGAAACCTTGATGGCCCTCTCGGGCGCGGCGGCAGGTGAGATGGAGTTCTCGCTTCCGCTTTCGTCAACATCGGTGCAGCGCATCGCTTGCGACTGCAGCGTCACCAGGGTGCTGCTCGGCCAGGAATCGATGACCATCGACGTCGGTCGCTCCAGGAGAGTCATCGACGGCGCGCTTCGCAAGGCACTGAGACTCCGCGACCAGCACTGCCAGTGGCCGGGATGTGAGCGGCCGGCGTCGTACTGCGACGGTCATCACGTCGTCCATTGGGCGCATGGAGGCGGGACCGATCTCGACAACCTGGTCCTGCTGTGCAAGCGGCACCACCGCATGGTCCACGAAGGTGGCTGGCAGCTGATCCGCACCGACAAGGGCAAGATCGTTGTCATCGCGCCGACGATCACCTTCGGTTTGCCGCGCGGGCCAGACTGACTACGCTTCCTCGAAGGTGATCGCGGCCAAAGGCTCTTCGATCGACCAGATCCTCGGCTGGCTGCCCTTGCTGATCGCGGTGGCCGTAGGTGCCGCGTTGCCCTTTGGGTTGCTTGCGGCCGTGGTGCCGTGTTTGGGACGCTCCGAATCATCTTGCCGAGCGCCGAGAGCATCGCGATCGGCCTCGTGTCGACGACACTCGTCGCGGCATGCGGACTTGCGCTTCTGCGAGCCGCCGTCGCATCACGCAGCTCGGCGGTCGCTCGCGCGGCGAGCTGGAGCGGCGCGGTCACGGCTGGAAGCGTCGTGCTAGGTGTCGGCGGCGTGATCGGGTTCACCATCCTGGACATTCCGGTCCGCCAGATCGGCATCTATCAAGGTGTCGGGCCCAGCAACCAGGACACGTTCAACACCTTGCTCAGTCTGCGCAACCAGGGGCCGATGGCGATTTCGATCCTGGCCGCCGGCCTGGGCGCGATCGCCTGGCGCGCGACTGGCCGAGCCCCGGCTGCGCTGGCGACGCTAACAGGCTGCGTGGGAATCGGAGTGAATCTGCTTACGCTTCTAGAGCAGTCCGCTGACTAGCAACGATGACAGTCGAGCAGAGGTCGCGCCGGTTCTCATCCCTCAAGCTCGAGATCGTCGCACGCCGGTTGATGAACGCATCTTCCCTGTGCTCGTTGGCGACGGTGACGCGCAGTGGGCGCGCTCACATCAACCACATGTACTTCGCCTGGACCGACCGCTACGAGGTGTTCTGGTACTCGGACGAGGATTCGGTCCATTCACGCAACCTCGCGCGCAACCCAAGCGCCGCGATCACGATCTACGACTCGCATCAGGTCAACGGCCGCCCCGATCGGGGCGTCCAGCTGTTTGGCAGCGCCGGAATCGCCACCGGCGATGAGGCACGGCGTGTCTACACGCGCAAGTTTCGCGGGCTCGACCCGAGCGGCTACACCGCCTACCGGTTCCGGCCCCGAACGGTAAAGCTCTTCGACGAGCCGGCGTTCGGGCCGGCGACGTTCGTCACGGCCCGCGTCACCAGGAATGGACTCGCCTGGGCGAAGACCGAGGTGATTACTGTCTGACGATCGCCGCGGCGCCCTTCCTCAACACGAACTTCTGGATCTTTCCCGTCGCCGTCTTCGGCAGCTCCGGCACGAACGTCACCCCGTGCGGCGCCTTGAAGTGGGCCAGCCGGTCACGCGTGAATGTGATCAGCTCCGCATCGGTCGCCGAGGCGCCCGGCTTCAGCACCACGTAGGCATAAGGCGCCTCTCCCCACTTCTCGTGCGGCAGGCCGACGATAGCCGCCTCCTGGACGGCGGGATGGCGCAGCAGAACACCCTCGACCTCGATCGAGGAGATGTTCTCGCCGCCGCTGATGATCACGTCCTTGATCCGGTCGCGGATCTCGACGTAGCCGTCGGGGCGCAGCACGGCCGCGTCGCCGGTGTGGAACCAGCCGTCACCCATCACCTTGGCGGTCGCCTCGGGGTCGTTGTAGTAGCCCTTCATGATCACGTTGCCGCGCGCCACGATCTCGCCCAGCGTCTGGCTGTCGGCGGGCACGTCGCGGCCGTCGGAGTCGACGACGCGAAGCTCGCAGGCGCCGATCATCTCCACGCCGGTGAGCGCCTTGATCACGGCGCGGTCGGTCAGCGACATCGCTGCATGCTCCGGGCGCGGCTCGCAGATCGTCAGGAAAGGCGCGGTCTCGGTCAGGCCGTAGACCTGCGTCACCTCCCAGCCGAGCTCGCCCTCCATGCGCTCGATGGTGGCCGCGGCGGGAGGTGCGCCGGCCGTGACGACGCGTACGCCGGCCGGCACCTCACCGCGCACCTCACGCGGGGCGTTGGCGAGCGAGATCAGCACGGTCGGCGCGGCGCACAGCCAGCCGACCTTCTCGCTCCGGATGAGGTCGAACACCCGCGCCGGCTCCACCTTCGGGAGGCAGATGTGCCGCCCGCCGACCGCGGTGATGATCCAGACGAAGGTCCAGCCGTTGGCGTGGAACATCGGCAGGGTCCAGAGATACGTGTCACCCACCGTGATGTGGAAGTGGACGAGGGTGTCCATCACGTTCGTCCACGCGTTGCGGTGCGTGATCATCACGCCCTTAGGCTTGGCGGTGGTGCCGCTGGTGTAGTTCAAAGACAGCAGGTCAGTCTCGGCGATGTCTGCCCGTTTGAACGAAGACGAAGCCCGCGACATCTCCGCTTCGTACTCCTTCCAGCCCGCACGCCCGGCGGCCGAGCCCAGGACGACGAAATGTTCGACACCGCGCAGCTGTTCGCGCGCGCCGTCCACCGCCTCGACGTAGTCGGGGTGCACGCACAGCACCTTCGCGCCCGAGTGTGAGGTGATGTAGACGAAGTCGTCCACGGTCAGCCGGTAGTTGATGGGCACCAGCACCGCGCTGATCTGCGGCACCGCGTAGAAGGACTCGAGCTGCTCGTGCGTGTTGGGCGCGATGTAGGCCACGCGGTCGCCCTTCCTCACCCCCATCGCCTGCAGCGCCGACGACCACCGATCGCACCGGGCGAAGAATTCCTCGTAGGTCAGGCGCAGGTCGCCGTCGACCACGCCGGTCCGGTCGCCGTAAAGCTTGCGGGTGCGCCGTGCGAACTCGAGCGGGGTGAGGGGAGTCTCCATGACCGCCTCCTTAGGAGTTGAGCATCAGGGCGAAGTCGGTCGAGCGGATGCCGCCGACGAAGGCTCTGTGCGGCTCGGGCTCGAGCTCGACCGAGCGCTCGTAGACGAACGCGTATACGTTGTCCAGCGTCCAGTCGCCGTAGCCCTGGATGCGCAGACCGTAGCGCAAGCCTTCGTCCTGGAGGCCGCGCTGGTGCAGGTCCAGGGCGCGGCCGTAGATGGCCTTCAGGATGTCGAGCTGCATCGATAGCTCAGCGATGGTCTTGGCGTCACCCTCCGCCTCGACGAGCTGCTCGACCTGGGTTTCGAGGTCGGCGATCTCCTTCTGGTAGTCGTCCACCCCAGAAGGAATATACCCCGCAGTAGTTAGTGGATCAGGTAGTTCGTCGCTACGGAGCCCGCGATCAGGATGGCGATGATGTTGACCACCTTGATCATCGGATTGATGGCGGGACCGGCGGTGTCCTTGTTCGGGTCCCCGACCGTGTCTCCGGTTACCGCCGCCTTGTGCGCCTCCGAGCCCTTCCCGCCCAGGTGCCCTTCCTCTATGTACTTCTTGGCGTTGTCCCAGGCGGCGCCGCCGCTGGTCATCTGGAGGGCGAGGAAGAGGCCGGTGACGATCGCGCCGAGCAAGAGGCCGCCCAGCGCGCGCGGGCCGAGAAGGAAGCCGACCGCGATCGGCGCCACCACCGGGATGATGCCGGGCAGGATCATCTCTCGCTGCGCCGCCGCGGTCACGATCCGGACGGCGGTGCCGTACTCCGGCCGGGCTTTGCCCTCGAGGATGCCGGGGATCTCGCGGAACTGCCTCCGCACCTCCTCGACCACAAGGCCGCCCGCGCGCCCGACGGCGAGCATCGCCAGTGAGCCGAACAGGAAGGGCAGGATGCCGCCGAGGAACAGGCCCGCGATGACCAGCGGGTCGGCCAGCTCGAACTTCGTCGGGTGGCCGGCGCGGGCCAGCTCCTGCGTGTAGGAGGCGAACAGAACGAGCGCGGCAAGGCCGGCGGAGCCGATCGCGTAGCCCTTCGTCACGGCCTTCGTGGTGTTGCCGACAGCGTCGAGCGGGTCGGTGATCTCGCGCACCTCTTTCGGCAGCTTCGCCATCTCGGCGATGCCTCCTGCGTTGTCGGTGATCGGACCGTACGCGTCAATCGCGACGATGATGCCCGTCATCGACAGCATCGCCACCGCGGCGATCGCGATCCCGTAAAGGCCGCCGAGCCCGTAGCTGATCAGGATGCCCGACGCGATCACGATCACGGGCAGCGCGGTCGCCATCATGCCGATCGCCTGCCCGGCGATGATGTTCGTCGCGTGGCCCGTCACCGAGGCCTTCGCGATGAGGTGCACCGGCCAGTAGGCCGTCTCGGTGAAGAACTCGGTGATGGCGACGATCAGCACGGTGATCACGACGCCCACGAGCGCGCAGAAGAACAGGTTGAACGGGTCGTGGTCGTAGCCACTCAGGAAGCCGCTGCCCTTCATGTAGTTGGTGACGAAGAAGAAGCCGACGATCGCGATCAGGACGGCCACGAGAAGCCCGGCGTACAGCGCGCCCATGATCCATCGCGGGTTGAAGATGCGGACGAAGAACGTGCCGGCGATCGAGCCAACCACGCTCACGGCACCCAGGAGCAGCGGGTAGACGACCCAGCCGAGCTGGTTCTTGAACAGCAGCGAGCCGAGCAGCATGGCCGCGATCATCGTCACGGCGTACGTCTCGAACAGGTCCGCGGCCATGCCTGCGTCATCGCCTACGTTGTCGCCAACGTTGTCCGCGATGACCGCGGGGTTGCGCGGGTCGTCCTCGGGGATGCCGGCCTCGACTTTGCCGACCAGGTCGGCTCCGACGTCAGCCGCCTTGGTGTAGATGCCGCCGCCCAACCGGGCGAAGACCGAAACCAGGCTCGCGCCGAACGCCAGGCCGACGAGTACGTCGGGGTTCTTGAAGACGAGGAAGGCGGCCGAGACGCCGAGCAGGCCGAGGCCGACGACCATGAAGCCGGTGACCGCGCCGCCGCGAAAGGCCACCTGAAGGGCCGCGTTGAGACCGCTCCGCGCCGCCTCGGCGGTGCGCAGGTTGGCCCGGACCGCGATGTTCATGCCCACATAGCCGGCGGCGGCGGACAGAACGGCTCCGACGATGTACAGGCCGGCGGTCGTCCAGTTGAGGAACAGCCCGATGACGATGGCGATGACCACGCCGATGACGGCGATCACGGTGTACTGCCGGTTCAGGTAGGCCGCGGCGCCTTCCTGGATCGCGCCGGCGATCTCCCGCATCCTCTCGTTGCCGGCAGGCCGGCCCAGCACAAGGAAGATGAGGACGACCGCGAAGGCGACAGCGGCCAGTCCGCCGGCCACGCCAAACCAGGCTGTACTCGAGTCCATTTACCTCCCTCTTAGCGAAAGACGCCCAAAAAGCCGCGGACGCATACGTTAAAGGAAGTTGCGAGGTCACCACGCGAGGTCGAAACCCTGCAAGCCGCCGGTCGCGCCCGACCACTTGACGTCGACGCGTTCGACCTGCGCCATGCGCGGGCCGCGCTCGACCGCGCGCCGTAGCTCTTCCAGCTTTTCCCGGGCGCCCTCCGCAACCAGCTCGACCGTGCCGTCGTCGTTGTTGCGCACCCAGCCGGTCAGCCCGAGCTGCCCCGCCGCCCGCTGCACGAAGTAGCGGAACCCCACGCCCTGGACGTCGCCGTGGACGACCGCATGCAGACGCTCCACTGTCTATATGCTCGTCCGATGCCTGTTTCCAGCATCGTCGCGATCGGCGACGAGCTGGTCGGCGGCTTCACCCTCGACACCAACTCGCACTGGATGGCGGAACGGCTCCGCCTGCTCGGGTATCCGCTGAAGCGGGTCACACAGATCCGCGACTGGCCGGGGGAAATCATCGAGCAGGTCGGCCGCGAGCTCGACGACCCGGACGTATCCGACGTCTTCTTGATGGGCGGCCTCGGACCGACCCCCGACGACCGCACCTTCGCCGCCCTCGCCGAGGCGCTGGGCAGGGAGATCGTCGTCTGGGAGGAGACGCGCGCGCGGATCGAGCGGCGCGTGCAGCGGATGCACGCGATGGGCCTGCTCGAGTCGCCCGAGCCGACCGAGGGCAACCTGCGCATGTCGCGCATCCCGGCCGGCCCCGCGCACGTGTTCCTCAACCGCCGCGGGATGGCGCCGGGCGCGATCTACGAAGCCAACGGCAAGCGCATCTTCGTGCTGCCCGGCGTACCCATGGAGATGAAGGGCATCTTCACCGAGGAGATCGAGCCGGAGTTCCTCAACGCGGGAAGTGCCGCGACGGTCCGCGAGCTGCGGTTCACTTTTGCGGTCGAGGCGCGCTTTTACCCGCTGATGCGCGAGCTCGAGGAGCGGTACCCGGACGTCTCGGTCGGCTCGTACCCGAACTTCGAGACGAAGGAGCTGGTGATCCGGGTCCTCGGCGCAGATCCGAAGCGTGTGGAGTCGGCCCTCGATGAGATCAGGAGGAAAGCCCCTGTATGAAGCCGCAAGTCATCTGCGTCCCCGGCAGCGTCGCACCGGCGGCTCAGCGCTACAGGCCGTTGATAGAGGGAGTGGGCGACGCGGCCGATCTGCACCTCAAGGACCTCGAGGTCTATCGCGAGGAGGCACCTCCCGATGGGTACAACATCGACGAGGAGCTCATGGCGATCGACCGCCTCGCCGATTCGAAAAACCTCGACCGATTCCACCTGGTCGGGTACTCGGGAGGCGGGTTCATCTCGCTTGCCTACGCAGGGACGAGGTCGGGGCGCATCCTGAGCCTGGCGCTTTTCGAGCCCGCGCGGATACCAGGCAAGCTCAGCGCCGAGGAGCAGACGTTCTTCGCGACGCTCGAGCGCAAGCTCGAGGGGCTCGAGGGTGACGAGTTCATGGCGACCTTTGTGCGCGAACAGGTCAAGCCCGGCGCCAAGGTTCCGCCGCCGCCACCAGGACCCGTCTCGCCGGAGATGCGGAAGCGGCCCGCGGGGATCGCGGCGCTGATCAAAGCCTTCGACGCCTACCCCTTCGACCGCGAGGTGCTCGAGACCGTGTCCTTCCCAGTTTTTTACGCCTACGGAGACCTGTCCCACCCCGAGCAGGCGCTCAAGGCAGGCATCCTGGCTCAGCTGTTCGCGGACTTCCGCGTCCATCGCTACGCGGGTATCCACCATTTCGTGCCGCCCGAGCAGATCTACACGCCCGAGCATGCAAGGACGCTGATCGACCTCTGGCTCAACGCCGAGATTTCAGCCCCCTAGCTTTCGCTCCAGGAGCGCCCGCTCGGCTGGGTTGCGTGACAGCTCGAGCGCGCGCAGCCGCGCCTCCCGCGCCAGCGTCGTCTCGCCGAGCTCGTCGAGCAGCTCCGCCCGGGTCGCGTGAAACAGGTGGTAGCCGCCCAGCGAAAGGGCCAGGTCGTTGACCTCGCCGAGCGCGACCTCCGGCCCGCTCAGGTGGCTGACCGCGACTGCGCGGTTGAGCCGGATCACCGGCGAGTCGGCCAGGCGGAGCAGCGCGTCGTACAGGGCGACGATCCGCCCCCAGTCGGTCTCCGACCACGACCGCGCCTCCGAGTGGACGGCGGCGATGGCGGCCTGGAGCTGGTACGGCCCAGGCGCGTTCATGGCCGCGGCGCGGCCCAGCATCTCCGTCGCCTCGCCGATCGCTTCGCGGTCCCACAACGTTCGGTCCTGGTCGGGCAGGAGGACCATCTCGCCCGAGGCATCGAAGCGCGCGGCGGCGCGCGCGACATGCAGCCTCATCAGGACCACAAGGCCCAGCGCCTCGGGCTGGTCGGGCATCAGCCGGGTCATGAGGCCGCCGAGCCACAGCGCGTCCTCGGCGAGGTCGCGGCGCATCGCCACGGCGGGACCGCGGCTGAGGTAGCCCTCGTTGAACATCAGGTAGAGCACTGTCAGCACCGCGTCGAGCCGTGACGGGAGCTCGTCGGCGTCGGGCACGCGGTAGGGGATGTGCGCGGCGACGATCTTGCGTTTGGCGCGAACGATCCGCTGCGCCATGGTCGGCTCGGAGACGAGAAACGCCGCCGCGATCTCCTCGGTGGTGAAGCCGGCGACCGCGCGCAGGGTGAGGGCGACCTGGGCATCGGGCGCTAGGGCCGGGTGGCAGCAGGTGAAGATCAGGCGCAGCCTGTCGTCCGCCTCGCGTGATTCACCCGGCAACGTCGAACGCTCCAGCAGCGCGACCTTTTCGGCGTAGCGGCGGTCGCGGCGCAACAGGTCGATCGCGCGCCGGCGCGCTGTGGTCATGAGCCACGCACCCGGGTTGTCCGGTATCCCCTGCTCCGGCCATCTCTCCAGGGCGATGACGAGGCTGTCCTGGACCACCTCTTCGGCGAGGTCGAAGTTGCCGAGGATCCGCACCATCGCGGCCGTCAGGCGACCGGCTTCCTCGCGGAAGACGGCAGCGAGAGCTTCGTCGGATGCAGATCGTGTTTCGGCCAGGCCCCTTATCGTTGCACCGCCGTCCAGATCTCCACCGGCCAGCCAGGCTAGGCCCCGCCCTGCTGCGCCCGCTCACGATCCTCGGAGTGGTCGACGACGGGCCTGATCTCAACGATGCCCGGCCACTCCCTGGCCATCGCGAGCGCCTCGTCGAGGTCCGCGACCTCGATCTCCGCGTAGCCGCCGATGACCTCCTTGGACTCGATGAACGGACCGTCGGTCACGATGACCTTGCCGTCCTTGCGCGAGACCGTGGTCGCGGTGCTCGGGCCCTGAAGCTCGTGGCCGCCCACGATCTTGCCCGCCTTCGAGTACTTCTCGAACCACGCGCCGGACTGCTCGTAGTCCGCCATCACCGCCTCGCGAGCCGGGCCCTCGAGCTGGTCCGCCCCTTCCATCGTTCCGCCGAACAAGAGCACGTATTTCATTTCCTAACCTCCAAACCGACGACGAACGGCGAGGCGCGGATTCGACACCTCAGGACCCGGTGAACTCAGGCTCCTGCTTGCTGAGAAAAGACATGATGCCGATCGCCGCGTCGGTGGTCAGGGCGGCGCGGGCGAAGTTCTCGGCCTCGATGTTCAGCGCGTCCTCCAGGCGCAGGTCGTATCCGCGCCGGACCGAGTCCTTGATCATCGCGATGGCGACCGTGGCCGCCTTCGCCAGCCGGCCCGCAAGCTCGTCGACCGCGGCCTGGAACTCCTCCGGCGGGACAGCCCGGTCAACCCATCCGACCGCCTCGGCCTCCCTCGCCGACAGCCGCGTCGACTCCATGAGGTAGCGCAGCGCGCGTGCCTTGCCGATGAGGCGAGGCAGGCGCTGCGTGCCGCCGGCGCCTGGGATGATGCCCAGCGACGACTCTGTCTGGCCGATCTTCGAGCGACCGTCGTCGACCATGATCCGGAAGTCGCAACAAAGCGTGAGCTCGCTGCCCCCACCCAGAGCGTGGCCGTTGATGGCGGCGATCACCGGCTTGGGGCATCGCTCGATGGCCATGAAGTGGTGGTTCATGCGGCGCATGAACAGCGCGATCTGGTCGGTCGCGTCGGGAGCCTCGCGGTCGACACCCGCCAGCGCCGTCAGGTCGGCGCCGACGCTGAAGTACTTCTCGTAATCGGAGGCCAGGACGATGACCCGCACCGAGGCGTCCCCACCCAGCTCGTCGAACGCGTCCGCGAGCTCCTTCATAAGATCCTCGGCGATCGAGTTGTTGCCCTTGCGGTGCATGACCACGCGCGCGATCGGGCCCTCACGCCGGACGTCGACCAGCTCGCCCATCGCTACGCGGTGAACAGCGGAATGCCGCCGGCGACCTCGATCACCGCGCCGGTGATGTAGCCCGCCTCCTCGGTGCACAGAAAGGCGATCGTGTTCGCGATGTCCTCCGGCTGGCCGAACTTTTTGAACACCGTGCGCGCCTTGAAGCGCTCGTACATGGGGTTGTTCGCCGCCGCGGCCTTGCCCGCCTCCGACTCGATGATCCCGGGGGCGATCGCGTTCGATGTGATGTTGTGCCGGCCGCCCTCGAGCGCCGCGGTCCTGGCCAGGCCGATCAGGCCCGCCTTGGTCGACGAGTAGCTCGCCTGTCCGAAACCGCCAAGCGTGCCCGCGACCGAGGACATGAAGATCAGCCTGCCCCACCTGTTCTCCACGAGGTAAGGCCACGCCTCCTTGGTGCAGTTGAACGCGCCGGTGAGGTTGACCTTCACGTCGCGGTCCCACAGCTCGTAGGACTGGTTGGGGATCTGCGCCGCGTGGTCGAGGGTGGCCGCGTTGTTGATGAGGATGTCGATCTTCCCGAACTCTTCCTTGACCTTCTTGAAGACGCCGCGGATCTGCTCGCGGTTGGTCACGTCCATCTTGATGGCGAGCGACCTGCGTCCCATCTCGCGGATCTCTTCGGCGGTCGCGTTGGAGTGCACCCACCCCTGCGAGACGGCGACCTGCGCCAGCATGCTGCCCTGGGACTCCGCGGTCTGCTGGAGGTTGGGGTCGTCCTCGACCAGGACGTCGGTGATGACGACGTCGGCGCCCATGCTCGCCAGCGTCAGCGCGTCCTGGCGGCCGAGGCCGCGTGACGCGCCCGTGACAACCGCGACTCTTCCTGTCAGGTCAAACATTCCTCACCCTCGCAATTTGATGGTGGCGCGCTGGCCGGCGATGGCCCGCGAGATGACCAGCCTCTGGATCTCCGCCGTCCCCTCCCAGATCTGGTAGATCTTCGCGTCGCGAAACCACTTCTCGACCGGGTACTCCTTGATGTAGCCGTAGCCGCCGAGGATCTGGATCGCGTCGGTTGTGACGTCCATCGCGACATCGGCGGCGAAGCACTTTGCCATCGAGCCTTCAGCGCGCTCAAACGGGATCTCCTGCGTCGCCATCCAGCCTGCGCGCCAGATGAGCAGGCGCGCCGCGTCGATCTTCATCGCCATGTCGGCGAGCTTGAAGCCGACCGCCTCGTGCTGCCAGATCGGCTTCCCGAACTGCTTGCGGTCCTGCGCGTACTCGAGCGCGAACTCGTACGCCGCCCGGGCGATGCCGAGCGCGCCCGCGGCGACGCCCGGGCGAGTCGCCTCCAGCGTCGCGAGCGCGCCGAGCGCGCCAGGGCCGGCGTTCTCGGCGTCGGGCTCGCCGCCGAGCCGATGGTCAAGCGGCAGGTGACAGTCCTCGAGGATCACCTGCGCGGTGTGGCTCGCGCGGACCCCGAGCTTCTTCTCCTTGCGGCCCATGCGCAGGCCCGGCGTGTCCTTCTCGACCAGGAAGGACGCGATGCCCGCCGGGCCTTTCGACGGGTCGGTGTTGGCGTAGATGACGTGGTAGTCGGCGATGCCGCCGTTGGTGCAGAACTGCTTGGTCCCGTTGAGGACGTAGCCGTCTGAGACGCGTGTGGCGCGGGTCTTCATCGCGAGCGCGTCGGAACCGGAGTCGGGCTCGGTCAGACCCAGGCCGCCGAGGACGAGCCTGTCCGGATCGGTGAACTCGGGCAGCCAGCGCTTCTTCTGCTCCTCGGTCCCGCTCGCGCGAATTCCCGCCATCGCCAGCGCCATCGACTGGATGCAGACGGCGATGCCGGCGCAGCCCCAGCTGAGCTCCTCGTTCAGGATGAGCTCGGTCAAGAAGTCGAGACCCTGGCCGCCATACTCTTCAGGCAGGAACGCGGCGGGGCTGAGGCCGAGGCGGTGCGCCTTCTTGACGACCTCGTACGGGAACTCCTCTGTCTCGTCGTAATGCGCGGCGACCGGGCGGATCTCCTTCTCGGCGAACTGGTGCGCGAGCTTGCGGATCTCATCCTGCTCGGGCGTGAGCGTGAACTCGAGCGTCATCGCGCGTACTCGGCCGACGCCCTGGTCAGCACAGCCTCGCCGCGCTGGTTGACAGCTTTGATCTCGAGCTTGCCCTCGCCGGCAGGCTCGGCGCTGAACGTGACGACGTCGCCGGGCAGGACCATGCCGGCAAAGCGCACCGACAGCCGGCGCAGGCGATCCGATCCGCCCGCGGCCTCCGCCGCGACCGTCGCCGCGATTCCCATCTGCAGCATCCCGTGCGCGATCACCCCCGGGAGTCCCACAGAGCGCGCGAAATCGTCGTCGAGGTGGATCGGGTTGCGGTCGCCCGAAGCTTCGGCGTAGGCGGCGATCTGCTCGCGGGTGAACGTGACCGCCCGCTCGCTCATGACCGAATCACGAACAGCGCGCGGGATGTGCACACGGCTGATCCATCGTCGCCCGTCGTCTCGGTCTCGAAGGAGATGAACCTCATCCCGCGCCGGCTCGTGTCCGATGCCACGCGTCCCCGCGAGGTAACCGTCTCATCCGTTCGCGGATGGCGCGACCACTCGAACTCCTGCTCCGCGTGCAGCAGGCGCGCGAAGTCGACGGCGGCGTCCTCGTCGGCGAAGAGCTGGGGCGCCGTCGCGTACAGCGAATAGACCGCGGCGAACGTGGGCGGAACGCCGTCGTAGGGGTCGGCGCCGATCGCGCGCGCGAACTCGGCCACCCGGTTTGGATCGATCTCGAACTGCACCGCCGGGTAGGTACGCCCGGCGACCGCCGCCATGCGAAAAGACTAGGGTCTCGTCGGCCTCAGACGCGCGAGCACACGGCGCAGCAGAATCGGCCGCAGGGCCGACCACGCCTCCATGATCGAGGACCTCGACGTGGCGGCGACCTCGGGCGGCGCGTAGGCGGCGACGACGAAACCCTTGGCCAGGTTGCCGACCGGCTCAGCGGCCTCGGGGAACGTTCTCTCCAACCGACGGCCAAGCTCCAGGGGAGTCTCGCCTGTCCGGCGTTGAGCGCCGGCAAGGCTGGCGAGCGTGAGCGTGCGTTTCCACACCGCCGCGACCGTGCGCGGCCGCAGGTAACGCGCAGCGAGCGCGAGAAGGAGGAGCAGGAGAGCGACGAGGACGCCCGCGATCCTGGTCAGCCACGTCTGGTCGATGGCGCCGATGTGGATCCCTCCACCGCCGACCGCCGAACCCGGGTCGTCGAGGTGTCCCCGACCCAGGCCGTCGGTCGGGGTTGGGATTCCGACCGCCCCGCCGGATGAAAGCCCGGTGCCATCGCAGCCCGCGTCGCGGAGGCAGATGCCGGTCCCGTTTGCTCCGCGAATGATCGTCTGGTAGATGCCCTGGGCGTCAGCCGTCGGCTCGAAAGGGATCCAGCCGTAGTGCGGGAAGTACACCTCGGGCCATGTGTGCGCGTCGTCGCTGCGGACGACGAACGCCTGGACCTGCGTGTCGTACTGTCCCGGGCCGAAACCGTTGACCAGCCTGGTCGGAATGCCGAGCGAACGCAGCATGTCGCCCATCGCGGTGGCGAAGAACTCGCAGTACCCGGTCTTCGAGTCGAAGAGGAAGTAATCGATGGGGTCGCGGCCCGCCGGCGTCTTGGCGTCGAGCGAGTACGTGAAGTTCTTCGTGTCACGCAGGTACTGCTCGATCGCCGTGGCCATGTCATACGGCGTCTTGGCGCCCGCTTGCTGGACGATGCTCAGCGCCAGGGAGTGGATCCTGGCGAGCACCGCCGGCGGGCGGTAGCCACGGCCTGGCAGGTTCGTGTACTGGTTCAGCCAGTCGGGGTAGTCGGTGCCCGCGCCCTGCAGCTGTGCCGCCGTGTCAGTCGGGTACTCGACCGTCCCGTTGTACAGGCCCGCGGACGACGGCGGCTGGATGCTGCTCAACCGGTCCATCGCGTAGAACTGCGTCGGGTCTCCCGCGCTGAGAGGAACCTGCGAGCCCATGGTCACCCGGTCGACCTTGATCAGTTGGCCGGGATAGAAGAGGATGTCCGCGTTCCCGGAGGGCGGCCTCAGCATCCGCACCTGGACGCCGGCGAAGGCGAGGCCCTGGTAATCCTCCGCGAACTGGAAGGTGCCGTTCTTGCCCACCAGCTGCGCCACGCCGCCCTGTTGGCTCGGGTAGCGCCACTCCCCGTTGTCGGTCGCCGTCTCGTTGACCCCGCGGAAGTACCGCGGGCCGGCGTAGTCGCCGATGATCGTGTACTCGAAGACCGGGTCGCGCGTGCGCTGCAGCGACCCGCTCAGCTTGACGTCCGTGGTGAAGCCCGTGACGCCGGACGAGGCGCGGCTGGTGCCGAAGATGCCGGGATGGCTGAGGCGCGACTGCAGCTGCGCCCAGTTGGAGAAGAGTCCCGACTCGACGTCGAGCGTGCGGTCAGCCGTCGAGAGCGGCGGCAGCAGGATGCCGAGCACCACCAGGCCCGCCATCGCCACAAGGCCGCTTTCCCAGAAATCCCACCTCGCGTCGCCCGTCAGCTTCACTCTCGCCCGCACCGCGCTCGCGATCGAGCCGGTGTAGTTCGTCCAGAGCAGAAGGGCAAGCGTGAGCACGATCATCGCGAGCACGTACCCGTTCTGTTCCTGCGGCACGTTGAGCACGTTCGTCGCGAACGCGGCCGCTCCCGGGATGAGTCCGAGCATCGGCTTGCGCCACCGGAGCACGCACCAGCTGAGCCACGCGCCCGTCACCCACATCAGGACGCAGATGAGCACGAGGTAGAACGACGGGTCCTGCGACGCGGTGCCGTCGGTGATGCGCTGCCACCAGGTGGTCACGAACTGCCAGCCGGGAACGTCGGTGGGATGCCGGAGGTGGATCTGCGGCCACGCGCCGACGAACGCCACCAGCGGCGAGAGCACGAAGCCGGCGCCAAGCGCGATCGGGTCGCTGATCGGGCTGAGCGCGAGCGCCCCCATCAGGATCGCGCCCAGGAGCGCGATCGGCGTGATGACGTCGATGCCGTCGACCCAGTGGACGGCGGCGGTGGAGCGCACCACCGAAAACGTCAGGAGGATGACCAGCGCCGCCGACCAGAAGCGGCCGGCGCTCATCGACTCCCGAACGCGGCTCCAGATTTTGCCTACAAGCCCGGGCTCGTCCGGGAACTCCTCGGTCGGCAGGCCGAGCCGGCCCTCAGGCGATGCGTATCGCATCGCGCGTCCTCACGAGCCGTGCGAAGTCGTCGCCGGCGCGAACCACGTAGAGGTCGACGTCCTGGCCGAGATCGAAGCTGGGGTTCTGGTCAGGGCCACCAAAGCTGGCGGAGTCGAGATAGAAGACGATCAGGCTGGAGCGACGGCCGCGCACGGCCTGGAGCAGACGCACCCACGCTGGGTCGGCGCTCGGCGTGATCACGGCGATCGCCCGTCGCGGCAGGCGCCGGATGCGGTCCCACGCGAGCGTCTGCGTCAGCGGCGTGCGGCCGTCAGCCTGGCAGACCGCCAGGTAGTCGAGGATCAAGCGGTCCTGCCGGACCGCGCGGTGCGGCTCGAGGATCGTGCCTTTCGAGTCGTTGGCGACGAGCCCGACCTGGCGGCCGCGGCTGTGCACCTGAGAGGCCATCGAGGCGGCGAGGCTGACCGCGTACTCCACGGTTGATTCCTCGCCCTCCCCGTAGTGCACCGAGCGGTCGAGGTCGAGCAGGATCCACAGGTCGGTGGTCATCGGCTGCTCGAAGGTCTTCGACATCAGGCGCTGGTGTTTCGCGGACAGCGGCCAGTGGATGCGGCCGAAGCTGTCGCCGGTGGCGTAGTCGCGAACGCCGCCAGTCTCCGGCGGGTAGTCGGACCACGCGCCCAAGACCTGCGTGGTGCCGACCTGTTGCGAGCTCGGCGTTATCAGGTCCGGGATCGGCCGCACACGAGGGTAGACGAGGACCGACGTCCGCTGGCTGACCTTCAGCTCGCGGTCGAAAAGCCCGAACGGCTCGCGCACTCGCAGCGAGGTGGGGCCAAGCGCCATCCACCCGCGCCGCCGGTAAACGCCGCGCGCCTTCCAGCGGACGAGGTCGTGGCCGAGCGAGATGACGCGCCCGGGCTGGTAATCAGGGATCTGGCTGAGGTCGCGGACTTCGACCCACGGCGCCGGGACCCAGCCCTTGCGCTCGACCTCGAAGACTTCCTCGTAGATCTCGCCAACCGTCGGCGTCCCCGGATCGACGCGGCGGGTGAGGTGCACGCCGCGTATGGCAAGCCGCGGCCAGAGCCAGGCGACGATGACGAGCAGCCACAGCGCGTAGGCGAAGTTGTAAGCCTGCCGGATCCCCGTGAGGTACGTGAAGAAGAGAAGCAGCCCGAGCGCACCAACCAGGGCCAGCTTGCTCATGGCTCAGACGCGCGGCGGCTACCCGTCGTACGCCATCTGCGGAACGTGCTCGCGCTCGAGCAATCCCGCGACGAGCTTGCCTGCGCTCTGGCCCTGCATCTCCGCGTTCGGCCGCAGGATGATGCGGTGCGCGAGCACAGACTCGGCCAGCTTCTTGATGTCATCCGGAAGCACGTAGCCGCGGCCCTCGATCGCCGCCAGCGCCTGGCTCGCGTGGTAGAGGTGAATCGTGCCCCGAGTGCTCGCACCGAGCGCGACCTCCGGGTTGCCGCGCGTGCGACCGACCAGGCGCGCGATGTACTCGCGCAGCTCGGGTTTGACGAAGACCTCGCGCACGGCCTGCTGCGCGGACGTCAGCTCGTTCGGTGAGACGACCGGCTGGAGCTCTTCCATCGGCGACTCGACCTTGTGCTGGTTCAGGAGGTTGGCCTCTTCCTTCTCCGTCAGATATCCGAGCCTGACCTTCATGAGGAATCGGTCGAGCTGCGCCTCGGGGAGTGGGAAGGTGCCCGAGTACTCGACCGGGTTCTGCGTGGCCATGACCATGAAAGGCTTCGGCAGGACGTGGGTGTCGCCGTCGATGGTGACCTGCCGCTCCTCCATCGCCTCCAGGAGGGCGGCCTGCGTCTTGGGCGAGGCGCGGTTGATCTCGTCCGCGAGCAGTACCTGGGCGAACACCGGCCCGGGCCGGAACTCGAACTCGTTGGTCTTCTGGTTGAAGGCGCGCACGCCGGTCACATCGCTTGGCAGCAGGTCCGGCGTGAACTGGATGCGGCGGAAGGTGCAGTCGAGGGAGCGGGCCAGAGACTTGGCGAGCATCGTCTTGCCGACTCCGGGGACGTCCTCGATCAGGAGGTGGCCCTCGCACAGGAGCGTGACGAGGCAGAGCTTGATCTCTTCCTCTTTGTTGACGATCGCCCGGCTCACGTTCGTCATGAACGATTCGGCGACGCGTCGGACTGTGTCGGCGGGCCCCATTCCTCCTGGGATTATAGGTTCGACATACCTGTCACCCATCTCAGGTGAATACGGCTGAGGGGGTCGATTGGTTCCGGGCAGGCGCCCCATCTCAGTAACCCTTGGACGAGAGGTCATCCCATCCTTCCACGATCGACTCGGTAAACCCCGGGCCGTCGAACTGGAACGCCCAGCAGAGCGTCGCCCGCGGAATCGCGAACATCACGACCAACTGCTGGTTGGCAGGCTGCAGATGCCAGGGGTCTTTCAGGACAGCTTCCGGATGCAGCTGGATCGGCCTGTCCAGGAGCCGATCGGTACCTAACAGACGTCCCGTGGCGATCGCCCCGCTGTCGATCAGCGAGTACTGGCTGAACACGAACGCCTGATTGACGTGCAGGTCTCCGGCCCGGACCAGCACTAGGCCCGGACGCTGGGCGACGTAATAGAAAGCGAACGCGACCCAGTCAACCTGGTTCGTCCGGCTCACGTACCAGGAGTTGATCGCGTACACGGGGCCGGTGCCAACGACGGTATCAGTCCCTGTGGACGGCACGGTTGGCGAAAAAGGACATTTCGCTCCCGGTGCAAGCGTGGGCAAAAGAAGCGGCCTGGACTCCAGGCTGTGCAGCTGGGACTGGTCGATCGTGTAGCGCTGTGGTGACTCGGCGTTGCCCAGGTCGCGCCCCAGGCGCCCCCCGATGGCAATGCCCGCCAGCAGGGCGACCACCAGCCCCGCCGCGACCACCGCCGCCATGCCGCGGAACCTGTTCGTGGACGGAGCGCGGCCACTCCCATGCCGCAGCATGTCGCGGTCCCGTTTATCGGCAAAGACGAACGCGGTAACTCGACGCTCCAGGGTCGGAGCCGGAGGCGTGACGTCGTCGAGCGCGCCTGTGATCTGGTCGCGCAGGCTCATCTCAGTGCCTCTTCGATCGCAAGGTCGGGCCGGAGGCGATGCACGGCCCTGTACAGCCTCCTGCGAGCCGCCTCCGTCGACGTTCCCGCGACGGCCGCGATTTCCACGAGCGGCATGTCGAGGTAGAAATACAGCGTCACCACCAGGCGGTCCGCGTGCGTGAGCCGGAGCAGCGCCTTGCGCACGTCAGCTCGGTTCGCCATCCGTTCTTCGCCCGAGACGACCGACAGCCCGACCGGCAGCCCGAGCATGACGCCCCACCATCGTCGCCGCCTCGCGTTCCTGCATTCGTTGGCCACGATGCCGAGGAACCAGGCGCGCAGCTTGGTTGGGTCACCGAGCCGGCCGACCTTGCGCCAGGCGATCAGCGATGCCTCCTGCACCACGTCCTCGGCCGCCTGCGGGTCATGCAGCATCGCGCACGCCAGGCGATACCCCGGCTGAACCAGCGGAACGAGCAGGTCCGTGAAGGACTGCTCGTTCGCGCGCTTCGCCGCCATGACTGCCGTGATGGACACTCGCTGCAACAGTCTGTGCCCGCTTAGTCCTCAACGTCCTCGGAGCTCACTCGCTGGCCCGCAGGGATTCCCCCTGCCCCGGCTGGGCACGGGTCAGGTCTGAGTCCGGCCCGTGTTCCGCCGTCGACGCAGGGGTGGTTGCATACGAAGGAGGCGATTCGATGACGAACGGGCGGGTTGTGTGGTCAGTGATTGTCGTCGTCGTGACACTGGTTGCGGGCCACGAAAAGTTGAGATCGCGAACGAAGTAGCCGCCGGTGCCGCCCAGGACGAAGGCGGTAAGCAAGGCGACCATGGACAAGCGGATCACTACGGCGGGGACCTGCGCTCCGTAAAAAGAGGCTCTGGCTTGCACGTTCTCGACCTTCCTCGTTGTGAATTGCGTGCGAGCGCAGGCGCCCTTGCTCGATTCGCTTACCTATTCACGTCGCCAGGGCCCCGATTTGTGACAGTCAGCAGGCGACGAAGGTTTCATTGCCAGAGCCAGCCGGTTCGTTACAGCCCACAGTGCGATAGTCGCGACTAACGCGCATTTTTCGCGCCGAAACAGTTGATAGTCCGGACTATCGCCGGAATTGTCGACTCTAGGAGACTTCTTCTTCCTCGACCAGTCGAAGGTGGCTCGACACATCGAGGCCCAGGTGCCGGGCGAAGAAACCCGCCACCCGCTCGACGTACAGCGGCCTGTCGGCGAAATACGCGCCGGTGTGCGGCGCGCCCTGGACGATCCAGATCTCCCGCGGCCCGCGATACGCGTCATAGAGCCGGCGGCTGTGGTTGACGTTGGTGATGGCGTCCGCGCCGCCGTGGATGAAGAACAGCGGCCGGGGCTCGAGCGCGGTGAGAACGTCGAGAGGCCGGCACTCGGACAGACGACACCGCGTGCGCAGCCACAACATCAGCCCGGCCATCCACACGAACGGCGTGCCCGGAAGCTTGCTCGCGCCGCGCACGTTCTCGACCAGAAGCTTGCGCAGGTCGCTGAACGGGCTGTCCAGCACGAGCGCTTGCACGCCGGGCTCGCCCGCCGCTCCCAGCAGCGAGACGACCGCGCCCATCGAGTAGCCGAGCAGGCCGATGCGTGCGTTGGGGATGCGCTTGCGGGCAAACGCGATCGCGGCCTGCAACTCGAGCACCTCTTTGATGCCGAAGGTCACGGGCGCACGGTCGCTGCCCGGCATGCCCCGATACGAATAAAGGACGACGTTGAAGCCCTTGCGCCACAGCGCGATCGCGATGCCGAGCGCACCCTGGCGCTGGCCTTTGTGGCCGCCGGAGATGATGACCGTCTGCGGCGATCCGGGCTGGCGGAAATGCCAGGCGCCGAAGTTGACGCCGTCGGCGGTGACCAGCTCGACGTCCTCGTAGTCGGCCTGGAACTCGAACGGCGTGAAGGTGAAGTCGTCGAGCCATACGGGACGCGGCGCCACGAAAGCGCGCCGGTACACCTGGTAGGACAGGCCAAGGTAGAGCGGAGCCAAACCGGCGAGGACTAGGACCGCGTAGGTCAACGGCGCCATTGGAGTCGAAGCTTAATTAGAACGCCGTGGGTTCGAGCTTTTGGCGGGCTGTGCCACCCGCCCGGCCAGGCTCTCCTCGTAGCGGCCGAGCACGAACAGCAGCAGGCTGAGCCGGTTGAGCCAGCGGCCTACGTCCCGGTTCCGGAGCTCGCCCGACCTCTGCAGGGTCACGCATCTGCGCTCCGCCCGGCGGGTGATCGCGCGCGCGAGGTCGAGCGCCGCGGACGCCGGCGTCGCACCGGGCAGGATGAAGCCTTCGGGCATGGCCGCCTCGGCCTCGAGCTCGCGCATCAACACCTCGAGGCGTGTGACCTCGGCGGGACCGGTGACCGCGAACGCCTTGCTCGCCTCAGGGTTCGTCCCCAGCTCGGCGCCGACCGCGTACAGCCCGCGCTGCAGCTCCTCACAGATAGAAGTGACGCGCGTGTGGGGGCTCAATGACCGAGCGAGGCCGAGCGCACTCGAGGCCTCGTCGACCGTACCGAAGGCCTCGACCCGCGGGTCGTCCTTGGGCGCGCGCCCGCCGCCGAGAAGACCGGTGGTCCCGTCGTCGCCGGTGCCGGCGAGCTGATGCATCTGCTTTCGGCGCCCGGCCCGAGGTCGGTCAGACAAAGACTTGCGTGAGCTCGTACAGCTCCCTGGGCACGCGCCGTGTCTCCTTGATCACCTCGGTGATGGGAACGACCTCGACGTCTCCGTTGCGGCGGATCGGGATGACGCCGCTCTGGCCCTGGACGATCAGCTCCACGGCCATCACGCCCAGCCGCGTCGCCCAGATCCGGTCGACGGGTGATGGCGAGCCACCCCGCTGGAGGTGTCCGAGGACCGTCACGCGGGTCTCGAAACCGGTCTCGTGCTCGACAGAGCTGGCGAGGATGTCGCCGATGCCCCGCTTGGCCAGCCTTATGTGGCCGAACGCGTCCTTCTCGGACTCACCACCCTGCTCCCTCTCCAGCTCGGGGATGTGCGCGCCCTCGGCGACGATGATGATGCTGAAGAGCTTGCCCTCTCCCCGCCGCCGGTACAGGTGCGCGACCACGTCGGAGAGGCTCACCTCGAACTCCGGGATGATGATCATGTCCGCGCCGCCGGCGATGCCGCCCATCAGGGCGACCCACCCCGCGTCCCGACCCATGGCCTCCACCACCATGACGCGGTGATGCGCGGAGGCAGTGGTGTGCAGGCGGTCGAGCGCCTCGGTCACGACTCCGACCGCGGTGTCGAAGCCGATGCAGAACTCGGTCGCTGCAAGGTCGTTGTCGATGGTCTTCGGGACTCCGACCGTGCGGAAGCCTGCCTCGTGCAGCTTGGCCGCAACGCTCAGAGTGTCGTCGCCGCCGATCGGCACCAGCGCGTCGACCCCGTGGTGCTTCAGCGTCCGGATGACGCGCGTGATCCCGTCCTTCTCCTTGGCAGGGTTGGTGCGAGAGGTGCCGAGGATCGTGCCGCCCATCGGCAGGATCCCGCGCACGTCGGCGGGCGTGAGCTCGTCGATCAAGCCCTCCTCGAGGCATCCGGCCCAGCCGTTCTTGACCCCGCTCACGCGATGACCGAGCTGGAATGACCGCCGGGCGACCGCGCGGATCGCCGCGTTCAGCCCGGGCGCGTCGCCACCGCCGGTGAGGATCCCGATGCGCACGCGAACAGATTAAGACGTGGCGGTCAGGCGCTCCAGCAGCTCGGCCATCGAGACGTCGGCCAGCGAGTTGAGGACGAGATCCGCCTGGCTGAGGTCGAGGCGAGCCGTGATCGAGTTCGGGATCGCCACGCACCGCAGGCCGGCGCGCTTGGCCGCAGCCACCCCGTTCGGCGAGTCCTCGATCGCGATCGCGTCGGCGGCGGCCACCCCCAGGCAGTCGAGCACCGCGACATACAGGTCTGGCTCCGGCTTCGCGTGCGCGACGTCGTCGCGGCATTTGATGCAGTCGAAGCGCTCGAGGATACCCAGCCGGGCCAGGTGTCCGCGGACCCACTCCTGGGTCGAGCTGGAGGCGCAGCCCAGCCGCATCCCGAGTTCGCGCGCCGCGTCGAGGTGCTGGACGACGCCCGGAAGGGCGGCGTTGGCCAGGATCATCTCGGTCCGCCGCCCGATCCGCCGGTCGAGCACGTCTTTCGGCAGGGGCCGGCCGATCCTCTCCTCGAGGTGGTGCTGCGGGTGGAAGCCCGACGTCGTCGAGCCGACGATCTGGACCCAGCGCTCGAAAGGCAGCTCCTGCCCGTGCGCCTGGTAGACCTCGAGCCACGAGCGGTACACCGGCTCCTCGGTGTCGAGGATCAGGCCGTCGAAGTCGAAGACGATGGCTCGAATCACCAACGCAAAGATTAGGATCGCCGTTGCCGTGAGCAAGCAGCCCAAATCCCAGCAGTCAGCCTCGATCGGCTGGGTCGGCGCCATGCTTTCCGGGCTCTCGCTCGTCCTCGTCGCGGTGATGCTCGTGATCCTCTTCGGCTTCATCGACGCCCTGCACTACAGCTCGCTCGCCGACTTCTTCACCCCCGACCCCGCGGCGGCGGCAGGCACTCTGGGCCTCGTCGGCGGCGCCGAAGGCGTGACCCTGAGCATCGTCCTGCTGGGCGTGATGTTCGGCATCCAGACGAGCTCGTCGCGCTACTCGCCGCGCATCATCGGCATCTTCACCCGCAACCCGCTCAATGCCTTCGTGCTGAGCTTTGCGCTGGCGTCGATCCTCTACACGTTCCTCGTCCGCTCCGAGGTGAAGGTCAACTACGTGCCCCTGGCCAGCGTCGCGGTGGCCGAGGTGCTCGCGCTGATCAACTTCGCGCTCCTCTTCCCTTACGTGCTGTACACATTCGAGGTGATGCGCGCGGAGACGCTGGTCAACGCCATCATGCGCCGCGCCGGCCGCTCGCTCAAACGCCGGACGACGCTCATGACGTGCGTGGCGCAGGTCACCGACATCGCCTTCGGTTCGATTCAGCTGGGCGATATGCCCGTGGCGGTGCTCGGCATCGACGAGCTCGGCCAGTTCCTCGCCGGCGTCTACATCCCCGCCAAGAAGAAGGGAATGGACGCGGAGTGGTTCAAGGTCGGGCACACCGAGATTCCCGGCGCGTCGGACCAGATCATCGCCGAGGTCAACCGGGCTCGGACCTGGTTCGAGTACCTCGTGATGTCGAGCTTCGTCGACATGGTCGGGCTGACGCCGATCCACCGCAAGGAGGCCGTGCACTCGATCGCGGTCGCCACACGCGAGGTCGGTCTCGCGGCGATCGAGCTAGGCGATCCCGAGGTCGCCGAGCTCTGTATGCGCTTTTTCAACACGTATCTCCGCTCCGCGATCAACCGCTCGGCGCCGACGTTCGCCTCCGGGATCATGAACGAGTACAGGCGCTTCGCCATCGGTGCGCTGGAGTGGCGCCGCGACCTCGCGGTCGAGGCGGCCGCGCACCTGCTCCGCTATGGCCGGCATTTCGACGAGGCAGGCATGCCCGCGATCTTCGGGGCCGCGGCGGAAGACGTCGCCGACCTGGCGATCGAGGCGCGAGTCCGCGATCCGCAGGTCTCGTTCCGGCTCGCCCAGCTGCTCGTGCGCAACCTGCTCGAGCTCATCCCCAACGCGCGGCCCATCGGCCTGAACGGCCTCTTCAAGGGCGTGGCCAAGCTCACGTGCTGGGCGATGGCCGCGGACGAGAAGGACATCGCCCATGTCCTGGTCGAGGGCATCGCAGCCGCGCCGCCCGACTTCGTCGACGCCGCGCTCAGCCGCATGGAAGGCGTGTCGAACGGGCTGTTCTGGGAGGTCAACGAGCGGGTGATCTCCTTCGACTGGCTGGAGCAGCCGCTGCGCGAGGAGATCCCGCGCCTGAGGACAGCCCTGCGGCGGGCGAAGGCTTCGGGCAACGGGGCGATCGACCTCGAGGACGCACCGGTGGTCGCCCCCGACCTGGTGAAGCCGACGGCGCCTAACCCTGTTGTCCAGGTGCAGGAGCCGGCGGCCGGTTGATCATCGCGGTCGACGCCGTCTCGAAGTAGTCGAGCAGCGCCTTGCGAATCGCGGGCGCCAGGTCGAGCGAGTCCACGGCCGCGGTCATGTGCCCGAGCCATGCGTCCCGCTCGGCCTGGCCGATGGCGAACGGCTGGTGGCGGAGCCGCAGGCGCGGATGTCCGCGCAGCTCGCTGTACGTCTGCGGCCCGCCCCAGTACTGGATGAGGAAGAGCGTCAACCGCTCAGTCGCGCCCGACAGGTCTGCCTCGGGGTAGACCGCGCGCAGGACCGGGTCTTCCGCGACGCGGGCGTAAAACCGCCGGACCAGCGTCCGGAACGTCTTCTCCCCGCCGGCAAGCTCGTAAAGGCTCCCGTGAAGCTTCATGGTCATCGCCTCTGTGATCCGGCTGAGGGCGCTCCCGCGCCGGCAAGGATCTCCGGCCGTGCGGATGACGGGGTCGAATAGCGCTCGATGTCTTGCTCGCTCGGCAGGAGCCACGCAATGCCGAGGGTGGCGATGACCAGGAAGACGTGCGTCATCAGCGACTCCTGTAGGCCGATCGCGTCACCGATGGCGCCGTTGATGGGCACGCCGATGGCGCCCGTGACAAATCCCAGGCCCATGACCAGGCCTGACGCCAGGCCTGCGCGGGAGGCCATCAGCTGCTGAGCCATCAGCAGCAGCAGCGGCGCCGTTGACGCGGCGAGGAAGCCGATGAGGATGGCGGTCGCGAAGGCCCAGGGGCCTGGGTAGAGCGTATAGAGGAGGATCGCCGGGATCGTCAGCACGAGCGTGGCGATGATCACCGCGCGTCTGCCGTAGCGGTCGGCCAGCGAACCGCATCCGACGGTGCCGACCGCGCTGGCGAGGACAAGCGTCGTGGCGAGCGGGCCGTAGAACTCCGGTCCGTAGCCAAGCTGGCGATACCAGGTCGGCGTGAACGCCTGGAAGACGTTGACCGTCCAGCTGCGCGACATCATCACGCCGATGACGGCGGCGAGGGCGAAGACCGGCACGGGCTGCGACTGCGTCATCGCCTGCCGGGCGGCGCCGGCCAGCGGGGCCGCCCGGCCACGCATCCGCCACAGCAGATAGCCGCCCGTCACGAGACCCGGAATCACGAGCAGCCCGGTCCCATGGACGCCGAACACGCCGAACAGCAGGATGCCGATGAGCGGTCCGGCGGCGACGCCAACGGTGCCGGCGGTCACGTACACGGACATGCCCAGGCTCCGTCTGCGCGTCGCCAGAAGTCCGCGCACGTCCAGCGCGCCGAGCGGATGGAAGGCGCCCGAACCAAGGCCTGACGCGAGCGCGAGAGCCAGCAGCAAGGGAAAGCTGTCGATGAATCCGACGAGCGAGAAGGTGATCGCGGTCCACGCGAGCGCCAGGCCGACCAAACGCGTCCCGAAGCGGTCGGCGAGGAGGCCGAACAGAGGCTGCGAGATCGCGGCCATTCCGCCGTAGGCGAGGCTGACCAGGCCAACCGTCGCGAGGCTGAGCTGGAACCGGCCGATGAGCAGCGGGTACAGGACCGGGATGACTCCGACGTAGCTGTCGACGGTGAAGTGGCCGAGCATGAGCGTCAGCAGCCTGCCGTTGCGGAGGAATTCCCTCACTCAAATATGATCGCGGCGGTGACGAGCCTCCTGTACCTGAGCCGCGCCGACGTGGAGCGCCTGCTCGACATCGACGCGATGCTCGACGCCCTTGCCCGCGCCCTGGCCGCCTACTCGGACGGGTCGGCCTCGGCCCCGCCGCGCACCGCGGTCCGCGTGAAGAACGGACTGCTCGGTGTGATGCCCGGCTACGTGCCGGGCGCGGCGCTGGAGTCCAAGCTCGTCTCGGTCTTTCCAGCCAACGACGAGCACGGCCTGCCCTCGCACCAGGGCCTGATCGCGCTCTTCGACGAGCAGAACGGCACGCCAATCGCCGTCATGGACGGCGGGTACATCACCCAGATCCGCACTGGAGGGACGGCCGCCGTGGCGGCGAAACTGCTTGCGCGCGAGGACGCGTCGGTGCTCGCCATCCTCGGCGCCGGCGCGCAGGGCTGGTCGCACCTCCAAACCTTTCCGCGAATCCGAGACTTCAAGGAGATCCGCGTCGCCTCACGGAACCACGAGCGCGCGCACGACCTCGCGGCCCACCACCCGAGGGCGCACGCGACCGCATCGTTCGAGCAGGCGGTGCTGGGGGCCGACGTCGTCGCGTGCTGCACCGACGCCCGCGAGCCAATCCTGCGGCTCGACTGGCTGAAGCCCGGCGTGCACATCAGCGCGGTCGGAGGCACGTTCGGCCGCGAGCTCGACGCCGAAACGGTGGATGCGTCGCGCATCTTCGTCGAGTGGCGCGGCGCCGTCACCAACGCGCCGCCGGCGGGCGCGCACGAGCTGCAGGGGCTCGATCCGTCGCGCGTGACAGAGGTCGGCGAGGTCATCGCGGGCAAGAAGCCCGGGCGCCAGTCACCGGACGAGATCACGCTTTACAAGTCGACCGGGCTGGCCGTCGAGGATGCCGTCACGGCGGGACTCGTTTACGAGCGAGCGCTGCGCGAGGGCGCCGGAAAGAAACTTCCTCTATAGCTCGATCATTCGAGTCGGGACGACGTTGATCACGCGGGTCTTGCCGACGCGTCGCTCCGGCAGCACGCGGCCGTACGGGTGGACGTGGCCATGGATCGCGAGCAGCGGCTGGAAGCTGCGGATCAGGCGCAAGAACGCGACGAATCCCACGTGCGCGGAGTCTTCGGCGGCGGCCAGCCCGAATGGCGGTGCGTGCGTGACGAGCACGTCGAGCTTGCGCCCGTCGCGGACGCGGTTGAGGCGGAGGCGGAAGTCCATGGCCAGGGCGCGCAGCCCCATCTGAGCTTGCGAGTACTGGTTCGGGCCCGCCTTGTAGCGCAGGCTGCCGCCGAGGCCCGCGATGCGCAGCCCTTCCGCCCCGACGACCCGGCCGTCGATGTTGATGCAGCCTTCGGGTCCAGGCGGCGGCTTAGGCAGCTCGGTGCGCAGCGGCATCCAGCTCATGTCAGGCAGCTGCAGGCTCGCGTCGTGATTGCCGGGGACGTACAGGAGCGGAACGTCGAGCCGGCTGACGATGTACTCGAGGTACTCGAACGGAAGATCGCCGCAGCTGAGGACCAGGTCCGCCTTGATCGCCGGCAGGCGATCGCCGTACAACGACTCGTCGACCTCGTCGGCGACGGCGAGGATCTTCGTCAGCTACACGCGCTTGAAGCGCAGCGCGGTCCAGGTCTCGTCGACGGCGACGAAAGCCACCGCCTTGTAGCCCTTCACCGACGTGATCTCGCCGAGAACGTCGCGCCTCACCCACCATGGGGTCGCAGGCAGGTCGGTCGCCGCGGCCGTCTTGCCGCCCTTGGGATAGGCGATCCAGAGCAGGCCGGTGCCCCTCGCGGCGTGGATGGCCGTCGCGCCCATGCGTCGCAGCTCGTCCGCGTTGTTGACGAAGAGCACGACCACGTCGTACTCGCGTTTGGGCTGAGGCTCGGTCGCCATCTCCGGCGGTCCGGGGCGCAGCTTGTCGAGGTAGCCGTCGGGCGCGTTGATGACCAGGACGCTGTTGCCTGGCATCAGGCGCAGTTTCTTGGCGAGCGGGCTGAACCCCGTCTTGTCGGCCCCGATCGCGGGGAGCGAGCGCTGGGAGTCCAGATGCCCCACTCGCACAGACTAATCAAGAGCTGACGCGGCACAGGCATAATCCGCGCACATTGCTCGCCCGCTTGACCGTAGTTGTCGCCGTGCTGGTGGTCCTCTCTGCGTGCTCTTCGCCGCCGGCGAGGTTCAGCGTTGTCGGGGCGACGGTCGATCCGGCGTACTGGTGCCCCGGCGGCTCCAACAACGCGCCGTACACCCTGCACGCGACAATCCAGGCGCGCAACGACACCGCCAGCGAGGTGACCATCGACTCCGCAACGGCGGAGATGGTGCTGACCTCGGTCAACGGCAGCTGGCTCGAGCGGGTCGGCGACCGCTATGACGCCGGCGCGGTCGAGGTCTCGCCGAGGACGGTGGCGCCGCGCTCGAGTGCCACGCTGGCGGTCGCCATCCCCAGCGCCTGCACAAGCGCGGTCTACGGCTCCAGCAGGTCGAGCTCGGGGGCGTACCAGGTGAAGGTGCACCTCGTCACCTCGGCGGGCGCATTTTCGATCACGGCGAGCAACAGGCACGAGATCCGAGCGGCCTAGCCGGCGCGCAGGATGGCGATCGACTGAGTCGCCGCGGCCATCCAGGCCGGGTCACCGAGCCAGGTCTCGACGCCCCACAGGAGCACCACCTCGAGAGGCTCCTGCCTGTAGTGCATGGCGCTGGCGACCAGGTCATTGGGCGCGAAGGTGCCCGACGAATCCCATGGCTGCGCCTGCATCTCGGTGAGCCACAGCTCCTTGCCGGCGTCTTTGGCGCGAGCGGCCCAGAACGCGACCGTCTGCGCTTTCCACACCGTGCGCAGCTCCGGGCTCGTGATGTGACGCAGGGGCACACTCGGTCCGTCAACGTACAGGTCCAGGCCGAGCGCGTCGCCGACCTCGAGGGTGGCGTTGGGATGTCCCACCGTGCCCATGTGCGTCACGAGCGGCGGCGCCCACAGCTCGAGCATGTCGACCGCGGTGTTCAATCCGTTGTAGGTCGTAGTCACGGCCTCGTGACGCGGGTCGAGCGCGTGCACCTCCGCCATCTCCCAACTCAGCTGCGATGTGCTGATGCGATTGTCCCCAGTCAGCGTGTTGGCGACATAGTCGAGCGGCTCGTTCTCGACCTGCCACGCGTAGAGGAGCGGCGAAGCACGATAGCGCGCGACGCTGGCGTCGAAGTACCTCCGATAGGCCGCGCTTGATTGCACCTCGTCGAGGTTGGGCTGCGACCGGGCGCCGGCCCACGCCGGCATGTGCAGCTCGGGGTAGAGGAAGTTGCGCGCGCCCACGGTCAACACGACCCTGGTCTGGACCGCCGCCGACCCATTGTGCCGCGCGATCATCCTGAGCAGCGAATCGACGGAGCTGAAGTCGAGCTCATCGGGGTTGGGCTGCACGAGCTCCCAGTAGATCGGAAGCCGAACCAGGTCTGGTTGCGTGGCGCTCAGCAACAGATCCAGGTCCACCGCTGGATCGCGTCCGGCGTCCATCGATGTGATCGGGCTGAAGCTGAAGCCCGCGAGCGGCGGCGGAGGTGTAGGCGCCAGCCACGACTCGCTTCCGAGTGCGAGCGCAGCGCCGATCAACAGGACGAGTGATCTCAACCTGAATGCAACGCGCAGCCTCCGCGCGGCACGGGTTTTTGGCTGCGTTCAGGCGTTGCAGGATTGGAGGGACGGAGCTTTACGTGCCACGTGTCTGGATCGTCGTGCTTGGATTTTTCCTCGCGGGCCTGACCGGCCTGGGAGCGTATTTCCTTCCGCTCTTCCAAACTGCGGCCACTTCCACCGCGGCCGCCCCCGGGCTTCCCAATCTCAATCCGGTCCAGGCGCCGACCAAGCCTTTCACGGTGCTGCTGCTCGGCTCTGACGACGATTCCAAGTTCGCCCCCGATCAGCTGAACACCCAATCGATGATCCTCGTGCGGGTCGATCCGGCGACGAAGCAGGCGACGATGCTCTCGATCCCTCGCGACCTGTGGGTGCCGATCCCCAACCAGGGCATGGGCAAGATCAGCTGGGCGTACCGCATGGGCGGCGCGCCGGGAGCGGTCGCCGCCGTCGAGAGCGACTTCAAGGTCCACATCGACGACTACGCGTGGATCGGCCTCGAGGGCCTCGTCAAACTGATCGACAAGCTCGGCGGGGTCAACGTCCAGGTGACCAACCCGGTCATGGACGATTACTACCCCGCGGACCTGAACACAAGCTATCCATACGACTACTACCGCGTTGCCGTTCTTCCGGTTGCGACGCACATGGACGGTGTCGAAGCGCTGCAGTACGTGCGTTCTCGGCATGGCGACATCCGCGGCGATTTCGCGCGCTCGGAAAGACAGCAGCAGCTCCTGCTCGCGATCAAGGCCGCGGCGTCGCACGTCAACATCGCCGACCTGCCCTCGCTCGCGAGCGCGTTCAACGGCGAGGTCAAGACGAGCATGGGAATCGACCGCATGCGCTCCATGATCTCGATCGCCAACGAGTTCAACGGTCCGAACGTGCATCGGGTCGTGCTCGTGCCTCCATACACGTCGGAAGGATGGGCCCAGGGACAGAGCGTCGTGTTCCCCGACTGGGGCCAGATCATTCCGCTCGTGCACCAGACCTTTCCTTGATGCGCTGGGCGATCGCCGCTGGGCTCATCGCGGCCATGGTGGCGTTCGGCGCAGGCGTCTACGAGGTCGCCGGCCTGCTACGGGCGGGCCACCACGTGGTCCACCGGCCCACAGATGTCTCCGCGCCTTCGCTGCCCGGCACGATGTACGTCGTCCAGGGCGGCGGCATCTACCGCTTCCAGCACGGCTCGTTCTCGCAGATCAAGTCCGACAACGGATGGACGCAACCGAGCGCGGCACCTAACAACCGGATCGTCGTCGTGCGCCGGCAGGCCAACTACTCGGACATCTACCTGCTGTCCTCTTCGGGAGCGACAGTCTCCCGGCTGACGAGCGACGCTGCCAAGAGGGTCGAGGACAACCACTGGGCCTTCTATCCGCGCTACAGCCCCGACGGACAGACACTCTTTTACGACTTCGACCCCAAGGACCAGTTCGGCTCCTACCGCGTCGACCTGGCGATCTTCGGCACCGGAATGACCGATGGCCGGACAGTCAAATGGACCGAGCCGAACGACTACACCGGAGGCGACGTCGGGCCCGTGCCCCTGCGCGACGGGATGCTGCTCTACACCAAGTACTCGATCGACGATTCCTTCCAGGTTCACGCCCAGCTCTGGATCCAGCGGCGCGCGGGAAGCCCGGGCGTGGCGCTCACGACCCCCGAGACGGGCTGCGCGCAGCCTGCCGTCTCGCCTGACGAGAAGCTGATCGCGATGGTCTGCGGCAAAGGCTCGAGCCAAACCCCGGAGCTGGACGTCGCGACCTTTGACGCCACTACCCTGACGCTGGGGTCGCCGGCGACCCTGGTCAGCGGGCGCCTGGTGGCCTCGCCGGCCTTTTCCCCGGACGGCAAGACCATCGCCTTCTTCGCGCCGGACAGCCCGGGCGGGAACTTCCAGCTCTGGACGGTCGGCGGCATCGGCGGCCCGGCCTCGATCCGGGAGATCACCTCGGACCTCGCCCTCGACTCCCCTGCCGCCCCGGTCTGGGTAGGCGGGTAGCGGCGGAGGCCCCGCAACTGTGGAATCTGAGAACCATCCAATAGTGGTAGTTGCCAAACGGCTCATCGCGCGTTTTTCAAGTAGGAGACGAATGGTGAGATTCAGATCGAAGTCAGAGGCACCGGACCTTCATAGCCAGCTCGAGGCGATGCTCGACCAGGTGTGGAAGTCTGAGGCCGACTGGCGGCTTTGGGACCGCCTGGACGCGGCGGTGGCGCTCGAGGCACTTCGTGAGAAGCGCCAGAAGAACCGCGACTTCAGGAAGGCGGCCTGAGGTGGACCTCACCACACCGACGCCGTGAGCGCCTCCTTCCTCGGCCCGCGGGGTGCGAGGGAGAAGGGCCACTGCGCGTTTGTCCTCTCCGGCGGAGGAAGCCTGGGCGCGGTGCAGGTCGGCATGCTCAGGGCGCTGTTCGAGACAGGCGTTTGCCCTGATTTCCTGATCGGCACCTCGGTCGGAGCCGTCAACGCAGCGAGGGTCGCCGCCAATCCCGACCAGGACGGCGTGCTCCACCTCGCCGACATCTGGATGGGCCTGCGCCGGCAGCACGTCTTCCCGCTCAGCCCGATCACCGGCGCGCGCGGATTGCTCGGACGGAGCAACCACTTCATCTCGAGCGACAGCCTGCGTTCGCTCCTCGACACGCATATCCCGTTCAAGCGCCTCGAGGAGGCGCGGGTGCCGCTCCACATCGTGGCGACCGAGCTCAAGAGCGGCCGGGCCGCGATCCTCACGTCCGGCCCGGCGGTGCCCGCCCTGCTTGCGAGCTGCGCCATCCCGGGCGTGTTTCCGCCGGTGACGATCGGAAGGCGCGACTACGTGGACGGCGGTGTCGCCAACCACACGCCGATCACGATCGCCATCGAGCTGGGCGCGACAACCATCTACGTCCTCCCGGTCGGCTACCCGTGGTTGAACCGCGAGCCCACCAACGCGCTCGGTATGGCGCTCCACGCGCTGGCCCGCATCGTCGAGCAAAAGCTCGACGCCGAGGTCGCGGCCAATCGTGGTGTCGCCGACATCCACGTCCTGCCGGCGCTCGATGGGACCGACGTGTCGCCCGCCGACTTCAGCCACACCCGGGAGCTGATCGATTGGGGCCACAAGGCCGCAGGGCGGTACCTGGGGGCGTCTTCCAACGGGCGCGCCGTCCTGCCCGAGAGGGCCCGGCGTACCCTGCGCCTCAATCCAGTCCGCGCCGCCTAAAGGGCTTGCTTAAGCCGCCTCCGGACTTCGTCCCGGAGCGACCGCACGTCGCCCAGGCGCTCGACTCCGAGGTCGCGAAGATCACCCAACCGTCCGGCGCCCAGCTCGCGCAGCTCGCTCACCCGCCCGGGGAGCGAGTCCTGCAGCTCCCTGATCAGGTTGCGCCGGCGCCGGCTGCGGTAAATGAGCCAGCCCAGCAACCCGAGCCCGACCACCGCTGCTCCAACCCCGGCCGCGATCACGGCCGTGGGGATGCGCCTGGGCTCCATCTCGTCGGGATCCTCGCTCGCCATGGCGATCCTCTTCCGCCCCGCGTTGACCTGCTTGTTCATGTCGTCAGCCATCGTGTTCATACCATATTCCTCCGTTTGGGCCTCTCCCTCCGAAGTGAGAACGAACTCGGACCGGTTAGCGGCGATCAAGCGTGCGTTTAGATAGTGAAGCGGTCTGGCCGCAAGGCCCGGCTGCCTCAACCCTCAAGCGGGAGGTGAACCGCGATGAAGTGCGAGATCTGCGACGCGGAAGTCGCCAACTCGGAGGAGTTGAAGGCTCACATGGAGCGTGAGCACACTCTGGAGGAGCGGGGCGACGAAGAGCTCGAGAAGCCGGACTTGATCGATCAGCCGCTCTCGGGCGCTCCGGTGATCCCGGGCAAGAACTAGGCAAAGCCCGGATTTCGTTGAGTCGGGTCGACGACCCCGGCGGCGTGAAATACGCCGCCGGGCTTCTTTTGTCTAGGCCACGCTTCCGTACAGCTGCGGCTGCTGAGTCGGCGCGGAGGAGCCGTCAGGGGCGGGCTCGTTAGTCACCGCCATGACCGAGTACCCCGACAGCGACCTGCTGATCAGCACCACCCTGGAGCCGTTGCTGTCCGGCACGAAAACCGCGGCCGGCACGGGATCGCCCTTCGACGGGACCAGCCAGACCTCGTAGACGCGGTCTGCGCCTGGAGGCGGCAGGCCGCGAAAGTCGACGAACGCGACCCCCTCGTTCTTCAGGTCGACGACTGTCGCGCCGGCGGCAGCCATGTCCTGGTGGCCGGTCAGCGTGAACCGGGCCACCTGCGGGGCCGGCTGCTGGGAATGCAGTGTCACCTGGCCGATGAGGACACCAATCAGCAGCGCGACGAGGGCCACGGCCGCGAGGGCGAAGGCGGGCATCCTTTGCTCGATCCGTGGCGCGGTCCGCCGCGGCGATGGACGCCGCAGGGGCTTTGCCATCGGAGCCTGCGCGCGTGGCGAGGCCGCCGCAGCCGCGAGCACGCGGTCCCGGAGCCGCGCCGGTGGAGACACCTCGTCGACGCCGACGGGAAGCGCGCCGACGACGCGACGGAGCCGAGCGGCGACCTCGCGGCAGCTCGCGCAGCCCTCGACGTGCGCGCGAACGGCCTCGGCTTCGCCCGGCTCCAGGGCGTCCAGCACCCACGGGGCGACCATCTCTTCCAGCTCCTCGCGCCTGGCGTCGTCAGACATCGACCAGGCCTCGGCCGCGTAGGTACGAGCTCATCTTCTCGAGCCCGAGCCGCATCCGACCTTTGACTGTGCCGAGAGGAAGCCGCGTCATGTCGCTGATCTCGGTGTGCGTGTAGCCGCCGAAGTAGGCAAGCTCGATGACCTGGCGCTGCTCGGCCGGAAGACTCTCGAGCGCGTCGCGGACGGCCGCGCGCTCCAGCGAAAGCGCCACCTCGCGCCACGTGTCGGAAGGCTCTCCACCGGGTCCCATCTCCGGCGGGAGCTCTTCTTCGCGTCGCTCGCGGGCGCCGCGCCCGCGCAGGTAGTCGATGGCGCGGTTGCGCACCGAGGTCAGGAGCCACGCACGCAGCGAGCCCCGTCCCACCTCGAAGCTCGCGGCGTGGTTCCAGACGCTCATGAAGGCTTCCTGGACGGCGTCCTCCGCGCGCCCGGGATCACCGAGGACGCGCATGGCCACGCCGTAGGCAAGCCCTGCATAGCGGTCGTACAGCTCGGCGAGAGCGCCCTGGTTGCCGGCCGCCAGCGCGGCGGCCAGCTCGGTGTCGCCCGCCGTGGCTACGGCGTGCCCGCCTCCACCGGTTCCGCCTCGACGCCCTGGCTGCGCCGCGTCGTGAGCTCTCCGACCGGCGACTTCTTGGGCGGCTTGACCGCCCACTCCTCGTTGTCGATCAGGCGCCACGCCCACCTCGGGTTGCGCTTGACCCGCTCGCGCGCCGCGTACAGCGCCTTCGACATCAGCTTGATGCCGGCCAGGCCCGGCAGCTTGCCGATGTTGGCGTCGAGCTCGAGGAGCTCCTCCTCGCCCTGCTCATCGTCGAACAGGTAGACCGCAAGGGCGTCGACCTCCTCCTGCGTCTTCACTCCCTGCCCGACCGGGACCCATACGCGGTCGAGCATCCAGCGGTCGATCTTCTGCGCCTTCGGGTTGCCGCTGAGCCACTCCTTGGACGAGTTGAAATAGAAGGCGAAGTGCCGCCTCTCGTCCTTGATGATGCGGCTCAGCAGGTCCTTCAGGACTGGATGGCCCGACTTGCGGATCAGCGCGCCGTAGCCGGTCAAGGTCGACAGCTCGTTGATCGCGCCTATGGACAGGTAGACCGCGGAGAAGTCCTTGAGCATCCACGAGCCGGCCATCGTCGACAGGATGCTCACGCTGTTCTGGAAGCCCAGGTTGGCGCGCACGTTGGCGATGCGTTCCTGGGTGTCGAACTCGATGCCGTAGAGGTTCAGCAGGCGCGCGATGTTCTCGCCGTGCCACAGCTCCTCGTAGTTCCAGCACGCGAGGAAGGCGGTGAGGATCGGGTCCATGCACGCCCTCGTGACGAGCAGGTGCGACAGGTAGAGGGGGACGTGGTTCTCGATGTCCATCATGTAGTGCAGGCAGAAGAGGTCGCCCTTGGAGAGCGGGTGGGCGGTGACCTCGTCCCACCTGATCCCCGTGACGTCGACCTTCCTGGACTCTTCCTTGTACCGCTCGATGCTGAAGCTCATATCCACCCCTACGAATCAATGCTGGATCTGGATCAAATTGCCAACCTAGCCAACTCACAGCCTCTTCCCAAGGCCTCCTGAGCGGCCGCGGTCAGTCTAGGTCGCGACGCTCCCATTGGGCGATCAAAACCAAGGAGGCAGAAATGCTGAACGGAGTTCGGAGCTTGGCCATCGCCGCAACGGTGGCGGGATCGATGTTGGTCGGAGGGATCGGAGGGGCGGCACTGTACGCGACCACGCTGGCCGCGCACGCGGCGTCGCCGTCGCCCAGTCCCTCGAGCTCGAGCGGCTCGGGCGCGACGCCGGGCAAGTTCGTGCCCAACGAGGACCCGGCGCACGAGGCCACAGAAAGCGCCGCGCGCGAGGCGCAGGAAAACGCCGGGCAGGTCCCGACCGTCCCTTGAGTAGTAGTAGAGGGAACCCTGCCGGGTTCCCTCTACTCCGGGGCGCTCAACGGCCGATCGCGGAAGTCGCTGCAGAGGCTCACCGAACCGGCCGGATTCGCGCCCCTAACTCCTTCCGGTAAGGAAGAGATTGACTGAATGCCACTCGAAGCCACGCTTGGGCGGCAATAAACGAGGCGGGTTGCGGCCAGGCGAAGCCTGGCCGCCAGCGCCACGTTAGGGGAGGAGCTGACGCGCCACGAACCACATGTTGGCGGGGCGCTCCGCCAGGCGCCGCAGGTACCAGGCGTACCAGGCGTCGCCCCACGAGATGAGATCCCGGACAGCGAACCCTTCGCGCGCCAGCCGGAGCTGCTGGTCGGTCCGGATCCCGTAGAGCATCGCGATCTCGAATCGCGCGCGGTCCATCCCCAGCGCCTGCCCGAACCTCCACGCCCTGGCGATCAGGTCGGTGTCGTGCGTGGCGATGACCAGGCGCACGTTGCGGCGCTTCACCTCCGGCAGCATCAGCGTGCACAGCGCCAGGTAGTTCTCGTCGACCTCGTGCCTGGCGCTGAAGGCGATCGAGGCCGGCTCGGAGTACGCGCCCTTCACGAGCCGGATGGCGGGCCTGGCAGGGATCAGTCTCACGACATCGCTCACTGTTCGGTGCAGGTACGCCTGCAGCGCTATCCCGGTATGCGAGTGTTCGGCGTGCACCTCCTTGTAGAGGTCGAGCGTGCGATCTGTGTAAGCGCTGCCTTCCATGTCGATCCACAGAAAGCTCCTCGCGTTGGCCGAGGCCCGGGCAAGCCGGCGCAGGTTGGCATACGCGGCCTCGGGGTCGATGTCGAGGCCGAGCTGCGTGGGCTTGACCGACACCTCGGCCTGGACCTCGGCCGACGCGGCGAGGACCTCCTCGTAGTGCTCGACGACGCGGTTGGCGTCGGCAAGGTCGGTGACGTTCTCGCCCAGGAGCGTGAACAGGGCGCCGACGCCGTTAGCCTTGAAGTCGACCGCCGCCTTCAGCGCCGCCTCGAAGCCTTCGCCGGGGAGGAAGCGCCGCACAGCTCGGCGGGCGAACCGCCAGCGCGGAACGTGCGCGGCAAGCCAGGGGTTCTGCGCGCACCACAACAGCAGACCTCGCATCAGGCCCGCACAACGTAATGCAGGGCTGATGCGTCCGGCTAGCGCCTACGCAGGTCGAGTACCCCCCAGCGAGCACTCGACGCTGCAGTAGACCTCCTGTTTGCGCCACACCGCCCCGAAGTCCACCGGAGCCGCGCAGGCCGCGCAGTAGAGCGCTACGGGACTGGCGGCGATCACGCGCAATGGCGGTCGGGCTGCGCTCGTCTGGCGCCCCACACCCTCGCGAAACGCCAGGCGCTCAGCCTGGCCCGCAGGCCTCCCCCCCGGGAACTGCACTATGCCCATCGCCCTGCCTCTCCTTTTCCCCGGCTCCAGCCGGCCCTGGCGCAAGTATCGACATGGGCAAAAATCTGTCGCCGTACGGATGTAGGAGAAAACTCTCCTACGCGCCTTCAACTCTCGTGAACAAGATAAAAGGCGCCCGCGAATCGCGAGCGCCTTCTCTCACATCCGCCGTCGGTTACCAGTAGTACCAGCGGCCGCCCTCAGCGCTTCTGATGAAGAAGCCGATCACCCAGAGGATCAGCCCGATGACGAGCAGGATCCAGAGGATGTGAAGCGCCGGCGCGACCAGGCCGCCTCCACCGAGGAGCAGCAGCAGGAGGATCAGGACGATCAGCGCAACCACTCTTGATTGACCTCCTTCCGAGCGTTACCTGCGCTTGCGGGGGCTGCGGCCGCTCCGGCCGCCCTTCATGAGCGACCGCCAGCCGCGGGCCTCGATGTGGACACCGAACTTCCGGGCCGCCGCGCGAATCCGCCGCCATGCGTTGTCACGCTCCTTGTCCGTCACGCCATCGACCTGGTCGAAGCGCGCAACCGCGTTGCGCACGTGGCTGGCATCGTTGAGCGGCTCCTTGCGCTTCTTCGGAAAAGCGAACACCTGTGACGGCATACGGTTCTGCTGCCGCGTGCTCAAGCCCGGTGAGCGTTTCGCTGTGCGCGCGCCGTGCGCCCGCCGGCTCTGCATGGACCCAGCCTTCTTGAGGTTGCGGCGTGCCGCAGCCTTCTGGCGAGATGTAGCCAATTCACGACCTCCTTGAAGCGAGATCCCTCCCTAATTCGGCAACGCGCCCGGGCAGTTGCCTACCCGGTGAAAAGGAGAAAGGGCCGGTCCTGGAGGACGCGGCCCTGCAGCTCCCTCTGAGGAGGGTGAGGAGCTATTTCGACGGAGACGCCTGGGCGCTCGGTGAGGGATTGCCGCCGCCAGCGCTCGGCACAGCCGACGTCACGGCCGGGTTGTTCGGCACCACCCCGGATCGGGTGCCGAACCAGTTCCACTGGGTGAAGCCGAAGAAGAGCAGGATCAACACGAGCAGTGCCAGCACCGCGGCGACGATGCCCGAGCCTGCTCCGGCGCCCATGTAGTCGCTTGCCTCGACGACCTCAGTTCCTGCCGGGCTCCAGTAGCGCCGAACACTGTACCCGCCGGCCCCGAGGAGCACGGCAAGCACCAGGATGATCAGCAGGATGAACAACAGGACTCCCAAAATGCACGGACCTCCTTTGAGCTCTTGACCGGCCCTTGCGTTTTATTTGAGTCGCCAGCTGGGGGCAAGTCGCCGCTCGGGCCGCTCGTTTCGGTAACGCCCAGGGGCGGCGGAGGTACCTAGCGCCGGGGAGCCTCGGGGGCGACCGGCTCGGCCTGCATTTCCTTGATTGCTTCGACCGGCTTGGCCTTGTCACGCGACTCGCGCATCGGGCTGGCCACGATCCCGAGCTTCTTCGGCTCGCCGAGGCGGAAGCGGTTGTACACCGCGCCCAGCAGGAGGAGCTGGCTGAGCAGGTAGAACCACGTCGCCAGCAGGAAGAAGAGCGCGAACTGCGCGCCGTAGGTGTTGAAGTTTCCGGCAACCTTCGCGTAGAGCGGGAATGCCAGCGACAGCAGCTCGATCAGCACGCCCGCGACCAGCGCGCCCGGCAGGACGTCCCTGAAGCGAAACGTGCGGTTCGGGACGAAGCGGTACAGGGCAACGAGCAGCGCCACCATGACGAACGCGCCCGCGATGAAATCGATGATCCACGTGCCCCAGGACGCGAGCGGGATGAACGCGGCCGCGGCGTTGATGCCGACTGTCGCCACGATGGCCACGACCAGCAGCAGCATCATGACCAGGCCCATCAACCGCTGGCGCAGCATGTCGCGCTGCTTCGTGCCGAAGATCTGAGTGAGGGCGAACTCCATCGTGGCAAAGATGCTGCTCGCGCTCCACAGAAGGCCGCCGAGCGAGACCAGCCCCAACCAGCCGGCCGACTGCTTGACTCCGTTGAGCGCCATCTGCAGCTCGGGCTGGGCACTCGCTGGGAAAAACTGCAGGACCAGCAGCTGGAAGTGCGCCTCGGTCTGCGGGTCGCGGATGGCGAGACCGATGATCGACAGCGCGCCGAGCATCATCGGAAACATGGCCATGAACCCGGCGAATGCCATCGCGAGCGCGTAGTAGCCGGCCTGGCTCTGGCCGTAGACGGTCAGAACGCGCGCCGGCAGCGTCGCCTGCGCCCGCGTGATCAGCCGCCGAACGCGTGCCTTCACGGCTGAGTGCCAGCTTATTCCGCGGCCGGATCGTCGGGAGCGCGCACGAGGCGCTCCAGGAGCGCCGTCCCTGCCGTACCAGCGAGCACGGGCGCGACCTCGCGCACGATGCTCTCGAAGGTGCCCGGCTCCTTTGCGGTCTTCTCGTTGACCCGCACCGTCACCGACGGAAGCTTCTCGCGCATCTGCTCGGCGAGCGCGCGCAGGTGGTCAAGCGAAAGCTCGTTGAGGCGGTCCTTCAGAGTCGGCTTGCGGGTCCTGCGGTAGATGAAGAACGCGGCTCCCGCGAGAAGAAGCGCGCCCAGGCCTACGGCCGCGTAGCGCCCGAAGCGCATGGCGCCCGATTTCGTCCGACCCTCGAGCTGCGTGAGGTTTGCGTCCATGCGGTCGCGTGTTTCCTTTATCTGCCGTTCGATCTCACGCGCCGAAGCGCCCATTCCTTGTTCTCCTTCAAGCTTTCGACCGTCCTGGGCGGGAGGCTGAACCGAAGGCGCGCACGGCCGATGACCAACAGCAGCCCGCCCGCCACCACGTAGACCCCGATCCACACCGCCGCCACCTGCCAGTGCCAGGGGACGAGGATCACCACCAGCGCCGGGACGGCAACCAGGACGGCGAGCAGGACCAGCAGGCCGCCGAACGCTATCAGCCCGGCCGCTATCGCATTGCCGGTGGCGAGCTCCTTCATCTCCTGCCTGGCAAGTGCGACTTCGAGCGCGACCAGCCGCTGCGCGTCGCCGATCACCGAGGCGATCAGCCCGCGCGAGCTGACGCGACGGTCTTTTTTGACGGTCGCAACGGGTGATGCCATCTCGTGCCTCATTGCTTGAACGCGTCGCGTATTGCCCGTACGCGCGCCTTGACCGCGCCGCCGCGTCGCGGCCTACGGTGCTGCATGCTTGCTGTATTTGTCGCGACGCAGGCGTTGAATGAGTTGATGGCGACGACTTCGATCGAGCCACCGCGACTGCTGCCGGAGACCGTGGACCGGCGACTCTACAGGGTGATCCACGGCCTTCCCCACTCCCCGCTCGGGGACAAATACGTCACGACCCTGTCCGACCTCGGCGAGGGCCTAGGCTGGGTCGCGGCCGGAATCGCGCTCGCCTGGCTCGACGGTGAGCGCGGGCGGCGCGCCGGCATCGCCACGTCGATCGCCGCCCTGGGGACGACCTACGTCGTCCAGCGGATGATCAAGCCAGTCTTCAGGCGCAGGCGGCCCTGGGTGGATCGGGACGTGCTGGTCGTGGGCGTGCGGACCACCGACGCGTCATTCCCCTCAGGTCACTCGGCGTCGTCCTTCGCGGCGGCGACCACCCTCGCGACCTTCTATCCGAAGTCATCACCGCTCGTGTTGGCGCTTGCGACGGGGGTCGGGCTGTCGCGCGTGCACCTCGGCCACCACTTTCCGAGCGACGTCGTGGCGGGAGGGCTGCTCGGCATCGCCAGCGGGACGCTCGTGTCCTGGCTTTTCCGCAGGAGCTGAAAGCAATGGTGGAGGGCTCGGCCATTGCTGGCCAAGCTCCCCCAACTCGATAACGGACGGGGCGGTTGGACTACCGCCCCCAATCACCCGCTGTCCGCTCGAGTAGGCTGCCGGCGACGAACGGGTGTACGCCGGGCACCACGCCGGTGGCCAACGCCCCGACCAGAGCGCCCAGCACCGTGCCCGGGGCGATCCCGGTGAGCACCTTCCGACCGTGGTGCCCGTGGCGGCGAACACGGGGGGTCGAGACCGAAATCTGGCCCGCCCAGCCCGCCTCCTCGAGTTTTCGAAGGGCCAGCTCTCGCCTCCGAACGGGAGCGAAAAAGGCCCACGACAGTATCTGGCATTTACATAGGAAACCCTCACCGGCACGACCTATCCTGATTCCCCCATGCAGGTCCGCTCCGAGCTCTCCGGCCTCAGCTCCGCCCAGGCGCGCAAGATCCTGGAGGGGCTTCCGCGATGCGATTACGAGGTCGTGGTCAGGCCCCTGCGCTACCGCTCTGGGCCCCACCTGGCGGCTCGGTGTGAGTTCGAGGAGCGCCGGATCGTGCTCCAGGTTCCCGTCCCGTGGCGGGCCTTCAAGGAGCCTGTGATCTACGCCGCGCGGCGCAAACGCGGCGCCGGCATGCGGTTCGCGTGGGCGTCGGAGACGGTTCTCTTCGGCAGCCGGCGCGACGTATTGCGCTTCCTCTACTGCCACGAGTGGATGCACTGGTACCTGCACGAGGTGCTGGAGAAAGGGTCGTCCGCGGAAACCGCGTGCGACCGCTTCGCACTTCGAAACTTCCGCCGCCGCTACGTGACGACCGACGACGCGGACGCGGCGCTCAGGCGGCGTCCGTTGCGAGCGCGCGTGTCGGCGTCAGCGCGCTAGCCGCCGCGCGGCTCCTAAGAAGACGCCTGGATCGAATCCTTGCGCAAAAGGACGATCACGGCGACCGGCAGAGCGACGTTGACCATGAGGGAGACCACGCCGCCGTTGAAACCGATGGGCAGGACGAGGAGCAGCGCGGCGCCGAAGAGGCACACGACCTCGAGCGCGATCGCCCACGCACGCGCCCGGCGCCGCCGCCAGAGCACGCCGATCCCCAGCAGCAACGTGGCCATCGCCAGCAGCATCGTGATCAGCCCGAGCACGCCCATATAGACCTCACCGGCCAGGGCAAACGGGACCGCGGAGATGCCGGCGATCAGCCAGAACAGGGACTGCATGAGCAGCAGCACGAAGGCCGCCTCCGGAAGTGACGATGTCTCAGCTCTGATCAATCTTCTTCACCACCTTGTCGTCAATGTCGACGGCGAACTTGCCGCCCGGGTTGTCGACGATCCAGACGTGCAGCATCGGCGGCGCGCTGATGTCGATCGAGCCGACCGGGCAGGTCGCCGTCGGTGTCATGAGGCTGAACTCGATCCCGAAAGGCGTGAAGCAGACGTTTTCGTGCTGGTGCCACGCCGTGAGCGGCCCACCAGGGTCGGGTCCGAACTGGCCGAGATGCTTCATCTGGAACATCGCGCCCAGCAGCAGCGGGCCATGCTTCGTGTTCGCGTAGACGAGCCCTTGCGGATGCTGGGGGTCCATGACGTATCCGGCGTCGACGTAGCGCTGGTTCATCCAGTGCGTCGATGGCATCGTCTGCGAACCGCCGGGTCGATACCCCGCCGCCCACGCCCTGCGCCAGTCGCGGTAGCGAGCGATGGCCGCAGCCGTCCGCTCGTAGAGCTGCTGCGCCGCCGCGACCTGGTCGGGAGTGGCGACGTCGTTGGTCTGCTGCAGGATGGCTCCCGCATGGATGTGCTGCGCGTCGGGCCTGGCGAGGTCGTCGATCCAAACCGTCGCGAGCGTGACGACGGCCAGCACTGGGACGGCGACGCCGAGCGCGCTCCAGCGGAGCCTGCGCCACGGCCGCGCCCCTGGCACCGGCACCAGCACGAGGCCTAGCGCCGTCAGCTCGATGAGCTTGGTGGCGATGGCGACCTGGTCCGGAGTGTCGAAGTCGAGGACGATGTAGCCGAGGTAGCCGAGCAGCGTGGCCGTGATTAGCGCGACCGACGCGGGTCGCCACCACCGCTTGGTGTACAGCTGCGACAGGACGATGTAGGCGACGCCGTTCATGACGAAAAGTGCCGCGGTGATCATCTCGTCGCGATGTGTCCAGACGAGCCCTACGTGGATCGCACCGGACATGGCCATCAGCACCGAGGCGCCAAGCACGGTTCCGGGCACTAGCAGTCGTGCGCGGCGGAGCTTGAGACCGAGGAGCGCAAGGGGAAGGGCGATGAGAGCTGCGTAGAGACCGATCGCGTGGTCCGGTGCTATGTCGAACATGCCACGAGCGTGGCGCCGGTGTTTAAGAAGCGGGTAAGAGCGGCAAGTCGATTAGAAAAGCCGCGCCGCCCAGGTTCGCCTCGCCCGCGATGATCCGGCCGCCGTGCTGGGCCACGATCCAGCGGGCGATCGACAGCCCGAGGCCCGAGTGCGATCCCGCGCGTGAGCTGTCGACGCTGTAGAAGCGCTCGAAGATGCGCTCGCGATGCTCGGAGGGCACGCCGGGCCCGTCGTCGGCGACGAGCAACCGGGCCCATCCGTCCTCGGTCGACAGGGACACGTCGACGGCCGAGGTCGCGAAGCGAAACGCGTTGTCGAGGAGGATCCACAGCAGCTGCCGAAGCGCGTCGTCGTCGCCGTCGACGCGACTTTCCACCGCCTCGACGGAAAGCTTCTGGTCGCCGCGCTGCGCCGCCGCCTGGCGGCAGACCTCCTCGACCAGCGGCTTCAGCTCGAGCGGCGCAAGCGTGAGCCCAAGGCCCGAGTCGGCGCCGGCGAGGGTGAGCAGGCGGTCCACGAGCCTGGCCATCCGCGCGCCCTCCTTGACGACGTCCTCCGCAGCCGCGTGACGGACCTCCTCGGCGACGGACCGAGACGCGAGCAGGCCGGCGTTGCCCTGGATGGTGGTGAGCGGGGTGCGCAGCTCGTGCGACGCGTCGGAGACGAACTGCCGCTGCGACTCGAACGCGTCCTGGAGCTGCCCGAGCATGCCGTTGAAGCTCGATGCGAGAAGACCGACCTCGTCATAACTGCCGTTGCTGCCCTTCACAGGCAGCCGGCGCGCGAAGTCACGCGTGCGGCCGATCTCGTCGGCGGTGACGGCCACTCTCTTGAGCGGGGCGAGCGCCCGCCCGGCCACCACCCAGATGGCGATCAGTCCCGCGACAAGGCCGGCAATCGCGGAGATGACCAGGAACGCGACCACGCCGGACAGGTTCGATTCCGGCACCTTCGTCGACTGGCCGGTGACCACATAACCACGGTCGAACGGCGCCACGTACAGGCGAAACCCGGCCTGGGTCACGAATCCGGTGTGCACGTTGGGCGAGATGGTGGGCTGCGCGGTCCAGTAGAGCGGCCTCCAGCCCTGGTCGAAAACCTCGACGAAGAGGTCCGTGCTCGTCCGGAGGTCCTCGGGGGCGACCGGCTGCGTTGCGACCAGTCCGGCTGAAGAGTTGAGCGACGCGACAGCCTGCTGCGCGCGGGTGCGGAGCGCGTCGTCCTGGTTGGTGTTCACGCCGCGGGCAAGCAGCGCGTAAAGAAGCAGGCCGAACACCAGCAGGGCCAGCGCGACGAGGCCGACGCCGAACAGCGCGAGCCGCAGGCGGAGGGACATCTACTCGCGCAGCGCGTAGCCCACGCCGCGCACGGTGTGCAGCAGGCGTGGCTCGCCGAGCTTCTGCCGGAGGTACCCGACGTAAACGGCGACCACGTTGTCCGTCTCCGCCTCGCCTTTCCACACGGCGTCGAGCAGCTGCTCGCGTGACAGCACCTGCCGCGGGTGCCGCATCAGGTGCTCGAGGAGGTCGAACTCTGTCGACGTGAGGTCGAGAGCGCGGTCTGCCCTCCACACCTGGCGGCTGGCCGGTTCGAGGCGAAGCTCGCCGAAGCGAAGGTGCTCGGGCGGCGTCGTCCGGCGGAGCAGCGCGCGGACACGCGCGAGCAGCTCCTCATTGTGGAAGGGCTTGGCCACGTAGTCGTCGGCTCCCGAGTCGAGGCCGAGGACGCGGTCCTCTGTGCGGCCGCGGGCGGTGAGGACGAGGATCGGAATCGAACTGGCCGCGCGCAGCCGCCGGCAGACCGCGATGCCGTCCAGGCCGGGCAGCATGAGGTCGAGAACGACGAGGTCGAACGGCCGCTCGCGCGCGCGGCGCAGAGCCTCGCCGCCGTCACCCGCGACGTCGACGTCGTAGCCCTCGGTAGCGAGAACACGCTTGAGCATCGCCGCGATGGGCCGGTCGTCTTCGACGACGAGGATCCTGGAGCCTGCCATCCGGTCGATTTATAGTCCGCGGGTTGTGATTTCGATAAGAGAAGCCGAACTTACTCCAGGCCGGTCAGTGTGACCTTCTTCGTCGCCGTCAGGCTTCCGGGTGCGCCCGAACGGTAGAAGCCGGAGGTCGGCGCCACGTCCGAGTAGTCCGCCCCCACGGCCACGGTCACGTAGCCGAGCCCTCCGCGGCTCGCGTGCGTCGGGTCGAAGGCGTGCGCGATGGCGTCGCCCGTCCCGTCCCTGGTCGGAAGCACGACCTCCACCCACGCATGGGTTCCGCCCTGGCCGAGCAGGTGGCCGGACACGTAGCGCGAGGGCAGGCCGCAGGCGCGGCAGACGGCGAGCATCAGGTGCGCGTAGTCCTGGCACACGCCGGCGCCGACGGCAAGCGCCTCCGCCGCGGTGGTGCGCACGCCGGTCACGCCGTGCTTGTAGGTCATCGACTGGTAGACCCAGTCGTTGATGCGGTCCGCCAGCGGGAGCCCCCACTCCGTCGTGCCGGCCAGGTCGTCGGCCGCCTGCATGATGCGTTCGTCAGCCTCCGTCAGCCGGGAGGGCTCGAGCAGGTAGCCGTCGGCCAGCCAGCCGTCGGGCAGCCGGTTCGGTTGCTCGGCCTGGCGCTCGACGGTGACCTCGGCGACAAACTCGATCTCCTGCGACACCCGAGGCGCGAAGACGTTGAACACGACGTTTCCGAAGCGGTCGCTTCGGCTCTCCACCCTGGCGCCGTCGAGTGCGACCGAGACCCGATGGGAGAGCCGCCGCTGGTCGCCGAACCGCTCAGGCGGGATGACGATCAGGCGGTGGCTCAGGTCGCTGATCGGCTGCGGGTAGACGTAGCGGAACGTCTGCCGCACCAGATAGGAGGCGCGCCTGGCGCTGCTCAGGTCGACCGCCATCAGGATTCCTTGTCCCGGTCTGCCCAGACCACCATGGATTTGAACGCGGCTGGGCCGAAAGTGGTCATCATCGCCACGTCGAGGGCGTCGCGGCCGCGGCCGATCAGCACCCGGCCCACCCGGCGTTCGTTGTTGCGCGGGTCGAAGGTCCACCAGCGGTCGCCGAGGTAGACCTCCATCCAGGCGGCGAAGTCCATGGGACTGTCAGGCGGGGTCACATAGAGGTCGGGAAGGTAGCCGAAAACGTAGCGGGAGGGGATGGTCAACGCGCGGCAGAATGTGATCGCGAGATGCGCGAAGTCGCGGCAGACGCCTTTGCGCTGCTCGAGCACGTCCACCGCAGTGGTCAGCGGGTTGCTGGTGCCGTACTGGAACGTGATGTTCTCGTGCACCCAGTCGCACACCGCCTGCACCCTCGCCCCGCTCGGCTCGGTGTTGCCGAAGAGCTCCCAGGCCATGCCCATCAGCTGATCGGAAAGGCAGTACCGGCTCGGCAGGGTGAAGTGAAGGAGCTCGCCGGGGACGTCGTCGACCGGCAGCTGCGGCGCCGCCGTGGCGTCGGGGTCGGGCTCGTCGGGCACGCTGACCACCGCGTCGTAGCGCAGGGTGAGCCGGCCGGTGGGCATGACCAGGCGCTTGACCGGGTTGCCGTAGAAGTCGGCGTACTCGTCGACCGGCACCGACGGCTGGGTCGTCCAGGTCTCGGTGACGAGCTGGTGGCGGGCGTCCGACCGGGGCCGAACCTGCACCGTGGCGACGGTCGGGGCGCTCACGTCGTAGTTGAATTCGCAGCCGACCCGTAGATTGAGCGTCTTCTCAGGTTGCGGGATGGCGGCAACACTATAGCGGTGGCTTTCGCCAATCTCGATGCCAACTACGACGTCAACGGGTTCTACGACGAGATGCTTGCGGCGTCCGGACAGCCGCGGCCTCCTTATCGCCGACTCTACGAGGGCTTGATGGGGCTCGGCCCGGCCGAGCTCCAGCGCCGCTGGACGCTGGCGATGGAGATGTTCCGCAACCACGGCATCACGTTCGCCGTCTACCCGGACACCCAGGGCACCGAGAAGGTGTTTCCGTTCGACGTCATCCCGCGGCTGATCGAGGCTGCGACCTGGGAGCGCCTGGAGGCCGGCCTGAAGCAGCGGCTGCGCGCCCTGAACCTGTTCCTGGACGACGTCTACGGCCGCAAGCTGATCCTCAGGCAGCGCGCGATCCCACCGGAGATCGTGCTCAGCAGCTCCCTCTATCTGCGCGAGATCGAGGATCTGCCCGTGCCCCACGGCATCCACTGCCATGTCGCCGGCGTCGATCTCGTGCGCGATGAGAAAGGCGATTTCTTCGTCCTCGAGGACAACCTGCGCACGCCCTCGGGCGCGTCCTACGTCCAGGCCAACCGCTACGTGATGAAGCGCATCCTGCCCGACCTGTTCGCCGGCTACCCCGTACGCCCGGTCGAGGGCTACGTCCACGAGCTGCTCCGCCACCTGCGCTGGCTGGCTCCGGAGGGCGTGGACGACCCCACGGTCGTGCTGCTCACTCCGGGGATCAACAACTCCGCGTACTACGAGCACCTTTACCTCGCCAAGCAGATGGGGATCGAGCTGGTCGAAGGATCAGATTTGGTCGTCGACGAGGACCATGTCTTCATGCGGACCACACGAGGTCTGCGTCCCGTTCATGTGATCTATCGACGAATCGACGACGAATGGCTCGACCCGATCTTCGGCCGCCAGGAGTCGCTGGTCGGGGTCGCGGGCCTGGTCAACGCGTACCGGGCGGGCAACGTCGCGATCGCCAACGCGCTCGGCAACGGCGTCGCCGACGACAAGGCGATCTATGCCTTCGTGCCGAAGATCATTCGCTACTACCTGGACGAGGATCCGATCCTGCCCAACGTCGAGACCTACCTCTGCGCGATCGACGCGGACCGCGAATATGTGCTGAAGCACCTCGACAGCCTCGTCGTCAAGACGACCGACGCGTCGGGAGGGTACGGGATGCTCATCGGGCCGGCCTCGACGAGCGAAGAGCGCGAGGAGTTTCGGGCGCGGATCGCAGCGCGGCCGCGCGCGTTCATCGCCCAGCCGGTCGTGCCGCTGTCGGTCCAGCCGGTGTTCGACGGGGGCACTTTCCGGCCGGGGCATCAGGACCTGCGGCCGTTCGTCCTGACCGGGCCCGACGTCTACGTCACGCCCGGCGGGCTGACGCGCGTGGCCTTGAAGCCGGGGTCGCTCGTGGTCAACAGCTCGCAGGGCGGCGGCAGCCGCGACACGTGGGTGATCGGCGCCGATGCTTAGCCGGGCCGCAACGTCGCTCACGCTGCTCGGGCGCCACCTCGAGAGGGCCGACCACCTGGCGCGCATCCTCGGCGTCCACGTGGCCCTGTCCCTGGACCGCGCAGACGAGCCCGGGCCCGAGTTCTGGAATCGCTTGCTGGACCTGGCGGGTTGGAGGGGCAACGACACCGGCCGGCGCGAGCAGGCGGTAGAGGTCGTGGTCGCGGGAACGATGGGCCCCTCGGTCCGGTCGAGCATCGCCGCCGCACGCCTGGCCGCCCAGGCGGTCCGCCCGTCGCTGCCGAGCGAGCTGTACGAGCAGGTCAACGCCCTGCACTGGCGGGTGCAGGAGGCGGTGTGGCAGCCGGACCTCTACCGGTTCCTGATGGACGTCCAGATGAGCATCCGGCTCGTCGACGGTTTGCTCGAGGACGCGATGTTCCACGACGAGGCGCGTGACTTCGTCCGTCTGGGCAAGTTCCTGGAGAGGACCGCCAACGTGACCGCTGTCGTCACGCACAAGGCGGCCGAGCTCGCGGACACGCCCGAGGACGCGCTCGAGTGGACTGCGGTGCTGAAGTCGTGCTTCGCCTTCGAGTCGTACCAGGCGCGCTACGGAGGCGGCGTGACCGAGGACGGCGTGATCGAGTGCCTGATGCTCGACCGCGCCTTGCCGCGGTCGGCGCGGTTTGCCGCTTCGACGGCGCTCGAGTCGGTGGCGCGGATCGAAGGCAATACCCGGCGCTCTAGGCCGCTGAAGCTTCTGATCCGCCTCGACGGCCTGTTCCAGCACGCGAACACGCAGACCATCGCCGACCAGGCGCTCGGCTTCGAGGACGAGTGCCGGACGATCCTCAGGATGCTGGAGATCGCGCTGCGCGAGACGTACTTCCACCCCAGCAAGGTCCCGGCGGCGGTCACGGGCGAGGAGGGCCGGGGCATGCCCCAGCAGCAGCAACAACGCCTATGAAGTTCGAAATAGTGCACAGCACACGCTACCGCTACACGGCGCCGATCGCCGAGACGGTGATGGAGGTGAAGCTCCAGCCGATGGACGGAAATGGCCAGCGCTGCCTGGACTTCCGGCTGGAGCTGAGCCACGGAATCAAGGCGCGGACGTACATCGATGGGTTCGGCAACCACGTCCACTACTTCAATCTCGTCCGCCCGCACGCCGGCCTGAGCGTGATCAGCCGCTCGACGGTGGAGACGGGACTGGACCTCACCGAGGATCCAGGCGAGGAGCTGGTCCAGGACTTCCTCCGCTTCAGGTCGCCGGTCAAAGACATTGAAGGCGTACGCGAGCTGGCGCGCCGGCACCGAATGGATCCCACGTCGCCCGCATCCGTGGAGCAGGCGCTGGACGAGCTGACCCACACGATCAGCCGCGAGTTCACCTACGACACGGCGGTGACGAACGTGTACAGCGTCGTCGACGACGTATTGACGCTGAAGGCGGGCGTGTGCCAGGACTTCGCGCACCTGTTCATCGCGGTTGCGCGGGCGATGGGCGTGCCCGCGCGTTACGTGAGCGGCTACATCCACCTCCCGAAATGGGGCAACAAGGCGACGACCGCGTCCCATGCGTGGGCCGAGGCGTGGGTCGCGGGACGGGGATGGATCGGCTTCGACGCCACGCATCCGGTCCGGACGACGCCACATCACGTGCGCCTGGCTGTCGGGCGCGACTACACCGACGCCGCCCCGACGCGCGGGGTGTACGTCGGGTCGGCGGGGAGCACGATGTCGATCAGCGTGAAGACCCGAGCCCTTAGCTAAATCTCCCTCTCCCCTTTTAGGGGAGAGGGTGGGGGTGAGGGGCGTGCCTAGAAGCGCTTGCCCCGCACGTGGTCGATCGAGAACTTCGCCGTGTCGGCGATGAGCATCACCGCCATCACACCCGCCTCGACGGGATCGCTGACCACCACATCGGCGGCGTCCGGCACCGAACCGGCCATGTTGGTGCAGAGGACCAGGATGCCCGCCTCGCGGATCTCGCGCACGGCCTGCGTGATCTCCCCGCCCATCAATGCCCCGGCGAGCACCAGCACGCGCGCGCGGTGGAGGCGGGCAACCGCGCGCACCGCGTCGGCGAGCTGCTCCTCGCCCACGAGCGGAATGGTGTCGACCGAGATCCGCTCGCCGCGGATGTTGTGGCGGTCGGCCTCGGAGATAGCGCCCTGGGCGACCATGCCGACCTGCGCCCCGCCGCCGATCACGATCACGCGCTTGCCATAGATCGTCTGGAAGGTCGGAACCATTGCGACGTGGAGCACGCCGGCGACCTTCTCGAGGTCTGCCATCAGCCGCGCGTCGTCGGACACGCCGGAGACCTCGAGCTGCAGGTCGGCGACCGACTCCCGCCTGCTGGCGCCACCCGCCACGTAGCTGATGTTGGCGCCGTGCCGAAGGATCACCTCGGTGATCCGGTGCAGGACCCCGGGTTCGTCGCGACACTCGACCAGCAGCCCCGTTGTAGGCGCCTGCGCCATGGCGCAGAACGATAGCCTCGACTAGGCCTCCGCGGCGTAAGGCCACCGCGGAGCGCCGAGCTCACGCGACACGCCCCGCGCTGCTTCCCCAACGGCTGCCGCTATACCGCGCGCGAGGCCGCGCGGAAAGATACGCTCCGTCGAGTCGACCACGCCGATCGACCCCACGGCCTGGCCGCCGTGGTCGAAGATCGGCGCCGCGGCGCTCGACTCGCCCAGAACCGCCTCGTCACGCTCGGTCGCGATCCCGGAATCGCGAATCGTGGCCAGCTCCCGGCGCAACCCCTGGCCGTCCAGGGTCTGCTTGGTGAGGCGTAGCAGCGGTTCGGCGAGGAGGTCTTCGACAACCTGCGACGGGGCGAACGCGAGCGCGGCCTTGCCGAGGGCGCTCGCGTGGAGCGGCAGCTGTAGTCCGACCTCGAGCACGCCAAATGCCGCGTCAGGACGGAAGACGTGGTGGACGACCACCACACTCGACCCATGCATCACGCCGACGCGGACGGCCGCGCTCGCGCGACTGGCGAGGCGGTCGGCGTGGCTGATCGAGCGGGCGCGCAGCTCGTTGAGGTCCAGGTACGAATAGCCGAGCTGAAGCAGGCCGGGGCCGAGCTGGTACTTGTCGGAATAGGCGTCCTGCTCGACGAAGCCGTGCGCCTGCAGCGTCTGCAGCAGCCCGTGCACGGTGGGACGCGCGAGGCCCAGCCTCTCCGCGAGCTCACTCACGCCCAGACGCCTCGGGCCGCTGGCGAGCGCGCGCAGGATCGCCGCGGCGCGGTCGACCGACTGGATGGAGCTGCGCCGCCGTGGAACTTTGTTATTCGGCATTGCTGAATCGCTGTCGATAGTGTAGACTGAGCGCCGGCGTTCGGATCTTATCGGGAGTGTGAGCGATTGGTCGGGATTGTACTGGTCTCCCACAGCCTCGAGCTTGCGCGCGGGCTGGCATCGTTGGCGTCCCAGCTCGCCGGCTCGGAGGTGCGAATCGAGCACGCGGGCGGGGCCCCGGATGGCTCACTGGGCACCTCCGGCGATGCTGTCTGGAGCGCGATCCAGCGCGCCGAATGCGGCCAGGGGGTGGTCGTCCTCGCCGACCTCGGCAGTTCCGTCCTCACGGTTCGCCACCTGCTCGAGGAGGGCCACGTCAACGGTTCCGTCAGGCTGGTGGACGCTCCCTTCGTCGAAGGAGCGGTCGCTGCAGCCGTGACCTCTTCGGCCGGACAGGACCTCGAAGACGTGGCCCGGGCCGCGGAGGAGGCGCGGGGTGCGAGCAAGCTCTGAGATTCGCGTCGTCCTCCCCGCGGCCGTCGCCCTGCATGCGCGGCCGGCGGCCAATTTCGTCAAGACGGCGATGCGCTTCCGGTCACGGGTGACCGTCGGCCTCAACGGCAGGTTGGCCGACGCGAAAAGCATCCTCGCAGTCCTTGCTCTGGGTGCCACCGGCGGCACGGCGCTCGACCTTCGCGCCGAAGGCGAGGACGCTCCCGCCGCGCTAGACGCGCTCGCGACTTGCGTGTCCCGCCTCGTCGAGTAGCGTCGCCGCCTCCCTCACGCACGCGGCGTACTCCAGGCTCCTCACCCACTCGCGCGCCTGGCCTACGCGCGCAGCCGCGACGCTGAGCTCGTCGGCGCCAAGCCCGACCATGACAGGCAGAGCCGCGGGGTCGGACGCTGCCTCGCCGCAGACGTCGACCGGAATCGATGCCTCCCGCGCCGCCCGCATTGTCTGGGCGATCAGGCGAAGGACCCGCACGTCCATGACCGGCGCCTTTCGCGATCGCTCGCGGTCGAGGCCGAGCACCAGCTGCGTCAGGTCGTTGGTGCCGATGCTAAGAAAATCCGACACGCGCGCGATCTCGCTCGCACCGGTGGCGGCCTCCGGCGTCTCGATCATGGCTCCAACCTGAACTCCGGCATCGATGAGCTGTCGGACGACGCGCACCTGAGCCGCCGCGCCGACCATGGGAACGAGGACGCGGAGCTGGGTGCCCTGGCCGGCTTCGACCACCGCCCGAATGTGCGTGCGGAGGACGTCGGGCGCGTCGAGAAGGATCTCGATGCCTCGCTTCTTGACGCCGTGGAGAAATGGCGGCGTCTTGTCAGCGCCGAAATCGAACAGCCGCACCGTCGCCACCTGACCCGCCAGCCGCGCCAGCACCGGCCGCATCACCTTCACCTGCAGCTCGAAAGCCGGCCAGCCGTGTGCCTCCAGGAAGAGGATCTCGGTGCGCATCAGCCCTACCCCCTCGGCACCCTGATCGAGGGCCTCCTCGAGCTCGGCGACCGTGGATGCGTTGGCGAGCACGCGGATCCTTCGGCCGTCTTGCGTCACGGCCGGTTCCGCCCGATGTGCGATCGCGACCTGGCGTGCGGCGCGTGTTCTTTCAGCGTGTTCGTGGGCGGAGGCGGCGCGCGCCGCGCCGGGACTGCGGACCAGCAGCCCGCGGTCACCATCGATGACCACCTCCTCACCGTCGTCGGTGTCGAGCACTGCCGCGCCCAGGCCGATCACCATCGGCAGACCGAGCGACCGGGCCACGATCGCGGCATGCGACGTGACCCCGCCGCTCGCGAGCGCAATCCCGGTCGCGGTGCCGGCGAAATCGGCAACGTCGGCCGGGCCGAGCGTGTCCGCGACGAGAATGCCTTCCCGGGCTGTGTCGGTCAGGCCCGCCGCGCGGGCCGCCGCGCGACGGCCGATGCTGCGCACGTCGTCCGCGCGCAGGGCGAGCGTGGGATCGTCGAGCGCGGCGAGCTGGGACGCCGTTTCGCGCGCAGCGCTGCGCAGGGCCTCAGGCGCGGCGAACCCGGACACGACCAGCGATTCGACCCGCTCCACCAATCCAGGATCGCCCGCCATCAACACGCCCGTTTCGACGATGTCGGCCTCGCTGTCGCGGCCTTCGCCGCGCAACCGCGCCGCAATCGCTTCCAGCTCCCCAGCGACAGCGTTCAGCGCAGAGCGTGCACGTGAGATCTCCTCGCGGCGTCGGTCCGGTGCGACGACCGTCGCCGCGGCGCTCCCGTGGTCGAGGACTGTCGCCTTACCAATCGCGACCCCGGGCGCGGCGCTGACCCCTTCGAGGGCGCGTTCCATTACGCCCCCGCCAGGACCGCCTTCTGCAGCGCCCGAATGATCAGGGCGGTCGATGTCGCTCCCGGGTCCTGGTGGCCGACCGACCGCTCGCCGAGGTACGAGGCGCGCCCCTTTCGCGCCTGCATCGGAATCGTGGCCCGCATCCCGGCCTCCGCTGCGGCGGCAGCCGCGTCCAGGGCGGCATCGACATCCGCCCCGTCTTCCAGCCGGGCCGCGAGGGTGGTGACCGCCGGCTCGAGGGCGTCGACCATCGTCTTGTCCCCGACGGCCGCCGTGCCCAGGTCCTTCACTGAAGCCAGCGCCGCCGCGAGGACGTCGACGAGTTGACGGCCGTTGAACGTCGCATCATCGCCTAGCACCCGGCCGCCGCTCCGCAGCGCAGAACCCCATAGGGGTCCGCTCGCGCCACCGACGGTGGAGACGAGCGTGCGCCCGGAGAGGATGAGCAGCCTGCCGGGCGGCGAGCCGTTGTCGCCCGCCAGGGTCTGGACGACGGCCTCGAATCCCCTGACCATGTTGGTGCCGTGGTCGCCATCGCCGATTGCGGCGTCGAGCTGGACCAGATGGTCGCGCTCGGCGCGCACGGCGACATCGATCTCGCGCATCCAGGAGGTGATCGTGGCCGCGTCCATAGCCCGTGCGGTGATCAACGTACTTGTCTAGACGCCCCAGCGCAAAGCCGGCGTGTGGACCGGCGCGTCCCAGAGCTTGATCAGGTCTTCATCCAGCTCCAGCACCGTCAGCGAGGCGCCGGCCATCTCGAGCGAAGTGATGTAGCTGCCGACCAAGTTGCGCACTGGCTCGAGGCCTGATTCGCGGAGCTTCTTGTCGACCTCGCCATAGAGAAGGTAGAGCTCGAGGAGCGGCGTGCCGCCCATTCCGTTCACGAATGCGAGCACCTTCGACCCCTTCTTCGCTTTGAGGTCGGATACGACCGCCTCGACCATGACGTCGACGACGTCGCTCGCGGTGCCGAGCGTGGCACGTCTGCGGCCTGGTTCACCGTGAATGCCGATGCCCAGCTCGATCTGGCCTTCGGGCAGCTCGAAGATCGGCTTGCCTGAGGCGGGAGGCACGCAGGAAGAAAGCGCGACACCGAACGACCGCGCGCGCTCGTTCACTCGCTTCACGGAGTCCGTCACGTGCGCTAGATCCGAGCCGGCCTCGGCCGCGGCACCCGCGATCTTCTCCGCGAGGACCGTGGCACCCACGCCGCGACGGCCCGCAGTGTAAAGCGAGTCCTGAACCGCGACGTCGTCATCGATGACCACCGACGTGACCTTGATGCCCTCGTCGGCCGCGTCCTCGGCCGCGAGCTTGAAGTTCAGGACGTCGCCCGTGTAGTTCTTGACGATGTGGACGACGCCGGCGCCGCCGTCCACCGCCTTGGTCGCGGCCAGCATCTGCGCCGGAACGGGCGATGTGAAGACTTCACCCGGGCAAGCGGCGTCGAGCATTCCGAGCCCGACGTAGCCGCCGTGGAGGGGCTCGTGACCGGAGCCGCCTCCGGAGATCAGCGCCACCTTGCCCCGCCTGGGCGCATCTTTGCGGACGAGGATCTGCGCCGCGGCGTCATAGCGGACAAGGTCCGGATGCGCGGCGGCGAGACCCGCGAGCGACTCCTTGACGACCTGGCCCGGCTCATTGAGGAACTTGCGCATCTGGTTGGTTCCGACAGCCATTGTCTTTCTCTCCTTGTTGCGCGCTACTCAGCTGACCGCAGCCCGCACGGAAGTCTCTTCGTGCGAGACCGCTTCCTCGATCGGCTGCTCGACGTGGCGAGGATTGGCGAAGTAGTCGTAGAGGAACGATGCGCCGGCCGCTCCGACGAGCCCCGGGATCAAGTAGACCGGGACGTACTGCGCCCAGTAGGTCGTGCCGCCCGCGATTGCCTGCACCAGCTCCGGCCCGAGGGCGCGCGCGGGGTTGAGGGACGCGCCGGTGACCGGGCCGAAGATCAGGATGATGCCGACGACGGCGCCCCCGATCACCAGCCCGGCGAGCTGCTGCGGCGAGCGACCGTCGACGATGCCGAGGATGGCGAACAGCAGAAGGCCGGTGCCGATGGCCTCGGCAAGGGCCGCCTGCAGGTAGTAAGACGTCGAGGCGTCGGCCGCGAAGTGCGTCTGGCCCATGCCGAATGTCACGGCGTTCTGGCCGAAGACGCCCCAGATTGCGAAAGCCCCGATCACGCCGCCGACGTATTGGGAAGCCCAGTAGACCGGCACCTCACGCCAGGGAAACCTCCTGGTCGCCGCCAACGCGAATGTGACGGCCGGGTTGATGTGGCACCCCGAGACCTTGCCGATGGCGTAGACGAGGGCGGTGATGATGAAGCCGAAAGCGAAGCTGATCCCCAGCAGGTCAGCCTCGGTCACGGCGGGGACCGCCTTGCCGGCCAACGTCAACGTTGCGATCACGGAGCCGGGCCCGACGAGAACCAGGGCCGCGGTCCCGAACACCTCCGCCAGAGCCCGCTGTCGAATCGAGAACATCGTCTTGAAACCCCCTCATATCTGACTACTATTCGACATTGTCGAATGATTTTCGCAACCGTACCCCCAACCCGGGACTTTGTCAACAGGCAAATTTCGGATCGGGCGCCCTGTTGTCACCGCACTAACCTCCAGGCTCGAGATTGGAGACGAGAACCAGGCGCGCGAGCGCCTCGATGCCCTAGGCTTGCCCGCAAGATGCGCAACCTGCGCGAGATCGGCATCGAGATTACCCGGGGAGGTCCCCCGACTTAGCGCGCCGCGCTGACGTCGGTTGGACCTCCCGGCCAGACAGGTCGGGAGGTTTTTTTATGTCCGTCAAACGAAAGATCGTGGTTTACGACACCACCTTGCGCGACGGGACGCAGGGCCCGGACGTCTCCTTCTCGGCCGCCGACAAGGAGCGGATCGCGCGGCTCCTGGACGGCCTTTCGTTCGACTACGTCGAGGGCGGGTTTCCTGGCTCGAACCCCAAGGACGAGGAGCTTTTCGCGCGCCTGGCCGCGGAGCCGCTCGCCCACGCGCGGCTGGCGGCGTTCGGCGCCACCCGCCGCGCCGGCGGTTTTTGCGAGGACGACGCGAACCTCAACGCGCTCATCGACAGCAAGGCGCCGGTCTGGACGCTGGTCGGGAAGAGCGACACCTGGCAGGTCGCCAACGTGCTCCAGACAACCAACAACGAGAACCTCTCGATGGTCGAGGAGTCGGTCGCATACGGCGTCGGGAGGGGACGCGAGGTCATCTTCGACGCGGAACACTTCTTCGACGGCTTTGCGCGCGACTCCGAGTACGCGGTCGAGGTGTGCCTGTCGGCCGCTCGGGCGGGCGCGTCGTGGGTCGTCCTGTGCGACACCAACGGTGGGAGCCGGCCCGACCAGATAAGAAGTGGGGTCACGGCCGTGAGCAAGGCGCTGGCGGACGCGAAGAGCGAGGCGCGCGTCGGCATCCACACTCACAACGACTGCGAGCTCGCGGTCGCGAACTCGCTGGAGGGCGTGATGGCCGGCGCCGACATGGTCCAGGGCACGATCAACGGCTACGGCGAGCGATGCGGCAACGCCAACCTCGTGTCCGTGGTCTCGAACCTCGCCCTCAAGCTGGGCGTCGAGGCACTGCCACAACGGTCGGTCCAGCAGTTCAGCGAGCTGTCGCGCACGGTGGCGGAGATCGCCAACCTCGCACTCCCGGTCCAGCAGCCGTTCGTCGGCCTCGGCGCGTTCGCCCACAAGGGCGGCCAGCATGTGGCCGCAGTGCTCAAGCACAAGGACGCGTACCAGCACATCGACCCCGCTCTTGTCGGCAACGAGGCGCGCGTGCTCGTCTCGGAGCTCTCCGGCCGCGGCAACGTGCTCGCGAAGGCGCGCGAGTTCGGCCTCGAGCTCGACCGTGACGACCCGCAGACCCGCTGGCTGGTCAACCACCTAAAGGAGCTCGAGCACCAGGGCTACGCGTACGAGGCCGCCGACGCCTCCTTCGAGATGCTCCTGCGCCGCCTGCAGCCGGGTTACGCCGCCCCGTGGAGCGTCGCCGACTTCACCACGCAGGTGCGCAAGAACGGCGGCTCGGTGCACGCCGAGGCGACGGTCAAGGTCGAGGTCGACGGCACGCTCTATCACACGGCCGCGTCGGGCAACGGGCCCGTCAATGCGCTCGACGCGGCGCTGCGCAAGGCTCTGAGCCCGCGCTTTCCAGCGCTCGACGACGTGAGCCTGCACGATTACAAGGTGCGCATCCTCAACGGCGACGCGGGCACCGCCGCGACGACGCGCGTGCTGATCGAATCCGGCCGTGACACGAAACGCTGGACGACGGTCGGGTGCTCGGCCAACATCATCGAGGCATCGCTGCTCGCGCTGCTCGACTCGCTCGAATTCGCCCTGGTTGACCGGGGCTAGGGAAGCCGCCCGCCAGGAGATCCCGCCGGAGCTGCGGCGTGACGTCCGCATGCTCGGCGAGGTCCTCGGCAACGTCATCGCCGACTACGGAGGCCAGCGGCTGCTGCGCGACGTCGAGAAGCTCCGCCGTCTCGTCATCCGCGCACGCGACGACGGCCGGTTCGAGCGCGACGCGGAACGGCTCGTCGCGTCCTGGTCGCTGGACCGCGCCGAGCTGGTGGCGCGCGCCTTCACGTGTTACTTCCACCTCGCCAACCTGGCCGAGGAGCATCACCGCGCGCGGGTCATTCGGGAGCGCGACCGCGGACCGGAGCCGCTGCCGGAGTCGCTGGCCGCGACCATCGCCGAGCTGCGGCCGAAGCTCGGTCGCAAACGCCTGGCCGGCCTGATCGCAAGCCTCGAGGTCCACCCCGTCTTCACCGCCCACCCGACTGAGGCCCGCCGCCGCGCCGTGGTAACCGCGATCCGCCGCATCGGCGAGCAGCTCGAGCGCCTCGACGATCCGCGCATCTCCGGCGCGGAGGAAGCGGAGGCGCGACGCCGCATGAGCGAAGAGGTCGACTCGCTGTGGCGCACGGCGCAGATGCGCATGCACCAGGTGACGCCACTCGACGAGGTGCGCTCGCTGATGGCGGTGTTCGACGAGACGTTGTTTCGCATGGTCCCCGAGGTCCTCCGCGCGCTGGACGCCGCGCTCAACCCCACGAACGCTGCGCGTTCGCGGGGACCCCTCACCGGCACACCGGCTCCACCCTTCCTCCGCTTCGGGAGCTGGGTCGGCGGCGACCGCGACGGCAACCCGGCTGTGACCGCCGAGGTGACGGCCGAGGCGATGGCGATCCACGGGGAGCACGTGCTTCTCGCCCTGGAGGCGGTCGCCAACCGCGTCGGACGCGCGCTCACAGTCGACGCCGAGACGACGCCTCCCTCTCCGGCGCTGCGCCGCCGGCTGAAGGAAGGGTCCGCCGAGCCGCACCGCGACTTCCTGCTCCAGGTCGCCGGCCGCCTCCGCGCTACTCGCCTGGGCGATCAGAACGGCGCTTACGCGTCGCCGGACGATCTGCTCCAAGACCTTCGCGTGCTGCGGGACTCACTCGCGCGTGCGGGTGCTTCGCGGCTTGCGCACGGCGAACTGCAGCACCTCGTCTGGCAGGTGGAGACGTTCGGCTTTCACCTCGCCGAGCTGGAGGTGCGCCAGCACAGCAAGGTCCACGAGCAGGCGCTCGCCGAGCCGCGGTCGCCGGCCGCGAGCGACGTTTTCGAGACGATGGCCGCCGTCGCCGGCCTGCAGGCGCGATTCGGCGAAACCGGCTGCCGCCGCTACGTGGTGAGCTTCACACGTTCCGCCCAGGACGTGGCTGCGGTCTACGAGCTGGCGCGCCGCGCGAGGCGCACGCCGGTGCTCGACGTCGTCCCGCTCTTCGAAACGCTCGACGACCTCTCGCGCGCGACGGCCGTGATGGACGAAGTGCTGCAGCTCGAACCTGTACGCAAGCGCCTGGCGGCCAACGGCCGCTCGGTCGAGGTGATGCTCGGCTACTCCGACTCCGCCAAGGATATCGGACCGCTGTCCGCGACCATCGCGCTCCACGACGCGCAGGCGGCGTTGACCGCGTGGGCGAAGAAGCGGCGCGTGCGCCTGACGCTGTTCCACGGCCGCGGCGGCGCTCTGGGCCGCGGCGGTGGACCGGCCAACCGCGCGGTCCGGGCTCAGGCTCCGGGCTCGGTCGCGGGCCGCTTCAAGGTGACGGAGCAGGGCGAGGTGATCTTCGCCCGCTACGGCAACCGCGCGATCGCGCGCCGGCACATCGAGCAGGTGACATCTGCCGTCCTCGAGGCGTCGGCGCCGAGCTCACAGCGCGACGATCCCGCAAATGCGTTTCACAAGCTGGTCGAGAAGATCGACGGGCCGTCGCGCGCGGCCTACCGCGCGCTCGTCGAGGCGCCGGGGTTCGAGGACTGGTTCCTCGAGGTCAGCCCGCTCGAGGAGCTTGGCCGCCTGCGCATCGCCTCCCGGCCGGCGCGGCGCGCAAAGAGCCGCAGGCTCGAAGACCTGCGCGCGATCCCCTGGGTGTTCGCGTGGTCGCAGATGCGCCTCAACCTTCCGGGCTGGTACGGAATGGGCAGCGGGTTGGCTGCCGCTCCGCTTCGCGACCTGCAGCGCGCCTACATGGAATGGCCGCTGTTCAACGCCATGCTCGACAACGCGGAGATGAGCCTGGCCAAGACCGACCGAAGGATCGCGGAACGTTATCTCGCGCTGGGCGGGCGCAGCGACCTGGCGCAGATGGTGCTGCGCGAGTACGACATGTCTTTGCGAATGGTCCTCGCGGTCACCGGCCACCGGCGGCTGCTCGAGGACCGCCGGGTGCTGTCCTGGGCGATCGAGCTGCGCAACCCGTACGTCGACGCGCTCTCGCATCTGCAGCTGCGAGCGCTGCGCGCCATGCGCAACCCGAGGACATCGCGGTCCGACCGGGTCAAGGCGGAGCGGGTGTTTCAGCTGAGCGTGAACGGAGTCGCCGCTGGGCTTCAGAACACGGGGTAAACTCCTTCGCGGCCCCTCACCCCGACCCTCTCCCCGTGACGGGGAGAGGGAGATAACTAAGCAGCTCCCAGGTGCTGGAGGGTGGGCAGCTCGCTTGCCAGCAGCTCCACCGTCTCCGGGTCCCACTGCGTTCCCGAGCCGGCGCGAAGAACGGCGAGCGCCTCCGCGGTCGAACGTCGCGTCCGATACGGACGGTCGTTGACGAGCGCGTCGAATGCGTCGCACACGGAGACGATGCGCGCGACCCGAGGGATCTCGCGCGCGCGCAGATGGTCCGGATATCCCGACCCGTCGAACCGCTCGTGGTGGTGGCGGATGATCGGCAGCAGCCCCGACGTCGAGTGCAGCGGGCGGACGATGCTCTCCCCGATCGCAACGTGCGCCTGCATCTGCGGCACCTCGCTGGCGTCCAGCGGCCCGGGCTTGTGAAGGATCGCGTCGGCCACGCCGATCTTGCCGATGTCGTGGATGATGCCGCCGCGGTAGAGCGTGTCCAGGGTCTCTACCGGCAGGCCCAACTTCTCGCCGAGCAGCCGCGCAGACTCGCCAACCCGCTGGGTGTGTCGCTCGGTGAACGAGTCTTTGGCCTCGACCGCCGTGGCCAGCGAGAAGATCACATGCTCCGCGCCGTCGAGCGTGTTGTAGAGCTCCTTCAGGCGCAGCGCCGAGCGTACGCGGGCGATCAGCTCCGCGCCCTCGACCGGCTTGGCCATGAAATCGTCGGCGCCCGCCTCCAGCGCCATCACACGGTGCGTGGTCTGGCTCAGGCCGGTGATCATGACCACGGGCAGCAGGCGGCCGCGCGGCATCGCCTTGATCCGCCGGCACACCTCGTAACCGTCCATGCCCGGCATGCGCACGTCGAGAAGAACCAGGTCGGGTGGGCTCGACTCGATCAGGGCGAGCGCGCTGGGGCCGTCGGAGGCGAGCATGACATCGCACTCCAGGGTCGAGAGATATATACGAATCAGCTCCCTGTTCGCAGCGCTGTCGTCCACGACCAGGACTACGGGCATCGGCTCACCACCCCGCCACTATTGTTGATCGAGCGCGCCGGAGGATCGCAAGTAAGGAACGCTCAGCCGGAGCGCGCCAACCACTCCTCAGATAGCGATCTGGGCGCTCTCCCGAGCCGTGTCGCGCGGCCCGATGGCGGCGAGCGCGAGCCTGAGCTGGCGGTTGGCGGCGGGCAGGTCTCCGCGGGCTTCGAGAATCTCCGCGTACACGGCGTGGCCGCGAGCCTGCCACTCCACGGCGCGGCTTTCGTCGAACTTGCGGAAGGCGATCGCGTACTCGGCGTCCGTCCTGGCTTCGTCGCCCTGGGCCGCGGCGATCCGGCCGAGCCACTGGTGGGCCTCACCGCTGTTCGCCGTCTCACCGAGCCGGTCGGCGACCCGGATCGCCGCCTGGGCATAGTGGGCCGCGAGCTCGTACTCCGTGAGGGCCAGCTCGATCTCGCTCAGGGTCATCAGGATGTTGGCCTTGCCGGTCTCGACGGACAGCTGTTCGGACTGGCGCAGCGCTTCCTCTGCGTGGCGCAGCGCCGCGGCGAGGTCGCCCTGGCGGAGGATCAGCAACGCAATGTTGTTCTCGGCGATGGCGATCTGCACGCGGTCCTGGAGGGTCTCGTAGATGGCCATTGCCTTGCGGGCGTAGTGGCCTGCGTGCGCGAACTGGCCCGTCTCCTGGTACGCGAGGCTGAGGTTGCCGTAGATGTAGGACAGCCGGCGCAGGTCGAGGAAGTTCGCCCCTACCGCCGTCGCCTCTTCGTAGACCTCGATCGCCCTCGTGTACTCGTGCTGCGCATTGAGCACGTGGCCGAGGATCGCCAGCAGCTTGGCCTCTGTCAGCTGCGGCACGGGGTCCAGCGACCGGCAGCGCCTCAGCGCCTCGGTCGCGAGCTCGACGGAGGCCGGGTCGCCCATCATCCGCGCCCCGGCCGCCTCCCAACCGAGGGACTCGGCGGTCATCAGCACGTCGCCCGCCTCCTCGAAATAAGCGTGGGCCGCGGAGGCCTGGCTCCTTGCCCGGAGCCCCTGGCCCAGCCTGACGAGGGCCATCGCCATCGCGAGCCGGGCGTTGGCGAGCACCCGGCGGTCGGAGACGCGCGCGACGAGCGCCTCGCCCGCCGCCACGGCCCCGGCGTTGTCGCCGGTGGCGACGAGCCGCTCGACCTCCGCCAGGGCGGTCTCGTCGCTGGCCCCGGCCTCGCCGATGAAGAAATCGATCGGCTTTCTCGTCCTGGTGGCGATGAGCTGAAGGGTCTCCATCGAAGGTTTAGCCTTGCCGGTCTCGACGAAGTAGATCGCCGTCCGGCTGATGTCGCCCTGGGCAACCTGGCCGAGGCTCATCCCCGCCTCACTTCGCGCCTGCTTGACAGAACCCGGGCGAATTTCGACGCCCAGGCGCCGCCCGCGACGCCGGCTCGAACTACCCGTCACGTTTTCAGGGTGAGCGGAAACCTCTGACACGTCGCCAGCTTAACGCACGCCTAATGACTTGACACAACGTTTACAAACGTCAGGTCAGCAGCAGTGGCCGATGCCGTCAGCGGCGACCGTCGCCGCCATCGTCATCATGGCTGACACCGCCAGGATGGCGGCAAGCAGCAGTTTGCGCATTCAATCTCACCTCCTCTGCCTGTCGGCCCAGGTTTTGGAAGCCGAGGGTTCTGGCTAATCGATCCGGGCCGCGACAGATCCGAGCCGAGGACGCTCGAAGAGCCTTGCGAGCAGGCCCCACGCCGCCGCCGCCAACTTCACCCCACCCAGAGCCGCCGCCGTGGCGCCGAGCCAGGCGGTCACCGTGGCCACAGCCACGCCCGCCGCGCCGAGAGCGACGGCTGCGGGCAGCACCGCCAGGGTCATGACAAGCACGACGACGAGGAGCCCGGCGGCCGTTCTTCCGGCGCTCGCCGGGGCCTGGTCGACCACCACGTCCACCACGCGGAACAACCCCTCCCTGCCGACCTGAGCCGAAATCGCAGCGCCTCCCGTTAGCGGTGTTCCACACCCGCTCGGCTGTGCTACAAGTAACTGCCCGCCATGTTAAATGAAAACCGGCTTCACTTAACGGCCGCCTCGGGAATTTTCGTATTCGGGGCGCGACTTTGAGTAGCCAGGCCTACGCTCGGAGGGTGCAGCAGAATCCGCCGCTGACGTTCGTCCGGCGGCGTCCTGTCGTGGTCACTGGCCTGGGAATCCAGACCTGGAGGCCGTTCATCGCCTCCGCAATCGCCGCGGCGATCGTCTCCGTCGTCTTCATCGGCTGGACGTACAAGCGCTGGGTCAGCGAGGACGTGACCATCGGCGTCGACGACATCGGCGAGGGCGTGGCGGCCCTGATCGCCGCCGGCAGCTGCGCCTTCGCCGCCTGGCGCAACAAGGGCCGCGTCCGGCTTGCCTGGACGTTCTTCGCCCTTTCGGCGCTCGCGTGGGGCATCGGCGAGATGATCTGGTCCTGGAACGAGGTCGTCCGGGGCGAGGCCCTGCCGTTCCCGTCCATCGCCGACGCGTTCTACCTGCTCGCCGTCCCCCTTACGCTCGCGGGGGTCTTCGCCTTCACCTCGGCGCCGACGCGCCTAGCCACCAGGGGCGAGACGGTGCTGGCGGGGGCGATCGTGGCGCTGTCTCTGCTGTTCATCGGCTGGATCTTCGGGCTGAGCAAGGTGTATGAGTCTTCGGCGTCCTCGCCGCAGGCGCTGCTCATCTCGCTCGCCTACCCAGTCGCCGACATCGTCACGGGAACCGTGCTGGTCGTCGCACTGCGCCGGGCGAGGCAGGGCGCGGTCGGCCGCATGCTCCTCCTGCTGGGGGGCCTGGCCTGCATCGCGCTCGCCGACAGCGCCTTCACGTACCTGACCGCCAACGGCACCTACGGCGCATCGGGCAGCGTCCTCGACGCCGGATGGGTGGTCGGCTACCTGCTGATCGCGCTCGCCCCGCTCTGGCCGGCCCGAGCGCAGGAAGCGGCCGAGGAAGAAGGGCCGATCGAGCTGTGGCAGCTGGTCCTGCCCTGGGTCGCGGTCCTCGCTGGGACGCTCTCCGTGGTCTACCTCGCGATCAACGGCCGCTCCCTCGACCAGTTCGAGACCGTGCTCGCGGGCGGGCTCGGCATCCTGATCGTCGCCAACCAGATCCTCACCCACCGCGACTCACTCGACCTGCTCTACAAGAGCCGTTACGCGGAGGGGCAGGTCTCGCGCCGCAACGCGCTGCTCAACGAGATCATCGCGCACGCCCCGCTAGGCATCGCCCGCGCGGGAATCGACATGAACGTCATCGACGCGAACCCCCGGATGGCCGCGCTGCTGCGGACGCTGCCGGAAAAGATCGTCGGCACGCCGGTCGCCAGGTACCTGCACCCGGACGAGTTCGAGCGCGTCTTCGCGATCTTTCAGCCGCTCTGGAGGGGCGACGTCGACAGCATCGAGTCCGAGAGCCGGGCGATCCGCGCCGACAAGACGGAGGTGTGGCTCCGCTGGAGCGCGACGGCGGTCCGCAACCGGCTCGGCAAGATCGAGTACTTCCTCGTCATGTATGAGGACGTTGACGCCGAGCACGCCGCCAACGAGGCCGCCGCCGCGCACCTCGCCGGCCTGGAACGTCTCAACAAGCTGAAGAGCGAGTTCGTGTCCCTGGTCAGCCACGAGTTCCGCACCGCGCTCGTCGGCATCTCCGGGTTCAGCGAGATGATCCGCGACGAGGACGTCACGCTCGAAGAGTCGAAGAGCTACGCGGCCGACATCAACAAAGACGCGGATCGGCTCAATCGGATGATCAACGACATGCTGGACCTCGACCGGATCGAGGCCGGCCGCCTCACGATGCGCCCGCAGGACGTCGACCTGACCGGCTTGCTCGAGGACGCCGTCGATAGGGCGCGCGCGACCAGCGCCCGGCACTTCATCGTGTGCAACTTCGACGGCCGGCCCTCTGTGCAGTGCGACCCCGACCGCATCGCGCAAGTGGTCTCCAACCTGCTGAGCAACGCGATCAAGTACTCGCCCGACGGCGGTGAGATTGCGGTCACCAGCATCGCGAGGGACGGTCAGATCGACATCAGCATCCGGGACCACGGCATCGGCATCGCACCAGAGTTCAAGCAGCACCTGTTCACCCGCTACGAGCGCTACGAGAAGGCGCCGAGCAAGATCCTTGGCACCGGGCTCGGCCTCGCGATCACGCGCCAGATCGTGGAGATGCACGGGGGCAAGATCTGGGTGGAGAGCGAGCCAGGCCAGGGCTCTGACTTCCACTTCACGCTGCCCATCAAGGCGGCGGCCGGCGCCGAGGTGTCAAAGGCCTCCTAGCGGCCGCGGCTACTTCTCCAGGAACTCCTTCACGAGCGACTGGAAGTGGTACACCCCGTTCTCACGCAGCGCCGAGAACCGGCCGCGGCTGTATGAGCGCGAGCGCAGTCCGCGCTGCACCTGCTCGCAGACGCCGATGTCCTCCTGCTGAATCTCGTCCGAGAACGCGATGGTCTGCTGCATCGACTCCCAACCGGCGCCGGTCCCCGGCTCGGCGAAGTACCACTCGAAAACGGTCAGCGTGCGATCGGGACCGTTGGGCAGGATGACGTTGGTGCTGAGGTTGTCCTGGTAGATGTTCAGCATCGTGTTCGGGAAGATCCAGTAGTAGAGGGCGTCCTCCTCGGCTCCCGGCATACGGATGTAGCGCCGGTCTCGTCCCGGCACTTCGCCCGGCTTGAGCTCGCGGATTGGCGCGTGCTGCTTCGAGTAGAAGCGAAACGTCTCGACGCGGTAGTTGTCGTACTCGAGCTCCTTGAACAGGCCTGGGTGCGCGATGGGAAGGTGGTAGCCCTCGAGGTAGTTGTCGACGTACACCTTCCAGTTGCAAGCGATGTCGTAGTCGCGGCGCTCGACCAGGCGCATCGATTCCAGGTCGTAGCCGGCCTTCGCGATCTCTGACGGGATGGCGCCGATCCAGTCGGCGAGCGGCGCCGCGTCCGGGTCGAGGTTGGCAAAAACGAACGGGCCGAGCGTGTCGACGCGGATGGGCACCAGGCCGAAGTCCGCCTTGTCGAAGTCCTCGGTCCCTTCCATCTCGCGCGCGGTCTGCAGCCGGCCGTCGAGGCCGTAGACCCAGCCGTGGTAGCCGCACTGCAGGGACTTCCGGTTGCCGCGCGTGGTCACGACCTGCGCCGCGCGATGCCGGCACACGTTGTAGAAGCCGCGCAGTCTTCCGTCCGGCGCCTGAGTCAGGAGGATGGGCTCGTCGAGGATCGTCGCGGGCTTGAAGTCGCCGGGCCTCGCCAGCTCGCTCCGGTGTGCGACCAGCTGCCAGGTGCGGTAGAAGATGCGGTCCTTCTCCTTCTCGAGGATCGCCGGGTCGATGTACATCTCCGAGGGAAGCGTCGACGCCCTGGCCAGATCGGTATCGAGCTTCATGCGCCAACATTGTCGCGCGGTGCCGCATTCGCTTGTCCCCACGAAGTCAGAGCCTTCGGCGTGATTTCGCGGGGGCCCCTGAACCTGGCGGTCGTCAACGGAAGGGTCTGGGCGCGACCCGGCCTGACCGCGGTGGCGATCGCCGGCGACCGGATCTCGACCGTTGGCGCCGGCGAGCTCGACGCGGCCAGGGTGATCGACGCGGATGGGGCGTGGATCATCCCCGCCTTCAACGACGCGCATGTCCACTTCCTCATGGCGTCGCGCTCGCTCGGCGAGCTCGATCTGTTCGGCGTCGAGACGCAGGCGGAGGTGGAGCGCCGCGTCGCGGTCTATGCACGCGGCCACGACGGCGGTTGGGTCGTCGGCCGCGGCTGGTTCTATTCGGCGTTCCCGGGCGGGATGCCCACGGTCGAGCTGCTCGACAGGCTCGTCCCCGACCGTCCCGCGTACCTGGAGTCGTTCGACGCGCATACCGGTTGGGCCAACAGCCGAGCCCTCGCGCTCGCCGGCGTGGCGACGCTGGACGTGCTCAAGGAGGCGGCCCTGCTCAACGTGACGCGCGCGATTCCGGGACGAACGCGCGAGGGGGACCTCGACGCGCTGCGGGAGGGGATGCGGCTTGCCGCGTCGCGGGGAATCGGGTCGGTGCAGGAGGCCGGCGACGGCCACAATCAGTTGGAGTTGTGGGCGGGGCTGCGGGACGCGGGCGAGCTCACCCTTCGCGTGCGGCTCGCGTTCGACCTGACGCCGCGGCTTGACGTGGCGAGCCACGGCCCGCCGGACCCCGGGGACGCGTGGATCTCGACAGGCATCCTCAAAGCCTTCGCCGACGGCGTGGTCGAGTCGAAGACCGCCGCCATGCTCGCGCCCTACGCCGGTTCAGAGGAGTGCGGCGATCCGATCTGGAGTCCGGAGGAGCTGCGTGAAGCCGTGCACGCCGCGGATTCACGCGGCTGGCAGGTCCAGGTCCACGCAATCGGCGACGCGGCGATCCACCAGGCGCTCGACGCGTTCGAAGGCACGACGCCCGGACGGAGGCACAGGGTCGAGCACATCGAGTCGCCAGACCCTGCGGACATACCCCGCTTCGCGCGCATCGGCGTGGTTGCCAGCATGCAGCCGCAGCACGCGGCGCCGGCGATGATCAGCGTGTGGAGGCGCCACCTCGGCCCCATACGCGCAAAGCGCGGATGGCCGTGGAAAGCGCTTGCGGAATCAGGCGCCCGGCTGGCGTTCGGACCGACTGGCCCGTGGTTCGCCTCGACCCGTTCGCGAGCATCGCCGAGGCGCGCCGCGACATGAGCCTGGACGACGCGGTCGCGGCGTGGACGTCGGGGAGCGCCTACGCCGAGCACACGGAAGGGGAAAAGGGTGAGCTGCGTGAGGGCATGCTCGCCGACATCGCGGTCGTCGACTTCGAGGCGTCAATGGTCAGGGCGACGATCGTCGGAGGCCGGGTCGTCTACGAAGGATGAAAAGGGCCGGGTGATGACACCCGGCCCTCTCCCCTTGACGACTTACTGCTGTCCGGTCGCTCCCGCCGGCATCGGCGCGGCGGCCGCCATGACCGGGCCGGTGTGGATCGCATGTCCGCGGCCCACCGCCCAGAACACCACTGCGAGCCCGAGCAGGAACACGATGGCGATGATGTTGTAGAGCTCGAACGTGGTCCGGTTCACGCCCGCGTAGTCCGCGCTCCAGGTCGACGTGAACAGACCCGGCCAGATCGAGAACACGGTCGCAAACAGCACCCACAGGGTGGCCAGGACCACGCAGATCCACATGCCCGCGGCGCCGCCCGGCACGACGAACGGCCGCCGCACGTTCGGATACTTGCGCCGCAACGTGATCAGCGCGGGGAAGATGAGGATGTAGGAGAAGGTGGTCGTGGAGATCACCAGCCCGAGGACCGCTGCGAAGAAGCTGTGCAGCCCTCCACCGGTGACGAAGAAGGTGATGATCATGAAGACCGTGCTGATGATTCCGGACAGCACGTTCACCACGATCGGAGTGCCAAACGTCGACGAGAAGTAACCCAGCTGCTTCGGGCCCGAGCCGGCCAGCGCGCCTATGGCCATCAACCGGTCGGAGCCCATCAGCCAGGTCGTGCCGCTGGAGAGCAGGACGAATACGAACGCGAGCGCGGCAATGTGGTTGAAGAAAGGAGCCGCGCCGCCGAACACCGTCTGCGAACCGAACTGGTAGGCGTTCACGAAACCTGAAACATTGCTCAGCTGGTCCGAGGAAAGGATCAGGACAACGCCCACGATCGGGACTGCGTAAGCGACGAACGAGATCAATCCCGAAGCGTAAACCGCACGCGGAATGTCGCGCTGCGGATTCTCCATCTCCTCGCTCGCGTTGGTCTGGAGCTCGAAGCCGATCCACTGGAAGACGATGACGCCGATAACTCCGATGATCACCACCGTGTCGGTCGGGAAGAACCCGCCGAGGCCACCGTGGAACCCGCCCTTGAGGCCGGCGATGACGACCAGGAGCGCGAAAAACGCCAGCAGGGCAAGACGGACTATCGCGCCCAGGTTGGGGACCCATTTCATGTACCGCAACGACAGGATGTTCATTGTCACCGCGCCCCAGATGAACAGGAACCCGATGACCGTCTCCCAACCCTGGTTTCCGCCCAGCTGGCTGCCCCACAGGGCGTCGAGCGCGGCGATCGCGGTGGCGGTCAGCGTGCCGCCGAGCCAGATCGGGTTGGAAAGCCAGTAGAGGACGCCGACCACCGCGCCCGCGAAGTGGCCGTACGCGAGCCGGACCCAGTCATACGTCGCCCCTTCGGTCGGAAAAGCCGCGCCAAGCTCGGCCGTGATAAGGCCGTACGGGATGAGAAAGGTGACCGCGGAAACGATGAGCCAGAAGATCGCCTGGGCGCCGTACGAAGACGACTGCCCGATGGTGTCGAGCGCCACGATGGCGCAGACCGTGAAGAAGATCATGTCGAAGCGGAAAAGCGACTTTTTGAGCTTGCGCTTCTCCGCCACGAGCTCAGCTACTGCGGCAGTTTCCCCCATTGGCTACCCTCCCCATGGTTACCAACTGACTGTGGGCTGAATTCTGGACAATTAGAGACTCACCGCCCGGACCTGTCAAGGCGGGCTTTCATGGAGGGGTTTGGGGCACATGGCCACGACGAAGACCCGCGAAGTACCGTCCGCCCGCGTCTCCGAGCTCGTCCAGGGTGAGGAAGAGAAGTTCCGCGAGGCGCGACCCGCATCCCACCGCCTCTGGACCGAGGCCAAAGAGGCGCTGCCGCGGGGCGTCCCGTCGTCCTTCCAGGACGCCGCTCCACAGCCCATCTTCATGGATCGCGGCAAGGGCAGCCGGGTCTGGGACGTCGACGGGAACGAGTACGTCGACTTCCACAACGGCTTCGGCGTCATGGTCGTCGGCCACGCCCACCCCAAGATCGTCGAGGCGGTCCAGAAGCGCATCGAGCTCGGCTCCCACTTCGCCCAGCCGGTCGCGGACGACATCGTCGTCGCCAGGGAGCTCTCGCGGCGCTTCAAGCAGCCGAAGTGGCGCTTCACCAACTCGGGCACCGAGTCGACGCTCGACGCGGTCCGCATCGCGCGCGGGTTCACCGGCCGCGACCGCCTGATCAAGATCGAGGCCTCCTACCACGGGCACCACGACGCCCTGATGGTCTCCGTCGAGCCGCCGCCCGACCGCATGGGCCCGGCCGACCACCCCGCCTCGTTTCCACAGAGCGAGGGCATCCCGGGCGCGATCGTCGAGCTGACCACGGTCGTGCCGTTCAACGACGTCTCCGCCCTGGAGAGGGCGTTCGCCGAGCACCGGGATGAGGTCGCCGCGGTGATCGTCGAGCCGGCGATGATGAACGTGGGCATCGTCCTCCCCGACGCGGGCTACCTCGACAGGGTGAAGGACGTCGCCCACGCGAATGGCGCTCTGCTCATCTTCGACGAGGTCAAGACCGGCGTCACCATCGCGGCGGGTGGCGCGACCGAGCGGTTTGGCGTCACGCCCGACCTGGTCGCGCTGGCCAAGGCGATCGGCGGCGGGCTGCCTTGCGGCGCGGTGGGCGGCCGCGACGACGTGATGGCCGTGATCGAGGACAAGAGGGTGGCCCAGATGGGCACCTTCAACGGCAATCCGCTGACGATGGCGGCCTCGAAGACCACGCTGCTCGAGATCCTCGACGCGACCGCCTACGCCCACTTCGACGCTCTGGCCGAGACGCTCCAGGGCGGTTTGGACGGCGCGATCGCCGAGTACGCGCTGCCGTTTCACGTCATCACGCTCGCCGCGCGAGGCGGGGTTACGTACCGGGCCCAGCGCGTTCGCAACTACCGCGACTACCTGGAGATCGACAAGACGCTCTCCTATTTGAGCTGGCTCTATCAGTCGAATCGCGGCGTGCTCATGGCGCCCGGGGCGGAGGAGAACTGGACGCTGTCGGTCCAACACTCGGTTGAAGACGTGCAGCGCTATGTCGACAACTTCGCCGAGATGGCAAGGGACCTACGGTCTTGAAAATGCGCCCTGCGCGCGCCCGGCGTGAAGACGTGCAGCGCTACGTCGACAATTTCGCGGAGATGGCGAAAGACATAAGGAAGTGACCCGTCTGGGCGGCATGTTCGGACCGGACGTCACGTTCTGCGGCGTGCCGCGCTGCGACCTCGACGACCCGTCGACGTTTGCCGGCGCCGACGTGGTCATCATCGGCGCGCCATATGACGCGGGCACGTCCTACCGCGCGGGGGCGCGGTTTGGCCCGAAGATGATCCGCACCACCGACTACCTCGAGCACGATTCGTCGCGTCCGCACCTCGCGCTGCGGGTGGACCCGCTGCGCGATATGAAGGTGCTCGACGCCGGCGACGTCCTCATGCCCGGAGTCGAAGGTAAGGCGGCGCTCGACGCGCTCGAGTCCGCCGTCTGGACCGCGGCCGAGGCGGGCGCCATCCCATTGATCCTCGGCGGCGACCACACGGTCACCTGGCCCGACGTCACCGGCGTCGCCCGCGCGCGCGGCTGGGGCCGCGTCTCGGTCATCCACTTCGACGCGCACGCAGACACCGGCGACGTGCAGTACGGAAGCCTGATCGGCCACGGGCTGCCGATGCGCCGGCTCATCGAGTCGGGCGCGTGCCGCGGCGACCGGTTTCTCCAGATCGGCCTGCGCGGGTACTGGCCCGAGCCGCCGACCCTCGAGTGGATGGCGGAGCAGGGCATGCGCTCGTTCGAGATGCACGAGGTCGTCCTGCGCGGGCTCGACGCGGTGCTCGAGGAGGCCTTCACCATCGCGGTCGACGACTGCGATGGCGTCTTCGTCTCGGTCGACCTCGACGTCGTGGACCCAGGCATGGCGCCGGGCACAGGCACCCCGGAGCCGGGCGGGATCACAGGCCGGCAGCTTCTCGACGCGGTGCGGCGGATCGCGGTCGAGCTCCCGGTCGTCGGTGTGGACGTGGTCGAGGTCGCGCCGGCCTACGACGCGGCCGAGATCACCTCATTCCTGGCCAACCGTGTGGTCCTGGAGATGCTGTCGGGCATCGCGTACCGGCGCGCGGGCGGGACGTGGGAGTCGATTCCGCAGACGCTGCTCGAAGGTCGGGCCGCGCCCCTCAGTCCTTCAGGTAAGGACGGATCAACTTCCCCAGGTCGTCGAGCTTCTTCAGCGCGGCGTCCCGTCCGTCGGGCGGCACGTACCAGATGAGCCGTTCGACGCCTGCTTTGGCCAGCCGTTCGATCTCCTCTGCGCTGGCCTTCGGGTAGAAGGTGACCGGGATCGGGTCCCGGCCGGCCGCCTTGGCCAAGCCCTGCAGCTCGGGGATGCGCTCGACCACGTCGCCGCGGTTTGGCATCCAACCGTCGGCGTAGCGGACCACGCGCTCGAGGATCTTCGGCCCGCTGCCGCCGAGGATGACGGGCGGGTGCGGTTTCTGCACCGGCTTTGGGAACGACCACAACGGGCCGAAGTCGACCAACTCGCCGTGGTACTCGGCCGGATCCGTGGTCCAGATCGCCTTGATCGCCTCGACGCGCTCACGCAGGAGCGTCCAGCGGGTGCTGAAGTCGGTGCCGTGGTCGGCCATCTCCTCGCGGTTCCAGCCGCCCCCGACGCCGAAGATGAACCGACCGGCCGAGATGACGTCGAGGCTTGCAGCCTCCTTGGCGGTGTGGATGGGATCGCGCTCGATGACCAGGCAGATGCCGGTGGCGACGCGGATGGTCTTGCTGGCGAAAGCCGCGGCGGTCAGGGCGACGAACGGGTCCATGGTGTGCCAGTAGTGCTTGGGCAGCTCGCCGCCCGCCGGCCACGGCGACTGGCGGCTGGTCGGGATGTGCGTGTGCTCGGCGACCCAGAGCGACTCGAAGCCGAGGTCTTCGGCCGACGGCGCGAGCTCGGTCAGCGAGATCGCGTACTCGGTCGGGAAGATCGCGACTCCAAACTTCATATCCCGAATCCTAGAGCGAGCACCCTCTCCCCTTAGGAGAGAGGGATCGAGGGTGAGGGGGCGTCAGGCTACGAGGGTGAGGGGGTCCCTAGGCTAGAGCGAGACTGGTCCCCCGCGTGAGGTCGAGCGCGCTGAGCAGCGCGTTCACAGCGCGCCCGTCAAGGCGCGCGCCGGCTTCTTCGATGAGGACGCGCCGCGCCTCGGCGTCGCTGCACGCCGGCCGGTATGGCCGGTCCGACGTCAGAGCGTCGTAGGTGTCGGCGACCGCGACAATGCGCGCCTCGATGGGGATCGCCTCAGCCCTGAGGCCGTAGGGGTACCCGCTTCCGTCCAATCTCTCGTGGTGATAGAGCACGGCCAGCACCTCGCGGCGCGACTGTCCCGCGCGGTCGAGCAGGGTCAGGCCCATCTCGGGGTGCGTGCGAATGAGGTTCCACTCGGCGTCGTCGAGCGGCGAGTGCTTGCCCAGGACGTTGTCCGGGATGCCGAGCTTGCCGATGTCGTGCATCAGGCCGGCGCGGGCGAGCAGGCGCAGCTCGTACGCGCTCATCGAGAGCTGCCTGCCGATGTGCACGCACAGCCGGGCCACGCGCAGGTTGTGCGCGCGGGCCTCGCGGTCCTTGACCCTCAAACCGAGGGCCACCACCGCGTCGAACCAGCCTCTCATTTGGTGCTGTACGGGCGGATGTAAAGACAAGGCGCCTCTTCCCCCTCTCGGGAATGCTTTTTTACAAACGTCCATGTCCTCAACGGCCAGAAGGGCCTTCCGGGTCGCCGAGGCTATCTTTCGTAGCCGCAAGCCGCGCGTTACTCTAGCGCCGATTTGAGCCAGGCGCAGAACGCGGTTGTCGGGCAGGTCTCCGCCGACGGCCAGTTCCGCTGGGACGGGACCCAGTGGGTGCCGATACCCAAAGGCCAGCGCGAGCCGACGCCATGGACACGTCCAATGCAGCTCGGCGCCGCCGCGCTGTTCGCCGTCGAGGCGGTCTACTCCGTCGCGACGGCCCTGATCTTCGTCAACCACGACTCGATGCTCCGGGCACTGCAAGCCCAGGGAACGCAATACCCGAGCGGTACGGATATCGATACCGTGGTCAACATCAGCATCGGGTTCGCAATCGGGTTCGTCATCCTGATCTCGATCCTGGAGCTGGTTGCCGCGGCCGGCAGCTATCTGGGTTGGCGCTGGATGTTCTGGGCGGCGCTGACCCTCTTCGGCCTCGGCGGCCTCGGCGTGTTTACCAACCTCGGCACGTTTGCCCGGCCGAACACCTCGCCAATCCCGATCGGCGCGGTGGCGGTCAGCGAGCTGCTGTCGATCGCAAGCCTTGGCCTGTTCATCTGGATGCTGATCGGCGTGATCAAGTTCGGCCCGTGGGCCATGAAGAAACCGGGCGCCTAAGCCTCCGACAACTCCAGGCAGCGCACCCCCGTCATGTCGATCCAGTAGCGCCCGCCGCCGCGCACGATCCGCATGAGCACCTGCTCGCAGTCCGGGCAGCGCACAACTGTGCCTGGCGCGTGGACGTACACCTGCACGCGGCCCACCTCGTTGACCGCGCCACACGAAGCGCACGTGCCCACCGCGGCCGTCATCTCGACGGCGAAGATCTCGCGCAGCAATCCGCCGATCGCGTTGCCGTCCAGTCGTGATTCCTCGATGTGGGTTGTGGCGGCAAGCCGCGCATGGTTGGGACTTTCTGAATTCATGCAGTTCCTCCTGTGGCACCGAACCTTTCCGTCTTGATCGACCGTGGCTCGTAGCCCATCGCCACGAGCAGCTGCGACGCCGCCTCGACGAAGGGCGTCGGACCGCAGATGAAGACCGCGGGGTTTTCCCGCTTCGACCACGCGACCTCTTTCAGCATGGCCTCGTCGACCCGCCTCGTGTAACCGGTCCAGCCTGAAGGCTTCTCGCGCGTGAGCGTGTGGAAGACCGTCAGGCCGTCGCCCGCCGCACCGAGACGAGAGAGCTCCTCGCGATAGATCACGTCGGCCTGCGTCCGCGACGAGAAGAGGAGACGGGCGGGCACGCTCGACTCGATGTTCGCGCGATGGCGAAGCATCGCCATCAGCGGCACGACGCCAGATCCCCCGGCGATCAGCAGCAGCGGCACGTCGCCATCGCCGCGCCAGACGAAGAAGCCACCGATCGGCCCGCGCAGCTCGAGCCGGTCCCCCACGCGCAGCTCGCCGACAAGGTACGGCGAGACCTCTCCGTCGTCGAGGCGCTCGACCGTCAGCGCAAGCCGTGGATCGTCAGGCGCGGAGGCGATCGAGTAGCTGCGCTCGGCCTGGTAGCCGTCGTCCGCGGTCAGCCGGACGTCGACGTGCTGGCCGGCGAGGTTTCCCTCCCAGCCCGGGACGTCGAAGAAGAGGCTCGAGACACGCGGCGTCTCCTGGACGACTTCGGCGAGGGTGCCGAACTGCCACCTGAGGGGTCCCCGCGGAATCGGGATCTCTAGTCGCCCCAGTAGCGCTGCTCTCGCCAAGGATCCCCGCGGATGTGGTAGCCGTTCGACTCCCAGAAGCCCGGGTGCTCTTCCTTCTGCAGGCGGATGCCGCGCACCCACTTCGCGCTCTTCCAGAAGTAGAGGTGGGGTACGAAGAAGCGCACCGGGCCGCCGTGCTGCGGCTCGATGGGCTGGCCGTCGAACTCGTAGACGACCCAGGCTTTGTTGCCGGTGATGTCGTCGAGCGCGAGGTTGGTCGTGTAGCCGCCGTCCGAGTAGACGGTCGTGAAGTCCGCGGCGGTGTCGACGCCCTCCATGAGCGTGTCCACGGACACACCTTTCCACGTGGTGTCGAGCTTCGACCACTTCGTGACGCAGTGGATGTCCTTCGTGACCGTATCGGCGGGCAGCGCGGAGAGCTCCTTCCAGCTCCACTTTTTGGGCTCGTCGATCTCGCCCTCGATGGAGAAGGTCCACTGGTCGAGGTTGACGTGCGGCGTCGGACCCGCCGACAGCACCGGGAAGTCCGTCACCACGTACTGGCCCGGCGGCACGCGCGAGCTGGAGACGTTGTCGCGGCGTTTGCCGCGGAACCCCCGCGAGACGAACCCCACGGGGGCAGTATCGCTCAGTACGTGGAGATGTTGTCGAACCGGGCCACGTCCGTCGTGGCCACGTTGGATCCGGCGGCGATCTTGAAGGTCACGGCCGTCATCGGGAACGGATCGGGCATCGATGCGAGTGTGGTCCATGTGCCCGGCGCCGTCGCGCCGCTCGCGTATTCCCAATACAGGGTCCCGCCGGACTCACGGAACCGCAGCCACTGCATGGCCGTCGCCGAGTAGGCGGGCCAGTTCGGGGTCAGGTTGACCTCGCCGCTTCCTTTGTTGTACCAGGCGGTAAGCGCTCCGCCCGCGATGAAGAAGTACACGTAGTGGGTCGAGTCGAGGGACAGAAAGATCGACGTCTCGCCGTACGTCGCCCCACCGAGGCCGTTGTTCGCGGCGCGCTTGACCTGCAGCTGCACGGACTTTCCGGTCTGGTCGTAGGCCACTGAACACTGCAGGGTTCCTTTCGTCCAGGTCGTCGTCGCCGGATGCGTGATCTCGAGCTCCTGGTTCGCCGCGGCTACGGTCGAGCCGTTCTGGACCACCGTCCACCTGGCCGGGTCGATCGTGTTGCTGTCGAACGAATCGTTTGGACCGGGCGCCGACGCCGACGCCGTCAAGAAGGTGAAATCGGCCGACGCGGCGAGGTTGCCAGCCGCGTCACGGCTCTTGACGCGGTAGTGATAGGTGGTCGCCGCGGTCAGGCCTGACAGCGTGACCGAGTGTGAGACGACGAGCTGGGTGTTCAACAGGCTGCTCGAGCCGTACGAAGACGTGACTCCGTATTCGACCTGGGAGTCGGACACCTCATCGGTCGTCCAGGTCACAGTCGCCGCGCCCGAGAGGAGGGAACCGGCCGACACAGCGCTGATCACGGGGGGCGTCGTGTCGGGAGGCGGGGCCGGCAGTGTGTCGAGGAGCGCCTCGATGGCGGAGTCCAGCGACGTTGCGTCGGTGACGCTGAGGTAGTACTGGTTGCCCGCACCGAGCGTGAAGACGTTGCCGCCGGCACTGTCGATGACGTTGGTGCCCCGGCCGACCTCGGTCAACAACGTGTCCGCGGGCCGCACCGCGTGATAGACCGCGGTGAGGTCGTACGAGTAGATCCAGTTGTTCGGCCCGACGAACGCCTCGTAGGCGGCGCGCACCGGCGAGCTTGCAGGATGGACGCTCGAGACCGTCTGGCCCGTATGCACGGCGTTCCCGACCTCGATACCGGACCAGGCGATCTTCGTCGGCCAGCTGGAGGAGACGTTTTGCGCCGCGACCGGGTTGCCGACCAGGTTGTTCTCGCCGCCGTAGCTGGGATAGCCGCCGCCCATGATCACCAGCGTCCGCACCTTCTGGGAGACCAGGTCACGCCCGCTGAGTGGGCTTATCGAATCCGGTGAAGAGTTCAACAGCGTCGAGAGGTTTTCCTCGTAGCCGATGGCGATCATGACCACACTTCCGTTGGGAGCTGCGGCGAGGGCGCGGCGGTAGACGTTCAGCGCCGTGTCCGGCGCCGGTGTCGACGCCGAGGCGAGCTGGGCGCATGGCCCGATGAAGTTGAACTGGGTCGGATCGGCGCCGGTGTCGGGCATGTCCGAGCCGATGGGCACGTTCGGCGAGCCGTAGAACTGCGCGATCGCGGCGACACACTTCCACGAGTTCGTCGCGACCGCGGGCCGGCTCGTGCGCGTGTTGACCCCGATCGCGACCACGGTCGCCTCACCCTTGAGCTGGAGACCGAAAGCGATGGCCAGCCCGCCAACGTCGTCGGCGTCGCTGTAGATGTCGGTGTCGACGATGATCGGGACCGCCCCACTCGTGGCTGCGTTCGTCGTGAAGTTGAAGTCCGGGGACGTAGCCAGGTTGCCCGCGGCATCCTGACTCTTGACCCGGTAGTGGTAAGTGGTGCCGGCGGCGAGCCCGGACAGCGCGACGGCGTGAGAGAGCACGAGCGAAGAGTCGAACGGGGTGCTCGCGCCGTAAGCCGGCGTCGCACCATAGTCGACCTGCGAGCTCGAAGCCTCGTCGGTCGTCCACGAGACGGTCGCGGCTGACGCCGTGATCGAGCCCATCGCCACCGCGCTGATCGCCGGCGGCGTGGTGTCTGGCGGCGGAGCAGTCGTAAACGTGAGGTCGGCCGACGTCGCGACGTTGCCCGCAGCGTCATGGCTGTTCACCCTGTAGTGGTAGGTCGTCGACGCCGTAAGCCCGGACAGCGTGACGGAGTGAGAGAGCACGAGCGAAGAGTCGAGCGGTGTGCTGGCGCCATACGCCGTCGTCGTCCCGTAGTCGACCTCCGAGTTTGAGGCCTCATCCGTCGACCACGACACGGTCGCGCCTGACGCCGTGACCGAGCCCGCCGCCACGCCGCTGATCACAGGCGGCGTGGTGTCTGGCGGCGCAGGAGTCGTGAACGTGAAGTCGCCCGAGGTGGCGAGGTTGCCCGCCGCGTCATGGCTGTTCACCCTGTAGTGGTAGGTCGTCGACGCCGTAAGCCCGGACAGCGTGACGGAGTGAGAGAGCACGAGCGAAGAGTCGAGCGGCGTGCTCGAGCCGTACGCCGTCGTCGTCCCGTAGTCGACCTCCGAGTCTGAGGCCTCATCCGTCGCCCACGACAGGGTCGCGCCTGACGCCGTGATCGAGCCCGCCCCCACGCCGCTGATCACAGGCGGCGTGGTGTCTGGGACGGCGGTCGTCGTGAACGTGAAGTCACCCGACGTGGCGAGGTTGCCGGCGGCGTCCCGGCTGCTGACCCTGTAGTGGTAGGTAGTCGACGCGAAGAGCCCGGAGAGGGCGACGCCGTGTGCGATCACGAGGGAGGAGTCGAGCGGCGTGCTCGAGCCGTACGCCGTCGTCGTCCCGAAGTCGACGTCCGAGTCTGAGGCTTCGTCGGTGGTCCACGATACGGTGGCTCCGGACATGGTCACCGAGCCGGCCGCCACGCCGCTGATCACTGGCGGCGTGGTGTCCGGCGGCGCGCTGGTGGTGAACGTGAAGTCCGTTGACGTCGCCAGGTTGCCCGCCGCGTCGCGACTCTTGACGTGGTAGTGATAGGTGGTGCCGGCGCTGAGTCCGGTCAACGACGCCGAGTGCGCGAGCACAAGCGTCGAATCGAGCGCGGTGCTTGACCCATAGGTCGAGGCCAGCCCGTAATCGACCTGCGTGTCGGACGCTTCGTCGGTGGTCCACGATACGGTGGCGCCGGACACGGTGACCGAGCCGGCCGTCACCCCGCTGATCACCGGCGGTGTGGTGTCCGGCGGCAGGACAGTCGTGAACATGAAGTCGCTCGACGTCGCCAGGTTGCCGGCCGCGTCGCGGCTTTTGACGTGGTAGTGATAGGTGGTGCCGGCGGTGAGTCCGGTCAGCGACACCGAGTGCGCGACCACGAGCGTCGAATCAAGCGGCGTGCTTGACCCGTAGGTCGATGTCAGCCCGTAGTCGACCTGAGAGTCCGACGCCTCGTCCGTCGTCCACGACACGCTCGCGCCGGACGTGGTAATCGAGCCGGCCGTGACCCCGCTGATGACCGGCGGCGTCGTGTCGGGCGGCGCGCTGGTGGTGAACGTGAAGTCCGCTGACAACGCCAGGTTGCCCGCTGCGTCGCGGCTCTTGACCAGGTAGTGATAGGTCGTCGAAGCGGCAAGCCCGGAAAGCGTCACGCTGTGTGAGAGCACGAGCGTCGCGTTCAAGGCCGAGCTCGACCCGTAGGCAGAGCTCAGTCCGTAGTCGACCTGGGAATCCGACGTCTCGTCGGTGGTCCATGACACCGTCGCACCGGACGCAGACACGGACCCGGCGCCGACACCGCTGACCACCGGCGGGGTCGTGTCGGGGGAGGGTCTAAGGGCTGTCAAGGCGCCGACGGCAGAGTCCTGGGCCGCCGACGCGGTCGCGGTCTTGGTCCCGGACGCGCCTTTCGCCGCCTGGACCGCGTTGTCGAGCGAGCCGGACCTGGCGCCCCCGTTGTTGACGTCGCCGACTTCGGTCATCCCGGTCGGAGGGGACCACGTCGTGGCGCCGCCGCTGCCCTTGTATCCGACGTAGGCCGCGACGAGCATGTCATTGGGCCCGGTCGTGGTCACCGATGGCGCGGTGACGGCCGACGTTTTCTTGGTTGCAGCCTGGCCTTTGGACACGTCCACGGGGTTTGTCGCATCGACTCCCGCGTACGCGGCGACCAGCACGGTCCCTCCGACCGCCACAGTGGTCGTCCACGTGTAGGCGGTCTCACCGGACGCGAACACGTGCGAGAACACAGCGAGAGCGGAGAGGTTGCCCTGGTTGGTGCGCGAGGCGAGCGTCCAGCCGGGCGGGGCGCTCAGCGCCGGCTGCGACGTTGCGTTCGATCGTCCGAAGCCGAGCGCCGCGATCAGCACGTCCCCGGCCTGCGCGCCGGACGGCACCGCGACCGCTAGCTGCGTGGTCGAGTCAGCAGCGTACGCAGCGCTCGCGGCCGCGCCCCGCGAGGTGATCGAACCCGTCCCTGAAGAGGCGTCGGCGGCTCGTGGCACGCCCGCTGCCGACAGCGCGACGGATGCGGCGAGAACGCCCAGGAGGGCCCGCCAGGTCCGCGCCGAGCGCTGTAACACGAAATGAATCTCCCTCTCCTCGAACTGGCGAGCCCGTCGACAGGCTGGCCGCAGGCTACGGGAGCACGTCCCCGGGCCGATATGGGACGAACCTCCTATGCCGGGTCCGCGCGACGTGGGACAGCCGCGTCAGAAGCTGACGCGCGTGAGCCGCCAGAACCGTCCGGGCGGGTAGAGCGGGTCGGCGGTCAGGAGCGGCACGTCGAGGACGTAGTCCCCCAGGACGACGTGCTCCGTCCCCTCGAGCGTGCCCGAGGCGAGTGGGTGATCGAGCACGATGGATTTGGCGCTCAAGCGCTGGCGCAGGACCATGCCCGGCCACTCCGTAAGGTCGACGTCGACCTGGGACACCAGGTCGGTCGAGTTTCCCCACGGCGTCGTGTAGTTCGCGACCGATTGGTTTTGCGCGATCACGCGCCGGACGTGCAGCGCCGGCGTCATCGTCGCGATCAGCGACCGGGCGCTCGAGAACGCGATCGCGAGCGACGGCTGCCCCATCACGCAGCCGACGATAAAGATGTGGCGGCCGTCGACCACCACGTCGGCGGCGAAGAGGAAGTTCGCCCCGGTGTTGAGCCCCGAGCCTGTTTTGATCCCGACGATGCCGTTCTGGCCGAGGGCCGCATCGACGTTGTAGACCGTCCCGGCGAGCGGCAGCTCGACCTGCGGCCTGGCGACGATGGAGGCGAACACAGGGTCCTTCATCGCCGCGACCCCGAGGATGAACAGGTCCGAGGGGGTGCTCGTGGTCTGCGGCAGGGCTCCCGCGGGATCGGCGAAATGCGTGTGCGTCATCTTCATCGCCGCCGCCCTGGCGTTCATCTTGGCCACGAACGCGTCGACCGATCCTCCATCCCACCGGGCGGCGAGCTCCGCGTAGTTGTTCGCCGACGGGATGAGCATGCCCTCGAGGATCTGCAGCTCGGAGAGCACCTCGCCCTCTTCGACCCTCGCGACCGACTGGCCCTGGGCGAGGTCGGTCTGATAGGCCTTGACGTCGGCGGACGTCACCGTCACGCCGGGACCGACCGCGCCGACTACCAGCGGGTCGTCGAAAAGGATGATCAGCGCGGTCATCACCTTGGCCACGCTCGCCGCCGGGATCGGCTGCTCGTTGCCCGAGCTTGCGATCAGCCCAAGGCCTGACACCCCGACCGCCGCCGAGCCGCGCGCCGGCCACGGCAGCGCCGGCGGCGTCCCTGGCACCACGTCCGAGCTGGGCAGAAGCGCGGTCGCGGCCACCGCCGGGATTGGCCGGAACCATTGAAACGCCGCCACCGCGGCCACGATCAAGATCAGCCCGACCCCCGCGCGCAACCGCATGCCGGGTAAGAATCTAGTCGACCGGGCGCGCGCGAAGTCGCAGCAGGTCGGCCACCGGCAGCAGCAGCCCGCCCTGCACGACCAAGGACAGCAAGACCATTCCGTACGCGAGCACCGGCACGGTCGGGTACGAGGCGACCGACAGCGCCAGCGCGACCGACAGCCCTCCGCGGAGCCCTCCCCACAGCGTCAGGTGCCGCCAGCTCCACGGGATGGAGGGGAAGGCGCCGAGCAGGCCGTACACGGCCACAGCGCGGGCGACGAGCATGATCAGGTAAGCGCCCAGGACAAGACCCGCGACGGCGACGAGGCGCTGCGCCGGCATCACGATGCCGACGACCAGGAACAGGATCGCGTTGAGGAGGAAGGCGAGCAGGTTCCAGAACCCGTGCAGCTGCGTGCCCTGGACGTGGCGGGCGACGACCAGCCCCGCGACGACCACTGCCACGACGCCCGATGCGTGGACCAGATCGGCGGCCAGGTAGGACCCGTAGGCGACGACCAGCGTGGTCAGGATCTCCAGCTCCGCCTCCTTGACGAGTCGGACCAGGACGAGACCCGCCAGGCCGACGACAAGGCCGATGCCGGTGCCGCCCGCGGTGACGAGCACGAACCGCACGCTCGCGTCGAGGACAGAAGGGTGTCCCGCCGCGATGGTGCCCAAAACGGCCGCGAAGACGGCCACACCGGTGCCGTCGTTGAACAGGCTCTCGCCGTCGAGGAGCGCCTCGAGGCCTTGCGGCGCGCGGAGCTGGCGAAGCAGGCCGACGATGGCGATCGGGTCTGTGGCGGCGACGATCGCCCCGAGCAAGAAGGCGCCTGCCCAGTCAAGACCGAGAAAGAGGTGGGTAAGCACCCCCACCAGGACGACAGTCAGAAAGACGCCTGCTGTTGCCAGCAGGCCGATCGGCAGGATTCGCCGCCGCAGCTCGGCGAGGTTGAGCGAGAGCGAGGCTTCGAAGACCAGCCCGGGGACGAAGGCGAGCAGGATCAGGTCGGAGCCGATCGCCGGCAGGCGGAGACCCGGCACGAGGCCGATCAGCACCCCGCCCACCGCAAGCAGCACCGGGTAAGGGACGGTCGGCGTGGTCCTGGAGAGCAGGCGAAGGCCGGCCGCAGCGACGCCGAGCAGCAGGAGGAAGAAAAGGAAACCTTGCGCGGTGCTCATCGGGACGTGGTCAAACCTCCGCCGACCAGACTTCCCGGCACACCACCGATAGTCGGCGGCCTGCAGCCGCCGCGCGCGGAATCTTAATCTGGCGAGCTAGTGAAAGCGCTCGTCAAAGCCAAAGCCAAGCCGGGGCTCTGGCTGCAGGAGGTCCCCGAGCCCAGGCCTGGGCCCGGCGAGGTGCTCATCCGCGTCCTTCGCACCGGCATCTGCGGCACCGACCTGCACATCGACGCCTGGAACGAGTGGGCGCAGCACACGATCAAGCCTGGCCTGATCGTCGGTCACGAGTTCGTCGGCGAGGTCGTCGAGCTCGGCGAGGACGTCGCCTCCGTCTATCCCGGCGAGATCGTCGGCGCCGAGGGCCACATCGTCTGCGGCCGCTGCCGCAACTGCATGGCCGGCCGCCGCGCGCTGTGCGCGAACTCCGTCGGCATCGGCGTGCAGCGCAATGGGGCGTTCGCCGAGTACATCGTCATGCCGGCGGGCAACCTCTGGCCGCACCTCGGGAACATCGACCTCGACGTCGCCTCCATCTTCGATCCCTTCGGCAACGCGGTGCACGTCGCCACCCAGTACCGCCTGGTCGCCGAGGACGTGCTCATCACGGGGGCCGGACCCATCGGCCTGATGGCCGCGATCGTGGCCCGCCACAACGGCGCGCGGTTCACCGTCGCCACCGACGTCAGCGACTACCGGCTCGAGCTGGCCCGGAAGATCGGCGTCACCGAGGCCGTCGACGTGCGCACGACGAGGCTCAGCGAGGTGCAGGAAAAGCTCGGCATGAAGGAAGGCTTCGACGTGGGCTTCGAGATGTCCGGCGTGCCCAGCGCGATGCGCGAGATGATCGAGAACATGGCGCACGGCGGCCGCATCGCTGTGCTCGGCTTGCCTGAGCACGAGTTCCCCATCGACTGGTCGCAGGTCGTCTTCAAGATGCTGACGATCCGCGGCGTCTACGGCCGCCAGATCTTCGAGACCTGGTACCAGATGTCGGTGTTCGTGCAGAGCGGGCTCGACATCTCGCCCGTCATCACCCACCGATTCCCATACACGGAGTACGAGGAGGCCTTCCGCGTCGGCCACTCGGGCCGGTGCGGCAAGATCGTCCTGGACTGGAGTGCCTGATGTTCGAACGCATGCGATCACACCTCACTGAGCAGCTGCAGGAGATCCGCGACGCGGGCCTCGAGAAGCCCGAGCGAGTCATCGACTCGCCGCAAGGCGCGACCGTCGCGGTGATGGAACGTGACGTTTTGAACCTCTGCGCCAACAACTACCTCGGCCTGGCGGACCACCCCGAGGTCGTGGCCGCGGCGAAGGAGGCGCTCGACCGTTGGGGCTACGGCATGGCCTCGGTCCGGTTCATCTGCGGCACCCAGGAGGTGCACAAGGAGCTCGAGGAGGCGTTGACCGAGTTCCTGGGCACCGAGGACACGATCCTCTACTCGTCCTGCTTCGACGCCAACGGCGGCATCTTCGAGGCCCTGCTCGACGAGCGCGACGCGGTCATCTCCGACGCGCTCAACCACGCCAGCATCATCGACGGCATCCGGCTGTGCAAGGCGAAGCGCTTCCGCTACGCCAACCGCGACATTGAGGACCTGGAGCGTCAGCTCCAGGAAGCAAGGGACGCGCGCTTCCGCCTGGTCGTCACGGACGGCGTCTTCTCCATGGACGGGTACATGGCGCCCCTCCATGAGATCTGCGACCTGGCCGACCGGTATGACGCGATGGTGATGGTCGACGACTCGCACGCGGTGGGTTTCATCGGCCCGAGCGGCCGCGGCACGCACGAGCACCACGGGGTGATCGGCCGCATCGACGCGATCACGGGCACGCTCGGCAAGGCGCTCGGTGGCGCGAGCGGCGGCTACGTGTCGGGGCGCAAGGAGCTGGTCGCCATGCTCCGCCAGCGCTCGCGCCCGTACCTCTTCTCTAACTCGGTCGCACCGCCGATCGTGGCCGGGAGCCTGAAGGTGCTGGAGCTCCTGCGCGGCGCGAGAGAATTGCGAGAGCGTCTGGCTGAGAACACTCGGTTCTTTCGCTCCCGGATGACCGAAGAGGGATTCGACATCCTGCCCGGCGACCACCCGATCGTGCCGGTGATGATCGGCGACGCGGCGCTTGCGGGGCGGACGGCCGCGGCGATGCTGGACAAAGGCGTCTACGTGATCGGCTTCTCCTACCCGGTGGTGCCTCAGGGCAAGGCGCGGATCCGCTGCCAGGTCTCGGCCGCGCACTCGCGCGACGAGCTGGAGCGGGCGGTGCGGGCGTTCGTCGAGACGCGCGCGGAGGTTTCCGCCGTCCGGTAGCCCGCGTCACTAATGCGTTTTTCCGGTACATGAGCGAGCAGGAGAGGATGCTGGCCGAGCTGGGAGAGGTGCTGTCGAAGATCGCCCGCCCGCACCACGCCGACGATGTGCTGCCGCTCGAGGTGCGGTCCTACCTGTGCCAGCTCGGATTTCCCTGCAGCGAGCTCACGACGCGAGAGGAGCTCATCGCCCGGCTTTGGGCGCGCAAGCGCAGCCTGCTGACGGCGATCCAGCCGGAATGGGGCGGCGGGCCCGGAATCACTCCCCCGAGCGCGGCGTAGGCCCGGCGCCGCCTGCCGCCTCTACGTGGTCGCTAGTCGGTCTTTACCTCTGTCCCGTCCTGCGCCCAGCGCGTATGGAAGGCGCCCTCGCGATCGACGCGATGGTAGGTGTGCGAACCGAAGTAGTCACGAAGGCCCTGGATCAGGTTCGCCGGACTTCGCTCGCGGCGGTAGCCGTCGTAGTAGGCGAGCGATGAGGCGAAGGCCGGTATCGGAACGCCCTGGTCGACCGCGGTCGTGACGACGCGCCGCCACGCCGGCTGCGCATTGGCAAGCGCTTCCTGGAAGAAAGGATCGAGCATCAGGCTCGGCAGGTTCGGGTCTCGCTCGCAGGCGTCCTTGATCATGCCCAGGAACCTGGCCCGGATGATGCAGCCGCCGCGCCAGATGGTCGCCAGGCCGGCGCGGTCGATGTTCCACGAGTACTCCCTCGAACCCGCCGCGACGTGCTCGAATCCCTGCGCGTAAGCCACGATCTTCGACGCGTACAGCGCCTCCTCGATGTCGTCCACCAGCCGCTCTGGCGCCTTGCCTCCGGCGGGGCCCTTGAGGATGCGCGAGGCCTGCACCCGCTGCGCCTTCTGGCTCGAGAGCACGCGGGCGAACACCGCTTCCGTGATCGCAGTCAGCGGCACGCCGAGCTCGAGGGCGGACTGGCTTGTCCACCGCCCCGTGCCCTTCTGCTCCGCCTCGTCCTCGATGGCGTCGACCAGCGATGAGGTGGACCCGTCGTCGTGCTTGGCGAGGACGTACGAGGCGATCTCGATGAGGTAGGACTGAAGGCGTCCTTCGTTCCAGCCGCGAAAGACGGCGGCGAGCTCGTCGGCGGAGAGACGCAGGCAGTGACGCAGGATGTCGTACGTCTCCGCGATCAGCTGCAGGTCGGCGTACTCGATCCCGTTGTGGACCATTTTCACGAAGTGCCCGGCGCCGTCGGGCCCGATGTACGTGCAGCACGGGACGCCCTCGACCTGGGCGGCGATCGCCGTCAGCATGTCTTCGACGCGCCCATAGGCGTCGCGCGTGCCGCCGGGCATGATGCTCGGACCGCGCAGAGCGCCCTCCTCCCCGCCCGACACTCCGGCGCCGAGAAACCCGAAGCCCTGCCGCTCTAGCGCGGCCGAGCGGCGCCGCGTGTCCGGGAAGTAGGAGTTGCCCCCGTCGATGATCACGTCGCCCTTCGCGAAGACCTTCGTGAGCGAATCGATGACCTCGTCGACGGGCTTGCCCGCGTTCACGAGGATCGCGACCGCCCGGGGCGGTTTCAGGGCGTGGGCCAGCTCCTCGATGGTCGCCGCGGGCGTGAAGTCGCCCTCACTGCCATGGTCGGCCATGAACTCTTCGGTGCGGCGATGCGTACGGTTGTAGATCGCGACGTGGACGCCGTGTGCGGCCAGGTTGCGAGCCAGTCCACCGCCGATGGTGCCGAGCCCGATGACGCCCATCTCCCTCTCGGGCATGGTCAAAACGTTACTCGCGGGGGCTAGCCCTCACCTCGGCCGAGTTGTTCTCGGTCTCGACGATCCTCACCTTCAGCAGCCGCGCAGGCTCGAGGTGCGGCTCCAGGCGCCCAAACGCCGCCAGGGCGACGTTTTCCGCCGTCGGCATCACCCCGCGCATGAAGTCCACGTCGCGATTCAGATGCCGGTGGTCGACCGCGTCGATGAACTCGCGCCGCAGCACCGCGTCGACGTGCTTCAGGTTGACGATCATCCCCGTCTCGCCGTCGACGCCGCCGCCGACCGTGACCTCGATCACATAGTTGTGCCCGTGGTCGGTCGCGCATGCGCCGAAGACCTCGCGGTTCTTCTCGTCGCTCCAGTCCTCGCGGCACAGGATGTGCCCTGCGGCGAAGGTCGCCCGGCGCGTGATGCTCACGTTCGGAGTCGTCATGGGTCCATCCGCAAGTTAGCACCAGAGAGCGGCGCGGATTCCGGCGAGGCTAGCCAGACGATCATCCGCGCGACCTCGGCGGGCGCGAGCGCGGGACCCTCGACGCCGGCGATGCGTAGCATCGACGTGTCGACAGCGCCGGGGCTGACCGCGTTGACGCGGATGCGCAGCGGCCGGCCTTCGATCGCCAGCGCCTCGGTCAGGCCCGCGAGACCCGACTTCGCCGCCACGTACGCCGCCATGCCCGGAAACTTCTCGGCGCCGAAGACCCCCGACAGGCTCGAGACCATGACGATCGCGCCGCCGTCACCTCTCATCAGCCGGAACGCTTCGCGCGCGCACAGGAACGCGCCCCGTAGCCCAGCTCCCAGCTGGCGATCCCACTCTTCCGCGGTCAGGTCGGCGAACGCTCGCTTTATGAGCTCGGCGGCGCAGTGCACGAGCGCGTCGACAGAGTCAAAGCGCGCGAACGCCTTCCGGACCTGGTCCTCGTCGGAGACGTCACAGCCCTCGCGCCGGCTCAGCGACGTGACCTCCCAGCCTTTCGCCCGCAGCAGGGCGACGACCTCGGAGCCTATCCCTCCGGACCCGCCGGTCACGACCGCGGTCGGGCTCACGACGCGACCCGCGCGAGAGCCCTCTCGTAGCCGTCGAGGGCGGTCTCGAGGCCGAGCCGCAGGCGTGCGCTGGCGCGCACCGCGCGGCGGTCCAGGGACAGGCATCGCGTGACCGCGCGCGCGAGGTCGTCGACGTCGTCGGGCTGAGCCAGGAAGCCGCTCACGCCCTCCTCTACGACCTCGGGCAACGCGCCGCGGCGATACGCCGCGACGGGGCAGCCGGCCATCTGCGCCTCGGCCGCCACCAGGCCGTACGGCTCGTCCCAGCGGGCGGCGCAGATCGTGACCGCGGAGCGAGCCATCACGACGCGCAGCTCGCCGCGAGGCAGCGACCCAAGCTGGTCCGCGCCGCCGAGATCCACCTCATAAGCCGGATCGTAGTGCGCGCCCGCGACCCGAACCGGCAGGCCCGCCAGGCGAGCCGCGCCGAGCGCGTCCTCGATCCCTTTCTCCGGCGAGATCCGGCCGGCCACCAGGGCCACGCGATCCGGCCCGACGTCCGGGAGATCCAGGTCGGCGACGCCGTTGCGCAGCACCTCCCCCACCTCGACGCCGGCCAGACGCCACGAAGCCTGGGAGGCGCGCGACACCGTCGCCAGGTGTGCGGCATCGACCTCTCGCGCGGCTTGCACCACCGCCTCGACGATCGGCGGCAGATGGAGGGTGTGCACGACCGGCATCCCGCGCGCGAGCTCGAACGCCGGCGCGTCGAACGCGTGCTGGCTGACGGCGTCGACGCGATCGGCGGCGATGGCGTCGAACATCGCCTTGAGCGCGGCCGCGACGCCGGTCGCCGGCCGAGGGGAAGCGCCGGCGGCGGGCATCACGAGCGCCGCGGCGGCGTCATGCGGCACGGGAACCATCGCAAGGCGCACGCCGGCGAGCGACGATCCCTCGGCGCAGTGGAGCGTGACGTCATGGCCCCGGCGCGCCAGACCCACCGCGACGTCGGACAGGAAGGCCTGCGCCCCGCCCAGCTGCGCCGGCCGCAGCGGCGTCACCGGCGAGGCGACGACGGCGATCTTCACGACCGCGTCTTAGTCTGAGCGCAAGGCAAGGTGGAGTTCGACGAGGCCGCGGACCAGGCGCCGCCGGGCTGGCGGCATTTCGCTTTCGAGGACGTCGCGCGGCTGCCCGACGCCGTGCGTGCCCACGAGCTGGCGCGCGTGCCGCCCGGCGAGTCCCAGGAACGCATCGTGCGCGGACTCTTCTGGACGCTCGTGTACCACCTCGACGCCGGCCGTTGGGATGAGCTCGCGCGCCACGAACCCATCGCGCCGGAGCTGATCGCCGCGCTCCCGGACCGCGTCGGCGCTGCGCTCGACGTCGGCGCCGGCAGCGGCCGGCTCACGCAGCATCTCGTCCCGCGCGCGAACAAGGTCGTGGCCGTGGAACCCTCCGACCCGCTGCGCGCGCTGCTGGCCACGCGCTATCCGGCCGTGCACGCGGTCTCGGGTTGGGCCGAGGCCATGCCATTCGCCGCGGGAGCGTTCGACCTGACGACTGCCTGCGGCGCCTTCGGTCCCGACCCCGCGGTGCTCGCCGAGCTTCACCGCGTCACGGCGAGCGGCGGGATCATCGCCTTGATCAGTCCCGAGCACCCTGAGTGGTTCGAGGCCCAGGGATGGAAGCGGATCAGCACGCCCTCCTCACCCCCGCCGGAGCACGCGCAGTGGCTCGACGAGTTCTTCGGTCCTCTCGATCCACCGCACGAGCTGGTGATGACGGCGGTCTAGGACGCGCTCCCCCGCCTCGACCCTATGAGGCGGCGACCGGCTGCTTGTCCTGGGCCGCGCTCTCCTGTGGGCGCGCGGCCTGGTTCTGGATGCCGACCGCGTTGACGATCGCGCCCGCGAGCAACAGCGCCGCGCCGATCAGCATCGCGAGGTGAAACGAGCTCGTCGACGCGTCGCGCGCGACCGACACGAGGCTCGCTTCAGGCGGCATGTTCAGCGGGCTCACGACCTTGCGGAAACCCTCGTCGTTCACGGGCAGCCCATGAGCGGCGAGCGAGGCGTAGAAGCTCGCGGTGATGAAGACGAAGATCAGCGCCCCGGCGAGCTGGGGACCGACGCGAGAGATGGCGTTGTTGATGGCCGACCCCAGACCCGCGTTGTGCACCGGCACCGAAGTCATCAGTGCCGTGGTCAGCGGTGCGACCAGCATCATGATGCCGACGCCGAAGATGACGGCGGCGGGTAGGAAATCGATCACGTACGAAAGCGGCGGGACGTACGAGCCGACGTCGCCCGGCACCAGCTTCCACGGCTGGCTGCTCGCCGGGACACGGACGTACCAGAGCACGCCGAGGGCCATGATCACGGGCCCGACGGCCATGAAGAACCGAGGGCCGTACTTCGCGGACAGGCGCCCGAAGCGGGGCGAGCCGAAGATCAAGAAGAGCGTGCCGGGGATGCCGGCCGCGCCGGCGGCCGCCGCCGCGTAGCCCAGCGTGCCCTGCTGGAAGAGCCCGACGTAGTAGAAGGTCACGTAGAGCGAGCCGTAGATCAACAGCGTCGAGATGTTGGTCACGGTGAAGTTGCGGGATCGGAACAGCTGCAGCGGTATCAGCGGATGGCGCGCGCGCTGCATCCACAGTGGAAGCGCGACGGTGGCGAGGACTCCAACCGCGAGCGCGACGTATCCGATGGGGTCGCTCCACTCGCGCTGCATCCCGTAGATGGCGCCAAAGGCGAGTCCGCCGACGGCCAGCCCGACGATTGCGGCGCCGATCCAGTCGAAATGCGGTGAGGCCTGCTCGTCGCGGCTCTCGGGGACATGGTTCCACGTCGCCCAGGCGGCGACCAGGACCAGCGGCACGTTGATGAAGAACACCGCGCGCCACGAGGTCGTGTCGACGAGCAGGCCGCCGACCAGCGGGCCCAGGATCGTGGTCGCACCGGATGCGCCCGCCCAGATTCCGAACGCGCGGCCCTGCTCCTCGCCCGAGAAGTTGGCGGTCAGCAGGGCGAGCGACCCGGGCACCAGGAGCGCGCCGGTGGCGCCCTGCAGGATCCGGAACGCGACGAGGAGCTCCATGTTGGGCGCGAAGCCGCAGAGCACCGAGGTGGCGCCGAACCCGACGAGCCCGATCAGGAACGTCCGCTTGCGGCCGTAGAAGTCGTTGATCGCGCCGGCCAGGATTAGCAGGGCGCTGAGCGTCAACAGGTACGCGTTGTAGACGTACGACTGGCCCTCGAGCACGCCCAGGAACAGGCGAGGCAGGTCGCGGCCGATGCGCGGCAGGGCGACGTTGACGACGGTGGAGTCGAGGAAGACGATCCCCGAGCCCAGCACCGCCGCGGCGAGGATCCAGCGCCTGGTGCTCACGACCGGGCTATTGTCGCGGGTTCAGCGCCGAGGGGCGGACCGACGCTTTGAACGGTGAGCAGTCTCCGAATCATCGGGCCGCGGCGATCTTCAGAAGTCCTTGCGTCCCAAGAAGTGCTGAAGGACCTCAGGACGCGATGCCTCGTACAGGGCGATGCGCTGGCCGCCGGGCAGCGTGAACGACGAGCAGGGCCCCATCGGAATCTCGAGCCGGCGCTCGCCTTTCATCCCGCGACGTTTGAGCGCGCCCACCGCTTTGCGCAGGTCGTCGACGCGATAGATGAAGATCGCGCGATCACCTTCGAGGTGGTCCGTGAGCAGGATGTGAGGGGCCCCCTCCGTCAGCTCGATCATCGCCACGCGCGCGCCCATGCCCTCGACCGCGAAGGCGAGCTTGCCGCCGAGCACCTCGCTGAAGTACTTCGCGTCCGCGGCGACGTCGCTCGAGGGCGTGTAGAGGAAGTCGAGCTGAGCGAACGGGTTCAGGTTTTCGCGATCCCGAAGAAGCAGCCCAGGTGCTCGCCGTCCTTCATCGACAGGTAGGCCAGACCCAGATACAAGCCGGGCGCCACCTCTCGCACCTCGTCTTTGACCTTGCGCACCAAAGGCGGATTGCCGTCGTGGCCATAGTCGAGGTGGACCGCGTCGAAATCGCCTGCATGCGACGGCGCGATGAAGGTGTGAAAGCGAAACCAGGTGACCCGCTCTCCAAGCAGCCGGTTGACACCGTGGCCATGGTCCGCGGTCTCGTGCTTGAACGTCTTGCCCTGCCAGGGAAAGAGAGGCGACCGTGAAAACTTCTCGAGCCACGCGCGCACGTGGGGCTCCTGCGCACGCGGTACCGCCAGCATCCGCCCGGTGAGCTTGCCGTCCAGCTCCTCGAGAGCCGGCGTCCGCGCGGACGCATAAAGCGCCATCAGCTCATCCGGTCCCAACGCGGCGAGGTCGTCGAGCGTCCGGACTCTCGTGTCCATCCGAGGTGAGAATAGTCGGGTCCGTCAGGGGAGCACCCCGGCTGCATCCGGTGCCGCGCGGCCTGTCCGACCGGCTTGCATGACGACCGAGGCGAGGATGAGCAGGCCGCCCACCGCCTGAACGGCCGAGAAGCTGTCGCCGAACAGGATCACCGCGAGGATCACCGTCACCACGGGCTCCCACGTGCTGAGCAGCGACGCGCGCGCGGCGCCGACGCGTGGCAGGCCGGCGAGAAACGTCGAGATCGCGATCATGGTCGGGATCAACGCGAGGGCGAAGATGACAATCCAGGCGCTGCCCGATGACGGTAGGCTCAGCTGTCCCTGGAAGAGCGCGATCACCGAGAATGCAAGACCCGCGCCCGACATGATCACCGCGCTCGCTCCGATCGCCTGGACCCGGCCCATGACCGCCTCGCTCAGCAGGATGTAGCCGGTGTAGACGACCGGCGCGGCGATCGCAAACACGAGACCCCACGCGACGTGCAGCTCCGCGCCGCCGACGAGAAGGACCAGGCCGGCGAAGCTGCCAACGAGCGCGAGTGTGTGCAGTCGCGAGACAGACCGGCGAAGCAGCAGCCACCCGCCGATGACGACCAGGCTCGGGTAGATGTAGACGATCAGCACGCAAAGCGACGCCGGCAGCGTCTTCAGCGCCGTGAAGTAGGTCAGCGACTGGCCGGTGTAGACGATGGCGCCGAGGCCGAAGAGCGCGAGCAGGCTTTTGCGCTCGAAGCGGAGCGGGTTCTGCCGCAAGACCAGCGCGAGCCCCCACATGCCGATCGCCGCGAGCACGAAGCGGAACGCGAGCAGCTGCGAGGTGCCGAGCCCTTCGCGGTAGGCGAGCTTGGCGAAGATCGCGTTGGTGCCGAAGGCGGTCGCGGAGATCAGCACCAGGGCCACGCCCACCCACTCCGTCCTGCGGCTCGCGGCCGCGCGGGTCGTTTCTAGGGCCAGAGCAGGTGGCCGAGCAGCATTCCGATCACGACCGCGAGAGCGTACGTGACGCGCGGAAACCTGCGCACGAGCGAGCGGACGTCGTTGTTCACCGGGTCCTGGTCCTTGCCGAGCGCGATCGTCTCCTGGAGCATCAGGAGCGTCGCGACCAGCGACAGGGCAGTGGCGAGCAGGGCGACGACCGCCTCAGGGGTGAAGGTCACGGCTTCTTGACCGGCGACGTGCGCCCGTAGGCCGGGCCCCACAGGAAGTGTCCGAGGAGAATCCCCACCACGACCGCGATCACGAACGCGAAACCCGGGTAGGTGTGCACGGCGGGCCGGATGTAGTCCGTAATCGGGGTGTGGTTGGTGAGCAGCGCCCAGCTCTCGAACGCGAGCAGCAGCGTGAGCACGCCGAACAGCGCGGTCACAGTGAACGAGAAGAGGCGGCCGATCACCAGCGCGTCACCACGACCTTCTTGCGCGTGTAGAAGTCGATCCCGTCGGTCCCGTGCACGTGCAGGTCGCCGTAGAACGATCCTTTCCAGCCACTGAACGGAAAGAACGCGAAAGGCTGGGCGACGGGCACGTTGATCCCGGTCATCCCCGCCTCCACCCGCTCGCGGAACTCGCGACCGGCCCGGCCAGATTGCGTGAAGATCGTCGCCATGTTGCCCAGCGAGGACTCGTTGGCCTGGGCGATCGCCTCGTCGAGCGTCTCCGCCCTGGAGACCGAGAGGACGGGCCCGAAGATCTCCTCGCGCCCGACCGACATACGCGGCGTGACCCGGTCGAGGATCGTTGGGCCGTAAAAGAACCCCTGGCGCGCCATCTCGGGCCGGCCGTCGACCACGAGCTCCGCGCCCTCTTTGAGGCCCGCTTCGACGTAAGACGCGACGCGGTCCCGGTGTTCCGCGCGGATCAGCGGCCCGACCTGCACGCCCAGCTGATCGCCCGGACCGACGACCATCCTCGACGCGGCGTCGCGCAGCGGGTCCAGCAGCCTGGCGGCGGCGGCGCCGACGGCGACGGCGACGGACCCGGCGAGGCATCGTTCGCCGGCGTTGCCGAACGCGGAGTTCAGGATCGCGGGCACCGCGACCTCGGGGTCGGCGTCGGGCATGACGACGATGTGGTTCTTCGCGCCGCCCAGCGCCTGCACCCGCTTTCCGTGCGCGGCGGCGGTCATGTAGACGTGCCTGGCCACCGGCGCCGAGCCGACGAACGAGATGGCGCTTACGCCCGGGTGCTCGAGCAGAGCTTCGACGGTCTTGCCCGCCCCGTGGACGACGTTGAGCACACCGGGCGGAAAGCCCGCCTCGAGGAAGATCTCTGCCAGCCGCGCGGCCCCCAGCGGCGTGCGCTCGGAGGGCTTGAGCACGAACGTGTTCCCGGCGACGACCGCCAGCGGGAACATCCAGAGCGGGATCATCACCGGGAAGTTGAAGGGCGGGACGCCGGCGCACACGCCGACCGGATAGCGGTAGAGGTCCTGGTCGACTCCACCGGAGACGTCGCGAAGCGTGCGGCCCTGGAGGAGCGTCGGCGCGCCGCACGCGAAGTCGACGACCTCGATCCCGCGCCTGACCTCGCCACGTGCCTCGTCCAGGGTCTTGCCGTGATGGCGGGTGACGATGGCCGCCAGGTCCTCGAAGTGATCTTCGAGCTGCGCCTTGAAACGGAACATCATGCGGACGCGGTCCATCACCGCCGTGCGCGACCAGCTGCGGAACGCTTCCGATGCCGCCCGGACCGCCGCGTCCACGTCGCGAGGCTCCGACAGCGGGACCTGCTCGATCACCTCTCCGGTCGCCGGGTTGTAGATCGGCAGCGAGCTCGAGTCCTCAGGCAGACGCCATTCCGACCCGATGAGGTTGCGGATCAACATTGATACCGTACTTCGCATGGCGCCGACCGCGCGCGAGCTTCTCGAAGACGCGGCTCGGGCTGGGAGCGACCTCGAGACGGTGGCTCGCGGCGTGCTGGAGCGCCTTTCCGAGCTGACCGGCCTGAGCTCGACTTACCTTGCCGAGACGCGGCTCGTCTCCGACGAGCAGTACATCGTCTTCGCCGTCAATCGAAGCGAGGTCTTCCACATCCCCGAAGACGTGACGCTGCCGTGGTCGGAGGGAGTCTGCCGGTTCGTCGTCGAGGGCGGGCCGCACTACACCGACGACGCCCAGAAGCAGTTTCCGAGCAGCAGCGTCGCCAGGCTCCTCGAGATCCGGACGTTCATCTCCTATCCCGTCTTCACCATCGAAGGTCGTTTTTTCGGCACGCTGTGCGGCGCGAGCAAGGAGCGGGTGGAGGTCGAGCAGGAGATCCTCGACCTCATGCGCGAGTGCGCGCGCCTCATCGGCCAGCGGTTGCGGGCTGGGGAGGCGATCCGGCCGTGAGATCCCTCGGCGGCGTGCTCGTCGCCCTCGCTTCGCCGCTTCACCGCGACGGCTCCGTGGACGAGGCAGGCGTGGCGAGGCTGGTCGAGCACGTGCTGGCCGGCGGCGTCCACGGCCTGCTGGCCCTCGGCTCGACCGGCGAGACGGCCTCCCTCGACGAGCCGGCGCGCCGAGCGCTCCTGCGCGCGGTGGTCGAGACGGCGGCCGGGCGGGTCCCCGTGCTTTGCGGCGTGGCGCAGACGCAGCTGAGCTCGACCATCGCCGAGATCGACGCCGCGCGGTCTCTGGGCGCTGACGCGGCGCTCGTCGCCCCGCCGTTCTATTACCCGACCGACCAGGCCGGCATCGTCGACTTCTACCGCAGCGTCGCCGAGCGCGCGTCGCTGCCGGTGCTGCTCTACCACATCCCACAGTTCACGAAGGTGCACACCAAGCCCCCCACCGTCGCGGCGCTCGCGCGCGAGGGCGCCATCCAGGGCATCAAGGACTCGAGCCGCGACTTCGAGAACTTCGAGGCCGTGTGCATCGCGACCCGAGATGTGCCCGACTTCCGAGTCTTCACGGGCAGCGACACCATGCTCGTCGCCTCGCTCGCCGCCGGCGGCTCCGGCACCATCTGCGGCGCAGGCAACGTCGCCCCTGCCTGGGTGGTCCAGGTCTTCGATGAGTTCGAGCGCGGCGATCTGGCCGCCGCACGCGACAGCCAGGAGCGGCTCTACGAGCTGACCGTGAGGTTGCGCGAGGGTGTTTTCCCGCTCGCCATCAAGGCCGCGCTGCACGCCCAGGGCATCTGCGAGCCCTGGTCCGCGCCACCCGCACGTGAGCTACCCGAGCCCGCGCAGCGCGCCCTGCGCAAGAGGCTCGAAGAGCTCGGACTGCTTACGCCTGAGACCTCACGGCACTGAGAGCGCCGCCACCACCTGCTGCTGGTAGTGGTGATGGTTCGTGCCGTCGTCGTAGGTGCTGACGAAGCTTGCGTAGTCGACCGAGCCGGCTATGTCGTTGCCGAAGTAGTCGCCGAGGAACGTGTCGGACTGGTTGCACGGGCAGGAGCGGTCCGGGCTGTTCAGCTGCGGGTCCCAGCTGTGCTCGGTCAGCCGGACGTTGTGGCCTTTCGGGGTCAGGTCGGCGGCGTAGAACTGCACGCTCGACGTGATGCAGTAGTTGCTCGCGCCGAAAGGCGGCAGCTTGCCGGTGTAGCTCGGGTTGGACTGGTCCAGGGCGAGCCCTGCGTTGGTCGCCTCGGCGGTGCCGGCGGATGGACACGCAAGGCGCCGGTCGTAGAAGTTGACGCTCACCGTCCCGTCGGGCCCGACGGCAAGGTTGGGCTGGAATTCGTCGACCGTCGTGCTCGCGTTGTCGTTGACCTGGATCGGGGACGTCCACGTGTTGCCCCGGTCATACGACGCGGTGAGCAGGATGTTGCCGTTGCCGGAGCTCTTGGACTCGTAGGCGAGGTACAGCGCATGGCTGCCCACCGCGAACGTCTCCTCGATCCCGTCCTCGAACGTGGTGTTCGCGTAGCCGGGGCCTGTCAAGGGCGGGGTGTGCACGCCAGCCGCTGCGAGCAGCGGTCCCCGCCATGTGGCGCCGCCGTCGGTCGAGAAGTCGACGTAGATGTCGACGCAGCATGAGCCCATGGTCGAAGCGAAGTTGACGACGGGCGTGTAGACGACGCCCTCCTGGTCGACGTGCGGAAATAGATAGGTGTTGTTGTTGGTGGCCGCGTTTCCGGTCGGCAGCAGCACCGGGGTTGACCAGTCGCCGTGGGTGCCGTCCGGGTTGCCGATCGCGGATGACACGAAGGGCTTGCTCCCGTTGCCGTTGAAGTTGACGAACATCATGTAGACGCGGTTGAAGTTCGGGTTCGACCTGCCACCGACGGTCGGGTTGCGGTCGATGGCGATCCACTCCTTGTCCGGCTCCTGGCCGAGGCCGGCGTTGGTCGTGAAGACGTTGTCCGGCCGGCCGTCATGCGTCGTGAGCCAGTCGCGCACCCGGGTCGCGCCATGCCTGCGCACAGCGATGGAGACGGCCTCGTTGTCGATCCCCGGGTTGGGCTCGTTCCCGGTCTCGAACTTCTTGTGGCCACCCTTGTCGTAAAAGAACTGGTAGGGCAGCATCGCCTGGTAGTAGTTGCCGTAGGCGTCGAAGGCGCCGACGGGATCGGTGTTGTCGGTGAAGCCTTCGTAGCCCGGGACGTGGCCCATGACCGGCCAGGTCCTGCCTCCGTCCCACGACTCGTAGAAGCCGACCAGGTGGTTGTAGCCCTCCGCGCCGGTGAACCACTTGGTCGAGCCGATCAGGTGGTTGGGGTTGGTCGGGTCGACGCGGATGTCGGACTCGGAGTGGTCCGTGACGAGCATCGGCGTCGTCGCCGGGAAGCCCGGCCGGCTGGTCGCCTGCGATGCATATGGTCCGACGTCCTCACCTGTCGTCGCGCCGGGGCAGGAGACCTCGCCGGTGTAGCCGTCGTTGGGACCATTGTTGAAGGGCGACGGCACCTCGGGCACGTAGCAGCTGGTCTGCCGGCCGGTGACGAACACGTTGGTGACGCCATGGGCCTTGAAGCTCGATGCGTAGGCGCTGTCGGTCTGCGTCCCCTGAGGGATCACGCCCACACCAGGGTCGAGTCCGATGCCAGTGGCGCCAGACACGTTGGTCAGCCCCATCGCCGAGAGGACCGAGGCGACTGCCGCGGACGCGATGACCCGGCGGAATCTTTGCATCACATGTCCCCCTCGGATTCAGGCCGCCGAACCGACCTCGGGAGCATAGCTCGTCCCTTGAACAGGGTTCAGGCACAGAAGAGCCACGCGCCACAGCGCGTGGCTCGAACCCCCCAACAGCCTTGCCAGGAGGGACCCAACTCCCCGGCTGAAACGAATCATCGGCGGGCCGGCACGGCGCGCGCTAGCCCCAAATGCGCGATTTCCGGCTCCCACATTTGAGGTATCCGGTTCCTCGTCCATGCTTTGCCCCACCTTGCCCCTCAACCCGACCCCTGCGCGCAGAGCGCGTAAAGGAGAGCGCGCTGGCGCGCGCCTTGCCAGCTGATGCTCCCCAGAGGGGAGAGGGAGAGCTATTTGAGTATCCGGTTCCTCGTCCATGCTTTGCCCCATCTTGCCCCTCACCCCGACCCTCTCCCCCAAGAGGGGAGAGGGAGAGCCCTCGTCCATGCTTTGCCCCACCTTGCCCCTCACCCCGACCCTGCGCGCAGAGCGCGTAAAGGACAGCGCGCTGGCGCGCGCCTTGCCAACTGATTGCTCCCCAGAGGGGAGAAGGAGAGCTATTTGAGATATCCGGTTCCTCGCTATCCTCGACAGGTCTTGATCGTCTCCATCGGCGACCTCCTGCTGGACATCGCCATAGTCCCCGAGGGACCGCTCCAGCCGGACGACGACACGCCCTCCACCATCACCGTCGGCGGTGGCGGGCAGGCCGCGAATTTCTGCGCCTGGATCGCCGCTCTGGGCGACCCCGTGCGGCTCGTCACGCGGGTCGGCGACGACGAAACCGGCCGCCGCCTGGTCGCCGACCTCGAGGCGCGAGGCGTCGAAGTGCACGCGGTGTGGGCGACCGAGCCCACCGGCGCGATCGCCGTCATCGTCGACCAGGCCGGCCGGCGGACGATGGCGACCCAACGCGGCGCGAGCGTCGGCTTGAGCCCGGACGACCTCGAGGAGGGGTGGTTTCGCGAGGCGCGGCTGCTCCACGTGCCCGCGTACTCGCTGTTCGTCGAGCCCATCGCCGGGGCCGCGCGGGCGGCGATCCGGCTCGTGCGAGAAGCCCGAGGCATGCTGGCGGTTGATCTCTCGTCGGCCGCGGGCATCAGGGCCTACGGCCCTTCGCGGATGGCTTACGTACTCGCGCGACTGAAGCCCGAGGTGCTGTTCGCGACGGAGGCCGAGGCCGCGACGCTCGCCGTCCCGCTCGAAAGCCTCGCCCAGGTCCCCGTCTTGAAGCTCGGCCGCGAGGGCTGCGTGGTGTTCGGACGGACGATTCCCGCGCCCGAGGTCGACGCTGTCGACCCGACCGGCGCGGGCGACGCGTTTGCAGCGGCATTCTGCAGCGCCTGGCTGCGCGGTGCGACGCCGGTCGAATCCGCCGAGCAGGCGGTCCAGGCGGCGACACAGTCCGTGCTGCTCGCGGGGGCGCGGCCCAGCTGAGCGAATTCCTGCGGGTCGCGCCGGAGGTTGCGGCGGCGATCGCGAGCAACGTGCCGGTCGTGGCCCTGGAGACTTCGATCGTCGGCCAGGGCCTGCCCCACCCTCACAACCTCCGCGCCGCCCGCGGCTGCGAGGCCGCGATCCGCGAGCAGGGCGCCGTCCCGGCGACGGTGGCAGTCCTCGACGGCGAGCTGCGCGTCGGCCTGGGCGACCGCAACCTCGAGCGGATCGCGTCCGGGTCGGTCAAGGTCAGCCCGCGCGACCTCGGCCCGGCGATCGCCCACGGCGCCGCGGGCGCGACAACGGTGGCGGCGACGATGCGGGCCGCGGCCATGGCGGGGATCCGCTTCATGGCCACCGGCGGGATCGGCGGCGTGCACCGCGGCCATCCCGAGGACGAGTCGGCCGACCTCGAAGAGCTGGCGCGCTCGCCCGTCGCCGTCTTCTGCGCCGGGGCCAAGATCATCCTCGACCTGCGGCTGACGCTGGAGCGCCTCGAAAGCCTCACGGTCCCGGTGCTGGGATACGCCTGCGACGAGTTTCCGGCCTTCTACACCGCCCACAGCGGATGCCCTGTAAGCGCGCGCGTCGAAGACGCCGGCGACGCCGCGCGGACGATCCGCGCCGCCTGGGCGACGGGCAGCCGCGGAATCGTCATCGCGCTGCCGCCGCCGCGTGAGCTCGAAGGCGCCGAGAGTCTTGCTCGTCAGGCGGCCGAAGAGCTCAGCGAGGTCAGCGGCCGCGAGGTCACCCCGCGCCTGCTGGCTCGGATGGCGGAGCTGTCAGAGGGACGCTCGCTCGACGTCAACGTCGAGCTCGTGATCAACAACGCGGGCGTCGCCGCGCGCGTGGCGAAGGCCTACTCCCAGCTCTAGCCGGCGGCCCAGTTGCCGATCACGCGGCGAAGGACTTTCTGGCTGCCGTGCACGACCAGCCCTCGCTGCTTGGCCTCGGCCACGTCGAGCTTGCCCGACAGAAGGCCGAGGATCGGGCCGGGCCGGCCCTCCAGGACCGCGTCGGGGCTCTCGACCGTGCCGCGACGCGTCCGCACCTTGCCCTCAACCGTCTCGATCACCATCGGCTCGTCGCCCGTGCGGACCTCGATCTTGATCGGCGGCTCGTCCGGCGTCTTGTCGACCAGGTAGGCGTCGAACGGGAAGACCAGCCAGTGGCTGCGGAACACGTTGGTGATCTGCGGCACGCCCATCATCGGCGCCCCCCAGCGGCCGAGCTCCTCGAGGAGCGTGCGTAGCGCTTTGCCGCGGTCGGTCAGGTCGAACAGGGTGGTGGCGACCGGCGGTGGGGCCGCCCACGACCGCACGACGCCCGACTTCTCCATCTCGCGCAGACGGTCGGCGAGGAGGTTGGTGGCGATTCCCGGCAGGCCCTTGAGGAGGTCGGTGTAGCGGGATGGGCCGGAGGTCATGAGCTCGCGGACTATGAGCAGCGTCCATCGATCTCCGACCACGTCGAGCGCCTTGGCTACCGCGCAGTACTGCTGATAAGAGCGCATGACGGCACGATACACGAGCGTGACGCTCTTTTCAAGTTTGCACTTGACTTTTTCAAGTTACTCATGGAGAATGCGCAGTGACCTGAGCAGAATCACAAGGCTGGAGGTAACTTCCGTGAGCCAAAGGATCTGGACCCTGGCCCTCACCTCGGTGGCTTTCTTCATGGTCGCGCTCGACTCGCTGGTGGTCGTCACCGCGCTGCCCGCGATCCACCGCGACATCGGCGGCAGCATCTCGAACCTGGAGTGGACGGTCAACGCCTTCACGCTGACCTACGCGGCAGGCATCATCACCGCCGCCGCGCTCGGCGACCGATTCGGACGCCGATTGGTCTTCGTCACCGGGCTCGCCGTCTTCACCCTCTCTTCCATCGCGTGCGCGATCGCGCCCACGGCCGAGCTGCTGATCGCGGCTCGCGCCGTCCAGGGCCTGGGCGCCGCAATGGTCATGCCGGTCAGCCTGACCATCCTCACCACCGCATTCTCCGCCGAGCGCCGGGGCGCCATCGTCGGGATCTGGGGCGGGATCGGCGGACTCGCGGTGGCGGCCGGGCCGCTCGTCGGCGGCGCCATCACCGAGGGCCTCAACTGGCACTGGATCTTCTGGGTCAACGCGCCCATCGGCGTCGCGACCGTGCTGCTGTCGCTCATCCGCCTACCCGAGAGGAAGGGCCCGGCGACCCGCCTCGACCTGGTCGCCGCAGCGCTCGTCGGCGGCGGCGCGGTGGCGGTGGTCTGGGGCCTGATCCGCGCCGGCGACGAGGGATGGACCAGCGCGACGGCGCTGGCGACCATCGCGGTCGGCGTGGCGCTGATCGCGGCCTTCGTGGTCTGGGAGGCGCGCGCGGCCGAGCCGATGCTCCCGGTCCACCTTTTCCGCAACCGCTCGTTCACCGCGGGGAACCTGACCGCCTTCCTGATGTCGGGCACGATCTTCTCGGCCGCGTTCCTGGTCGCGCAGTACATGCAGTTCGGGCTCGGCTACTCGCCGCTCGGCACCGGGCTCCGCCTCCTTCCGTGGACGGCGACGCCCGTCGTGGTCGCGCCCATGGCGGGTCTTCTGTCGGACAGGATCGGCCGGCGGCCGGTGCTCGTGGTGGGCATGCTGCTGCAGGGCGCCGGCTTGCTGTGGTTTGCCTTGCTCGCGACGGCGGGCGTCGCGTACGGTGAGCTGGTGCTGCCGCTCATCGTGGCCGGCGTCGGCGTCTCGATGGCGCTGCCAATCGCGCCGACGGTCGTCGTCAGCTCGGTGAAGCCGCACGAGATGGGAAAGGCCTCCGGTGTGAACAGCACTCTTCAGCGTTTCGGCGCCGCGTTCGCGATCGCGGTGGGCGCGGCGGTCTTCGCGGCCAACGGCCACATCGGCACCGCGGCGAGCTTCCAGGCCGGGTTCCGGCCCGCGCTGGCCGTCGTCGCAAGCCTGTCGCTGCTCGGAGCGGTCGTGGCGCTGGCCATCGGAGCTCGGGCGGCTGCCGCGCCCGAGGTCGCGCAGCCCGTGATGGAGGCGGCGTGACACCTGAGCGGCGCTACGCGGCGCTCGTCGCCGGCTTCACCAAGCTGAGCGGTGTTACGAGCATCTCCGAGGGCAAGGGATTCGGCTCGAGCGGCCAGCTCAAGGTGAACGGCCGTATCTTCGCGATGCTCGTGCGCGGCGAGCTCGTGCTCAAGCTTCCGAGCGGGCGCGTCCAAGAGCTCGTCGCGCAGCACCGTGGCGTGCATTTCGATGCCGGCAAGGGCAAGCCGATGAAGGAGTGGTTCGTCCTCTCTCCCACGTCGAGCAAACCGTGGGCGCCGCTCGCGCAGGAGGCGCTCGATTTCGTCAGCGAAAAGCGTTGATGGTGGATAGTCGCGACTATCGGCTGTTTTTGTTAGCGAAGAGGCCCGATAGTCGCGACTAACGAGCTTTCGCGGGTGTTTTCCTCGGCCGGCCGCGCCCTTTGACCGGCTTTTTCGGCGCCATCATCTCGCACCACGCGCGGACGACATTGGTCAGCTCGGTGGTCAGCGACTCGACGTCGGCCATCTCCGCGAAGCGCATGAATCGCGCCGAATGGCCGGTCCCCTCGAGGTGCGGAAACGCACCCTGGATCTTCGCGCCGCGGTTGAACATGAGGCTGACCGTCTTCTTGTCGTGCTGGACGAAGCTGGCCATGTCGCCGCCGCACGCGAACTGGACAGTGCCGTACTTGAGGTACTCGCCCATCCGGCTGTCCGCCCACAGGATGACGTCCCGGACGCGCCGCAGCATGGGCTCGGCGGGCTTGCCCTCCAACCAGCGCTCGACGTAGGGATCTCGTTTCACGGCAAAAAGAAGCCGGCGGGCGACGGAGCCCGCCGGCTAGTCAATTTACTTCGTCGCTGTCAGCTCTGCCTCATGACCAGGAGCCCGAACTGGGCGCCCTGCGGGTCGCTGAGGATCGAGAAGCGGCCGCCCGGAAATTCCTGCGGCGGCAGCAGCTCCTGCGCCCCGAGGTCGACGGCCTTCTTGTGTGACTTGTCGACGTCGGCGACGGTGAAGTACACCAACCAGTACGACGGCACCTCCTGCGGGACCATCGGGTTCATCTCCATGCCGCCGGCGATGCTCTGCCCGTCGACCTGGAACTCGGTGTAGTCGCCCTGGCCTTCGCCCATCGGGCTGACCTTGGTCTTCCATCCGAAGACGCTCGTATAGAAGTCGCTGGCCTTCTCGAAGCCGCGCGAGTTGAGCTCGGCCCAGCCATATGAGCCGTCCTTGCCCACGACCTCTGTGCCGAACATCTTCTTCGGCTCCCAGACGGAGATGAAGGCGCCAGACGGGTCCTGGAACACGGCCATCCGGCCCTGGTCCATGACGTCGAACGGCGGTGCGATCACCTTGCCCCCCTCGGCCTCCACCTTCTTCGCTGTCGCGTTGGCGTCGCGGGAGCCGATGTACACCGACCACGCGGTTGGCGCGTTCGGGTCTTGCGCCGGCCCGATGCCCGCGACGTCCTTGCCGCCCTGCTTGGCCAGCGCGTATCCGCCGGCGGCCGGGTCGGTGGTCACGTCGACCTTCCACCCGAATAGCTTCGAGTAGAACTGTCGCGAGCCCTCCGCATCCTTGCTCGAAAGGTCGATCCATGCGGGCGCGTTCGCGACGAATGTCTTTGCGTCTGCCATGTGCATACCTCCTGAACTGAGGAACCCTTGGCGAGCCCCCTGCCTCTCCAGCCATTGTGCCACCGGCTGATTAAGGGATGCTTAGGAGGAGATCCAATGTCTGCTGTGGACCTGATCATCTTCTCCGACTACGTCTGACCCTGGTGCTACATCGACTCGGTCCGGGTCGAACAGCTCGAAAGGGAAGGCCTCGCGAACGTGACGTGGCTGCCCTTTGAGCTCCACCCCGAGGCGCCTCCGGAAGGCGTTCCGCGCGAGCGCTATTTCGGGCGCGAACGCTCCGAGCGCATGAGCTCACACATGCGGTCGATCGCCGAGTCGGTCGGCCTGAAGATGATGACACGCGATGTCATCATCAACTCCCGCCGCGCGCTCAGCGCCGCGGAGTTCGCGCGTGAGCACGGACGCTTCGACGCGATGCACCATGCGCTCTTCCAGGCCCACTGGGAGGGGACCGGCAAGCTCGAGGACGTGGACGACCTGGTCCGCATCGGCGATGGGGTCGGCCTTGACGGCGCGGCGCTGCGCGAGGCGGTCGAGACAAACCGCTACGCCGAGGTGATCGACGAGAACCGCCGCATGGCGAGCTCGGCGGGTATCGACGCGATTCCGGCGCACGTTTTCGCGCGCCGCTTCCTGGTGCTCGGCGCTCAGCCGTACGACGCCCTCAAGCAGGTGGTCGAGCACATCGGCGCGATGCCGGAATGAGGATCGTCTCGCTCCTGCCAAGCGCGACCGAGACGCTGTTCGCGTTGGGTGTAGGTGAGCAGCTGATCGCGCGCACACACGAATGCGACTTTCCACCAGAGGCGGCTTCACTCCCGGTGGTGACCCGTTCGACCCTGCAGCTCGGCGACCAGGACAGCGCGCACATCGAGGATGCGGTCGCGCTGGCCGCGCGGGAAGGTCGCTCCCTCTACGAGGTCGACACCGGCGCCATCCTCGCCCTGGATCCCGACCTCGTGGTTGCCCAGGACATCTGCGACGTGTGCGCAATCCCCGCCGATCAGGTTTCGACCGAGCTGGCCGGCGTGAGGATGGTCCGTCAGCATCCCCACTCGCTGGCCGACATCGAGGAGCTCGCCGAGGCGTGCGCCGCCGACCCTACGCCTCTCATGTCGAGCCTCCGCCGCCGGATCGAGGCCGCGTCCAGCGCCGCGGCCCAGATGCCCCGCGTGCGCGGGGTGTTTCTCGAGTGGATCGACCCGCCGTATCCCGCCGGTCACTGGACGCCCGACATCTGCGCCCTGGCCGGCATCGACGATCCGCTGGCGCGCCCGCGTGTCCCGTCGCGCGCCGTTTCGTGGCAGGAGGTGAGAGCGGCCATGCCCGAAGTGCTGGTGATCGCGCCGTGCGGCTTTGACCAGGACCGCGCCGAACGCGAGGCCGCGGCGATGCGGCTCGAGATCGATGCGACCGGCGCCCGCCAGATCATCGTGCTCGACGGCTCGGCGTACTTCAACAGGCCGGGACCCCGCCTGGTCGATTCCCTCGAGAAGCTCGTGACGACCCGATTCGCCGCCGATCAGTAGGCTTCCTGCAGCCCGCCCCGGCGCGCCCAGCTCTCCAGGATCCGAAACAGGGCGTATCCGCCCATCGCCCACAGCAAACCGATGAGCAGCTCCCCTCCGAGCAAGCCGCTGACCTGCCCGAGCGAAGCGCCCGCCGCCGCCTCGCGCGCCGCCTGCACGCCGCGCGTCAGCGGGAGGCTGTACGCGACGAGCTGCAGGACGCCAGGAAGGCGACTGACCGGGAAGTTGATGCCGCAGACGATCAGGAGCAGGTAGTAGACGATGTTGGCGATGATGATCGCGTCGCGCATCACCAGGCCGATGCTGCCGAACATCAGGCCGAGGCCGGCGGTCGTCAGCGAGATCACCACCACGCACAGGCCGAGAAGAGCGAGGTTCGCCTGGTGGAGGTCGAGCCCGTAGAGGAGGACGACGATGGCGAGACCTATCACGACGGTGGCGATGCCGTCGATCACGTTCACGATCGCGCGGCTCAGAAATGTGACAAGGCGGTTTGCCGGCGAGGCGAGCAGGATGGGCAGCGTGCCGTACTGGCGCTCGTTCGCAACGGTCGCGATGACGCCGAAGATGCCCGCGTTGGCCGTCAGCTGCAAAGCATTGCCGAGGCCGAAGTACAGCGCGTTCTGGCGTCCGGTCGCGTAAACGCCGAGCTCGACGAAGAACAGGATCTGGGTCACGGGCAGCAGCACCTTGTAGGCGATGTAGCCGCGGACCGACGCCCACTGGAAGAGCGCCACGTACTGCAGGTAGGTGGAACGGGCGAACACCCCCGCCTCGAGCGCCAGGCGCCTCACGCCAGCGCGAGCTCTCCCGAGACGCGCGCCTCGCGCTCGACGAGCGCGTACAGGAAGTAGGCGCCCACCAGGTAGGCGAGGCTCAACCCGACGGCCGCAATCCACCAGAGCGCGAAGTCACGTGGGCCCTCAGCGACCGTCGAGGCGTACAGCGCCTTCACCGCCCATGTCGGCGCGAGCAAGGCCGCGATTCCCTGCGCCCACGGCGCCAGGACCGCGATAGGGAACATGAAGCCGCACAGGATGTACACGCCGAGCTCGAAGCCGTTGATCATCGCGAACACCCAGCGCCACAGAGCGAACAGCGGCGCCAGCGTGATCGCGATGCAGAAGAAGGTCAGCGTGAGCACGGCGAGCGAGATGACGAATCGCCACGGGTCGAGCGACGGCAGGACGGCGTGGAACCCGAAATACGCGAAGGCAGCCGTCGGGACGAACGCGGCCAGGCCGAAGAGAAGGCCGCCGAGGACCTTGCCGAGCAGGATCACCCACAGCGCCGTGGGCGTGGCGAAGATCTGCTCCAGCGTGCCGTTCCAGCGCTCGTCCTGGATGCCGTTGCCCGCGTCGATGTACGCGACCGACCAGTAGCCGATGAGCCCGCCGCCGAGGAGTCCGTAGACGAGGTGGGACGACGTCGCGCCAGGGCGGCTCAGCACGTACAGGCCGACGGCCGCGAACATCAGTGGGAAGACGAGCCAGTTCAGGTACGACCACGGGCTGATCACGCGCAGCCGGATGCTCAGCGCGAACGCGCCGAACGCGGCGCGGGCAGTCGCCGTCACGACGACTCGCCGATGAGCTGCACGTAGGCGTCCTCGAGCGTCGGCTCGCGGGAGCTGACCTTCTCCAGGCTCATGCCATCCAGGACCAGACCGAGCTGGGTCATGACGTCCGCCGGTCGCGAGCAGTGGATCGTGACCACCTGCGCCAGCTCGTGGTCGGCGACCGCGACAGACTTCACGCCGGTCAGGGCGCGCAGCCCGGCGAGCCTCTCGGCGGGCATGCCCACCACCTCGAACTCGACCACTCCCTGATCCTGCACCACCTTCTTGATGCTGCTCGGCGTCCCCTCGGCGACGATCGCGCCGCCCTTGATGACGGCGATGCGGTCGCAGATCGCGTCCGCCTCGAACATGTAGTGGGTCGTCAGGAAGACCGTCTTGCCCGCGTCGGCGAGCTCGCGGACGATCACCCGAAGCTCGCGCGCGCCCACCGGGTCGAGGCCGATGGTCGGCTCGTCCAGAAACAGGACCTCGGGGTCGTTCAGGAGACCGCGGGCCAGGTGCAGCCGCTGCTTCATGCCCCGCGAGTAGAGCTCGACCCGGTCGCGCTCGCGCCCCGCCAGCCCGAGGCGTTCGAGCAGCTCGGGAATGCGCTTGCGAGTGACGTCCGGTGGGATGCGGTAGAGGTCGGCGAAGTAGCGCAGGTTGTCGAGGCCCGAGAGCCTCCAGTAGAGTCCGCGCTCCCCGCCGAACACGAACCCGATGCGCCGTCGCAACCGCCACTGGTCGCGGACCACGTCGAGGCCGAGCACGGTCGCCGCCCCGGACGTCGGCAGCAAGAGCGTCGTGAAGATCTTCGTCATCGTCGTCTTGCCGGCGCCGTTGGGGCCCAGCAGACCGAACAGCTCGCCGGGCTCGATGGCGAGGTCGACGCCGCGAAGGGCGACCTGCTCGACCTTCTCCCGGCGGAACACGCCGCGCGTGGTCTTGTACGTCTTGCGAAGCTGGCGGGCCTCGATCGCTGCCATCAGCGCGGTCAGGAGCGAAACATACGGACAAGCTGCTCCTCGGTCCTGGAGAACAGCTCCTTCAGCGCCTGCTCGCTCGCGCTCAGCTCGGCGCTGCGGCCGTTGGCGCGCTCCTCGAGCAGCCCCGCCTCGCGCAGCACCTGGACGTGCGCGCTCACCGTCGGCTGCGACAGCCTGAGCTCGCGCGCCAGCTCCGTCACAGACGCCGGGTCACGGGCGAGCCGGAGCAGGATCGTGAGGCGCGTCGGGTCGGCGAGCACCTTGATGTTCGCGGACACGTCATTCGCAACCTTGCGGCAGTCGAAGTCGACCATTCGAGTGCGCCGCCCGACGTGGACCGTGCCGTCGAGCTCGATGATGTGGATCTTGCCTCCAAACCAGCTGGGGTTGAGCACCAGCCTGCCCTGCGCCGCCGCGGCGTCGGCTATGTCGTCGAGGTCGGGCCGGCCGCGCCACAGCCGTGGCATGCCGAGGACCCCCATGTAACCCTCGCGCTGGTCCACAAGCGCGCGCCTCCAGCGTTCCGCCTCGGCGACCACCGCCGCGCGCCCTTCCCCCTTCCAATCAGGCTGGAGCTCTTCCCAGATCGTCGACAGCAGCTGGACGTAGCGACCGCGGAGCGCCTTGTCGGTGCGTAGGCGTTCCAGTCGCTCGGCGACGATCTTTCGCTCCGCCGGACTCTCGGACAGCAGCGAGGGCACTGAAGACGTCTGGGTCGCGGCACCCTCGATCCGGTCGAAGAAACGGTCGAGGTCGAGGTCGAGGAGGGTGCCGGAGCGGTGCGCCAGCACGATCAGCTCGGTCGAGTACTGGGCCAGGCCGTCCGAGCGCAGCTCCTTGAGCTGCGGTCCGAACCGCCTGCGCAGCGTCTCCAGCGGCTCGAATACTTCGTCGTGCTCATGATTGGCCGCTGTGAAGTGCAGCGCCCACATCAGCTCGAAGGCCGCCGAGGGGGCGACCTGGACAGTGGCTGTCAGCTCATCATCGAGGGTTGCCATAGTCTGGGGCCTATGTTAGCAAGATTAACGCTTAGGTGCTTGACTATTTGCAGAGCTGGCGACCTATAATCGGTGCATGGACCACTACACCTCGGAACGACTGCTTCTGGAGAGGCATCGCGAGATGGTCAGGGCGGCCGAGCGTCGGGCGCGCATGGCTCCGGCCAGCGCTGACGCGCCGGTGCGGGTGTGGATGGCCGCGCGGCTGCGCTCGATGGCCGACAGGCTCGACGGCAGGCCGCGCCTGCAGCGCGTGGGGCCGTAGTCCTCCCCGTTCACGGGGAGGTGTCGGCGAAGCCGACGGAGGGGCTAGCCAAGACTGGGGGTCGGTAGCGATGCCGCCCCTCCGGCGCTTTCGGCGCCACCTCCCCACACGTGGGGAGGACAGCTCAGAAGGTGCTATACGTGTGGCGGCATGAATCAGTTCTTCGAGTCTTTAGGCCAGGACTGGGTGGACGCCGCCGGGCGCCGCGGCGCGGAGATCGCCAAGCCCGCCCTCGACTCCCGCGTCGCCCTCGAGCTGCTTGAGCTCGCGCGAGTGGCGGCGCACACGCAGGAGCGGCGGTTCGCGCCGCTTACCAGCTACCTCGCCGGAGTGGCGGCGGAGCGGCTGCGCGTGGCGAACCCGGATCTCGACGACGGCGCGCTGGCGGAGTTCATCCTCGAGGTCAGGCAGAAGCTGGAGCGAGAGGTCCCCGGGCTCTAGCTAGAGGCCCGGCCGAAAAAGCCCTCGCCGGATCTTCGGCGCCGAATGCGGCCCATCTCCGGGCTCAGCTCCTGCGCTGCTCGTCACCCCCGCGCAACCACGGCGCGGGGACCCCAGCAGGTGTGCGCTCGCTCCGCTGCTCGTCGCTTCGCCCGGATCTGGGCCACCTCGATCGCCGAATCTCTCGGCGAGGGTTTCCGGCCGGGCCTCTAGCGCACGCTGATCACGGGCAGCCGGCGGAAGCTCTGGACCGAAACGCGGGCCGCCAGCGCCGAAGCGACTTTGCGCAGGGCCTGCGCACCGGCGGTGTCGGGACGCGACACGACCACCGGCGTGCCCGCGTCTGCCTCCTCCCGGATGGATCCCTCCAGCGGGATCGCGCCAAGGTACGGCACCCCGAGCCGCTGCGCCGACCGCTCGGCCTTCCCGTGGTCGAAGATGAAATGCTCTTTGCCGCAGTCGTCGCAGACAAACCAGCTCATGTTCTCGATCAGGCCCAGCGGCGGCACGTTGAGCCCGCGAAACATCTGGAGCGCCTTCAATGCGATCCGCAGCGCCGTCTCCTGGGGCGTGCAAACGATGGCCACGCCCGTGAGCGGTACCGCCTGGGCAAGAGTGAGCGAGGCGTCGCCAGTGCCGGGAGGCAGATCGACGACCAGGTAGTCGAGCTCGCCCCACACGACGTCACCCAGCATCTGCTCGATCGCCCGGGCGACGAGCGGACCGCGCCAGACCATCGCCTTGTCGGCGCCGGCCAGCAGCCCGATCGAAATGAGCTTCAACCCGAAGGCTTCAAGCGGCACGAGCTTCTGGTCTCGGACCTCCGGCTGCTCGCTCACTCCGAGCATACCCGGCACCGACGGGCCGTAGATGTCGGCGTCCAGCAGACCGACGCGCGCACCGGAAAGCTGGAGCGACGCGGCGAGGTTGACGGCGACCGTCGACTTGCCGACACCCCCTTTGCCCGACCCCACCGCGATCACGTGCTTCACGCCCGGAATGGCGGCCTCGTGGCCGCGGCCGTTGAACGCCGAGCGCACGTTGGCCGTCATCTTCAGATCCACCGCCGTGACGCCTGGCATGTCCGAGACGAGCTGCCTGGCAAGCGTCTGAAAGCGATCCCGCACCGGACACGCCGGCGTGGTGAGCTCGAACGTGAAGCTGACCTGGCCTGCGGGGTCGATGGCCAGGTCCTTGATCATGCCGAGGCTGACGACGTCGCGCCCGAGGTCCGGATCCTTGATCGCGGAGAGGACTTCGAGAACCTCTTCCTTACTGGGCACTGAATATCACCGCCGCGCGCATCGCCAGGACGCCGGCCAGCACCAGGATCGACACCACGACGGTGTCGAGGCGGATTCCGGCGACCGTCGCCGTGCCGCCCGCGGACTGCGCGCGCAGGTGTCCGCGGGCTTCGACCAGCGAGCCCGCCACTCCAGCCACCGCGATGGCCCACAGCGGCAGGAAAACAAGGACGCGACCGAGTGTGCCCGCGGCTCCGACGGTGATGAAGAAGACGATCATCAAGGCGAGCTCCAGGACCGAGAAGTAGCCGTCCGCCTGATGCAGCCGCCCGAGGCTGAAGCTTGGCTCCGGGCGGTTTCGTATGAGCAATGCCAACAGGGCGGCTGCGCCGCTCAAGCCCGAGGCCAGGAACAGGCCCCCCAATGCCCACGTGTCGCTCCACACGGGCTGGTTGCTCACGCTCAGCAGCACGCCGGTGTAGGACGCGATGAACAGACCGAGGAGGGCACCGACGGCGTTGAACAGGCGGTTGAGAATCATCGGCAGGACGCGAACCCGCGAATCGAGCACGGACACGGTGGCGAAGAAGCCGAAAACGAGCAGCGCCCACGCTCCGACGGACATCGGCGACCAGTACTTGAAGTTCAAACCCGCCTGGCCCGGCGTGACGTCGATGAGCATGTGCCAGAAGCGCGACCAGCTTGCCCCGAGGTCGGCCGTCAGCAGGATCGGACAGACGATCACCGCGATGAAGCTCACGTAGAACCCGATCCTGGCCGCCGGCTCGTCGCGCGGGTCCCCGGAGAAGCGGAGGAGCGTCGACAGGACGTACGCGCCCCCCGAGAGCCCCGCGAAAAAGAAGTAGAAGAGGATGTACCAGGTCCACTGCGGGGCGCGAACGAAGTGCTCGGCGAGATAAAACATCAGCCCGTCACCCGGCGCCTGAACGCGACAAGGCCCGCGACGACGGCGACGACGCCGGTGACCAGCGCCCCCAGGTACCCGCCCGCGTTGTTTCGACTCGGCAGCTTGGCGTTGTCCGCATTGGGCAGCCCGTACGTCTCGGGCTCGTCCATCAGCAGGAAGAAGGCGTTCAAGCCGCCATAGACGGAATCGTCGCGCCCATAGAGGCGCGCCTGCGGCTGGCCCTGGCTGTGCAGCGCCGCGAGTCGCACGTCCGCCGCCTTCTGCAGGTCGGCCAGTGGACCGAACTGGATCGACTGCGTGGGACACGCCTTCGCGCAGGCCGGCTCCATGCCGGCTTGCAGGCGGTCATAGCAGAGCGTGCACTTGTGCGCGGTGCCCGTCTGCTGGTTCATTCCGATCACGCCGTATGGGCACGCGGCGACGCAGTTGCGGCAGCCGTTGCAGACGTCCTGCTGGATGAAGACCGTGTCGAACTCCGTGCGGATGATCGCGCCGGTTGGACACACCTCCATGCAGCTCGCGTGCTTGCAGTGCTTGCAGACGTCCGACATCATCAGCCAGGCCGCGCCGTTCCCCGCCGTCGCCGACTGGTCGGGCACGTGCTCGATGAACTGGACATGGCGCCAGTTCTGGGCGTCGAGCGTGCCGGTGTTGTCGAAGCTGTCGGCGAGGAACGCCGGGCTGTCGCCCTGGAGCTCGTTCCACTCCTTGCACGCGACCTCACACGCCTTGCACCCGATGCACACGCTGGTGTCGGTGAAGAAGCCGTAGGACTGGCCGGCCTGAATGCTTGGCGCCATGACTCAGAACCCCATCAGGTTGGTGACGATCTTGGTGTAGCCGCGTTCTCGGGCGAAGAGGTCGAGCGGGATCGCCGCCATCTCGTCGACCAGGGGCACGGCCGCGGGCTCGGCGGCCAGGTCGATGCTGAGCAGGTAGCGCCGGCAGGAATCGCACGCCTCAATGCGCATGTGCGGGAACACCGCGAGATCCTGCGCCCGGACCGGGCCGGCCGGAAGCCCGCGCACCATGCTGCCCCGCTCCCCTGAGGCGGTCCCGTGCTCGCTGAAGAAGCTGAGCTTTGCGCTCGAGTCCTCGCCGCACCCCGGGCACGTGGCGCGCGCGTATCCCCAGGCGGCGCCGCAGCGCGCGCACAGGAGCCGGCGCGGGCCCGTGGCCAGGTCGTCCGCGGCCGGGCTGCTGAAGCTCAGCTGCGGCGGACCACCGCACTCGGGACAGTGGCGGACGTCCCGTGGACCCCGGCACTGAGCTCGGGCAGCCGGGCCAAGCGCCTCGAGCACGGGCCCCAGCGATGCCCGCGCGAGGTAGCGGTCGACCGCCGGCTGCGCATCACCGTTCATCCACACGCGCAGCATCTCGTGTGCGTCGTCCGCGCCAAGCCGCCGCAGCACCTCCGCACGCAGCTGGTCAGGCCCGGCCGCGACGCTGACGTCGACGACGCTCGGCAGCACGACCTCGGCCACGTAAGCCACCAGGCTCTCTGCGGGCGGTGCGGCGAGCGACGCCTCCTCGAACGCGTTCTCCTGGACGGCGAGCAGAGCTCCGTAGAAGTCGAGGAGCTGGCGAGCGAATCCCTGGCGGCTTCGCAGTTCGGCGACGCGGCGCCGGCGCTCGGTCCACGCGTGGGTCGCGGCGACTGCGATCACGATATTTTTTCCACGTTGACGAGGAAGGCCTTGAACTCGGGCGTGCGCGCGTTCGCGTCGCCGACGAAGGGCGTCAGCGCGTTGGCCAGCCAGTAGCGCCCCTTGCTCGGGTCGCTTTCCGCCGAAAGTCCGACGTATCCCCAGTGGATTGGTATTCCGACCTGGTAGACCTTCTGGCCCGCGACGGTCATCGGGCCAAGGCGTTTGGTCACCAGGGCGAGCACTTCGAGCTTGCCTCGCTTCGACGAGACCCTGACCTGGTCGCCGCTCTTGATCCCTTTCTCCTTCGCCAGCTCAAAGGGAATCTCGACGAACGGCTTCGGCTGCAGCTGCACCAGGTGCGGCACGTGCTGCGTCACGTAGTGCTCGTGCTCGGTGAGCCGGTAGCTCGTAGCGATGTAGGGGAAGTCGGTAGCGGTGCCGAAACGGTCGGGGCGGCCCGCCGCCTTGTCGTAGAGGAACGCGACGGGCGACGCGGAGTTGGCTGCGTGCAGCGGGTTCGCGACCGGCGACTCGACCGGCTCGTAGTGCTCGGGGAGCGGGCCGTCGACCATGCCGTTGCTGAACAGGCGGCCAACCCCTTCGCCGTTCATGATGAAAGGCAGCCACGCCTTGGGGTCGTGTGGATCCATCGTCGCCGGGTAGTCCGGCACGTCGCCCACCCACTTCGCGCCGTTCCAGGCGATGCCCGGACGCGTCGCGTCCCAAGGCTTCCCGTCGAGGTCCGCCGACGCGCGGTTGTACATAACACGACGGTTGAGCGGCCAGCTCCAGGCCCAGTTGGGGTAGAAGCCCATACCGGTGGGGTCGTTGGCCTTCGCGTCCTGGACGCCCTGGCGCCGCTTCATCAGGTTGCCGGCGTCGGGATAGCTGCCCGTGTAGATCCAGTCGCCGCACGTGGTCGTGCCATCGTCCTTCAGGAGCGCGAACGAGGTCATCTGCTTGCCGGTGTTGAGGTCCTTGCCGTTGACCTCTTTCGCGATCTCGTCGAGGGTCGGCTTGGTCGGGTCCTGGTAGTTGAGGGTCATCGCCATGATCGGGTCGGGGAACTTGCCGCCCTGGGACTGGTACAGCTTCTTCACCCGCTGGAAGACGTCGGCGAGGATCCAGTGGTCATGCCGCGCCTGGCCTTGCGGCGGCAGCACCTGCTCCTTCCACTGCGACCAGCGCCCGCTGTTCACGAAGGAGCCGTCCTTCTCGATCCAGTGCGTCGTCGGCACCATGAAGACCTCGGTCTTCACCTGGCTCGCGTCGACGCCCGGTGCGTGCCAGAACTCCGAGCTCGTCGTCGGCAGGGCATCCATCACGACCAGCCACTTGAGGTTGCTCAACGCCTGCCGCACCTGGTTGCTGTCCGGGCCGATGCTCGCCGCGGTCATGCCCGACAGGATCAGGCCCTCCATCTTGCCCTTGAGCGCCTGGTCGTGGATGGTCATCCACGACGCGTTGCCGGCCGGCTTGGGGACGAAGTCGAAGGCGAACTCGTTCTCCTTTTTGGCCGCGTCCCCGTACCAGCCCTTGAGCGTGCTGACCATGAACTTCGCGTAGTTGGTGCCGAAGAAGTTCCAGGAGTTCTTGTCGGATTTCTTGGGCGCGCTGCCGGCGACGTAGTCGGCGATCGTCTTCTGGCCCGGCGCGGGGATCTTGAGGTAGCCGGGCAGGATCTCCCACGAGATCGCGTGGTCGGTGTTGCCCTGGATGTTGGCATGGCCACGCTCGGCGTTCATGCCGCCGCCCGGCCTGCCCATATTGCCCAGGAGCAGCTGCAGGACCGCGCCGGAGCGGATGAGCTGCCCGCCCGTGGTGTGATGGGTCAGCCCGACGGCGTAGACGATGGTCATGACCTTGTCCGGCTTGCCCATCTCTCCGACCAGCTGGGCGACCTTCGTGAAGTCGGCGGCCGGGATGCCGGTGATGCTCGAGACCATGTCCGGCGTGTACCGGGAGTAGTGGGACTTCATCAGCTGGAACACCGACTGCGGGTCCTGGAGGGTCATGTCGCGCTTCGCGAAACCTGTCGCCGGGTCCGTCTCGTAGCTCCAGCTCGCGATGTTGTAGGACCGCTTGGTCGCGTCGTAGCCGGAGAAGAGACCGTCCTTGAAGGAGAAGCTGTCCTTCACGATGAACGACGCGTTGGTGTAGTTGCGCACGTAGGCGTCGTGGAAGAGGTTGTTCTGGAGCACGTAATTGATCAGCCCGCCGAAGTAGGCGACGTCGCTTCCAGTCCTTATTCGCAGGTACGTGTCGGCCACGGCCGACGTGCGCGTGAAGCGAGGGTCGGCGTGGATGATCTTCGCCCCGCGGTCGAGCTTTGCGCGCATGAACCACTGGAAGCCGACGGGATGCGCCTCAGCCGGGTTGGCGCCGTTGATCAGGATCAGGTCTGAGTTCTTGATGTCCCGCCAGTGGTTGGTCATCGCTCCCCTTCCGAACGTGGCGGCCAAACTGACCACCGTGGGGCCGTGTCAAACCCTGGCCTGCTGCTCGAGGTGTACCAGTCCCAGGCCCCGCATCAGCTTGGTGGCGAAGTAGCCCTCCTCCGAGCTGAACGCGGCGCCTCCCGCGAAGGCGATGCCTTCGGTGCGGTTGACGGTGTTGCCGTTGCCGTCGGTGCCGACGAACGTCGCGTCGCGCGAAGCTTTCACGTTGCGCGCGATCTTGTCGAGCATGTCGTCCCAGGAGATCTTCTGCCAGCTCGTCGCACCCGCCGGCCGGTAGAGCGGTGACTCGACGCGCCGCGGCGTGACCGCGAGCTGCATCGCGGTGGCCCCTTTCGGGCAAAGCCGGCCCTCGTTCACCGGGCTGTCGGGGTCGCCTTCGATCTGGAGCAGCTCGGTCGAGCCGTCGCTGTTCTGCCGCGTATAGGCGAGGAGCGCGCAGCCGACGGCGCAGTACGGGCAGATCGAGTGCAGCTCTTTGGCCCCCTCGATGCGCAGGTGCTGCTGGACCTTGGTCGACTCCGCAAGAGCGACGTCGAAGCCGAGGCCCGACGCACCGAGCGCGCCCAGGCCTGCGGCGCCTACCTTCAGGAATTCACGACGCGAAACAGTCGTCAATCCGTTCCCCCGAACGGGTTTGAACCTACGCCAGGCCGGTGGCTACGTCAAGTTCTCAACCTGTCGACATCAGCAGGTCGCTCCTGTCCTCTGGCTCGGAGTTGCGCAGGAGATCGATCAGGCGCGCGTCCCAGGGCACGATCACGCCTGCCGCGCCGGCGTCCTGGTGATGCCGAAGGGCCGAGGCCCAGGCGTCTCGATCGGCGGGCATCGGGATCTCGACCCAGGTCTCGCCTTCGGGTGCGCCGACCACCGTCCGGCCGCGGCCGAGAGTGCGCAGGGCGGCCGGCTCCGCCCCGGTGGTCCGCAGCAGTACGCGCTCGGTGGTGGCGGCGATCGCGCCGAGGAGGATCCACTGCTCAGGTCCGTCGCCGTCCACGCCGATCATCTCCGCCCCCGCTGCTTCGAGCGCCCGGACGTCGGCGAGAAAGTCACCGCCGTCGTCGATGCGCAGGGGCATCGTGACCCCGACCTTCACCGGATCAATCTAGCGCCGGGAGACCTTGACCTTCGGCAGGTTCTCGATCGACTCGCGGTAGGACTTAGCGAACCCCGCCACCCCTTCGTCCTCCAGCTCCTGGGTCACAGCGGCGAGGTCGACGCCTTGCATGGCCAGCTGGTCGAGCATGCGGCGCGCGCCCTCGACGTCCTTCTGCAGCGTCAGCTCCGCTCGGCCGTGGTCGGCAAAAGCCTCAAAAGTGGCCGCCGGCATCGTGTTGACCGTCGCCGGGCCGATGAGCTCCTCGACGTACATCACGTCTCGGTAACGCGGGTTCTTGGTCGAGGTGCTGGCCCACAGACAGCGCTGGACTGACGCGCCCGCCTCGCGCAGCCGGTCCCAGCGCGGGCCTGCGTGAAGCTGCGTGAACATCTCGTAGGCGAGCATGGAGTTGGCGATCGCGGCTTTCCCCATCAGCCCCTCAAGCTCAGGCTTGCCCTCGAGCAATGCGTCCACCTTGGTGTCGAGGCGGCTGACGAAAAAGCTCGCCACGCTGTGGACGGTGCGCAGGTCTCCACCCCGCTTGCTCAGGCCCTCGAGGCCCGCGAGGAAAGCCTCGACCACCTTGACGTAGCGCTCGACCGCGAAGATCAGCGTCACGTTGATGTTCGCGCCGTCGGCGATCATGGACTGGATCGCGGGCAGGCCCTCGGGCGTGGCGGGGATCTTCACCATCACGTTGGGCCGTGCCGTGCGCCGGCGCAGGTCCTGCGCCGCGGCGATGGTGCGCTCCGTGTCGCCGGCGATCTCGGGCGAGACCTCGATGCTGACGAACCCGTCGCCTCCGTGCTCGCGATCGAACACGGGACGGAACACGTCCGCCGCGGCCTGCACGTCCTCGATGAGCAGGTCCCACAGGATCGACTCGGGATCCTGGCCGCGACCCAGCCGGCCGGTCACGTCGTCGGCGTACGCGTCGGACGTCTCGAGCGCCTTGGCGAAGATGGTCGGATTCGCGGTCACGCCGCTGACTCCACGGTCGCGGTAGCGCGCCAGCTGCCCGGACCGAATCATCCCCCGGTCGATCTGGTCGAGCCACACGCTCTGACCCAGGCGCTTCAGTTCGGTGATCGGACTTGTCGACTCCATCTATTACCCCTCCACGAGTGAAACGCCGTCCAGGTACCGCTTACTTCCATACTCGGTTCACGCCGTCCAGGTACCGCTTACTTCCATACTCGGATCGATGATCGAGAAAATGATGCCGCTCGCGGCCACGCTGGGGATCCGCACCGACGAGTACACGCCCGAACGGGTCGTCCTGTCACTCGACTGGGCGCCATCGCTGTGCACGGCGAACGGCATCCTCCACGGCGGGGTGATCATGGCGCTTGCGGACTCGGCGGGTGGCGCGAGCGCGATGCTCAACCTGCCCGAGGGCGCCACCGGGACGGCGACCGTCGAATCGAAGACCAATTTCCTCGGCGCGGTCCGGGGCGGCATTGTGACCGCGACTGCGACGCCGCTCCACCGCGGCGGCACGACTATCGTCGTGGAGACGTCGGTCCGTGATTCCGCGGAGAGGCTGGTTGCAAAGGTGACGCAGACTCAGCTCGTTCTGCGATGAGCTCGATCTCCCGCGCAACCTCCTTCGGCGCGTAAAGCGGGATGTCGTGGGGCGTCTCGAAGCGCTTGATGGCGACCGCCGGGGCGACCTCGGCGATCCGCGTCATGCCGACGTCGGTGGAGCGCGAGATCCTGGCGTCGCTCTTCCTGGCGATCAGCGCGGCCGCTGGCACCTGGACTCTGGGCCAGAGCTCCTCCGGGTCGGAATCGTAGAGGTCGCGAAGGATCCGCAGCCGGACCGGCGACGTCAGCTTCGACACCAGGCCGGCGCCATCGCGCTCTAGCCCGGCCTCGACGTACAGCTCGAGGTCGTCGCCCCATGCGACGCCGAGATACCCTTTCGACTCCGCGACCGCATCAGCGGCCGACACGTAACGGCGGAACGGCGGCTGCATCAACGCCTCGACCTCTTTCCAGGGGAAGATGCGCGCCACGCCGTGGATCGGTCCGTCCACGAATACGAAACCGGAGACAAGCTCCGGATGCGCGGCGACGAATTCGAGGGCCAGCCCTGCCCCCCACGAGTGTCCGACCACGACGGGCTTTTCGAGGCGGAGCTCCGTGATCGCGAACGCGACGTCCGCGAGCAGCTCCGGCATCGCCGCGTCCGCCGGATCCGTGGGTGTGAGGTCCAGCGCGACCAGCCGCCGGCCCATCAGGTGGCCCGCCACCCGGTCCCAGTAGTGGGCGTTGGAGCTGAGGCCGTGAAGCAAGAGGATCGCCGGCGGTACGCCCTGCGCGGCGCCCTCCCACTCGACGTAATGAAACTTGAAGTCGCCCCGCTGGAGATGAGCGTCCCGCCAGGCCCGTCGCGGCGTCAACTCCTCGCCACGACCTGCTCGCGCAGCGCGCGCTTCAGCTCCGCCGGATTCGGCGACGCGCTGATGTAGCCGGCCAACACCTTCTTCAGCTTTTCCGGGAGCATCTTCTCGAACGTCGAGCGGGCCTCCGCCGGCCCCGCGATGTAGAGCTGCGCGTAGACGCCCGACGCCATCTCGCGCTCCACCGTCTTGACCGCGGTCTCGAGGTTGGCCTTCGCGCGGTTATCGGCCTTGCGCTGGTTGCTCGGCGCGGATGTTCCACCCGCGCGCGTGTGGCGGACCTCGGTCCCGTTCACCTGGTGCAGCGAGATCAGGTCGTCGAGGACCGCGCCGAAGGTCTTGGCGTGCTCCTTGTCGACGACCGCGATCAGCGCCGGCGGATGGTGCTCGAGCTGGCGCAGTATGGGCGCGAGCAGCAGCTCACCGACTTCGAGCCTTTCGTCCGTTTCGTCGCGGAGCTTCACGAGCTCGAGCACGCCGCGGGGCTCGTCCGCGAATCCCGCGAACGCCGGGCATCCCGCCGGGCGCACCACGGCGACGTGATGGCGCAGTCGCCGCATCTCGTACTCCATGAGCTCGCGGTCCTTTGCCGTCATCCGGTCCTGGTAGCGATGAAGGAGGTCGCGAAACTCGATGTCGTAGAAGCGCGCGTCGTAGCCCTCAGACCTCGCGGGCAGATAGATGCTCACCGCGCGGCTCGACGCGCGCCGCAGCCGCGGCGCGAGGGCGAAGACGGCCTGCAGCGGGCTGTAGTTGCTCATCCCACCATCTTGACCGCTGGCCGGTACATTGGTAAACGACCATGTTCGATGAAGAGACCGCGGTGGCGTGGAAGGCGGTACCCCCAGATGCAGTCGTCGTCGCCGGCGATGGCACCGAGCTCGGAACGGTCGAGGAGATCCTCGGCGACGAGGAAGAGGACATCTTTCACGGCATCGCGCTGAAACGGGCGGAGGACCGCGAGCCGGTCGAGGTCCCGGCCGGCCGGATCACGAAGATGACCATGGAGCACGTCGTCACCGACCTGACCCCGGACGAGGCCAAGGCGCTGCCCGCGTACCGAAAGCGCTAGGCGTTCGCGGCGACCTGCTTCGCCTCCGCGCCGCGCATAAACTCCATCGCTTCGGCGACCGAGGGCACCTCGAGCACGTTGTCGGCTGCGAACTGCTCGGCGACCGCCCAGTCCTTCGCCCGGATGCGCTCTGCCGCCGCCTCTCGGTCGTAGTCGGTGCGCCGCATCTCGACGTCAGAGTCGAGCATCGCCCAGTAGGCGCCCGGCGTCCCGTAGGGCATGCCGACGCTGCCGGGGTTGATGATGCGCAGCCCATCGACCGTGCGGTCGAACTGCATGTGTGTGTGCCCGCAGACGACGAGGTCGGCGTCGACTCCAGTCATCAGGAAGCGCACCCGAGCGTCTGGCGTCTCTGACGTGAAGACGTCGGTGTCGTTTCGTGGCGAGGCGTGGCAGAACAGCACGCGGCCGACTTGAATCTTGTCTTCGAACGAGGCGAGGAAATCTCTCTGCTCACGGTTGAGCTGCTGCGCGCACCAGTCCGCGAACGGTCCTGGCATCGGGGAGGGCGTCTTGCCGTCGAACTCTTCTATTAATCCGCGGTCTGCGTTTCCCCGCACAAACCTCGCGTCCTTCAATTTTCTCAGGACCTCAATTGTCTCGGCGGGCATCGGACCCGACGCCACGTCACCGCCGAAGACGACCAGGTCGGGGCGCTCGCGCTCGACCTCGCGCAGGACCGCTTCGAGCGCAGGCAGATTGCCGTGGATGTCGGAGAGGGCCGCGATCCTCACGCGCTCTGCTTGAAGAAATCCTTGAGCTTTCCGTACGGGAAGAAGGACTTCTTGTCGCCCCGCTCCCACGCCTCGCGCATTCCCGGCGCGCCGATGTCCCAATCAGGCCGGATCTTCTTCGTCACGTCGCGCAGGTCGCGCCGCAGGTCCTCGGGCCCTGGACGGCCCCAGTACCAGTAGCCGTTGTACATGGAGTGGATGAGCAGCCCAGGCTCGAGCACAAACGTGTACGGGACCATCGGGTTGTTGCGCGGGTCGGTGTACTCCTGGACGTCCAGGTCTTTCTGCACCACGCGTTCGGGGTCCGACAGGAACGGCCAGTGTGCGCCCGCGCCGGTGCGCATCTCGTTCAGCTCGAGCTGGTCGTCGGTCGAGATGGTGACGATCCTTGAGTAGGCCACCTCGATCTCGGGCTGGAGAGCGACCAGCATGCGGTGCTGCTGGCGGTCCTTCGGGCAGAAGTTGCCGCGCGACAGGACCAGGATCATCGGGTTGTCGGACTGGATCGAGGACAACGAGCGGGGTGTGCCGGTGTGGTCGGGGAGCGTGTAGTCCGGGAACGGCGCGCCTGGGCGAATGTCAGATCTCATGGACCTGACAACTCAAGCGGCTGAGCTCCTATTCGGCCGGGCCGAGGCGGCCTGCCTCAGCCTCGGCGGCGGCCTTGTCCGGGTAAGGGCCGTCGAGCCTCACGCCGTGGGTGCGCCCGTGCTCGTCGATCTCAGCGCTCACGACGTACCACCGCTTGCCGAGGTGAAGGACGCCGTGATGCGCCTCCGCGCGGGCCTCCGCCGTCCAGCTCTTCGGCGTGATGCCGACGCGTCCCGTCTCCGCCACGGCCTCAGTCTAAGTGCGTTCGCCGGCCCACGAACGGGCCCATCAGGGCGAGGCCCCCAAACACCAGGGCCAGCACGATGCCGAGAACGAGAAGGGGCGCGCTCAGGCCATAGCGAACGGCGCCAATCATGACCACGCCGGCACCGACGCACAACCCAAGCGCGACTCCCCAATGCCACGATCGCGGCATACCCTGAGAACGCGCCAGCGTCAAAAAGGGAGTAAAAAACGATGGAATTTCAGGATCTCGTCAGGCGGCGGCGGATGGTGCGAAAGTTTCAGCGGCGACCAGTGCCGCGCGAGGTCCGCGAAGTAGACGTTTTGCGCAAAGTGGCTGCATCGCGGCGCCGTGATGGGTCCGTTTTGCGCAAAACGGATCTGTTGTTGTCTGGCCCAGCGAGAAGAAGAGACGCGATCCGAAGCCGTTAGCCTGAGGCCGTGAATCCCGCGCCCGTCGGCGTCTTCGATTCCGGTGTCGGAGGCCTCACCGTCCTGCGCGAGATCCACAGCGCCCTCCCCGCGGAGTCCGTGTACTACGTCGCCGACTCGGCGCACGCGCCCTGGGGCGACAAACCCCCCGAGTACGTGCGCGAGCGCGGGATGAAGATCGGTCACTTCCTCGTCGCCCAGGGAGTCAAGGCGATCGTCATCGGCTCCAACACCGGCACCGCGGGGTCGGCGGAGGCGCTCCGTGGCGCCCTGTCCGTGCCGGTCGTCGGGATCGAGCCCGGCATCAAGCCCGCGGTGGCGGCAACGCGCTCGCGGGTGATCGGCGCGATCGTGCCCGCGGCAGTCGGCGAGTCAGACCGCCTGCGCTCACTCCTCGAGCGCTTCGGCGGCGACGTGAAGGTCATCATCCAGCCGGTGCCCGGAGTCGTCGAGCACATCGAGTCCGGGGACCTCGACGGCCCGGAGCTGCGGAGCATGGTCGAGGGCTACGTCCGGCCGATGCTCGACGCGGGCGCGGACACGATCGTCCTCGGATCGACTCACTACGTTTTCTTGAAGCCGCTTCTGAGCGAGCTCGCCGGACGCGACGTCATGCTCATCGAGACCGGGGCGGCTGTGGCGAGGCAGCTGGCGCACGTGCTGGACGAGCGCGACCTGCGCGCCGAGGGTGCGGGCGGCGACGAGCGCTTCTGGACCAGCGGCGACCCGGAAAAGTTCACGCGGGTGATCTCCAGATTGCTCGGTCGCAAGGTCGAGGCCTCCAGGCTCCCCGAGTCGGCCGCGTGAGGTGCGCCGTCCTCACTTGCGCGCGATGACGATCAGGTACGAGGACGAAGGATTCCGTCGCCGATCAGCCGCAGCGCCTCGCGTCGCAGCTCCGAGTAGCGGTCGGGCGCGAGCGTGCCCCGCAGCGCGATCGTCGGCGGGTTGTTGCTCTCCCAGAATGCGAGCGCGGCATCGGCGGAGTCGAACCGCATCGTCAGCGTCTTGGGCCGGAGCTCGAGGCTTGCCGCGAGGGGGCCCAATCGACTCTTCGCCACCTCCACCTCGCCCCACTCGAAAGGTGACGGCAGGTCGAACGGAGCAGGCCCGGAGTAGTTCGCGAGCAGCCTGGCGTAGTCGCCGAGGAAGCCATGCCAGCCGTAGCTCGCCATCGCCACGGCGCCGCCGGCCTTGCACACCCGAAACAGCTGTCGCGCGACCGCGTCTGAGCGGGGCGCGAACATCGCGCCGAAGACCGAAGCGACGACGTCGTACGACTCGGAGTCGAAGGGAAGGTCTTCGGCGTGAGCCTCCACCCACTCAATCGCGACTCCGGCGGACTCGCTCCGGGCGCGTCCGAGCTCCAGCATCTTCGGCGTGTAATCGCTGGCCGTGACCCGCGCACCGCGCGCGGCCGCGGCGAGGGCGAAGTTCCCGTCCCCGGCGGCCACGTCGAGCACCGCCATGCCCGGAGCGATGTCGCAGGCGTCGGCCAGATCTTGGGCGCACGCCTCGAGAAACGGCGAGACTTGCGAATAGTCCCCCAGCGACCACATCCATCTGGTCGCCTGCTTGAAACGATCGAGGCCTTCCAACCTCAATCATCTATCACAGTTCCGGGTCGCTTGGCTAGCTCCCGACCTTGAGCACGAGCCCGATTCCGTACGTGATGCCGCCGACGATCACGCCGGCCAGCGTCATCTCCAGCCCGGCCGACCACCACGTCCGCAGCGTGAACAGCGACTTCGACGCGCCGACCAGGAAGTGGGCGATGAGCGACACGATCGCCGCGGTCAGAACGCCCTTTGTGCCCCGCAGCCAGAAGAACGGCACGACCGGGACCATCGCGCCGATGAAAGTGCTCACGCCGGCCGCGATCGCCGCCTGCACCGGGTTCCCGGCGGTTTCCAATCCTCCGAGCTCTTCTGGGCCGTGCACCTTGAGCAGCGCTTCGGGGTTGCCGGACAGCTGCTCGGCGAGCCGGTCGGCCATCTCCTTGTCGATCCCCTTGAGCTGGTAGAAGAGCGAGACCTCCTCCTTCTCCTCGTCGGGGTGCTCGGTGATCTCCTGGCGCTCCCGCTCGACGTTGGCCGCGGCGACCTCGCTCTCCGACCGCTCGGCGAGAAACGCGCCTGTCGCCATCGAGAGGCCCGACGCGATGGCGCCGAACAGCCCGGCGGTGAGGACGAAGCTCGTGCCGCCGGTGGCGCCGGACACGCCCGCGACGATGCCGAACACGGCGGCGAGGCCGTCGTTCGCGCCGTAGATCGCGCCCGAGATCCAGCCGGCGCCGGTGCGGTGCCACGACTCGCGGCCGAGGATCCGGTTGAGCCGGCTCTGCACGCTCGACGGTGCCGGCCCCGCGGCGTGCGCGACCTCCATCGACTCGAGCGATTTCGAGTGGCCCTGCTCCTCGACGCGGATCGCCTCGAGCACCGCGTCGGTCTCGGGATCGCCCGTCGTGCGCTTGTAGCGGTCGGTGATCTCGAGGTCCTCGGCCGCCTCCATGCGCTGGATCAGGTTCTCGACGGGCGCAAGCCGAGCCTGCAGGCGCTGGATCACCGAGAGCTTGACGGTGGACACCTCGGGGATCGGCTCGCCCAGCTCGCGCAGCCGCTGCTCGATCCGCTGCCGGTGCGACGCCTCGGCGTCGGCGATGGCGCGGATGATCTCGCCCTTGCGCGTGTTGCCCATGCGCTCGGCGAGCAGCGTGTACATCTCGTTCGCCTGCACCTCGCCGCGCCACGCCTGGCGCAGGCGCGAGATGGCCTCGCGCGGCGGGGCGGCCTGCTGCGTCATCGCGTTCAGGCTAGCGAGTCGGCCGGCACCTGACGGTCTGCTGGCGTGCCCACGACGACGCGCACGCGCTGGACCCCGTTGTTCTGCACGCCTTCGGCGTTCCAGTCCTGTTCTGTCGGTTGCGTGTTGCCCGCCGAGTCGGTGGCGCGGGCACAGAGCTCGTGCTCGCCGGGCGTGGCGGCGTGCCAGCGAAACGCCCAGCGCCGCCACGTGAACCGCGACGCCGCCTCGTCCAGGTCGGCGCGCTGCCATGACGCGCCGCCGTCGCCGCTGAATTCGACGCGCGCGATCGGCGCCAGGCCGGACCATGCGCGTCCTTCTATTAAGTGCTCGCCCGGATCGACGAAACGAGTGCGCGACATGAAGTCGGGCACTCCAGGCGGGACCATCAGCGCCCTCGGGCGAATGCGCTGCACAGGGACGCCTGCCTCCTCGCTCGACGTGCGGTAGTGGTAGGCGGTCGCCTGCTGGTAGCCCTGGAAGGGCGCGTCGGTGACCGTGATCGACCGCAGCCACTTCACGTGCGTCATGCCGTACCAGCCGGGAACGATGAGGCGCAGCGGGAAGCCATGCTGCGGGGGCAGCGGTTGGCCGTTGATCGCGTACGCGAGCAGCACCTCGTCGCGTGACGCGTCCGCGAGAGAAAGGCTGCGCTCGTAGTACTGGTCGACGCCGCCCTGGACGCCTCGGTCGAGACCAGTGAAGACCACGTCGACCGCGGCAGGCCTGACGCCCGCCTCCTTGAGGATCGGACCGAGCGGCGTCCCCGTCCACTCCGCGTTGCCGACCGCCTCGTTGAGCCACGGCTGGCTCATCGGCCTCGGAGAAAGGCGGGCCCGGCCGTTGCCCGCGCACTCGAGCGTGACCGCGAGCGTGGACTGCGGCCGCGACTCGATGTCTCGCAGCGTCAGGCGAACCGGCTTGCGTACCTGGCCGCCGACGTGGAGCTCGTAGGTGCTCGCGTCGACCGCGGGGATGTCGAAATGGATCAGCAGGTAATGGAGACCGACCGGCGTGACGTCGTAGCGCAGCGCCTCCTGCGGCAACGAGTGGTTGCGGACCGCGAGCTGCAGCTCCTCGACGGTGATGTCGGAGCTGGAGATGAGCGTGCCCGCGGTCTTCTGCGCCGTGATCGGGCTAGTCTAGAAGTCGTGCAAGAACGGAGCGAGGAACAGATCATCAGCAGGCTCCTTGAGCTCGAGAACGACGGCCAGGCCGAGCGCCGCGCGAAGCTGACCGACGAGCGATTCCTGTCCCTCGTCCACGACCCGCACAACGGCCGCAGCTACGTGCTCCGGCACCGCGTCGACGACACCGAAGGCGCCGAGATTCCCGAAGGCAGCGAGTTGTACGAGTACGCAACCCCTGACGAGGCGCAGCGCGCGTTCGAGCAGCTTCTCAACGAGTCGCGCAGCGCCGGCGAGCTGGTGGAAGAGGACTCGACCGACGACATCGGCGACTTCGAGACGAGCGGCGCCGAGGTCCGTGACCTGTACGCGGACTCGGACGAGGACGAGCTGACGCAGGACCCGGTGATCAGCGAAGAGGACGAGTAGCTCTCAGCGATCTCTGAGCATCCTCACATCCCGCCTACAGCGCCGCCGCAGACGATCTGAACCATGTCGCGCAGAATCTTGATCCCATTCATCGCCGTCGTGGCCCTCGTCGTCCTGGGCGGCGCCGGCGCCTACGCGTACTTCTTCTCCGGGCTGCGCACCAGCCCGGCCACGCTCGCGCTGAGCTCGCCGAGCTCCACGACCTCGGCGAGCGCATCGACGACGGCCGCGAGCGGCAGCACCTGGACGATCACCTCGGGCTCGCTCGCCGGCTACCGCGTGAAGGAGCAGTTCGTGGGCCAGAGCTCGACACACGAGGCCGTCGCCCGCACGAGCGGAGTTACCGGCACAATCGCCATCACGAAGTCGGGCGACACCTACACCATGTCGACCGCGAAGATCACCGTTCAGCTCTCCGGCCTGGCGAGCGTGGACTCGGTCGCCGGCTACAACGTCACCAACCGCGACCGCATCGTCCAGCGGGCACTCGACGTCCAGTCGTTTCCGACCGCGGTCTTTCAGGCTTCTTCGGTCGAGCTTCCGCCCGCCGCCGCGACGGGTCAGACCGTGACCGTGTCGGTGCCTGGCCAGCTCACGATCCACGGGGTGACCAAGGACGTGACCGCGACCCTGCAGCTGCGCGTGAGCGGCGCGAGCGCCCAGGTGGCGGGAACGATCCCGACCGACATGACCGACTTCGGCGTCAGCCCCCCGAGCATCGGTTTCACGACGGTGCAGCCGGCCGTGACGATCGAGGTGTCGCTGAACCTCACCCAGTCCGCCTAACCCTCGGATAGTCGCGACTATCCGGTATGGACGTCAGGCTGCCTGCCGTTGCCCGTCCTCAGCGATCACCGGCACCGTTCGCGGCCGGCGTACGGCGCCGATGGCGGCGGCGAATCCGATGAGGGCGATCAATCCCGCGAGCTGAAACGAGGCGCTGAACCCATGCGTCAGAGCGACGTTGATGGCGAAGTGCGTGGGTCGCACGCCCGCGAGCGAGTCCCGCGTGACGCTGGCCGCCAGCGTGCCCATGAGCGCGATGCCGATCGACCCGCCGAGCTGGCGGCCGGCGTTCAGCACCGCCGAGACCACGCCTGACTCGTCGGGCCGGACGCCCCCGATCGCGGTCATGCTGGTTGAGACGAACACCTGGCCCAGGCCGATGGCGAGCACGGCCAGCGGACCGAGCACCGCGACCGGGTACGACGAGCCGGCGGTGATGGCAGAGAGCCAGAACAGACCGATCGCGACCATCAGGGCGCCGACCGCCATCGGCAGGCGCGGCCCGGTGCGGCCGACGATGCGCGAGGTGACGCCCGCGCCCACGACCACGCCCATCGCCGTCGGCAGGAAGGCGAAGCCCGCCTGGAGCGGTGTCAGGCCCAGCACGTTCTGAAGGAACAGGGTGAGCGTGAACAACGTCCCCGACAGCGCCGCGCCTGTCGCCAGGGAGAGCGCGTATGCGCCGCTGCGGTTGCGGTTGGCGAAGACGCGAAGTGGAAGCAGCGCGTGGCGGCTGACGGCCTCGATGGCCACGAACACCGCCAGCAGAGCCACGCCTCCGCCGAGGGTGGCGACAGTCGTCTGGTCGTCCCACCCGTGGACCGCGGCGCGAGAGAGGCCGTAGACGAGGAGGGTCGCTCCGGCGGTGACCGCGGCCGCCCCCGGAAGGTCGAGCCGGCCGCGGCGGCCGCGCGCCGTGCTCAGGACGCGAGGGGCGACGATGGCCAGGACGATGCCGACCGGGACGTTGACGAAGAGGATCCAGCGCCACGAGAGGTAGTTGGTGATGACGCCACCGAGCAGGAGGCCGAGCGCGCCGCCGCCCGCGGAGACGGCCGAGTAGACGCCGAGGGCGCGGTTACGCGCCGGCCCTTCGGCGAACGTGTCGGCGAGCAGGGAAAGCGCAGTAGGGGCCACGATCGCCGCGCCGACGCCCTGGAGGGTGCGTGCCGCGATCAGGGCGGTGCCGGTGGTCGCGAGGCCGCCGGCCAGCGAACCGGCGGTGAACAGCATCGTGCCGGCGACGAACATGCGCAGGCGGCCGAACAGGTCGCCCGCCCGACCGCCGAGCAGGAGCAGACCGCCGAACGCGATCGCGTACGCGTTGACGACCCACTCGAGGTCGGTGGCGGAGAACGACAGGGCGCGCTGGATCGACGGCAGTGCGACGTTGACGATCGCCACGTCGAGCACGACCATCAGCTGCGCGACGGCGATGACTCCGAGCGCGACCCCAGACGAACGAACCTTGCGTGGGTGAACCATCGAAGTCGCTCCCTGTGTGGTGGTGAGCCGAAGGAACTGGCTGATGCCGAGCGCGCGAAACTGCAAGCGCTCGTAGCGCGGGAAAGCGGGCGCGGCGGCCGCGTAGTCGACGACCTCGGGCATTGTCACCTCGTGCTCGCGCCCGCCATAGGTCACCGTTGCGCGCCCTGCGGCGACGACGTTGCGGTACCAGGCAGCGTTCTCGCTGAAGGTCAGCGGCATGACGAAGGTCCGCGCGTGAGGGCGCATGCCGAGCGGGCTCGCGTACATTCGGCCGGTGTTTCGGCCGGCGTGGTGCAGGATGCCGACGACCGGCATCCAACGCCGGCCGGCGATCAGGAGCACGAACGGGTTGACGAAGCGGGCGACGGAGCGAACGGCGGCGCGGGCCCGGGGGCCGAGATGGAGCGTACTTTCGTCTTTCATACCCCAAGGACGAGGCAGGGTCCGCGCCTGTGACGTTGTGCCGCGATGTCACATTCCGGGCGGGTATCTCGTCTTGAACGCGACGGGATGATCCAGAGCTCCGGCTTCAACCAGGCGTGGGAAGAGCACCACGGCTTCCTGCTCGACGTCGCTTATCGCCTGCTCGGCAGCTACACCGACGCCGAGGACATAGTCCAGGAGGCGTTCACGCGTCTTTACCGCACCGACCTCGATCCAATAGAGGACGCGCGCGCGTGGCTCGTGGTCGTGGTCAGCCGGCTTTGCCTCGACTACCTGCGGTCCGCGCGCGTGCGGCGGGAGGCGTACGTCGGGCCGTGGTTTCCCGAGCCCCTCGTCGCGTTCGACGGCGACGCTTCCGACCCGGCGAACGTGGTCACGCTCGACGAGAGCGTGCGCATGGCGATGCTCATCGTCCTCGAGCGAATGTCACCCGCCGAGCGCGTGGCCTTCGTGCTCCACGACGTGTTCGAGTTTCCGTTCGAGACCATCGCCAAGATGGTCGGACGCACACCCGCGGCGTGCCGGCAGCTCGCCACCCGCGCGCGGCGGCGGGTGAAGGAAGAGGCGGGCTCGGAGCGCTTCCACTTCGACCGCGCCGAGCAGGAACGTGTGGTCCAGGGGTTCATCGCCGCCTGCGCGTCAGGCGAGCTGAAGAAGCTGCTGCCGCTGCTCGATCCCGCGGTCGCGGGCTGGGCCGACGTCGGCGGATTGATGGCGGCCGTCCGCCAGCCCAACGTCGGTCCGGACAAGGTCGGCGACAACGTGATGAGGTTCTTCGGCGCCGCGACCGGAAGGACGATGGAGATGCGGAGCATCAACGGCGAGCCCGGAATCGTTGTCTACGGCGGCGGCGAGCTCGTGGCCGTGATCGCACTCACGTTGAAGGCAGGCGCGATCACGCGCGTCTACGTCGTCGCCGATCCCCGCAAGCTCGAGCTGGCCAAGCGCGCGCTCGGCCGCTAGGCGGGCGCGCAAGACTGGTCAGGCCTCGCCGTCTGACGGCTCTTTGTAGACTCGCGTTGAGATCAGGTGACTCCCTCCATCCGGCTCGGGCGCATCTTGGGCATCGAGGTCGGATTCAACTGGAGCCTGATTTTCATCTTCGCCCTGGTCGCCTGGACGCTTGCCACCGCGGTCCTGCCGCCGAACGTTTCAGGCCAACCGCCGCTGCTGTACTGGCTGGTGGGCGCGATCGGCGCCGTCCTCTTCTACGCGAGCCTCCTGGCCCACGAGCTTTCGCACGCGGTCGTCGCGCGCCGCAACGGCGTCAAGGTCGCGGGCATCACGCTGTGGCTCTTCGGCGGCGTCTCGCAGCTCGAGGGCGAGCCGGCCAGCGCGCGCTCAGAGGCCCTGATCGCTGGCGTCGGCCCGCTGACGAGCTTCGTCGTGGCCGGCATCTCGATCGGCATCGCGGTGGTGATCCCGGGGACCAACCTGGCCTCAGTCCTGTTCAGCTGGCTCGGATTCGTCAACATCTTGCTCGGCCTGTTCAACCTGGTGCCAGCCTTTCCCCTCGACGGCGGCAGGCTGCTCAGCAGCATCCTGTGGTGGAGGTCAAAAAGCCGGGCCCGCGGCGTGCACGACGCGGTCCGCGTGGGCCGCGTGTTCGCCTACCTGATGATCGCGGCGGGCGTGCTCGGGCTGTTCCTCGGGTCGGGAGTCAGCGGGATCTGGATCGCCTTCGTCGGCTGGTTCCTGCTCTCCGCCGGCGCCGCCGAGGAGGCCGGCTCGACGATCCGCACGGCGCTGCGATCGGTGCCGGTGTCGGCGGCGATGACCTCACCCGTTGTCACCCTGCCCGACTGGGTGACGGTCGAGACGTTTCTCGAGTCGGTCGCGCCTAACCACAGTTTCACGACGTATCCAGTGCACGACGCCTCGGGCAACCTCACAGGCGTCGTGCGCCTCTCCGACCTCGTCCGCATGCCCGCCGGCGAACGCGCCGCCAAGCATCTGCGAGACCTGGCCCGTCCCATCGCCGCGGTGCCCGTCACCAATCCCCGCGAGGACCTCTCCGCGTTGATCGGGCGGATCGGCGGCGGGCTGGAGCAGCGCGTGCTGGTCTTCGACGGAGGTCAGCTGGTCGGCATCGTCTCGCCCGCGGACATCGCCCGCGTGCTCGCCGTGCGCGAAGCCGCAGGTCGAGCTACTTAGTCGACGCGGGCTTCCTTACCGCCTTTTCGATCTCGTCGCTCAGCTCGCGGAACGTCTCCCCCAGCGCGGAGCCGAACGACCGCGCGGTCTCCTTCGTCTTGCTCCGGACCTCCGGGTCTCGCGTCGCCGTCTCCAGCGACTTGAAGACGGACTCGGCAGCCTGCCGCAGCTGATCGAGTGAGCGATTGAGCTCGGCCGTCTCCCGGTCGTCGTTGCCCCGGTAGTGGCGCTTCAGCTCACCCGCGAGTCCCTGGATGTCCGATTCGAAGCGGTCCCACGCACGCTTGCTGTCTTCTCTGCCCATGCCTCCCACGGTAGCGCTCAGAGGATCATCGTGCTGACGCTGCGCCGCGGCGCCACTTCGGCCTCGCGGATCGCGGCGGCGATCCGCTGCAGCGCCACCGCGTATGCCGCCAGCCGCATGGAGATGCCCTTCTCGGTGGCGAGGGCCGTCACCGCGTCGTAGGCGCGGCGCATGACGACCGCCAGGCGCGCCTCCACCTCTTCGAGCAGCCAGTGTTCCGAGTGCAGGTCCTGGACCCATTCGAAGTAGCTCACGACCACACCTCCGGCGTTGGCGAGGATGTCGGGAAGGATGTGCGCGCCGCGACGCGCGAGCACGTCATCAGCCTCGGGTGTGGTCGGGCCGTTGGCGAGCTCGACGATCCAGCGCGCGCTGACCCGCTCCGCATTCTCGGCCGTGATCTGGCCCTCGAGCGCGGCCGGCACGAGGATGTCGACGTCCTCGTACAGAGGGCTGTCCGCGCGCTTGCGCTCGAACGTCGTCCAGTCGCAGAAGTGGGCGCCGCGTCCTTTGTACGCGATGAGCTCCTCGACGGGAAGTCCGTCGGGCGCGACCAGGGAAGCGGTCGAGTCCGACGCGGCGACGATGACCGCGCCCGCCTGCTGCAGGAGGAGGGCCGCGTTGGCGCCGGCGTTGCCGTAACCCTGGATCGCGACGCGCTTGCCGCGAAGGTCTTCGTGCGCGGCGTTCAACGCGGCCTCGAGGACGTCGAATCCGCCGCGCGCCGTTGCCTTGTCGCGGCCGAGCGAGCCACCGTGCTCGACGGTCTTCCCGGTGACCACGGCGGGGTCGGCGAGACCTGATTGGCGGCCGTACTCGTCGGCGAGCCAGTCCATGATCCGCGAGTCGGTGTTGACGTCGGGCGCGGGGATGTCGACCAGCGGGCCGATCACGCGCCAGATCCGTTCGGTGTAAGCGCGGGTCAGCGATTCGAGCTCGCGCGGAGAGAGCAGGTGAGGGTCGACGGTGATGCCGCCCTTGCCGCCGCCCATCGGGATGTTGACGACGGCGGTCTTGATGCTCATCCAGCCCGCGAGCGCCTTGACCTCGTCGACCGTGACGTTGGGGTGGTAGCGGATGCCGCCCTTGTATGGTCCGCGCGCCGAGCTGTGCTGGACCCGATAGCCGGTCAGCAGCTCGCGGCGGCCGTCGTCGCGCACGAGCGGGATCGAGACCTCATGCACACGCTCGGGGGTCTTGATCCTCTCCAGGAGCGACGGATCGCTGATTCCCGCCACGGTTGACGCAGCATCCACCGTGGCGCAAAAGCGCGCGTAGGCGCCCTCTTCGCCCAATTTAGCCCTCCTCTTCGCGGATAGCCGTTGCGTCCATCATGCGCCGCCGGCCCAGCCTGTGCGCGCGTTGAGACGACATCGCCCGAGGCAGATTGAATAGCCACTTGATTTTTAGAGTCCATAGATAATAGAATGACCTCAAAATCTATAGGAGGTGGTGAAATGAACTCGATGGGGACTCGGAGATGGTGGGCATTGGCGGCCCTCGACCTCGGCGTCCTGGCCGTCGGCCTGGACGTGACGGTGCTCAGCGTGGCACTCCCCACGCTCGCGACCTCGTTGAAGGCGTCGGAATCGGACCTGCAGTGGTTCTCGTCCGCCTACGCACTGGTGCTCGCCGCCGGGATGCTCCCCGCAGGCGTGCTCGGCGACAGGTTCGGCCGCAAGCGAGTGCTGCTCGGCGCGCTGGCCGTGTTCGGCGCTGGGTCGGTCGCCTGCGCTTACGCGGTGAACCCCGGCGAGTTCATCGCCGGTCGGGTGCTCCTGGGCGCCGCGGGTGCGGCCATCGTGGTGATGGCGCTTTCGGTCATGACCGTCCTGTTCTCGGAGGAGGAGCGGCCGCGCGCCGTCGGGATCTGGGCCGCGGCCAACTTTCTGGCGTTGCCGATCGGGCCGATCTTCGGCGGCTGGCTGCTCACCAACTACTGGTGGGGATGGATCTTCCTGATGAACGTGCCGGTCGCCTTGCTCGGCATTGTAGCCGTCCTCTTCATGGTTCCCGAGTCGCGCGCGGCCGAAAAGCCGGCGCTCGACCCGCTCGGAATGTTCTCTGTCACCGCCGGTCTCGTCGGCATCACGTACGGCCTGATCGAGCTCGGCCGCAACGGCTGGACCGACGGCCGGTCGCTGACCGTGCTCGCGGCCGGCATGGTACTAACGGTCGCGTTCTTCGCCTGGGAGCGCTACCTGACGGTGCGAGACCGCCGCCCGCTGATCGACCTGTCCCTGTTCCAGTCGCGCGGCTTCACGTGGGGCATCCTCCTCGCCGCGCTCGGCGGGCTCGCCCTGATCGGGATGATCTTCACGCTGCCCCAGTACTCGCAGGGCGTGCTCGGCCTGAACCCCCAAGGCGCCGGCTTCCGGCTTCTGCCGATCATCGCGGGCCTGGTCGTGGGCGCGGTGCCTGCGGACCGCTTCGCGCAGAGGGTCGGCGCGAAGGTCACCGTCGCTGTCGGGTTCGTGATCACAACCGCCGGATTGATCCTGGGCGCGACCACCGCCGCTGAGTCAAGCACGTGGTTCGTCGCCGCCTGGACGGCCGTGGTCGGGCTGGGCATGGGCATCGGATTCGCGACCGCGGCGTCGGCCGCGCTCAAGACGGTGCCGAGCGAGAAGAGCGGCGTCGCCTCGGCATTGATCCAGGCGATACAGAAGGTCGGCGCCCCGCTGGGGTCCGCCATCTTCGGGAGCGTGCTGGTGACCATCTACCAGTCCTCGCTCAACCTGGGCGGCCTCCCGCCGGCGGCGGCCGACGCTGCCAAGCGGAGCGTGTTTGCCGGTGTGGCCGTCGCCGCCAGGCTCCACTCGCCGGCGCTGCTCGAGTCCGTGCGTCATTCTTTTGTGCAGGGAATGGACGCCGCGTTGGTTTTCTCCGCGGGCATTGCCGCGCTCGCGGCGGTGGCAGCGCTGATCTTCCTGCCAGGTCGCGACGAGATTGCGGCGACGGCCGAGCAAGGGGCGGTCGAGAAGGTAGCCTAGTTGGAAATCGGATTACGCGAGCGCAAGAAGCTCAAGACCAGGGCCGCGATCCAGAGAGAGGCCATGCGCCTCTTTCTGGAGCGTGGCTTCGAGGCGACCACCGTCGAGGACATCGCCGAAGCCGTCGAGATCTCGCCGAGCACGTTCTTCAACTACTTCCCCAGCAAGGAAGAGGTCGTGTTCGAGGACGAGCTCGACCCGCTCGTCCTGGCCGCGTTCGACGCCCAACCGGAATCCACCCATCCGGTGCGCAGGCTGCGCATGGCGATGCGGACTGTGTTCGGTCAGCTGACACCGGAGCAGGACAGGATGATGCGGGCCCGGATGCAGCTGCTGGCGACGACGCCCGAGCTCCGCGGCGCGATGCTGAGCCAGTTCGCAAGCATCGTCGACCAGATAGCCCACCTCCTCGGCCCGCGCGTGGGCCGCGAGCGCGACGATTTCGCGGTGCACAACATCGCGGGCGCGGTGCTCGGAGTGCTCCTCGCCGCGATGCTCGAGATCATCGACAACCCGAAGGCCGACATGCTCAAGGTCACGGACGACGCGCTCGCGCACCTGGAGGCCGGCCTGCCGCTGGACTGGCCGCCGGTAAAGCGCCGCTGACGAAGGAATCGGCCGGCCTCCTTGTGTGGCGGCGGCGGGAGGAAAAGCTGGAAGTCCTGCTGGTCCACCCCGGCGGCCCGTTCTGGAAGAACCGCGACGACGGCGCGTGGTCCATCCCGAAAGGCGAGATCGAGCCCGGCGAGACGGCGATCGACGTCGCGCGGCGCGAGTTCAAGGAGGAGCTGGGCCAGGATCCGCCTGCCTCTGAGGTCATACCCCTCGGCTCGGTCCGCCAGGCGGGCGGCAAGGTCGTCCACGCCTGGGCGGCCGCTGGGGAGTTCGATCCAGCGTCGCTGGCGAGCAATACCTTTGAGATGGAGTGGCCGCCGCACTCACGGAAGCGAGCGAGCTTTCCCGAAGTCGACCGGGCGGCCTGGTACGAACTCCAGACCGCCCGGCGCAAGATACTTGACGCTCAGCGCGTCTTCATCGAACGCCTCGGGGCGGCGTTCGGCTAGCTCACGGCGCTCAGCGCGTCAACCTGGCCGTGCCCGTACCAGGAGTTGTAGCCGGGTCCTCCAACGCACGCCTGCGCGGCGCCGTTGTTGACTGACGGGAAGGGCGCGTACTCGGCCAGCACCGTGGCGCTCGGGCACGCCATCGCGTCGGCCGTGTTGTTGACTCGGGCCGCTACCTGGCCTGGGTTGGTGATGCCGAGGCTTTCGATCAGCGCGACCACGCCGGTCACGTGCGGCGAGGCCATCGATGTGCCCTGCAGGTAGCAGTACTTGGCGGCGCCGTCGAACACCACGCGCACACAGTTGATTGCCACCGGGTACGAGGGGAACGTCGAGAGCACACGCCCATTCACTGCGGCCGCGGTCCTTTGCAGACGGCTGTCGCCGCCCGGCGCAGTGACCTGAGTGACGCCGACGCCGTAGTTCGAGTAGAACGACTTCTGCTGCAGGTTGCCGTCGGCGGTGACGCCGATGACGCCCGGGATCTCGGTCGGGATCACCACGCATTCGTTGCCGACCGGACGAGGCACGGGAGTCGCGTTGTCAGGGCTCTGTATGTCCTGCGTCGGGTGAGCCAGGTCATCAGAGAAGTTGCCCTCGGCCGCGACGACGGTCACACCCTGCTGCATCGCGAACCTGATCGCGCGCGCTTCGGCCTTCCAGATCGCGCGCTGCGTCGGGTCGTTCTTGCAGTTGAAGTAAAACGGGTCGGCGAAGTAGCTGTTGTTGGTCACGTTGAAGTGGTGCGTACCTGCCCACATGAACGCGCAGACCACGCTCTCCGGGAAGAAGAAACCATCGACATTTCCCGCTTTGATCGCCGCGAGCCTGACGTTCGGCGCCACACCGACGATGCCGGTGCGGTTGCGTGCCGCCGCGATCGTGCCGGCGGTGTGGGTGCCGTGCCCATTGTCGTCCTTCCACGCGGACGGGGCCTGGTCGGGCGCACCGCCGAGACAGGACACACTGTTGGCGAAGTCGACGTTGGGCGCAAGGTCGGGATGCGTGAAATCGACGCCCGTGTCGATGTCGCCGGCGATGACATTGCGGCTGCCGCTCGTGACGCTCTGCGCGTCAAAGGCCTTGATCTGGGTCATGTCCCATTGCAAGCCGGACAGGTTGTCCCCGCTCAACGGCGTCGCGTTCACCGAAGTGTCGGCGGCCGACGAGTCGAGCTGGCTGTCGTCGAGGCGTGTCGCGAAGTTTGTCGTGGCAACCGCGCCGTCGACACCGGCCGCGCTCCTGAGGTTCGCGGCGAAGTCGCTGCGGTCCGAGCGCGCGATCACGACCCCGATCTGCTGGTAGTTGTAGACAAGCTGTCCGCCCGCGCCCTGGATCAGCGCGGCGGCCCCCGAAGAAGACGCACCGTCCTGGTAGGTGACGATGTACGTCTGCACCGCCCCGGTCGTGGCCGCGTGCACCGGCGCGGCAGGAAAGCTGAGGACGGCTAGAGCGGCTGCGGTCACAGCCGCGCGTGGACGCAAACCGACGAGGCGAAGTCTCACACCCATGCGTTTCCCCCTTAGCGCAAAAGGCCGACGAAGACTGACCTGAGCTTATCAGTCCGGGCGTTTACTAACATCGGCCCTTGTGGGGATCAGCGTCCTGTCCGCTGGTGAGCTGCCGAGGGACGTCATCTCGCGCGATTTCGTTGGCGAGGACCACGGCGGCGTGGGCGCCTGCGTTCTGTTCGTCGACGCGAAGCCCGGCGACGGTCCGCGACTGCACCGGCATCCATACGTCGAGATCCTGATCGTGCTCGAAGGCGTTTCGACTTTCAACGACGGCGTCTCTGAAACCGAGGTCGGCCCCGGTCACATGGCGGTGGTCGACGCGGGCCAGGCGCACGGGTTCGTCAACCGCGGGCAAAGCATGCTCCGCCAGATCGACGTCCACCTCTCGCCGCGCTTTGTCACCGAATGGCTCGAGTAGACCCGCACGACCCCGGGCCGGAGGTCGGACGCAAGCGCGGCGAGGAGTCGGCGGAGGCCGCGCGCAAGCCGATCAAGGTCGCCGGCGGCGAGGTGCGATCTGGCACCGCGAGCTGGACTGACCCGACGATGACCGCGCCGGGGGTGTTCTATCCCGAGGGCGCGCGCACTGCTGAGCACCGCCTCAAGTTCTACGCCAGCCAGTTCTCGGTGGTCGAGGTCGACGCGACGTACTACGCGCTTCCCTACAAGCGGATGGCAGAGTCGTGGGTCGAGCGCACGCCGAAGGATTTCATCTTCGACATCAAAGCGCACGCGATCATGACCGGCCAGCCGACCGAGGTGACGAGGCTGCCGAAACCAATAAGGGAGGAGCTGCCGGCCGACCTCAAAGAGAAGAAGCGCATCTACCGCAAGGACATGCCGCGCGAGCTGCTCGACGAGGTTTACCGGCACTTCCGCGAGGCGCTTGATCCGCTCGTCGAAGCCAGCAAGCTCGGAGCGGTGTTCGTGCAGTTTCCGAAATGGGTTTTCCCGTCGAACGAGGCGCGGGAGCTCATCCTGGAGTCGCGCGAGCGCATTGGACTGCCGATCGCGGTCGAGTTCCGTAGTGGAAGCTGGTTCAACGAGAAGAACGCCGAGCGCACGGTGCGCTTTCTGCAGGACAACAAGCTTCCTTACGTCGCGGTCGACGAGCCGCAGGGCTTCAAGAGCTCGGTGCCGCCGGTCGTGATTCCGACCAACGACGAGCTTGCGTTCTTTCGCTTCCACGGCCGCAACGTGGAGAGCTGGGAGAAGAAGAACATCACGCCCGCGGAGCGCTTCCGCTATCTCTACGACGAGGACGAGCTCGCGGACTGGACGCCGAAGATCGCCACTGTCGCCAGGCAGACGAAGCAGACGCACGCGATCTTCAACAACTGCTACTCGAACTACGGGACGACGAACGCGCGCGAGGCGGCGAGACTGCTGGCGGCGATGCAGGCCTAGTTGTAGTCCTCCCCATTCATGGGGAGGTGGCGCCGGAGGCGCCGGAGGGGCTAGCGGTCTACGTTTTTCGCCCCGCCCCTCACCCTCGATCTTCTGCCCCGTCCCTCACCCCAACCCTGCGCGCGGAGCGCGTTAAGGACGGCGTGCTAGCGCACGCCTCGCCAAATTGAATGCTCCCGCTCCGCGGGAGAGGGAGATTCATTTATCGATGTGGTTGTGCATCCATGACTCGAGGTTGGCGCCGTCACGCCATACCTGCGCCACCTTCTCCCGCGCCCTTGCCGTCGCGATCCACGGTTCGGCCGGCCAGCGCCGCCAGTAGAAAAGGCGCTTGTGCCGCAGCAGGTCGGCGCGCGGGTGGTCCTGCGGATACGCTGAAGGCACCCGCTTGAGATCCTGGCCCTCGACCTCGTAGCCCTTCTTGCGCAGCGCCGCGACTATGTCCACGAGATCCTTGCCTGACCGGTCGGTGGCCGTCGCCTCGCGCAGCCGCTTCAGCTGGGCGTCGTCGACCATGTAGCGCCCGCCCGCCGCGACCAGGCCCTCCGCATCGAGCGCGACGTAACCGCCGCGTTCACAGTCGGCGTAGATGTTCAGCTTGTACGGCGACTTGTCGGCGGAGAACCGGATGTCGCGGTAGGGCCGCGAGATGCGGTGAGGAGGCCCGAACTCGGCCTCGAGGTCCGCCAGCAGGGCGACCATCGGCGCCTTGACGTGGTCCTCGTACTGGCGGCGGTGCGCATCGAACCAGGCCTTGTTGTTGTTGGCGCGCAGTCCGAGGAAGAAGCCTTTGAAGTCGCCCTTCCAGCCCGCGAACTGCCCCACGAAGGAGGCAGATTAAGCCAACCAAAGGAAGAGGTGGGGCGGCGGCCCCACCTCCCGAAAGGCTTGCGTCAGTTGGCCGCGATGCCCTCCTGGCTGCCACCGCCGGGGACCGTCGCCACCTGGATCGGAGTCAGCGCCCCGCCGGCTCGGTCGGCGGATGCGGAATCCTCGGCCGCCTGCGCCGGCGCCGCGGCCACCGCCGCGGCCGCGCCGAGCACGGACATGACCAAAAGCGAACGAATCGATCGTTTCATGCGTACGCCTCCTGCTGACTGGGATTGAACGCGACCCAGCCTGGAAGACGCGTGTTGCGCGGCAGTGACGGCATGTCACCTGTCGGTCACAAACGAGAGCCGGCGTTATCCCGCGGGCAGGCTCACCCAGAAGCGCGTCGAATGCTCGGTCGAATCCGCGCCGACCTTGCCGCCCGACGCCTCCACCAGCTGCTTGACGATGGCGAGCCCGATCCCGGCGCCACCGCGAGCCGCGTCGCGCGATTTTTCCACGCGATAGAACCGCTCGAAGACGTGCGGGAGGTCCCCCGCCGGGATGCCGTCCCCCGAGTTGGTGATCGAAAGCGTCACCGTCGAGCGGCTCGAGGTGGCCCTGATCGACGCGTTGCCGCCGGGCGGCGTATACCGCGATGCGTTCTGGAGAAGGTTGGCCAGCACCTGCGCGAGGCCGTCGGGCTCCGCGCGAACGACAATCGACTCCGGGACGGCGAAGTCGACGGCGATGTCCTTGGCTTCGAACGCGGAACGTGCCACCTCGTAGGCGGAGCGCACCACCTGCGCAAGCTCGACGTCCGTGGATGTCACGACCCGGTCCGGGCGCTGGTTCTCGGCCAGCGCGTCGAGCGACCGCGACAGGCGGACCAGTCGCTGGGCCTCTTCGTGCAGGGAGCCAAACTGCTCCGGCGTCGGCGCGATGACGCCATCGCGGAGTCCCTCGAGATAGCCCTGGAGGTTGGTCAGCGGCGTGCGCAGCTCGTGCGCGGCGTTGGCGATGAAATCACGCCGCTCGCGCTCCTGTTCGGCAAGGCTCTGCGCCATCTGGTTGAACGAGTCGGAGAGCGAGGCGAGCTCGTCCGGCCCACCGCGCGGCACCCGAGCCTCGTAGTCGCCATGGGCGATGCGCTCCGCCGCGATCGCCATGCGCCGCAGAGGCCTCGACAGGAGCGCGGCGAGCCCGATCGCCAGCGCGACGCTGGTGACCACCGCGATCCCGACCGCCACCGCAAAAACCGTCGCCACGCTGTCATCGAACATCGCCTTCGCATCGGCGGCGGGCGTGCCTGCCTCGACCATCAGCCTGTTGAAGGTGGACTGCGCCACGACGAGCACGCCGACGGCGATGATGGAGATCGCGCTGATCGCGACCACGATCGACACGGCGGTGATTCCGGTCGCGAGACTGCGCAGGGGCCGCCGCATCGTCAGGCGACTGCGCGGTAGCCGACTCCGCGCACCGTCGCGATGTACCTGGGTTCGCCCACCTCCTCCCCCAGCTTGTTGCGCAGCCTGCCGATGTGGACGTCGACCGTGCGCTCGAGCGCCTCGCCCTGCGCCGCACCGTATAGAGAGTCGAGCAGCGCCTGCCGGGACAGGACCCGGCCGCGCGCCTGGACGAGCGCGACCAGCAGGCGGAACTCGGCCGGGGTCAACGCCAGCACCTCATCACCGCGGCGCACCTCGACGCGGTCGAGGTCGATCGCCAGGTCGGCGTGCTCGAGCTTGCCCCGGCCGGACGGCAGCCCGTCGCGTCGGGCCCGGCGCATGACGGCCTGGACCCTAACCACGAGCTCGGCCGGCGAGAAGGGCTTGGCGAGATAGTCGTCCGCGCCTTCGTGGATCCCGAGCACGCGTTCGGCGACGCTGCCGCGCGCCGAGACCATCACGATCGGGACGTCGGACCGCTCGCGGATGATGCGCATCAGGGCGAGACCGTCAAGCTCGGGCAGCATCAGGTCGAGGACTATCAGCCTGGGCTGAAACGCGTTGTAGGCCTCGAGCGCGCCGCGTCCGTCAGCCGCGGTGATGACACGAAGTCCTTCGCGCTCGAGGTAGGTCTTGACGAGAGAGACGATCTTCGGGTCGTCGTCGACGACCAGGATCGGCGCCGGCATGTCGGGCTCCATGGTAGGAGGCAAAAACGTACCCGCCGAATGTGACGGCGATTTGAAGCGAGGGCGCTAGCTCTTGACCTCGACGCGGTCGCCGACCGACACCCGACCGTCGGTCAGCAGATCGGCGCGGATGCCCGCACGGTGGGCAAGCGGCTTGAGGATCGGCTTACCGACGAGGTCCTGAAGATACTGGCACGGCTCGTTGATCTTCACGCCGCGCGCGAGGACGTCGCCGACCCAGAACTCCTTGCCGACCAGTTCGTTGAGCCGGATGCCTCGGGTCGTGATGTTGCGGCGCGTTTCGCCGGGCGCGAGGTGGATGCCGTGGTTGCGGGCCAGCGCCTCGATCTCCTCGGCTTCGATCAGGGTGAGGTCGCGGCCTGGACTGTCGCCGTCATCGCGATGGTTGCGATCGCCGGCGAGGCCCACGCCTGCGACCGCGTCGACCGTCTCCAAGGGGCGCACCGGCCCGCCCTTGACGTCGGCGATGTGAATGAGCTCGACCGTGCCTCTCATGTGCCGGGCAATTATCCGGCAACCGGCGTCTGTGCTCAGCGCCTGAACAGGCGGTCGTACTCCGGGTAATAGCGCTGGATGACCGACAGGTCGAAGCTGCGCAGGATCGAGTCGGGCGGTTCGCGCTCGAGGAGGAAGTCGAAGCTCCTCGAGACGAGGTCTTCGACCGCCGTAGCGTCGTGGCCTGAACTCCAGCGCTCGAGGTCCGAGGGGCGCACGCTGACCTCGTACCGGCTTTCGCGCCCCTCTGTAAGCACGATGACAGCGCAGATCCACAACTCTCCCTTACGCTCCGCCCGCACCTCGACCATCTGAACCAGGTTAGGAACCGGAGAGCGGCTCGCCGTGGTTTTATTAGTCACTTAACGAATGGCCGAAGTGGTTGACGACAATCTGAGGATGTCAGGCCTCGACTGGCGAACCCTGCCGGGCGCCGTGCTCCGGTACGACGAGGCCGGAGTGATGACGGACGCCAACCAGGCCGCATGCGACCTTTTCGGGGTTGCGCGCGACGAGCTCGTCGGGACTTCGGCGGAGAACGCCGGCTGGCTGATCGTCGACGCCCCGGACGGGCCGATCAGTGTCCATCCCGTCGTCGGCGCGATCAAATCCCGCCTACCAGTCGTCGGTGTGGTCGCCCGGGTCATGCGACCGGACGGCCTCAACGTCTGGATCCAGGTCGACGCGGCCCCTGAGCTGTCGAAGGGCGAGGTGTCAGGCGTCACCGCCGCGGTGACAGACGTCAGCCACCTGATCGCGCGGAGCCGGATGAGCGGCCGCAGCGGCGGCGACCACATCATCGACGCGGTCACCGAAGTCCTGGCCCAGGCCCGACTCGACCCCCAGGCCATCCTGACGAACGTGACCAGGACGCTGAGCCATATGCGGCCCGGGATCTGGGCCGCCGCCGTCATGGGGAAGGACCCGGAAGTCGTACGTGTGATCACGGCGGACGAGGGCGACTCGTCGACCGCCGCCTATATCGAGGCCATGCAGCGCTCCGGTGCGGTGAGCACGACGCCGATCACGTCCCGCGTGATCGAGTCGGGCGAGCCTCTCCTGTTGCCGAGCGTCTCGGTCGAAGGCCTCCAGAGCATGCTCAACGACGAGGTCCGGAACTACATCGGCAGCCACCCGGTCGGCGACCTCGCGGCAACTCTCGGCGTGATGGTCGTTCCCATGCACGCAAGGGGGGCGATCATCGGCACGCTCGGCTTGTTCGAGCGCCGCGGTTCGAATCCCCTGACCGAGAAGGACTTGATCTGGGGCCAGGCGATCGCCGACCGCACGGGGCTGGCGGTCGAGAACGCGCAGCTCTACGAGGACGCGGTCCAGCGGCTGGACCGGCTGACCGCGCTGCAGGGCGTCAGCCTGGCCATGAGCGCCAGCCCCGACCTGCGGCTCACGCTCAAGGTCATCCTCGACCACGTCACCGCCCAGCTGAAGGTCGACGCCGCCGACGTCCTCCTGCTGGACGAGACCGACAACCAGCTCGCGCTCTCGGCCAGCACCGGGTTCCTCGCCACCGCGGTGCTCGACTACCGGCTCCCCCTCGACGAGGGCGTGCCCGGGCAGGCGATCGCGGGCCGGCGGATCGAGACCGTCACCGCCCTCAGCGCCTTCTCGCAGTTCAGGCGACGGTCACTTTTTGCCCGCGAGGGGTTCCGGAGCTACGGCGCGGTGCCGCTGATCAGCCGCGGCAAGCTGCTCGGCGCCCTCGAGGTGTTCCACCGGTCGCAGCTGACCCCGGACCACGAGTGGCTCTCCTTCCTCGACGCCCTAGGCAGCGTGGCTGCGGTGGCGATCGACAACGCCGCCATGCAGGAGCGGCTGCGGCAGAGCCGCGGCCTGAACGAACCGCGGCGGCCGCTGCGGGCGGCGCCGCACATGAGCGGGGTCGAGCGGGAGATCCTGCGCATGGCGGTCGAAGGCATGACCAACCGCGAGATCGCCGCCAACGTGCACCTGAGTCAGAACACGGTGAAGTTCCATATGCGCCAGCTCCTCCAGCGCACCGGGTCGTCCAACCGGACGGAGCTGGCCCATCAGGCCGCCAAGGAAGGCTGGATTTAGTCCCGGCGGATTAACAGAACTACCCGGTCGGGTAGCGGATTAGCCCTACGGAGCACTCCAGCTTTAAGCAAACAGTTCTTAATCTTGCGTCTGCAAGGGAGCGTGGACTGTTAATTGTCGGTGGTCATTGCGCGAGTGGGGGTGCGCGACGAGCACGCGCGTCCTGAAACCCGCCGCTACGTCCTAACGTCCGCGGTCCTGGTTGCCAACCTGGCGTTCGCCCTTGCGCCCGCGGTGATCGGCTTGCTCGCCGTCTTTGGAATGCTGCGGTGAAGCTCGAGGACGGAGCCACGCTCGGCTCGTACAAGATCATCGGACGCATCGGGCGCGGCGGCATGGCCAGCGTCTACCGCGCCTACCATCCCGCGCTGGATCGGTACGTCGCGATCAAGGCCCTGCCCGACTTCTTCGCCGACGACCCGCTGTACCGCGAGAGGTTCCAGCAGGAGGCGAGGTCGGTGGCGCGCCTCAAGCACCCCAACATCCTCGAGATCTACGACTTTGGCTACGAGGACGGCCTCGCCTACCTCGTGCTCGAGCTCGTTGAGGGAGGCACCCTGGCCGACCGGCTTGGTCGACCGATGGAGCTTCGCGACGCCGTCGGCACCCTCGACCAGCTTGCCGGCGCGCTCGACTATGCCCACCGCGAGGGCATCCTCCACCGCGACATCAAGCCGTCGAACATCCTGCTCCACGTCGATGGCAGTCCGGTGCTGGCCGACTTCGGGCTCGCCAAGATGGCCGGCTCGTTGCAGCGCTTGACCAGCTCCGGCACGGTGATGGGCACCCCCGAGTACATGTCGCCCGAGCAGGCCGCCGGTGAGCCCCTGACCCCGTCCTCGGACCTGTATTCGTTCGCGGTCGTCGCCTACGAGATGCTGACCGGCCGCGTGCCCTTCCAGGCGGACACCCCCGCCGCCACGCTGCTGTCCCATGTAACCAAGCAGATGCCGCCGACGCGCGAGCTGCGCGGCGAGCTTTCGGCCCACGTCGAGGGAGTGCTGGGGCGCGCGCTGGCCAAGCGCCCCGACGAGCGCTACCCGTCGGCTGCCTCCTTCGTCGCCGCGCTGAAGCCGGCAGCCTGGCCGGTGCGGCGAGGCGAGGTTCCCTCATCCTCAACCGCCGCGCGGCGGCTGGCGCGGCAGGAGCGTGTCCCCGTCGTGCTGGTCGTGGACGACGGCGAGGCCAACCGCGACCTGATCGAGGCGTGCCTCGCGGGCGTTGACTGCCAGGTGCGCACCGCCGCCGACGGCACGAGCGCGTTGAAGGCGATCCAGGCGTCCCCGCCAGACCTCGTCCTCCTGGACGTGCAGATGCCGGGAATGGACGGCTTCGAGGTCTGCGGGCGGATCAAGTCGAGCCAGGCGTCGCGGCTCATCCCGGTCGTGATGATCACTTCGCTCGACGACACGAGCGACCGGGTGCGCGCCCTCGAGGCGGGCGCCGATGACTACATGACCAAGCCGGTCGACCGGGTCGAGCTCGTCGCGCGCGTCACCTCGATGCTGCGCCTCAAGAACGTCTACGACTCGCTCGACAGCGCCGAGCACGTCATCTTCGCCCTCGCGGCCGCGGTCGAGGCCAAGGATCCTTTCACCGAGGCGCACACGCAGCGCGTCGCCGACTCGGCGCGGGCGGTCGGCGCGCGGTTGGGCCTCGGTCCGTCGCAGCTGGAGACGCTTTACCGCGGCGGCCTGATCCACGACATCGGCAAGATCGGCATCCCCGACGCGATCCTGCTCAAGCCAGGCCCGCTCACCGCCGACGAACAGGTCACGATGCACCTGCACCCCATCATCGGCGAGACGATCGTGGCGCCCCTGCGCAGTGGCGCCGGCCTGCTGCCGATCATCCGCAACCACCACGAGCACTGGGACGGCACGGGCTATCCCGATCGCCTCGCCGGCACCTCGATCCCCTCGCTCGCGCGGATCGTCGCGGTGTGCGACGCGTTCGACGCGCTTGTCAACGACCGTCCCTACCGCGCTCGCAAGACCGTGGAGGAGGCGCTGGTCACCTTGCGGGCCGGCGCGGGCCGCCAGTGGGACCCGACTGTGGTCGACCTCTTCGCCGCCGACGTGCGGACGCTGACGACGCTGGGCGCGGCTTAGATGACGGAGTTCGTCGTGTTCCTCCAGGAGGCGGTCGCCGTCGCGTTCGTCGTGCTCGGCATCGCCACCGCCTATCACTGGCTGCGCCGCCGCGACGGATCGATTGCCTTTCTGGCCCTGGCCATCATCCTGCTCGCCGCTGTTGTCGGCCTGGCCGGGTGCAGGCGCACGTGCCGTTCACGATTCCACTGCTCGGCGACGTCGAGCTGATCGCGTTCGCCGGCTCCGCGTATGCGCTCCTGCGCTACAGAGACGCGCTAATCCCCCTCCCCAGGCGCTGGCATGTCGCAGCGATCGCATCGCTAGCGGCAGCCAGCGCTTTCGTCATCGCCGCCCAGGCGGTGAGCACACCCCGCACATGGACTCTTGCCATCGTCATCGCGTGGATCGCGGTCTGGTGCGTCTGCGTGCTCGAGCCGATCGTCCGGTTCTGGCTCGTCGCGCGGCGGGTGCCCGCGGTCCAGGCGTGGCGGCTGCGCTCGCTCAGCCTCGGTTTCGGCGGCCTGGTCGGCGTGCTGCTGCTGGCGATCTCGATCGGGTTGCTCGTCCGCCAGCCGGCAGTCCAGGTCGTCGTGGAGCTGATCACCCTGGCGATCGTCCCCCTCCTTTACGCCAGCTTCGCGCCACCGGCGTGGCTGCGCCGGCAGTGGCGCGTCGAAGAGGAGGAGGACCTGCGCGTGTTCATGGAGAACCTGCTCGTCAGCGAGGACCGCGACGCGCTCGGGCGCCGCGCCCTCGAGCTTGGGATCCGCCTCGTCGGCGGCGCCTCGGGAGTGCTCTACGACTCCGCCGGCAAGCCGACAGCCGCGCGCGGAATCACCGATGCGCACGTCGAGGAGCTCGGCGCGCAGCTGCGCGAGATGCGCCGCGGCGTGAACCAGGCGACGCTCGGAGGTGCGGAGACGACGGTGCTGGCCATCCCGGTCGCGGGCCTTTCGGCTTCGGGCACTTTCGTCGTGCTCGCCGGCCCCTTCACTCCGGAGTTCGGCGGCGACGAGATGAGCCGCATGCAGCAGCTGATGAGCGCGTTCGTCACTGCCCTCGACCGCCGCCACCTGATCGTCCAGCTCGAGTCGGCGAACGCCGCCCTCCAGGAGGCGAACAAGCACAAGAGCGTCTTCCTCGCCAACATGAGCCACGAGCTGCGCACGCCGCTAAACGCGATCATCGGCTTCTCCGAGCTGCTCAGCGACGCCCGTGAGGGCCAGTTCGACGCTGCCACCCGCACGCGATTCCTCAACCAGATCCTGACCAGCGGCAAGCACCTGCTCGGGCTGATCAACGACATCCTCGACCTGTCCAAGGTCGAGGCCGGACAGATGGAGCTGCGCCTGGGGACCGTGGAGGTCAAGGAGGCCGTCGACCAGGCCGTCAAGACGGTCGAGCCCCTCGTCTCCAAGAAGGACATCAAGCTCGAATGGAATGCCGACGGCGCCGGACTGATCCTGGCCGACGCCGGCAAGCTCAAGCAGATGCTGCTCAACCTCCTTTCCAACGCGATCAAGTTCACGCCCGAGGGCGGCACCGTCTCGATCGGCGTCAAGAGGACCGACGACGCGGTCGAGTTCGCCGTCGCCGACACCGGCATCGGCATCGCGCCCGACGACCAGAAGCAGATCTTCCACGAGTTCCACCAGATCGACCACGGGCCCGGCCGCAAGCACGAAGGCACCGGTCTCGGCCTGGCCTTGACGCGGCGGTTCGCCCTGCTCCACGGGGGCGACGTGCGGGTCAGCAGCGAGGTCGACAAGGGCAGCGTCTTCACGCTCGTGCTTCCGCTGCGCCGGGCCACGGTGCCGACGGTGAAGCCGCAGCTCGTACCGGCGACCAACGGGCACCCAGCCGCGTCGGGCCCACTCGTGCTGGTCGTCGAGGACGATCCGGCCGCGGCCGAGTTGCTGACCCGCCAGCTGGTCGGCGCCGGCTACCGCGCCGAGGTCGCGCGCACCGGCACGGAGGCGTTGGAGAAGGCGCGCCGATTGCAGCCGGCGGCGATCACCCTCGACATCATCCTTCCCGAGGTCGACGGCTGGGAGGTGATCACGCGGCTGAAGAGCGATGACATCACGAGCGGCATCCCGATCGTCGTGGTCAGCGTGGTCGACAATCCGGAGCTCGGCATGTCGCTTGGCGCTATCGACTACTTCGTCAAACCCGTTGACGGGAGGCTGCTCGTCAACCGGCTGAACCAGTTCAACCTGGAGCGCCAGCATGGAAAGGATGAGATCCGCGTCCTGGTCGTCGACGACGAGGCTGCGAACCGCCTGTGGCTGACCAAGACCCTCGAGCCGGCCGGCTTCACGGTGGTGCCGGCCTCGGGCGGGCGCGAGGCGATCCAGCTCGCCAAGTCGGCGAAACCTGACTTCGTGATCCTCGACCTGATGATGCCGGAGGTCAACGGATTCGACGTGGTCGAGGCCTTGCGCGCGGACGAGGCCACCCGCGACGTGCCGATCATGGTGCTCACGGCAAGCCACCTGACCGCGGCGGACAAGCGATTGCTCAACGGCAGGGTCTCGGAGATCTTGAGCCGCGGCTCGGTGGCGAACTCGGACATCGTCGGCCTGCTCAAACGAGTGGTCGCTCACCGCAACGGGGCGACGTGAGGGAGCGCAGCCGAATCCTGATCGTCGAAGACAACGAGGCCAACCAGATGCTGACCCGGGCGGTGCTGGAGCTGGAGGGATTCGAGGTCGAGGTCGCCGGTTCGGCGGCCGAAGCTCTGGAGGAGATCGAAGAGCACCGGCCGGACATGATCCTGATGGACGTCCAGCTTCCGGGCCAGGACGGACTCTCGTTCACCAAAGAGCTGAAACGCGACCCGGCGTACGCGACCATCCCCGTGGTGGCCCTCACCGCGCATGCGATGCAGGGCGACCGGGAGATCGCGCTCAGCGCCGGCTGCGTCGGATACATCGCCAAGCCGATCGACACGCGCACGTTCGGCGCCGCGGTGAGCCATTTTCTCGGGATGGCGGGCGGCGACCGGCGCGTGGCCGCTCAATGACGGTACGGATACTGGTCGCGGACGACGATCCGGCCAGTGCGGAGCTCCTCATGTACTTCCTCGAGTCCAACGGCTTCTCGGTGGCGACCGCGCCGGACGGCAACCAGGCGCTCGAGATGGGCGCCACCGGCGAGTTCGGGCTCGTGATCCTCGACGTGCACATGCCGATGTACGACGGCGTCGAGGTCCTCGAGATGCTGCGTAAGCGACACATCCTTCATCCGATCAAGGTCATCGCCCTCACCGGCGACTTGACCGAGTCCGTCCGCAAGGCGCTGGAGGGCGGACGGATCGATGCATTTCTCACCAAGCCGGTCGATCTCGACCTCCTCCGCCAAGAGGTTGAGAGGCTGACGGCCGCATAGCCATGGCCGTGCATGCGCAGCTGCCGGCGGTCGAGGACGGGATCCTCTACGAGAGCACGCCCTGGGTGCTGATCGTGGGCCGCGACCGGTCGGGCCGCGAGAGGATGCGCCGAACGCTCGAGGAGGCGGGTTGCGCGGTGGAGGTCGCGTCCACAGCGGAGGAGGCGTTCTTCTGCCTCGCGGTGATGACGCCCGCGTTGATCATCATCGAGGAGGTCGCCGCGTCACCAGGTGCGGGTGACTTTCTGGATCGTGCGCGGCTGATCGGGGTCGATGCCGCGAGCGACCGCGACGTCGTGCGCGAGCAGCTGGCCAAGTACCGCCAGCGGGATCGGAGTCAGCTCTTCGGGGAGGCCCGAGACGTCGAAGAGATGAAGGACCTGAGCGCCCTTCGCCTCGAGCCGCGTCCGGACTGACTCGAGGTCGGCGGCGACCAGCCCGCCGCCATCGACGATGAGCACCGGCAGGCCCGCCTCGGCGATGGCGATCGGTCCGTGCTCGAAGTCGGCGACCGACCAGGCGCGCGCGAGCACGTAGCTGGTCTCGCTCAGCTTGAGCGCGATCTCCTCCGCGGTCGAGAAGTTGAACCCACGACCGAGGACGACCGCGCGCGGACCCATGAGCGGCTGCACGAGAGCGTCGAGGTCTCCCTGGCGTTCGAGCGCGACGCTGATCGCCGCGGGCACCTGCTCGAGGGCGGCGTCGAAGGAGGGATCGGGGTCCAGGGCCTGCGAGAGCAGGGCCATCGCGAGCACGCTCGCGGTGTAGGTCTTCGAGGCGGGCACGCTCAGCTCGGGACCGGCGTCGAGCGGCAGCACCAGCCCGGCGGCGCGCGCGAGCTTCGAATCGGCGACGTTCGTGAGGGCGAGCGTCACGCAGCCCTGGCGCCGCGCCTCCTCGATCACCGCGATCACGTCCGGCGACTCGCCCGACTGCGAGATGCCGATGACGCACTGGCCGTCCAGTCGCGGAGGCCGCGCGTAGTGGGTGAACAACGACGGGGCCGCGAGCGCGACGAGAACGCGGTTTCTGACGCCGAACAGGTACTTGGCGTAAAGCGCCGCGTGGTCGGAGCTTCCGCGCGCCGCGATCGTGAACCCGCGCGGGCTCTGCTCGCGGATGCGTTCCGCGATGCGTTCCGCCGCCTCACGGCCATTCACGAGCAGGCGCGCTGCGACCTCGGGCTGCTCGGCGATCTCGCGCCGGAAGCGGTTCATCGCAGCAGCCCTTCGGCCAGGCGAAGCGCTCCCTCGACCGGAGGCTCCACGAGTCGAACGCACTCGACCGGGAGGAGCGCGCGCACCTCGGACTCGAGGCGGAACTGGTTCAGGAGGAGCCCACCGGCGAGAACGACGGGGCCATCCGGGCAGACGTCACGCAGAGGAAGAACGAGGGCCACGAGCTCCGCGGCGGCGCGACGGATGATGTCGGCGGCGCCCGCATCCTGGTCCGCAACGTCGAAAACGATCGCGGCAAGCGCAGCCCACTGCATCGGTTCGTGCATGCGGTGCAGGCTCGCGATCATCTGCTCCGGCGCGTGGGCGTCGCAGGCGGCCAGCAGGGCTTCGCCGAGCGGGCCGATGCCGGCGCCGCTCTCGGCCCGCGTCATCACGAGGCGGGCCGCCTCGCGCGTGATCCACACGCCACCGCCCTCGTCCCCGACCAGCCAGCCCCAGCCGCCGCGTCGCGACTCACGGCCGTCCGGCGAGCGCGCATATGCGACGGTGCCGGTGCCGGCGATCAGCGCTATACCGGCGTCGCGACCGGCCGCGGCGAGCACGAGATGCGAGTCATGGACGACGCAGATGCGGCTGGCCGGGAACCTGCGGGCGAGGAAGTCCTGCAGCCTGGCCCGCGCGTCGGGCGCCTCCGCCCCGGCCGCGCCGGCGCAGCACGCGTCGGGATGGACGTCGCCGAGCTGGCCGAGAAGCGTGGCCAGCCGCTCACCGACCACGGCCTGATCGATGGTGGCGACATTGGCGCCCAGTCCGGTGACGTCAAGGGTCTTCGTTCCGTCGCGTAGTCGCGCCCGGCTGGACGAGCCGCCGATGTCGAGCCCTAGGAGGATCGCCGGAATTTGACCACCCCTCGGATCATCGTCAGCCGGGGGCGCATATCGGCGTCGAGGATGACGAGGTCGGCGCAGGCGCCCTCGCCGATGCGCCCGAGCCGATGCCGCTCGCCGAGCAGACGGGCCGGCACGCTGGTCGCCAGGCCGATCGCCCGGCCGCCGCTCATGCCAGGAAGGCGCGCCATCATCCGCACCAGGTCGGGCATGGTCGCCGCGCTGCCCGCCAGCGTGCCGTCCTGCAGCTTGACGACGTGCCCGTCGCTGATCACGGTTCGGCCCGAGAGCGTGAAGGTGCCGGCCGGCTGCCCCGCGGCGGCGACCTGGTCCGTGGTGAGGGCGATGCGCGACGTGCCCTTGACGCGCACGAGCTCCTCGCACACCGCGGGATGGACGTGCTCTCCGTCGGCGATCAGCCCGGTGGTGACGCGGGGGTCGAGGAGGAGAGCGAGCGCGATCCCCGGGCGGCGGTGGTGGACGGCAGGCATCGCGTTGTAGATGTGCGTCGCAAACGTGACGCCCGCCTCGATCGCCTTGCGCCCGTGCTCGAAGTCGGCGCCGGTGTGCCCGGCGGAGACGACGACGCCCGCGTGATGCAGGCGGTGGACCGCCTCGAGCCCTCCTTTGAGCTCAGGCGCGAGCGTGACCAGGCGCGGCCTCGCCGCCAGCACGACGTCGACGTTTTTCGCTGTCGGCTCGGCCAGGTTCGACCGCAGATGGGCGCCATGAAAGGACGGGTTGAGGAAGGGCCCCTCGACGTGCGCGCCGAGGACGCGCGCGCCCGAGGCCTCGGCGGCGGCCCCGACCGCGGCGGTGAACTCCGCGCCGACCTCGACCGGCGCCGAGATGATCGTCGGCAGGAACGCGGTCACGCCCGTGGCGGGCAGCGCGTTGGAGATCGCCGCGATCGCGTCCGCACCGTCGGCCGCGTCATGCCCCGCGAAGCCGTTGACCTGCAGGTCGATGAACCCAGGCGCCACCGTCTCGCCAGGCTCGGCGTGGATCTCGTCGTCGGGGCGTTGCGGCGGCGGTCCGGTGCCCACCCATGTGATCAGCTCGCCCTCGACCAGCAGTGCATCGGCGGCGCCGGCCCCGTACAGCGCACCGCGAAGCAGCGTCCTCACGCCCGCTGCACCTCGGCGAGCACAGCCCTGATGTCGCCACCCGCGGTGAGCAGGCGCTCGCGCGCCTCCTCGAGCGACATCCCGGAGAGGTCGGCGACGATCCGGGCCGCGCGTTCGCGCAGCTTCTCGTTGCTGGCGACCACGCCGACCATGCGTCCCCGCCGGGTGTGCCCGAGCCTGGTGAAGACCGCCGTGCTCAGCATGTTGAGCACGAGCTTCTGCACCGTGCCCGCCTTCAGGCGTGTCGAGCCCGCGATCACCTCGGGACCGGTCTCGACCTCGATGGCGATGTCCACGCCGCGAGCCATCCGCGAGCGGGTGTTCGAGGTGAGCGAGATGGTGAGCGCGCCGCGCGCGGTCGCCTCCTCGAGCGCGCCGAGGACGAAGGCTGTCCGCCCACCGGCGCTGATGCCGACGGCGACGTCGGCCGGACCGACCGCGGCTTCGCGGGCGGCCTCCTGTCCGGCGGCGCGGTCATCCTCGTCCTCGTCGGTGACGGTGTGGGCCTGGACCGTGTTCGCGGCCACGCCGAAGGTGGCAGGGCACTCGGCCGCGTCCATGGACGCGACCCACCCGCTCGTGCCGGCGCCGAAGTAGTGCATGTGGCCGCCGGCGCGAAGGCGGCCGGTGATCGCTTCGACAGCTGCGGCGATGCTTTCGAGCGCCGGCCCGATGGCCTGGAGCGCCTTGCTGTCCTCGGTGTGCATGAGGGTCACGAGCTCGAGCGCCGTGAGGTCGTCCAGCCGGTCGGCTAGCGGGTGGAGGTCCTCGCTCATGACCGCATCACCGCGGCGGCCGCCTCGGCACAAACGCGCGCCGAGCCATGCGTCGCGAGGTAATTCTTCGCGGCCGAAGGGCGGCAGATGGGCACGCCCATCTCGACGACGACGGCGTCCGGCTGGCGCTCGAGTAGGGACGCCGTTCGCGCCTGGTTCTCGGGTTGGCGGTGCAGGTCGCGGACGGCGATCACGAGCCTTCCCACGTTCTCGGTGATGCGGACCCCGCGCGCGGCGAGGGCTTCGGCCACGCCCCAGGGCACCTCTCCCGCCGCGATCGAGCTCGGCGAGTCGAGTCGAATCACGACGGCGTCGTCGCCGATGGTTACGTTGCCCTCGGCGCGGATCGCGTAGCGGGCGACAAGCCACGCAGCCCCTTCCCGCGGCTGCGCCGCGGACTTCCCCGCGAGCGGGGAAGTGGCGACAAGCCAGGCAGCCCCTTCCCGCGGCTGCGCCGCGGACTTCCCCGCGAGCGGGGAAGACAAGAGCTCCATCCGCGAGACCGCCTGGGCGAGGCGCTCTTCCAAAAGACGGCCATCGTTCACGGCCGAAACGATTGCCGCGACCAGCTCGTCGACTACGCCCTCGTCACGCAGCCCTCCGCCCACGCACAGCGCGTCGCAGCCGGCTGCCAGCGCGAGCACCCCGCCCTCCGCGAGCGTCCGCCCGCCGCTGAGCGCCCCCATCTCCAGTCCGTCCGTGATGGCGACGCCCTCGAAGCCGAGCTCGTCGCGCAGCAAACCCGTCATGACCCTCGAGCTGATGGTCGCCGGCTGCCGGTCGATGGAGGGGATCACGATGTGCGCGCTCATGATCGCCTTGACTTCCGCGCCGATCGCGGCCTTGAACGGCGACAGCTCATCTTTGCCGACCGGAAGCGCGAGGTGCGAGTCGACAGACGTGTCGCCGTGCCCCGGGAAGTGCTTGGCGCACGCGGCGACGCCTGCGCCCTGCATGCCCCGCACCCACGCCGCGGTGTGCTCGGCGACCGCGGCCGGATCGGAGCCGAACGACCGCACCCCGATGATCGGGTTCTGGGGATTCGTGTTCACGTCGGCGACCGGCCCGAGGTTGAGGTCGACCCCAACGCCGGCGAGCCTGGCGCCCATGTCGGCGGCGACGTCCGCAGTGAGGCACGGATCGCCGGCGACGCCGAGCGCGAGGTTGCCCGGATAGCGGCTGCCGGTCCGCGCGTCGAGCCTGGTGACGTCGCCGCCCTCCTCGTCGATCGCGACCACGAGGTCGGGTCGCTCGGCGTGAAGGGTCGCGGTCAGCGCTCGGACCTGCTCGTCCGACTCCACGTTGCGACCGAACAGGACCACGCCGCCGAGACCGTTCGCGACCCGCCGCCGCACCCAGTCCGGCGCCACCGTGCCCTGGAAACCCGGCAGCAGGCAGCGCAGCGCGACACCCTGGAGAGAGGTCATCCCTTCACCGCGCCCGCGGTCAGCCCGCCGGCCAGGTAGCGCTGCAGGATCAGGAAGAAGGCGACCACCGGCAGCCCGGTCAGCGTCGCCGCCGCCATCAGCGGCCCCCACTCGGGACCGTGGTTGGTGGTGAAGGACGCCAGCCACACTGTCAGCGTCTGGTTGGTCGGGCTGGACAGAAGGACGTAGGCGATGATGTACTCGTTCCACGCCTGGATGAAACCGAAGATCGCGGTCGCGACCAGGCCCGGGCCGACGAGCGGGAACGTGATCCGGAAGAACGCCCCGACCCGGGTGCAGCCGTCGATCATCGCCGACTCCTCGAGCTCCACCGGGATGTTGGCCACGAATCCGCGCAGCGTCCAGATCATGAAGGGCAGCACGACCGCGAGGTAGATCGCGATCACTCCGGGCAGCGCGTCGACCTGGCCCGCGCTGTCGAGGAGCATGTAGAGCGGGATGATCAGCGCGTTCAGGGGCACCATCTGGACGCCGATGATCATCACCAGGTACGCGGTGCGTCCGCGAAAGCCGAAGCGCGCCGTGCCGACCGCGGCGAGGAACGCCACGAGCAGCGCGAGGGCGAGCATGACGGCGACGATGATCAGGCTGTTGCGGACGTCGTCGAGGAAGAACGGCCGCGCGATCGCGTCCTTGAAGTTGTCGAGCGTGAACGGCGCCGGGAACCACTTCGGCTCCAGGGTGAGGATGTCCCTCCCCGGCTTGAACGCCGTGATGACCATCCAGTAGATGGGAAACAGCATCACCACCGCCACGGCAACTCCAGTCAGATCGAATGCGAGCTGCTTCATGGCGCGCGGGACTGTTAGTCCGGCGGCGGCCTGGGTCTCTGCCCTGGCCCGCCCAGTACGGACTCCCTGCGCCGCCTCGGGGACGATCAAGCGATCTCCGCCTGTCTGACGGTCTCCCTGACGTACAGGAGCGTGACGATGATCAGGACGAGGACCAGGAGCACCGCGATTGCGGCGCCGATGCCGTACTGCGTGACCCCGAACGACTCCCTGTAGGAGTAGATCGCGATCGTGTAGTAGTCGGAGCTCGGACGCTGGTTGAGGAGGATGTAGATCTGGTTGAAGACGCCGAAGTTCCAGATCGTGGAGAGGCAGATGACGATCAGGAAGATCGGCTTGAGCATCGGGGCGGTGACGTATCGGAATCTCTGCCACGCTCCGGCGCCGTCGACCTGCGCCGCGTCGAGCAGCTCGGCCGGCACCTGGAGAAGCCCGGCGTACAGGGTGATCGTCACAAACGGGATCGCGCCCCAGACGACAATCACGACGAAGACCGTCCAACCCTGGAGGGGGTTGTCGAACCAGTTGTGGTGGATGAAGTTCCCGAGGTGGAGCTGAGTGAGCAGGTAGTTGATGACCCCGAACTCGTAGTCGAACATCCACTGCCAGATGTCCACGGTCACGACGACCGGTGTGGCCCAGACGAAGACGAGAGCGCTCATGACTATCACCCGGACCGCCTGCCGCACCTTCAGCAGCAGGAGCGCGATCAGCGTGCTTAGGGCAACGGTCAGGGCGACACACGTGAACGTGAAGGCCAGCGACCGGAAGATGACCTGGTGGAAGAGCGGGTCGGCGAGGATCTTCTGGTAGTTGCCCAGCCCGACCCACTCGCCCTGGTGCTGGATCAGCTCGCGCAGGCCGTAGTGCTGAAGCGAGATCCAGACCAGCATGCCGAGCGGAAAGGCAAGGATGCCGGCGATGACGGCGATGCTCGGCGTGATCAGGGCGTAGGGAAAGAGCCGGCGCCGGAAGCGCCGCCCGAGACGCAGAAAGAGGGCTGGCCTCTGGTCAGGCGTTGCGACCGCCAATCCCATCGAGCCAGCCCCCTTCTTGACCTGGTTTGTTAGCCGCCGCCGTTCAGGATCGTGGTGATCCTGTTGCTCGCGGCAGTGGTCGCGGTCGGAATGTCCTGCTGCTTGGTGAATATCTTGACGAGCATGTCGGGGAGCACGTTCGCGCTCTCCACGCTCGCCCAGTTCTGAGAGTTCGGCACGAACTTGCTGTTCTTGGCCGCGTTGTAGAAGGTCGCGTTGATGCCGGTGCCCAGGTTGAGCATCGACGTGGTGTTCGGGATGACCCCGCCCACGGTCGCCATCTCAGCCATGTGCTTGTTGCCGGTCAGCGAGGCGATCCAGGCCTGAGCCAGGTCCTGGTGCTTGCTTTTCGCGGAGATGCCGAGGTCTGACCCGCCGAGGAACACCGGGGCGGTCTGGCCCGCGTTGTGGCTCGGGATCGGGAATGCGCCGAGCTGATCCTTCAGCGCCGGGTTCCCAGCCTTCGGATCGAGGATGACGCCGACTTCCCAGCCGTTGGCGATGATCATCGCGATGTGGCCCTGAGCGAAGGCCGCGTCCTGCTTGGCCTCGTCGCCGCTCTTGTCGGCGCGCGAGAGCTTGCTCACGAGGTTTTGAAGCGTGGTCAGGCCCTGCTGCGAGCTGGGCTGGTTGAGGCTGCCAGACCACTTGCCGCCCGACTGAGAGGCGATGTCGCCGCCGAAGTCCCAGACGAAGGGCAGCGCGGCGTACCAGTACTTGCCGGGGAAGTAGAGCGCGGAGAAGTTGGGGTCGGAGGCGTGCGCGGTCATGAGCTTCTGGCCGACGGTCAGGAGGCCGTCCATGCTGTCAGGAGGCGCGACGCCCGCGGAGGCGAAGAAGTCCTTGCGGTAGATGATGGCGCGGCTGCCCGCGTAGTACGGCACGCAGTAGAGCTTGCCGCCCTGGGTGCACGAGTCCGTCAGGGACTGGAGCCAGGTCGCCGAGTTGTCGAAGCCGGCCTTCTTGCCCGTGATGTCAAGCAGCGCCCCGGCCGCGGCGTACTTGGCCACCAGAGTGTTGCCGAGCTCCATCACGTCGGGCGGGCTGCTGCCCTGGAACGCGGTGTCGAGCTTGGTCGTGACGTCGCTCCACTGCTGGATCTCGACGTTGACGGTCACGTTCGGATACTTCGCTTTGAAGTCCGCGTTGACCTCGTCGATGACGCTCTGCGGAGCGCTTCCGTTCATGAGCCAGACCGTGAGCGTTCCGGTCTGGTTCGACGAGTTGTTGTTGTTGCCGCCCGTGGAGCCACAGGCCGCGGCAACCAGCGTGAAGGCGACCGCGATGCCGGTCACCCAACGTTTCCGTATTTTCATCTGGCGTTTTTCCCCCTATGTGGTGAATGTGGCGCGGGAGCGCCATCTGTGTGGTCGCCTCGACGTGCCCTCGCGACCGCGCCTGGCGCGCGCAGGGCGCCGGCCGAGCGCCCGTTGCGGCTTCGCTGCGGTACGAGGTCGGCGACCAGGCGATAGCGGTCGCCGCGATAGATGGAGCGGACGAACTCGACGATCCGCCCTGACTCGGAGACGGTCGTCCGCTCGAAGAGGAATGCGGGTGAGTGGAGCGGGACGTTGAGCACCTCTGACTCTTCCTCGCTCGTCACGGTGGGTTCGATGGACTGGGTGCCGCTTGTGATCGTGATCCCGTAGCGGTTGAGCAAAAGCTCGTTGAAGGAGTGGTCCTCGAAGTCCTGCCGGGTCAGGCCCGGGACGAGGGATTCGGGGACGTGCAGGACCTCCATCGCCATCGGCTGCGAGTCGGCGAGCCTGAGTCGCTTGACCCTGAAGAGCCTTGCTTCGGGCGACACGCCGAGCCTGTGCGCGAGGCGCGCGCCCGCGGTCGTCGAGGTGAGCTCGAGGGTGCGGCTCCCGGGGGTCATCCCGCGCCGCCGCATGTCGTCGCTGAAGCTCGTCAGCGTGAGCGGCTGGGCGATCTTGGGCTCGGTGACGTAGGTGCCGCTCCCGTGCCTTCGGTCGAGGTAGCCGTCGCGGACGAGGTCGTCGAGGGCGGCGCGGACGGTGAGTCTAGAGACGCCGAGGTCGACAGCTAATTGGCGCTCGGCCGGGATCGGCAGGCCGACATTCAGTGTTTCGATGAGGTCGAGCACGCGATCTCTTGTCTCTTCCTGTTTACTCAAGTGGTACTACCCTCCATGTCCCCACAAGGCGCCAGTTAAGCACAAATCGGCCAAGTGGTCAATACCACTTTTCTGAGGGCAGCGTGTGCCACCTGTTAGGTATCCGAGGACCGCGATACCGAACTGGCGGGACAGTTGGCCTTAACAGGCACGGTTGCAATCACGCATCAAGCCCATGAGGCTGACGGGGTGGCTCCCGTTCCGCGGGTTCCGGTCGAGCTCACGACCGGACCGTTTGACCTCTTGGAGGCGCGACGGCATGGACTGTCACGAGCGCAGCTATTAGGGGCGAGCTGGAAACGAATCGGACCCGGGATATATGCGTCGCGAGCGATCGCGGATCAGCCGTCAGTAATTCTCCGAGCAGCGCTGCGCCGTCTGCCAAGCGATGCGGTCTTCTCGGGACGCACTGCCGCCTGGCTTCATGGTCTCGACCAGCAACCTTGCTCTCCGGTCGAAGCGACCTGCCTCCGGACCGCGCATCTCTCCGGACTTGCGATCAGACGCTGCCGATTAAGTTCAGATGACGTCGTTCTCCGCAAAGGATTCCGAGCGACCTCGATTGTTCGGACCCTGGAGGACCTCGAGCGGCGGCTGCCCCTCATTGAGGCAGTCGTCGCTGCCGATGAAGCCCTGCATAAGAGGCTGCTTCGACTCGATCAGCTCCGAGGAAAGCTGGCAGAGCTCGCCGAACCCGCGACCGAGAGCCCGATGGAATCTCGCCTTCGCATGATCCTTGTGCTTGCGGGTCTGCCTCGCCCACGCGTGCAGGTCTCGCTCGGCGATCCCTTCATCGCCCGCGCGGACCTCTTCTATCCCGACCAAAAGCTCGTGATCGAGTACGACGGCGCAACCCATCGCGACAGCCTCGTCGCGGACAACCGCCGGCAGAACCGCCTTGTCGACGCGGGCTACCGCGTCTTGCGCTTCTCCGCCGCGGACGTCCTCGCCTCCCCGGCGTCCGTGGTCGACCTCGTCCGACGCAGCCTCGTGTGAGTCAGTGAATCGCGCACCCGCGCATGTGCTTTCGTCGAGGCCTTCAACGCGTCCAGCCCGATCAGCGCCGCGCCCACGATCGGCGGCGCGCCCAACTGCACCACGTGAGCGTGGCGCGCGACGGCCGCGATGCCCTCCCGGATCCTGCCGAGCAGCTTCCCATCCGCCGCGCGAAGCACTCCCCCACCCAGCACGACGTCCACGTCGCTGCGCGTGAGGTGAAGCCTGCGGATCGCCGCGCCGGCCGTGGCGACGATCTCGTCCGCCATCTGGTCGATCAGCCCTTGCGCCACCTCGTCCCCCGCAGCCGCTGCTTTGAACACCAGCGGCGCCAGCTCACTCAGCCTCGCGCTGCCGAGCTTGCCCACGTACACCGCCTCCATCACGGCGTGGGGACGCGACATGCCGAAATAGGCGGGCACGGTCTGTTCCAGCCGCGTCTTTGGGCCCCGCCCGTCGCGCGCCCTGATCGCCGCACCCAGCGCCGTCCGGCCCAGCCATCCGCCTCCGTGTGCTCGGTCACCCGACAGCTCGCCAAACGACGGAAACCGCACAGAGCGGCCGTCGGGCCCGACGCCGGCGCAGTTCATGCCCGTGCCGCACACGACAGCGACCCCCCACTTCCGGTCCGTGCCCGCGCGGAGGACGGCGAACGTGTCGTTGCGGATCAGGGTCCGGCGGGTCCATCTCTGACCCACGAGCTGCGCCTCGATCCGGCGGTCGTCCAGCGCGAGGTCGGCCCCGGCCAGGCAGTACACGCCCAGGGCGGGCACGCCTCCTCGCGTCGCGTCGCTGATCGCGCGCGCGAGGCCGTCGAACGACCCGTTCGACCCAAGGCCGAAGTTGAACCGGCCGCGCCTGCGGATCGCGGAGAGGACGCTTCCATCCACGTCGACGAGCGCGACGTCAACTTTCGACGCACCTCCATCCACGGCAAGAATCGTCTTAACAGGAAACATCCCTAACAATTCCCGCATATTCTCGCGTACGATGCCGCGGTGTGGGGGTAAAGATTGCGGTCGTCGGCGGCGGCAGCACCTACACGCCTGAGCTGATCGAAGGTTTTGATCAGCGCCGCGATCGTCTTCCGGTAGACGAGCTCGTCCTCCACGACATCGACGACGAGCGCCTCGAGGTCGTCGGCGGCCTGGCTCGGCGAATCCTGGAGAAGCACGAATGGCCTGGCCGGCTGGTCACGACGAAGGACCGAGACGGCGCGCTCGACGGCGCGAGCTTTGTCATCGTCCAGCTCCGCGTCGGCGGGCAGGCCGCGCGCCTGGTCGACGAGACGCTGCCTCTCGAGTTCGGGTGCATCGGCCAGGAGACCACGGGTCCGGGCGGATTCGCGAAGGCGCTTCGCACGGTCCCCGTCGTCCTCGATATCGCCGAGCAGACGGCCAGGCGCGGCGCAAAGGGCGCCTGGCTCGTCGACTTCACGAACCCCGTCGGCATCGTCATGCAGGCCCTGCTCGACCAGGGTCACCGCGCGATCGGCCTGTGCAACTCGGCGATGGGCTTCCAGCGCCAGTTCGCCCGCCTCCTCGACGCCGCGCCGGAGCGCGTGCTGCTCGACCACGTCGGCCTCAACCACCTGACCTGGGAGCGGAAGGTCCTGCTCGACGGAGAGGACCGCCTGCCGCAGCTGATCGAGAGTTCGGCAGGCGAGATCGCGGAACACCTCGGCATCCCGGTGGACCTCATCCAACTCCTGCACGCCGTGCCCTCGTACTACCTGCGCTACTACTACTCGACCGACGAGGTCCTGCGCGAGCAGCTCTCGGGCGCGAAGAGGTCGCGGGCGGAGGAGGTCATGGCGATCGAGCGCAGCCTGCTCGAGATGTACCGCGACCCCGCCCTCACCGAAAAGCCCGCTCTGCTCGAGCAGCGCGGCGGCGCCTACTACAGCGAGGCGGCGGCTCAGCTCATCGCCTCGCTGTACGCCGGCACCGACGACGTCCAGGTGGTGGACATCCGCAACGACGGCGCATTGCCCGACCTGCCGGATGACGCGGTCGTCGAGATCCCGGCCAAGGTTGGCCGCGACGGCGCGCGCGCGGACCGCCTCGACCCCCTCGCGCCAGAGATGCTCGGTCTCGTCCAGCAGGTGAAGGCGTACGAGCGCCTTACCGTGAGGGCGGCGATCGACGGCGACCGCGAAGCCGGCCTGAAGGCGCTGCTCGCGAACCCGCTGGTGGCGCGGTACAACGTCGCGCGGCCGCTCTTCGACGCGCTCCTCGAAGCGAACCGCTCGCTCCTCCCACGTTTCTTTCCCCGAGCCTGAGCAGGGCTGCTTGACGAGACCACCGCCATAGGCTAAGGTCTCACCGTAAGGAACTCTTACTAACTATGGATGGAGCGGCAGGGGCGGCAGGGCGAATGCCTCAGCACGGAGGGCTCCGCCCACCTGCGTCCATCACGGTCGGCACGCCAAGCCTTCTCCGCGCCATCAACGAGCGAACCGTGCTCGACCTGATCCATCACCAGGGACCGCTGTCGCGGGCGCAGGTGGCCAGGGTGAGCGGCCTCTCGAAACCGACCGTCTCGCTGGCTCTTGGCGGCCTGCTCGACGCCCGCCTGGTGCGAGAGGTCGGACGGTCGCGCGGCGAGCGCGGCCCCAGCGCCCTGCTGTACGAGCTCAATCCAAGCGCCGGCTGGGTCGTCGGCGTCGACATCGGGCGCAAATGGGTGCGTGCCGCCATCGCCGACATCGCGGGCACCATCGTCGCCAGGCGCGACGAGCACGCGCGGGTGGCCAGCGCCAAGAGCCTGATCGGGCAGCTCGGCGCCATCGCCCGCCGGCTTGCGTCCGAGGCCGGCGTGGACTGGTCGCACGTCACGCACGCCACGCTCGGCAGCCCCGGCGTCTTCGACCCGGTGCACGGCTACGTCGCGATGGCGCCCAACCTGCCCGGCTGGGGCCGCAGCGGGCTGGTCCAGGCGGTCCGCGACGAGCTCGGCACCAACGTCAGCTTCGAGAACGACGTGAACCTGGCGGCCCTCGCGGAACGCACCCATGGGCTCGGGCGCAACGTGCACGACTTCGTCTTCCTCTCTGTTGGCACCGGAATCGGCATGGCGCTCGTCATCGACGGCCGGCTCTATCGAGGAGCGCATGGCGCGGCAGGCGAGGTCGCTTACATGCCGCTCGGCAAGGGCGACCCGCGCGACCCCGCCAACCGCCGGCGCGGAGCGTTCGAGGAGGCTGCCGCCGCCGCGGGCATAGTGCGGACCGCACGGCGACTCGGCATGCGCCCGCCGCTGACGCCGGAGCGGATCTTCGTGGCCGCGAGGCGGGGCAACGCGACCGCGGGTCGGGTGGTCCAGGCGGAGGCGGCGATGTTGAGCCTCGCCATCGCCACCGTGACGCCGGTGCTCGACCCCGAGCTCGTCATCCTCGGCGGCGGCATCGGCCGCAACGGCGACCTGCTGGTGGAGCCCATCGAACGCGAGCTGCGCCAGCTGCTGCCGTTCCGGCCGCGGGTCGCGGTGTCGGCACTGGGCGACGACGCGGTCTTGCGCGGGGCGGTCGCCACCGCGCTGGAAGTGGCAAGGGATCGGGTTTTTGCGCGCTCCCCGATGAGGCACGCGCAGGCGGCAACGGCGTGAGCGCCATATTCACGTAGGAGGTAAGGCATGAGGGGACACCGTTGGTTCGGCATTTGCCTGGCGGCGCTCGTCGCGCTCGCCGGCTGTGGCGGAAACACGAACAACACCACGACAGTGCAAAAGACAGTGGGCGGCGTGCTCACCATCGACAACGAGAGCGGGGCGCTGTGGCAGTGCGACTTCAATCCCTACAACGGCTCGGTCAACGGACAGTCGTTCGGCATCCTCTACGAGCCGCTCGTCTACGACAACCTGCTCAGCGACAAGAAGACGAACTGGCTGGCCAGCGACTACAAATGGGGCAGCGACAGCAAGACGCTGACGTTCACGATTCGCTCCGGGGTCAAGTGGACGGACGGCCAGGACTTCAGCGCCGACGACGTGGTCTTCACGTTCAATCTCCTCAAGCAGCACCCTGAGGCCGACCTTCAGGCCGACTGGTCCGTCCTCTCGAGCGTCACCAAACAGGGATCGAACCAGGTCGTCATGACCTTCCAGCAGGCGGCGGTCCCGAACTTCTACCAGATCGCCGGCCAGACCGCGATCGTGCCGCAGCACATCTGGTCCTCGTTCAACGACCCCGGCTCGCACCCGATCAAGAACCCCGTCGGCACGGGGCCGTTCACGATGAACGCCTGCACCGGGCAGAACATCAGCTACAAGCGCAACCCCAACTACTGGCAGAAGGGGCTGCCCTACGTCGACACGGTCAACTACCCGGCGTTCCTGGACAATGATCCCGCGAACGCGTTCCTGGCGGCCGGCCAGGCGCAGTGGGGCGGACAGTTCATCCCCAACATCGACACCTACTACGTCGCCAAGGACCCGAAGTTCAACCACTACTGGTTCCCTCCCATCGACAACATCAACATCTGGCTCAACATGACGAAGGCGCCGCTGGACAACAAGGCGGTGCGCCAGGCGATGGCTTATGGCATCGACCGTGCGGCGGTGTCGCAAAAGGGCGAGTTCGGTTACGAGCCGCCCGGCAACCAGACCGGCGTGCTCTCTCCGACCTTCGACAGCTGGATCGACAAGGGCCAGGCGAACAAGTACGGCTACAAGTTCGACGTCGCCAAGGCGCAGAGCCTGCTCCAGTCGGCCGGCTTCACGAAGGGCTCCGACGGCATCTACAAGGATGCGTCCGGCAAGAAGCTTTCGTTCTCGATCATCAACATCGCCGGCTACACGGACTGGGTGGCCTCGGTGCAGGTCATACAGGACAACCTCAAGCAGGTCGGGATCGAGATCAAGCCTGACAACCTGGACGCCCAGGCTTACTTCGACAAGCTGTTCAGCGGCAACTTCCAGCTCGCCTACGGCTCGGTCAACACCTCACCCGGGCCGAGCCCCTACTACGAGCTGCGGAACAGCCTCCACAGCGCCACCACCGCGCCGATCGGACAGACCGCGGCGGGTGACTACGGGCGTTACAAGAACCCGACCCTGGACGGACTGTTCGACCAGTTCGGCCAGACGACCGACCAGGCGAAGCAGCACGACCTGATGAAGCAGGTCGAGGGCATCGTCCTCGAGGACGTTCCGATCATCCCGGTCACCGAGGGCGTGGCCTGGTACCAGTACTCGACCAGGGATTTCGCGGGCTGGCCGACGAAAGACGACCCCTTTGCGGCACCCGCGCCGTGGAACCTACCGGACTGGGAGGTCACCCTCCTGCATGTCTACAAGAAGAGCTAGTCCCGTTCCGGCCGGCCGCTCGCGCGGCCGGCCGCCTTCCCCACGAGCGGGGACGTGAGCTACCTGGTTCGGCGGCTGGAGTTCTTCTTCATCACGCTCTGGGCAACGCTGACCATGAACTTCATCCTGCCCCGGATCATGCCCGGCAACCCGGCGCAGGCGATGCTCGTCCGCTACCACGGGCGCGTCAGCCCGCAGACGGTCCACGCCATCCAGGTCGCGTTCGGGCTGAGTCCGGGCGGAAGCATCTTCCAGCAGTACCTCGAGTACCTGCGCAACACGGTTACGGGGAACTTCGGGACGTCTGTGACCTTCTTCCCCGTCCCCGTCGGCGACGTCGTCAAGCAGAGCCTTCCGTGGACCATCGGCCTCGTTGGGATGGCGACGGTGATCGCGTTCATCATCGGCACCGTCATCGGCATGCTGGCGGCGTGGCGCCGAGGCGGCGTCTTCGACGCCATCCTCCCACCGGTGTTCATCGTCATCTCCGCCTTTCCGTACTTCTGGCTGGCGCTGTTGTTCCTGCTCGCGTTCGCGTTGACGCTCGGATGGTTTCCGCTTGGCTTCGCCTACGACCTCACCGACACGATCAACTTCTCCTGGTCATTCATCGGCCAGGTCCTCTGGCATGGGTTCCTGCCGGCTCTGACGATCGTGATCACGTCCATCGGCGGCTGGATCCTGACCATGCGCAACACGATGATCACGACCCTGGCCGAGGACTACGTGAAGATGGCGCGGGCCAAGGGCCTCTCGCCCTTGCGGATCATGTTCATGTACGCGGGCCGCAACGCCATCCTTCCCAACCTCACGGGCTTCGCCATGTCGCTCGGATTCGTGATCAGCGGCGCGATCCTCGTCGAGATCGTCTTCAACTATCCCGGTCTTGGGTTCACGCTGCTGCAGGCCGTGCACAGCGAGGACTTCGCGCTGATGCAGACGCTTTTCCTGATGATCACCCTCGCGGTGCTCCTCGCCGTCCTCGCGGCCGACGTGTTGACCGCGATCCTGGACCCGCGCACCCGGGAACAGGGCTGAGGCGAAGATGGCGATCCGGATCGTCACCGACCAGGCCCCGGTTCAGGCGCCGATCGTCACCGGCAGGCGGGGCGCTGTCGGAGCCGTCGCCCGGGGGCTCACCCGCAACCGCAAGGCGCTCGCCGGGCTCGGCATCTTCGGCTTTTTCGTCCTGCTCGCGATCTTCGCGCCGCTGATCGCGCCCTACGACCCGCACGCGCTCCAGTTCGACCAGATGCTCCAGCCCTCTCCGGCCCATCTACTGGGCACGACGGGCACGGGGCAGGACATCTTCTCGCAGCTGGTGTTCGGCACCCGCGAGTCGCTGTTCATCGCCCTCGGCGCCGGGCTCGGCGCGACCGTGGTGTCGGTGATCATCGGGGTCTCGGCGGCATACATGGGCGGGCTCTGGGACCACATCCTCAACCTCTTCACCGACGTGTTCCTGGTCCTGCCGACGCTGCCGTTGATGATCATCGTCGGCACCTACCTGAACAACAGGGGGCTCATCGTCCTGGTCGGCGTCATCGTGGTCACGGGCTGGTCGTACGGCGCCCGCCAGCTTCGCTCGCAGGCCCTCTCGCTGCGCAACCGCGAGTTCCTCGAGGCGGCGCGGGTGCGTGGGGAGCGCAGCTTCTACATCATCCTGTTCGAGGTCCTGCCCAACATGACCTCGCTTATCGTCGCCATCTTCTTCGGGGCGGCGCTCTACGCGGTGCTCGCGGCGGCCGGCCTGCAGTTCATCGGCCTGGGCGATCCGAACTCGCTCAGCTGGGGGACGATGCTCTACTGGGCGCAGGCCAACGGCGCGCTCCTCGCCGGCTCGCCCGTCTGGGTCCTGGCGCCAGGTATCTGCATCGCCGCCCTCGGCGCGGCCTTCGCGCTGATCAACTACGCCTTCGACGAGATCGGCAACCCGGCGCTGCGGCCGGTCAGGAAGCGCAAATGATCGCGACCGCAGCAAAGCCGCTGCTCGAGATCAAAGACCTGTCCGTCGACTACCTCACCGACCGGGGCGCGGTACGTGCAGTCGAGCGTGTCTCGCTCGAGGTGCGCAAGGGCGAGTTCCTCGGCATCGTCGGCGAGTCGGGCTGCGGAAAGTCCACCCTCCTCTACGCCATCGCCCGCCTGCTGACTCCTCCGGCGGAGATCGCCTCCGGCGACATCTGGTTCGACGGGCACGACCTCGTGTCGATGACCGAGTCGGAGCTCCGCCACTTCCGCTGGAAGCAGTACTCGGTCGTCATGCAGAGCGCGATGAACGCGCTCAACCCTGTGATGTCGATCGGTGAGCAGCTGCGCGACGCGTTCGAGGCGCACCAGCGCTTCACGGGCCGCCAGATCACCGCGCGCTCGGCGGAGCTGATGCGAGTCGTCGGCATCGATCCCGTCCACCTGCGCAGCTACCCGCACCAGCTGAGCGGCGGCATGCGCCAGCGGGCGATGATCGCGATGGCGCTCGCGTTCACGCCGGACCTCGTGATCATGGACGAGCCGACCTCGGCGCTCGACGTGGTTGCGCAGCGGTCGCTGATGCTGAAGATCAAGCAGCTGCAGCGGGAGTTCGGCTTCGCGACCATCTTCGTCACCCACGACATGTCCCTCGTCAGCCACTTCTCCGATCGGCTGGCCGTCATGTACGCCGGCCAGATCGTCGAGATCGGCGACACCCGCCGTCTGTTTGCCGAGCCCAAGCATCCGTACACGGTCGGCCTGATGCGCTCGTTCCCCTCCATCACGGGCGCTCTGCAGCCGCTTGCCGGCATCGCTGGCAGCCCGCCCGACCTGGCGCGGCCACCCGCCGGATGCCGATTCCATCCGCGCTGTCCGCACGTCATGCCGCGGTGCAAGACGGACGAGCCGGAGTTCTATGCGCGCGAGGGCGACCTCGTTCGCTGCTTCCTGTTCGATGCTTGAGCTGCCGGCTCGCCCGCAAGGCGACGAGCTGATCCGCACCGCCGGCCTGACCAAGCACTTCCGCCTCGGCGGCTTCCTTTCCCGGCGTTTCCTGCACGCCGTCGACGACATCAACCTTTCCATCCACGAGGACGAGATCGTGGCCCTCGTCGGCGAGAGCGGCAGCGGCAAGAGCACCATCGCGCGACTGATCGCGAGGGTTTACAGGCCGACGGCGGGCGAGATCTTCCACCGCGGCCGCTCGGTGTCGACGATGCGGTCGCACCGCGAGGTGCTCGAGTACCGCGGCCACGTGCCGATGGTCTTCCAGGATCCGTACGGGTCGCTGAGCCCCGTCTACCGGGTGTCGCACGGGATCATGCGCGCGCTCAAGCTGCACCGCCGCGACCTGAGCCGGGAAGGCCGCGAAACCGAGGCGGAGCGGCTGCTGGAGGCGGTCGGCCTGGTCCCAGCGCGCGACTTCCTGGTCAAGTTCCCATACCAGCTGAGCGGCGGACAGCGGCAGCGGATCGGGTTCGCCCAGGCGCTGGCGTGCCGGCCCGAGCTGATCCTGGCCGACGAGCCGGTCTCCATGCTCGACGTCTCGGTCCGCATCGGCGTCCTCAACCTGATGGCGTCGCTCCGCCGCCGGGAGCGGATCTCGTTCCTCTACATCACCCACGACATCGCCAGCGCGCGCTACGTCGCCGACCGCCTCGTCGTCATGTACGCCGGCCAGGTGGCCGAGAGCGGGCCGGTCGAGGACGTGCTCGCCCACCCGAAGCACCCCTACACGCAGCTCCTGCTGTCCGCCGTGCCCGACCCGCGCGCGCCGATCGCTCTGCCGGCGACGAGCGAGGTCCAGGAGCCGCCCCGGGTGATCGACCCGGGCGAGGGCTGCCGCTTCCGCTCCCGCTGCCCTTACGCGATCGAGGAATGCTCGCGGGTAACGCCCCGGCTGCGGCTGTTGAGGCCGGCGCACGAGGCGGCGTGCCACGTCGCCACCTCCGACCTGGCGCCCTCCGCCATAGATAAGGACGCGAGCGTCAGGTAGTCTCTGCCGCCTCCGGGTTTACAGATTGAGGCCGCGTGACGCGGCCAATTCGCGCCTACCCTGGAGGTCGGAAATGCAGTTGATCGGGTTTGTGATCATGGGGGCCATCGCCGGCTGGCTCGCGGGCAAGATCATGAGCGGCCACGGCTACGGCATCATCTGGGACATCGTTCTTGGCATCGTGGGCTCGTTCGTCGGCGGATTCATCTTCTCGCTCATCTTCGGCACCGCACCGACGGGCCTGGTCATCTCGTTCATCGTCGCACTCATCGGTGCAGTCATCCTGGTGGCGATCGTGCACATGCTCAGGCGGGAGCCGATCCGCACGGCCTGAGCCTTCGTTCGTTGCCTTCGCGCCGAGTGTGCAGCTGGCGGGCTATCGAGGGCTGCTGATACCCCGCTGAGCGCACATTCGGCGCTATTTTCTTCCCCGATGGAGCGGCGACGTCTCGGTGGTTCGGACCTCGAAGTCTCCAGGCTCGCCCTTGGCTCCTGGCGCACGTACGAGCGCATCTCGCACAACGCCGGCGTGGCGGTCGTGCAAAAGGCGCGTGAGGTCGGGATCGATTTCCTCGACGACGCGCGCTACAACGACGAAACCGGCCAGGCGCCGATGACGACCGGCTACTCGGAGGTCGTGTTCGGGCAGCTGTTTCGCTCGGCCGGTTGGAAGCGGGACGAGGTGATCCTGGCGAACAAGCTGTGGTGGGAGTTCTGGCCCGAGCAAACGGCAGAGCAGGAGCTCGACGCGTCATTGCGACGGATGGGGATGGACTACATCGACCTCGCGTACTCGGCCGAGCCACCCGACGGACTTGCCGTCGAGCAGGTCGTCGACGATGTGTCCGCGCTCATCAAGTCGGGCAAGCTGCGCGCCTGGCGCGTGCTGAACTGGCCGGCCGCCTCGATTGCCGAGGCGTCGTTGGTGGCCACCCGGCGAGGAGTAAGCGGACCTTGCGCGGCGCAACTTCCGTACAACGTCGTCATCCGCTCCCCGGTCGAGGACGCGGACATGGTCCTGGCGCTCGACTCGGGCAACGTCAGCGTGGTGGCCTCATACACTCTCTACGGCGGAGCGCTGAGCGGCAAGTACGACCGGCCGGGCGCGGATGGACGCCTCACCGCAAAGATCGACGAACGGGACTACTCCCACGCCCTGCGGGCGGGCCGCGCGCTCGGCGAGCTTGCCGGCCGACACGGCACCACCGCCGCAGCGATGGCGATCGCCTTCGCTCTCCTCAACCCACGCGTCGTGAGCGTGCTGTTCGGCGCCACGCGACCTGAGCAGATCGACGAGAACCTCCGTGCGCTGGAGATCGTGACGTCGCTCGACGGCGAGGCGATCGAGGACCTGCGCAAGATCGGGGCTTAGGCCGGGCCTCGAAACGATAATGAGCACCGCGTGCCCTCCCTGACCACGTTCCTGCTCTTCGCCCTGGCCACCTTCCTGCTGACGGTCTCGCCAGGGCCGGGCGTCCTCTATGTGACCGCCCGCAGCCTCTCCCAGGGCCGCGCCGCGGGATTCGCCTCGATGCTCGGGATCGAGTCCGGCGAGGTCGTATGGATCGCAGCCGCCGCCGCCGGCCTCGCCGCGCTGCTTTCCACCTCGACCGCCGCGCTCGGAATCCTCCGCTGGGCCGGGGCCGCCTACCTCGTCTATCTCGGCGTCCAGCGCTGGCGGCAGGCCCAGCAGCCGCCGGCGCCTCGGCGCGCGGCGCTCGCCACCATCTATGCCCAGGGCTTTGTCACGCAGATCTTCAATCCGAAGGTGGCCGTCTTCTTCGTCGCCTTCCTGCCGCAGTTCCTCAATCCGTCGCAGCCGATTCCAGCCCAGGTCGTCGCGCTCGGCGCCGTCTACGTCGCCGTCGCGGTGGCGGTCGATGCGTCGTACGTCCTGGCCGCGTCCGCGATCTCGAAACGATTCCTGTCCAGCCGCACCGTTCAGAAGCGCACGGACCGCGTCGCGGCAGCCACCTACCTCGCCCTCGGCGTGGCCGCCGCCGCGACCGGGATCAAGAAGCCATGAGGACTCTGCTCACCGTCGCCGGCCAGACCGCGGCCACAAAGATCGCGAACATCACGAGGTGCTTCAACGACGCGCACGAGAGCGGCTTCTGGCTCGACATCGAGGCACCCGACCAGAGCGACTACGACCTCCTTCAAGACACTTTCAAGTTCCACCCACTGACCATCGAGGACATACAGCACCAGGACCAGCGTCCCAAGGTCGACGAATACCCTGACTACAACTTCACGGTCCTCTTCGTCGCGGAGTGGAGCAACGACGACATCCTCTTGCGAGAGCACCATCTCTTCGTCGGCCCCCACTACCTGATCACGGTGCACCAGGAGCCTTCGCCGCAGCTCAAGGCGCTGCAGGAGCGCATCCACAAGAGTCCCGAGCTCACGCATGGCAAGCCCGCGTTTCTCACCTACATGGTGATCGACAACCTTGTCGACTCCAACTTCCCGGTGCTCGACAAGCTGGACGACGAGGTCGACGCGCTCGAAGACGAGATCACCGCGAAGGCGAACACCCAGCAGCTGAACCGCATCTACCACCTGAAGCACTCGGTCACCGACCTGCGGCGTTTCCTGGGCGCGCAGCGCGACGTGTTCCAGGCGCTGATCACGCACGGCATCCACCTGCAGCAGCAGGACATGACGCTGTACTACCGCGACGTCTACGACCACATCGTCCGCCAGTACGAGACCGTCGACTCCCTGCGCGACCTGCTGACGGGCGCGATGGACGTCTACCTGTCCACGGTCTCGAACCGCCTCAACCAGACCACCAAGGCCCTGACCGTCATCGCCAGCCTCTTCCTTCCGCTGAGCTTCCTCACAGGCTTCTACGGCATGAACTTCACTTACCTGACCCAGGTGCTCGAGACGCCGTCGGCGGCGTTTGCATTCGGCGTGGCCACGATGGTCCTCGCAACGCTCATCCAGCTTTATCTCTTCAAGCGGCGCGGATGGTTGTGAGCGAATGAGCAACTGCTGCTCGCCGAAGGGCTACCGCCGGATTTTCAGCGAGCGCATGGCGCAGGCGGATGCTCGGCGCTACCGGCGCAAGGGTCTGGACGCCACCTCCCGGCGCATCTTCGATCTCCTGAAGGCACAGGGCGTCGAAGGCAGCACCGTGCTCGAGGTCGGCGGGGGGATCGGCGCAATCCAGCTCGAGCTGCTGAAGGCCGGCGCGGCGCGTGCGGTGAGCGTGGAGCTGACGCCGACCTACGAGGATGTCGCCGGCCGGCTGGTCGAGGAGGCGGGCCTGTCGCAGCGCGTCGAGCGAAAGGTGATGGACTTCGCCCAGGCGGCCGCCGAGGTCGACGCCGCGGACCTCGTGATCATGAACCGCGTCATCTGCTGCTACCCGGACATGCCACTCCTGGCCGGCGCCGCGGCCGACCACGCGCGCCGGCTGCTCGTGATGAGCTATCCGAAGCGGGCCTGGTGGACCATCGCCGGACTGGCGATCGCCAACTTCATCTTTTGGGCGACACGCCTCGAGTTCCACATCTTCCTCCACCGGCCGGAGCAGATCCTGGCCACGTCCGAGCGCCATGGACTGCGGCCCGTGCTCGACGATCGGGGAATCCTGTGGACGGTGGCGGCCTTGAGCAGGACGGCTTAGCGCAGGGCCGGGATCACCTTCGCCTTCCAGACCTCGGGGTCGTTCGGGACGGGCGACGTCACGTCAAACCGCGGCGGCTCGGACTTGTACCCGGCGCCAGTGTCGAACAGGACGACGGTCTCGTCCTCGCCGATCGAGCCCAATTCCACGAGCGCGTTCAGGCCCGCCGCGGCCGCCGCCGTCTCCAGGCTCGTGTAGCCGAGGCCCAGCCGGCCCAGCCGCAACCGCCACTCGAGGATTTCGCGCTCGGGGACGGCGATCGCGCCGCCGCCCGACGTGCGCAGGCAGTCGAGGATCAGGAAGTCGCCCACCGCGGACGGCACCCGCAAGCCAGCGGCCTCGGTCACCGCGTCGTCCCACTGCCTGGCGAATCGCTCGCCCGCCGCGAACGCGCGCACGATCGGCGCGCACCCCTCTGCCTGGACCGAGAACATCCGCGGCCGCGCGGACCCGATCATCCCGATCGCCTCGAGCTCACCGAACGCCTTGCACATGCCGACGATCCCTGTGCCGCCTCCCGTCGGATAGACGATCGCGTCGGGCAGCCGCCAGTCGAGCTGCTCGGCCAGCTCGAAACCCATCGTCTTCTTGCCCTCGACCCTGTACGGCTCCTTGAACGTGCTCAGGTCGAACGCTCCAGCCTCGTCGCGGATCAGCGCCGCGAGCCGGCCGCAGTCAGAGATCAGGCCCTCGAGCAGGATCAGCCGCGCGCCCGTGGCCAGCACCTCGACCTGGTTTACGGCCGGCGCGTCGACCGGCATGATCACGGTCGCGCGCACGCCGGCGGCCGCGGCGTAGGCCGCCAGCGCTCCACCCGCGTTGCCCGCGGAGGGGGCGACGAGGTGGCTTGCGCCCAGCTCCGCCGCGCGGCTCACCGCCACGGCCATGCCCCGCGCCTTGAAAGAGCCGGTCGGGTTGAGGCTCTCGCGCTTGACCAGCAGTCGCGAAAGACCCGGCCATCGCACGCGCTGCAGAGGCGAGCCCCCCTCGCCGAGGTAGGTGATGAACGACGCATCGCGCACGGGCAGCAGCTCACGCCAGCGCCACAGACCGCCCGAGCGGCGAGAAGCCATCGCCGCGCGCGTCATCGTCGAAGCGGCCCGGACCAGGTCGTATCGCGCGAGCAGGGGGCGCTGGTCGCTCGGATCCAGCCCGATCAACCCGTCCGCCTGGTAGCGCTTTCCCGACAGCCCACCCTCCAGGTGGCTCAGCGTCGATCGCGCTGTAACCGTGCCGGTAGTTCCTTCCATATGAGAATTACAAGGCTTGTCGTGCTTGCCGGCGCGGTGGCGCTGGTCGCGTGCGGGTCGCCCAACGCTCCTGCGGCCGCGCGCGTCACGCCGGCACAGCTGCAGTCCCCGACAGCGGACGCGCCGTCACCCTCACCGTCTTTGTCGCCGTCGCCGTCGCCGGCCGCCGCGCCGCGGCCGACCACGATGCCCGTGGCCTTCTCAGGACTGCCGGCGGGGACCTACCCTGTCCATCTGCACTCCGCGTGCGACGGTTCGCAGCGCTTTCATATCACCGTGCTCCAGAGCCTGGTGGTCCGCCAGGGTGCGGGCGCGATCTCCGTGCCGTCCGGCTACTTCAATCGAGGCCTGTGCGTCATCGTCTACACGTCGCCCGCGCTGGCGCGTGTGCTCACGACGAGGCGGATCTAGTCCTCAGGTGTACCGCTTGACGAAGTCGAGCGCGGCATCCGCGACCTCCTTCCAGCCGTCGTCGATGACGAGCGCGTGTCCGCGGCCGGGAATCTTCTTGATCTCGGTCACGCCGGGGTTGCGCTTCTGGCGCTTGTAGGAGGCGTTTGCGATCGCCCACGGGGCCGTGTTGTCCTTCTCGCCCTCGATGATCAGCAGCGGCCCGCGCTCGGGGTTGGCCGTGTCGACCTTGACCTCGGTCCACGGGTTCAGGTTCGCGACCGCCGCCTGGAACAGCGGCTCGCCCGGCGCCGGGACGGCGAAGGTGTCGTACAGGCGCTTCGCCTCGTCCTCCGAGACCGCGTTCGCGAACGCGTACCGGAACTGCTCATACGTGAGGGGCACGGCCTTGTTGCGGTTGGCGGGGTTGCTCAGCACCGGCGATGCGGCCTTCAGCGACGAGAGCGGCAGCGGCAGCACTCCGCGGAAGGGCGCCGGGTCGATGGCGACGGTGACGGCCGCCTGCCCGCGGCCGGCGATGATCTGCGCCAGAAGACCGCCGAACGAGTGGCCGATCACCGCCGGCTTCTTGCTCAGCCGCTTGACGATCGCGCTGACATGGTCGGCCACCTGGCCGACGCCCTTGCCGGCGAACACCTCCGGGTGCGCCTTCGCGTCGGCGACCGTCTCAGGGTCATCCGGCCAGCCCGGCTTGACCGCCGAGTAGCCGGAGCTCTCGAACAGGTCGGCCCAGCGGTCCCAGCTGCTCGGCAGCAGCCACAACCCGTGGATGAAGACGACCGGCGTGCGGCCCGAGGCTTTGGCGCGCTCGATCTGCTCAGACTCGTGCTCGGTGATGTCGGGGTTGGCTGCGGTCGTGCTCATTGGCGGCTCCTCCGTGGTCTTCCACCCCCTGCTCCACGGCCGCCTGCCAGCTATCGTAGCCAGGTGGTCGATCCGGAGGCCGTCTACCGCCAGACGACCCCAAAATCGCTCGCGCTGCACGAGCGCGCTCTGCGCGCGATGCCCGGCGGGACGACGCGCACCACCACGTACTTCGAGCCGTATCCGCTGTACGTCGACCGGGGCGTGGGCTGCCGCGTCTGGGACGCGGACGGCACCGAACGGCTCGACATGATCGGCAACTACACGTCGATGATCCTCGGACACGCGCATCCGAAGGTCGTGGAGGCGATCGAGCGCCAGGCGGCGCGCGGCACGGGCTTCGCCGCGGCCAACCCCATCGAGGTCGAGCTCGCCACGTTGCTGTGCGAGCGGGTGCCGAGCCTGCACGCGGTCCGGTTCTGCAACTCCGGCACCGAGGCCACCATGTTCGCGATGCGCCTCGCCCGCGCGTTCACGGGCCGGCCAAAGATCGCGCGGATGGAGGGCGGCTATCACGGCACCCACGACTACGCCGAGGTGAGCACGCACCCCGCCCTGGCTGACGCGGGCCGGCCGGAAGAGCCCGCGGCGCGCCCGGACTCGATGGGCACGCCCGAGTGGGCGCTCGAGCACGTCGTCGTCCTGCCCTTCAATAACCCCGACGCGGCCGAGCGGATCATCCGCCGCGAGGGCTCGCGCCTGGCGGCAGTCATCGTCGAGCCGATCATCGGCTCGGGCGGCGTCATCGCGGCGACGCCTGAGTTCCTGCAACGCCTCCGTGACGTCACTCACGAGCTCGGCGTGCTGTTGATCTTCGACGAGATCATCTCGCTTCGCGTCGCGCCCGGTGGGGCCCAGCAGCTCTACGGCATCACGCCCGACCTGACAACCATGGGCAAGATCATCGGCGGCGGGCTGCCGGTGGCCGCGTTCGGCGGCCGCGCGGACGTGATGGAGCTGCTCGACCCGCGCCGGGAGCCCAGCATCGCTCAAGGCGGGACTTACAACGGCAACCCGCTCGGCATGGCCGCCGGCCTCGCGACGATGAAGGAGCTGACGCCCGACGTCTACGAAGACCTGAACCGCAAGGGCGCGAGGGTCTGCGAGCAGCTCACCGAGGTGTTCGCTTCGCATGACGTGCCGGTCCAGGTCAACGGCGCCGGATCGATGTTCGCGCTCCATTTCACCGACCGACCGGTGGTCGACTACCGCACGATGGCCGCCGCGGACAAGAAGAGGGCGCGCAACCTCTTTCTCGGGCTTCTCAACCACGGTGTGTTCATGGCGCCACGCCTCATGGGCGCGCTGTCCACGCCGATGGGCGAGGAGGACATCCAGCAGTTCGTCGACGCCGTCGACGAGGTGGTCGGCGAGACTCACACCCTCGGATAGTCGCGACTATCCGAGGTTTGGGCCGCTTGAGTTCAATAGGTCGTCGCAACACCTTTGGAAATGGGAGGTGTTGCGAGCGATGGAGTTTCGTCGAGCGCGTGAACAGCGGCGTAGGTTTTGGCTGCTCGTCAAGTTAGGCAGGCTCCGAGGCGATGCGGCAGCGGAAGTAGGCCTGCATCGGCAGACCGGGGAGAGTTGGTTCAGGCAGGCTGGCGGTGTGATTC